>Ga0310811_10002536_pt1 | contig 22894 bp, 18 predicted proteins | sample YCmetagenome_FD_207642 | JGI IMG/M metagenome (GOLD analysis project Ga0310811, IMG submission 207642) | Soil microbial communities from experimental microcosm in Duke University, North Carolina, United States - YC | ecosystem: Engineered > Artificial ecosystem > Soil microcosm > Unclassified ...
CTCGTCTCGATCTGCGGCAGTCCCAGGCCCTGGTGATGACCCCGCAGCTGCGCCAGGCGATCCAGCTGCTGCAATATTCCAACCTGGAAGCTAGCCAGTTCATTGAAGATGAGCTGCTGAAGAACCCACTGCTTGAGCGCGCCGATGCGGCGGAAACCGCGTCGGCCGGGGAAGCCGACCGCCCCGCCTTGGCGCCGGACACGATCGATGCCGCCAGCTTCGCCGGGTCCGGGCTGATGCCGGACGCCGCCAATGCGCCGCTGGATATCGATGTTTCCAACACTTACGACGCCGGCACCGGCTCCGACGGCTATGCCGGCCATGGCGCCTCGAACGGCATGAATGGGGACGAGGACTGGAACGGCATCGAGGCGATCGGCGATGCCAAGCCTTCCCTGCGTGAGCATCTGGAACAGCAGGCGCGGCTCGCCTTCAGCAAACCGATCGATCTTGCCATCGCCGCGGCGCTGATCGCCGCCCTTGATGCGGCCGGCCGCCTCGCCGAGCCGCCGGAAGTGCTGGCCATGACCTTGGGCGTGGAGTTGGAACGGATGGAGGCGGTACGGCAGAAAATGCTCCGCTTTGACCCGACCGGGATTTTCGCCCGTGACCTGGCGGAGTGCCTGGCCGTGCAACTCGCCGAACGCAACCGGCTTGATCCCGCGATGCAGGCGCTGCTGGACAATCTCGACCGTCTGGCCCGGCGCGATATGCGCGGGCTGATGGAAATCTGCGGCGTGGATGCCGCCGACCTCACGGACATGGTCGCGGAACTGCGCCGGCTGGACCCCAAGCCGGGCGCCAAATTCGAAAACGAGCCGCTGCGGCCGCTGATCCCCGATGTGCTGATGCGGCCAATGCCGATGAAATCGGCCGAGGCGGGCGACTGGCTGTTGGAAATCAACCCCGAAGTCATGCCGCGTTTGCTGATCCGCCGCGGCTTCCATGCCCGCCTCGCGGCCGGCGCGTCGCGCGAGACCAAAACGTTCCTATCCGAACAGTTGCAGGGCGCGACCTGGCTGGTGAAAGCCCTGGAAGCCCGGGCCCAGACGATCCTGCGGGTCTCCGCCGAAATCGTCCGCCGCCAGGACGGCTTCTTCCGCCACGGCATTTCCCACCTGCGCCCCCTCACCCTGCGTGACATTGCCGCCGAGGTGGATCTGCATGAAAGCACGGTCAGCCGGGTCACCTCGAACAAGTCGATCGCCACGCCGCGCGGCATTTTCGAACTGAAATTCTTTTTCACAACGGCCCTGGCCGGGGCCAATGGCGAGACGCACAGCGCCGAAATGGTACGCCACCGGGTGCAAAGCCTGATCGCCGGCGAAAACCCCCGGCAGATTCTGTCCGACGACGCCATCGCAGCTCTATTGCAAAAAGAGGGCATAGACATCGCCCGACGGACCGTGGCCAAATATCGAGAAGCGTTGCGGATACCGGGCTCAGCGCAGCGCAAGCGGGAAAAAATGCCCGCCTGAGACGCCCACGCAGAGCGCCTCGGACCACGAGCCCAGAAGTTCGGGAGATGACCAATGCAACTTACGGTCTCGGGCAAGCAAATCGAACTCTCTGATGCTTTGCGCGTCCATGTGGCGCGACATCTCGATATCATCACCGCCAAATATTTCGACCATGCCCTGGAAGCGCATGTCACCTTCAGCAAGGCGCGCAGCTTTTTCACGTGCGATATCAATGTCCATGCCTGCCGCGGCATCACCGTGCGCGGCGAAGGTGAGGCCGCCGACGCGCATGCGGCCTTCGATGACGCGGCGGAGCATATCGCCACCCGCCTGCGCCGCTACCGTCGCCGGTTTTCGGCGCATGCCCGCGATCTCAATAACCGCGCCAAGCCGCAGCCCGGACGCCAATATGTGCTGGCCCCCGAGTCCGCCCTTTCTGAACCCGAAACCGCGCCCGAAACCGAGGAGCCCGAGGCGCTGCACCCCACCATCATCGCGGAAGCCGTCGCCGAGATCGAAACGCTCTCGGTGCGCGACGCGGTGATGCGCATGGATCTAGCCTATCAGTCGGTCCTGATGTTCCGTAATTTCAAGACCGGTCAGCTGAACGTCGTCTACCGCCGCTCCGACGGCCATGTCGGCTGGATCGACCCCTGCGACGAGGGCTGATTTTAGAAAGAAGCCGCTTTTTTGAAAAAAGCGGCGCAAAAACTTTTTGGAAACTGGGCCTGTGCTGGGGAAACCAGCACGGCTAAGCCCCCAGCGTGCGAGCGAGGCGGAGCGACGCGGTCTCGAACCCGATCGCATGATAGAAAGCATGGGCCTCCTTCCGCTGCAGGCCGCTCGTCAGCTCGAGGATTCCGCAGCCCATCTCGACGGCGATGGCGGCTGCGTGGTCGACCAGAATCTTGCCCACGCCCCTGCCCCGCGCCTGCTCGTCAACGACCAGCGTCATGATGCGCGCGGCCGGCGCCTCATATTGCAGGAGCGGCGCCCAATGGAGCGTCAACACCCCCAGCACTTCGTCGCCATCGGTCGCGACAAGCACACGGTGATCCGGTTCCGTGATGAGCCGCCCGAAGGTCGTGGAAAGGGCAGCAGCGGAGGGCTCGTAGCCGAGCTGGCGAACGAGTTCCCGTATGGCGCCGAGATCGGCGTCCCGGGCGGGGCGAACTTGGATTTGCATGGGCGCGGAAACTAGCGGGCGCTTTAGAGCGAAGCAAGGAAGAGGCCGCTTTTTGAAAAAAGCGGCGCAAAAACTTCTTTAAACTGGGCCGTGCTTGTGTCAGCGCCACGGGCCCAGTTTCAAGAAAGTTTTTTGCTTCTTTTCTTCAAAAAAGAAGCCCTTTCTTACTTTAACCGTAAGGCGGCGCCGTGTACCCGGCGGGCGAGAGCGTGAATATCTCGCAGCCGGTCTCGGTGACGGCCACCATGTGCTCGAACTGCGCGGAGAGTGATCGATCGCGCGTCACCGCCGTCCAGCCATCGTCGAGGATCTTCACGTCCGGCCGCCCGGCATTGACCATCGGCTCGATGGTGAAGAACATGCCCGGCTTGAAGACCGGGCCTTCGCCGCGCTTGCCAAAATGCAGCACGTTCGGCGGCTCGTGGAAGCGCCGCCCGATGCCGTGGCCGCAAAAATCCCGCACCACCGAGAACCGCTGCCCCTCGACGTAAGTCTGGATGACATGGCCGACATCGCCGAACGTTTTGCCTGGCCTCACCTCGGCGATGCCGCGCATCATGGCTTCATAAGTCACGTCCATCAGCCGCTTCGCTCGGGTGTTGGGCTGGCCGGCCACATACATGCGGCTGGTGTCGCCATACCAGCCATCCAGGATCACCGTGATGTCAATGTTGAGAATGTCGCCGTCCTGAAGCCTTTTTTCGCCAGGAATGCCGTGGCAGACCACGTGGTTGATCGAGGTGCAGATCGATTTCGGGAAGCCGCGATAGTTCAGCGGCGCCGGGACAGCCCCATGTCCGGTGATGAAGTCATGACAAAGCGTGTTCAGCCGTTCCGTGGTCACGCCTGGCACCACATGCGTGCCGATCATGTCCAGCGTCTCCGCGGCCAACCGCCCGGCGGCGCGCATCGGCGCGAAATCCTCCGGTTTGTGAATCGTGATCCGCCGCGATTCGGCGCCGCCATCCATCATCTGTTACTTTCAAATTTGCGGCGCTCCGAGGGGCCGGCGCCGAATGGTTTTGCAATATCGCATACTAGATGCAGATGCATTTCGCCAAAGCAAGGCATAAGCGGGCGCTCCGCCCCTTGTATCAGCCGACCGGCTGTATTGACCACATGGCATAGGTCCCCTTTAATCCGTTCCAATGCCGCTCGGGCGGGGATTGATAACGTCCAAACCTCGCTTGCTCTTTCTCGGCACCCTTGCCGCCTGCTTCCCTGCCTCATGAAAAGTCCAGCATAAGGAACCTTGAGATGACGAAATTTGGTGTCGCGCAGCCGGTGCGTCGTGTTGAAGACCCGCGCCTGCTGCTGGGCCATGGCCGCTACACTGACGATATTGCCCCGGCGGACGCACTTTTTGGCTATGTGCTGCGCAGCCCCTATGCGGCGGCAAAGCTGCTCTCCATCGACACCGAAGCGGCGCGGCAAATGCCAGGGGTGAAGGCGGTATACACCGCGGCCGATCTCAACACCGACCACATTGGCGGCGTGCCCTGCATGGTGCCGCTCGAGAACCGCGACGGCAGCTCCCGGGCCGACCCGCCACATCCGGTGCTGGCCGCCGGGTTCGTCCGCCATGTCGGCGATCCGGTCGCCTTCATCGTCGCCACCAGCGCTGCGGCGGCACGGGACGCCGCCGAGGCGTTGCTGGTCGAGTATGACGCCCTGCCGGCGGTGACCGACATGCAAAAGGCGCTCAAACCCGGCGCGCCGCTGGTCTGGCCCGAGGCCCCGAGCAACATCGCCTTCGACTGGCATACCGGCGACAAGGCAAAGACCGATGCGCTGTTCGCCGGCGCGGCGCATGTCACCCGGCTCAGGGTGGTGAACAACCGCGTGATCGTGAACTCGATGGAGCCGCGAACCGCGTTCGCCGCCTGTGAAGACGGACGCTGGACCCTGACCACCACCAGCCAAGGCGGCTGGAGCCTCAAAGAGATGCTGGCGCATGTGTTCAAGGAACCCGAGGAAAAATTCCGCATCATCACGCCCGACGTGGGCGGCGGCTTCGGGATGAAACTCTTCCTCTATGCCGAGCATGTGCTGGTCTGCTACGCGGCGCGCAAGCTCGGGCGGCCGGTGCGCTGGACCTCCGAGCGCGGGGAAGCGTTTCTCTCCGACACGCATGGCCGCGACCAGATTTCCGAAGCCGAGCTGGCCTTGACTGCCGAGGGTAAGTTCCTGGGCATGCGCATCCGCACACTGGCCGGCATGGGCGCTTATTTTTCCAACTATGCGCCGATGATCCCCACCCTCGCCGGCTCCAAAGTGCTCGGCAGCGTCTATGATTTTCAATCGATCTACGTGAACGTGCTGGGCGTGTTTACCCACACGGTGCCGGTGGACGCGTATCGCGGCGCGGGACGGCCGGAAAGCAATTATCTGGTCGAGCGGCTGATTGACGCGGCCGCGAATGAGCTTGGGCTGGACCGCGCGGACTTGCGCCGGCGCAACATGGTTCCCGCCTCCGCCATGCCGCATGTTTCGGCGATGGGGCAGAAGTACGATTCCGGCGATTTCCCCAAGGTGTTCGACGCGGCCCTGGAGGCCGCCGACTGGAAGGGCTTCCCGGCCCGACAGAGGGACGCGGTGGCGGCCGGCAAGCGGCGCGGCATCGGCCTGGCTTACTACCTGGAGGCGACCGGCGGCTCAGACTCCGAACGCGCGGAAATCCGCTTCACGGCGGATGGCTTGGTCGACGTCTATGTCGGCACGCAATCGTCCGGCCAAGGGCATGAAACCGCCTATGTGCAGCTCATCGCCGCCCAGCTCGGCGTGGATGGCGAAAGAATCCGCATCCATCAAGGCGATACCGACACAATCCCGAGCGGCGGCGGCACCGGTGGCGCGCGCAGCCTGTATTCCGAAGGCCAGGCGCTGCGCCTGACCGGCATGTCGGTCATCGAGAAGGGGCGGCAGGAGGCTGGCGCCTATCTGGAGGCGGCGGAAGCCGACATCGTCTTTGCGGACGGAAAGTTCAGCGTTGCCGGCACCGACCGGGCGGTGGAGATCCTCACCCTGGCGGCGCAAAAGCCCGGCGCTCTGGATGCCGCCGAGGTCGCGGCGATTGACGCGCACACCTTCCCCAATGGCTGCCATATCGCCGAAGTGGAAGTGGACCCGGAAACCGGCGTGGCCCAGGTCGTCAGCTATCTGGTGATGGACGATGTTGGAAAAGTGGTGAATCCGATGATCGTGCGCGGCCAGGTGCATGGCGGCGTCGTTCAGGGCATCGGCCAGGCCATCTATGAACGGGTGGTGTACGACGCCGACAGCGGCCAGCTCGTCTCCGGCAGCCTGACAGACTACGCCCTGCCGCGCGCCGACGATGTGCCGGACATCCGGGTTGAATTCGTCGAAATCCCCTGCGCGTCCAACCCGCTTGGCGTGAAGGGCGCGGGCGAGGCCGGCGCGGTCGGCAGTCCGCCGGCGGTGGTCAACGCCATCATCGAGGCGCTGAAGCAGGACGGGGTGACGGCGGTGGATATGCCGGCGACCCCAGAGAGCCTGTGGAGAGCCATCAAGATGGCAAAAGCGGCCTAGTCGGGTCTTCGCGGCCAAAAAGAAGGCTTCAGGAGTGCTTCGCGCGGGAACCAGCCGGTTTTTCCGCGCGACTAGCTCGCTTCGCGAGTAGCTCGCCTAACGATATAATTTCCACAGAAAAATGACAAAACGGGCCGAAAATACGAGCAGCCATGCCAACCCGGCCCTAGCGAGGGTCGTTTATCAACACTACCACTCGATTGATTGCGGATGATGATTGCCAGTCATTCGTTGGATCAATGGCAAAACCATGTTGGAGATGACTGTGGATTACGTTTCCCCCCAAGAGCTGGCGAACGCCATGCTCGAAAGCGGCGCGAAGAAAGCAAAGCTTAGCGTCAGCGATATGATGGTTCGCGGCGTGCTTTCAGGCGCCTTCCTTGGTATGGCCGCCACCCTCTCTGACGCCTCCACGGTCGCCACTGGCGATGCGCTGGTGGGCGCCATCATGTTCTCGTTCGGCTTTGTGATCATTGCCCTGCTGAACCTGGAACTCTTCACCGGCTGCTGCGCGATGCTGCCCTTCGCCGCCTTCGGCGGCCGCGCCAGCACGGGCCAGGTCCTGCGCAACTGGATCTTCGTCTGGATTGCCAATTTGATCGGCTCGTTGATTTACGGTGCCCTCTATGCGGCCGCCACCACCAAATTCTTCACAGCCGCCCCGGACCCGGTCGGCGCCAAAGTGGTTGCGGTCGGCGTGGCCAAGGTGGTGCCCTATATGCATGCCGGCATCGCGGGTTGGTGGACGGCCCTGGTGAAGGGCGTGCTCTGCAACTGGCTGGTGGCGCTGGCCTCCGTGTTCGCGATGATCTCGCGCTCCACCATCGGCAAGATCGTCGCCGCCTGGCTTCCGATCACGGCCTTCGTGGCGCTGGGATTTGAGCACTCCGTGGCGAACATGTTCGACATCGGCGGCGCCATGATGCTGGGCGCGCCGATCACCGTCGGCCAGTGGATGATCTGGAACGAAATCCCGGTCACCATCGGCAACATCATCGGCGGCATGATCTTCACCGCTCTGGCGCTGTACGTCACCTTCAAGCCGGACACCTCCAAGGCTGCCGCTCCGGCCGGCGTGGCGGTCGCCGCGGAATAAGCGACTCGGCCTTCAAGCCAAAAGCCGGAGCGGCGACGCTCCGGCTTTTTTTATTTTAAGAAAGAGGCCGCCTTTTTGAAAAAGCGGCGCAAAAACTTCTTCGAGTTTGGGCCTGTGGCAGCGAGACCGGCACGGCCGCTTACGACAAGCGCCCGTTCAAAAACCCCAAAGCGGGCAATGGCTTCCAGCGGCGCGGGAGGTCGGTCCGGCGGATCGGGCGGATCGCATAGCGGGGATAAGGCTGGGCGGTACGCTCGAGAAACCCGGCATAGGCCCGCACCTGCGCCTCCCGCCAGGCTTGATCGGCCAAGGCGGCAGCGCGGCTGGGATAAATTTCAGCGATGCGAATGACCCTGTCGACGATCGCCACCACCGCCCAGAGCGAGTCTTCACTGCCCCGGCGTTTCTCAGGAATAAACTCGACCATTCACTCCCCTTGCTCCGGGTGGCGCTTCGGTTACCAATGCCTCCAACATAAGGGGGATCGACTATGGATCAAGAAGTTCAAGTCTGGCGCGAAGGACGTGCGGGGCGCATTCGGCTGCAACGGCCGCAGGCGTTGAACGCGCTGACCCTGGGCATGCTCCAGGCTCTGCACACGGGGTTGGATGCGTTTTGCGCCGACCCGGACGTGCATTTTCTGCTGATCGATGCGCCGGAGCGCGGGTTTTGCGCGGGCGGCGACGTGCGCGGCGTCCGCGCCGCGGCGATGGCCGGCGAGCGCGGCGCGGCCAGGACATTTTTCTCCGCCGAATATGCGCTGAACCAGGCGATTGCCGAATGCCCGAAACCTGTCGTGTCGCTGATCGATGGCGTGTGCATGGGCGGCGGCATCGGCATTGCGGTACATGGCAGCCATCGCATTGCCACCGAGCGGGCCACATTCGCCATGCCGGAAACGGCGATCGGCCTGTTCCCCGATGTCGGCACCAGCTTTCTGCTTCCCCGCCTGCCCGGCGCGCTGGGATTCTATATGGGCCTGACCGGCGCACGGATGGCCGGGGCCGATGCCGTGCATGCCGGCCTTGCCACGCATTTCGTCCGGCGCGACTCGTTGCCGGCGCTGGCGGAGGCGCTGGTGCAGGATGGGGTGGCGGTGATCGCTGCCTTTGCGGAGCCCCTGCCCGCCTTCTCGCTCGCCGCGGCGCGCCCCTCGATCGATGCCGCGTTCAGCGCGCCGTCGGTGAAGGACATCGTGGCGCGGCTGGAGGCGGATCGCAGCGCATTCGCGGCGGACACGCTGCGCACGCTGCGCCAAAACTCCCCGAGCGCCGTGCATTGGAGTTTCACCATTCTTCGCGCTGGGGCGCATCGCAATTTGCCGCAGGCGCTCGCGGCGGAATTGGCTTTGGCGGTGCAACTGGCCAACCACCCGGAATTTTTCGAAGGCGTGCGCGCGGTGCTGGTGGACAAGGACCGCGCGCCGAAATGGCAGCCGGCGCGGCTGGAGGATGTGGACCCGGCCGCCATCAACGCGCTCTTTGCCGATACGCCTCGATAGCCAGGAACAGCAGCACTTTCGGGTCCTCGATCAAATAGCGCCGCGCCAGGCGCCGCGGTTGCTGGATCAGCCGGTAGAGCCATTCCAGCCCGCGCCGCCGCATCCAAGGCGGCGCGCGCCGCCTCGTGCCGGCGCAATAATCGAGCGCGCCGCCGACGCACAGCCCGATGCCGGTGGCGTCTCGCCGCGTGGCGATGGCATAAGCCAGCAATTCCTGCACCGGCGAGCCGACGGCGAAAAAAATGAAATCCGCCTGCTGGCCGTAGATGAAATCGCGCGCCCGGCGGAAGGCCGGCAGGTTGTGCAGCAGCCCCATCGGCGGCTGATGGTGCAAGAACCGGATGCCCGGGTAACGCGCCTGCAGGGAAGCGAGCGTTTTCGCCGTCATGCCGAGCACGGCGACGCGCCGTCCATCCAGCCGGGCCAGCAGCGCCGCGGTGAGATCGGCGCCGGTGACGACCTGCGGCCGAAGCAGCCCCAGCAGGTCCGCGCAGAGGCCAATCACCTGCGAATCCAGCAGGCAGAACATCGCGCCGCGATAGGCGGCTTTGAGACTCGGCAGGCGTGACAGCCGCTCGATATGGTTGGCATTCGGCGTCACGACATAAGCGAAACGCGCCTGTTGCGGCCGCGCCAGAAGTGTCTCCACGATCTCTTCCAGACTGCGATTGTCGAAATCGACGTCGAGCAGCCGGATGGTGGCGGGCTTCAAGGTGTCCATGTCGCCCCGATCGTCACCACATGCTCATTGGCCGCGCGCAGGAAATTGGCCTGGCGGTCGTTGAACGCGTAGGCCGCGTGCAGCGCCAGAATGCGGTTGAGCTGCCAAGACCATGTCGCCCTCGCGCGATAAATCGTTTCCTGATCCGCGCTCTCCAAATAGGCGGCATGGTCGGCCTCGGCGGAAATCTGCACGCTTGTCTCTCGCGTGGTGCTGCGGTTCAACGACAATTTGGCCTGGGTGAGCGTGTAGGGCGCGGCGCTGATGGCGTCCGGATCATCGATCTCGTGGGCCAGCGTCAACCGCACATGGTCGAGCCTGTCGGGCAGCCAGTCGACCCCCGCCTCCAGCACCGGCGCCACCAATTTGCCGCCCTGGCGCGGCCGGCGCTGGGCGAAGCCGGCCAGGGCGCTGAATGTCCACAAACCGTCGGCAGTATCGACCAGACCGATGAGCAGCGCCTCGGTGTCGGCGTTGAAAATCTGGTCGCGATAGAGCGACTGCGTCGCCTGTAGGCGCAGCACCAGGCTGAGCGGGCTGCCGGGCAGATAAGAGAGGGTTGCGCGTTCCCGGTCGTCGCGCCGATTCTGCACGGCCTCATCGGGAAAGCGAAAACTGGTGACGGAAACTTCCGGTTTCAGGCTGAACTGTCCCATCGCGATCGTATCGTTGGCGCGCAGATCCATCACCGTGAAAGGAACCGGCGTGGTGATACCGATCGTGCCGATATCGAACCCGCTCTCTTGCGCGTTCAAAATGCCGCCGCTGAGCGTGATGGTTTGGCGCGGCAGCATGACCTGTTCGCCGAAGGCCAGGGCCGAACTGGAGAGATTCTGCGCCGAATCCTGCGGATAGCGCGTTAGCGCGCCGGATGCGAAAACGCCCAAACCCAGCAGCGGATCGGTGACCAGAAGTTGCGGCGCCACACTGTACAAAACCGAACCCGCCGCGCCGTTCGGCGCCGAATCATAGCCGCCATCTAACGCCACCGACGGCATCGCCGAAACACTCCCCCATTGCCACGGCACTGGCGTGAACCGTTGCGCCGACTGCGACGTGGTGACACCGAATGAATGGCCGTAGCCGGGCATGCCGTCCGGCAGCACGGAGTCCAGCAATTGGCCACGCGCCACGCTCACAGCGCAGAGCCAAAGCATCGGGGCCAGCGCAAAGCCATGGTGACGCATGGTTGCCGTTTAGCAGTATTTTGTTAGGATATCAAAACGAGTGGCGGCCAAGAGTAAGTACAGAGCTGCTTTTTGTGAACAAAAAGTAGCAAAAAAACTTTGTTATTTTTGGCCGTGCCGCTGTTACCGGCACAGGCCCGGTTTTCAAAAAACTTTACGCCGATTTTGATCGAAAAAGCGGCGGCTTTCTTTCTTCTTCCGGAGCGAAAATGCCGCGGCGGCAGGACATCGACATCGCCAAAGGTTTCACCATTCTGCTCGTCGTGTTCGGCCATCTCGTGGCGCGCGCCGATCCCGCCGGTGTCTCCTGGTATGAGCCGCTGCGCCGTGCCGTCTATGCCTTCCATATACCGTTTTTCCTGTATCTCAGCGGCTTCGTGGCGGTGCTGTCCGGAATGGTGCTGGCGCCGCGTTCGGCCTGGCCCGGCATCGCCGCCGCACGGGTGCGGCGCCTGCTGCTGCCTTTCTTCGCGCTCGGCCTGCTCATCGTCATGGGCAAATGTCTGGCGGCGAGGTTCATCGCGGTCGATGATGTTCCGCGCACCTGGTTTGGCGGGCTGGCCGATCTGGTTTGGCATACGGCGGCCAGCCCCGCCGGGTCGATCTGGTATCTGTTCGTGCTCTTCATGGTCAGTCTCGGCGCGATGATCTGGCTTCGCGGCTCGCCACGGCGCTATCCGGCATTGCTGATTTTTTGCGCGCTGCTCTATGGCATCCCTTGGCCGGCTTACCTTTATTTCAACCGCATCGGCACCTATGCGGTGTTTTTCGCGCTCGGCGCCGGCGCCGCGTTCCTAGGGAGTCACTGGGATCGTTTCATCGATCGTTTCTGGCCACTCCTCCTCGGCATGCTGCTCTGCGCGTTGGCCGCCATCGTGGTGTATGGCGCCGGCTGGCCGCGGAAAGACCTGCTTCTGCCCGTGGGCATGCTCGCCATGCCCGCTCTTCACGGTTTATTAAGATTTTCGGCGCCATCATCGCCCGGTCTTCTCTTCCTCGGGCGGTACAGTTTCATGATTTATCTGTTCAACACCCTGTGCATCGGGCTGACGAAAGGGTTGCTGCTGCTGGTCTGTTCCTGGGACGGCGCGCATTTCCTGCCCTTCGCCGCCGCTCTCATGGCGGCCGGCACGTTCGGCCCGATTGCCTTAAAAGCCTGGGTGTTCCGCCGCTTTCCCTTGTTGGACCGGCTGACGGACTGACGGCCATGGCATCATATCAGGGAGAGACCACGCAGATTAGGCGCAGCAGCGATATAACCCGGTTTTTGGCACGGCTGCCGGCGGCCCTGGCCGCGCGGTTCGATGCCGAGCAACTCGCCGCGGTCGAGCTGCATTTCGCAATGCGGCATCGTACGCACCACGCCATCGATATCCGCCGCCGCCTGCGCCTGCCCTTCCTGCGCTGCTATGTGGTGCTGCTCGCCGGCCGCGAACGCGCGGCGGAGTAAGGCCGTGCTGGTTTCACGGCCACCGGCCTAAAGTCAAAAAAGTTTTTGCGCCGCTTTTTTCAAAAAGCGGCCACTTTCTTCAGATCCGAAAATACCCCCCATAGCGCGGCTGATAGATTTCCGCATCGGCAAAGCCGGAGCGGCTATGCTCGCGCACCTTCACCCGCGTCAGCACCGCGCCGCTCAACGTCACGCCGGCGTCCCGCAGGAGTGTCATTGCCGCCTGCACGACTTGGCGCGGCGTGTCTCCCCAGCGGATGCAGAGCAACGCGCTATCCGCCATCCGGGCCAGAACACGCCCCTCGGCGAGGGCGAACACCGGCGGCACGTCCAGCAACACCACATCCCAGCTTTCGCGCAACTGCGTCATGAAACCGTCAAAGGCCGGTGACAGGAACAGCGATAACGCCGCTTTCGCCTGGGTCCCGGCGGGCAACACCATCAGCGGACTCAACGGGTCCGGCACCAGCACGTCCTTGAGCGCGACCAGCCCGGCGAGATGGTCCGTGAATCCTGGCGCGCCGCCAGCATTGAACACCGGATCGAAACCCGGCTGCCGGATATCGCCGTCAATCGCCAGAACGCGCAGCCCGGAAGCCGCCAAAGCGCGGGCGAAGGCGATGGTGAGCGTCGTTTTCCCCTCCGCCGGCCGCGCCGCGATAATGGCGATGAGGCGCGGCGCGGCCCCAAGATGCAGCCCTGTCCGCAACGCGCGCAGTTGCTCAGCGAACAGCGAGAACGGCGCTGCGAGCCCGGCCTGTTGCGGCAGAGAAACTTCCGGCACCAGCGCCAGGCAGGAAAGCCCGAGTTTCTCCCGCACATCCATGCCGGACCGGAAAGACGTGTCCAGCGCATCGGCCAGCCCCGCCAGCAGGACGCCGGTGCATAGGCCCAAAACCAACGAAGCCCCGAGGATCATGAAACGGTTCGGCATGCTTGGGGTCATCGGCGTGGCGGCGGCAGAGAGGATGCGGGCATCCGGCCGGGTCAGCGAGACATCCTGCGCCAGCTGGTCCGATTGCAGGGCGATCGACCGCAGCATCGCCTGCCCCGCCTCCGCACGCTGCTCCCAGGCGCGCACCGGGCCGGACGCCGCATCCTCGGTCTGCGACTGCGACCGCGTGGCCGCCAAGGCTTTTTGCAGGGTGACGATTTCCGCCTGGTCGGCCGCGACATCGGCGCGCGCGGCCGCCTGCGCGCGCCCGGTTTCAGCCTCTATCTGGGCGGTAATCGCCGCAAGCTGCGCTTTGGTGGCGACGAGACCAGGGTAATCCGCGCCATAGACATCCTGCAGCGCCCCCACCTGCGCCGCCAGATCCGCCTGTTCCTTGCGCAGGAGCTCCATATTTGGCGCAATCGAGGCGGTGTCGCGCGCGGCGGCCTTGAGCCGCGCCTGATTCATCGCCAGACGAGCCTGCGCCTGCACCAGCGAGGCTGAGAGCCGGCTGGCGGTCTCGGTCGTCAGGCTGGCCTGGGTGCCCTGCATCACACCGGCGGCGGCGCGCGCCTTGGCTAGTTCCGTCTCGGTGTCGTCGAGCCCCGCTTGCACCTGGGCAGCATGCTTTTGCAGCCAGGCCTGCGCGTCGCTGAACCGGGCAAAGGAGTCCTGGCGCTCATGGTCGAGATAAAGCCGCATTGCGAGATTCGCAGCGGCGGCGGCAAGCACGGGATTTTCCGCGCTGAAAGACACGGTGAGCACATCCGAACCTGGCACCACCGCCACATGCAACGCGCGGCGCGCCGCCTCGGCCAGCGCGCTGGCGCCCCGCCCGGCCGGACCGTAGAGCAGATTTAACGGCCAGGGGACGGGCTTCAGAATGTCGCGGAACCCCGGCTGTGCGGCGAGATTGAGCTGGGTCACCAACGCCCGGGCCACCGGCAGGCTGGCGATCACCGCCGTCTGACTTTCCGTTACCGCGTCCTCGTTCGACACGGACGGCACGGCAGCACGGTCGGGGACGGTTGCCTGCTCCGGGGCATAAAGCAGATTGCCCGTCGCGGTGTAGGTGAGCGGCTGATGGGCCAGGACGAAGGATGTCAGGCCGAAAACCGCGAGCATGCAGCCAAGCACGATGCGCCAGCGGCGGCGCAGGCATAAGAGCTGCTCCGCAAGGCGGGGACGCGCCGCCAAAACGAGATCTGGCAATGCGAGGCTCATGTCATTACGTAATTGCAAGTTTGTTATTGCGTCAACGTAAAGTTTTGTCCGGCGGGTAAGGTTGCACCCAGGGCCGGTCGCCCTGCTGCATACGGTCGCTGCGCAGCCGCACCCCGTGGGGCCCGACCCAGGCTTCCATGGCGCCCTGACGCCAAACGGAGAAGCGATCGATCACCGGCATGGGCGCGCACTCACCGCGCAGCGGCTCCGGCGAGACCACCAGCGCCGCGTTGCCGCAGCCATGGCCAACCGGCGTCATCACCAGCAGCACCCGGCCGATGCGACAACTCTGTTCAGGGCAAGACGCGACAACGGGCTGGATGCCGCCCCAGACCGGCGCCCATTGCGTCAGCGTATAGCGTTGCGCCTTCGGCTGCCGCAGCAGCAAAACCGCGGCGCCGTCCCGCAAGGCGATGAGGCGGGCATCGGTGGAGACCAGCACATCCGGCGGCCGGGCGGCGGCATAAACCAGCGCACCGGCCAGCAGCAGCGGCAGCCCCCCGTAGCGTGCCGCGCTGCGCCAGATGCTTAAGCAGATCAGTCCGGCACTGATGAGCAGGATCGCGGCATCGGGCATCGGCGCGATGCGCAACATCGCGGCCGGCCAGGCGGCGATGTGCGTGGCGATCCAGACCATCACGGCAATGCCCCAGCCCATGGGCACCAGCGCCAGCGCCGCCAAGTGCAACGGCATCAGCACGAGAGACACAAGGCCCCAGGGGAGGATCCACAAGGCCGTGAGCGGCACGGCAACGAGATTGGCGGGAATCCAATAAGGCTGGATCTGCTGGAACTGAAAGGCGGCATAAGGCATCGAAGCGCCGCCGGCGAGCAGGCTGGTAAAGGCCAACGCCACGACATGACCCGCCGCGCGGCCCGCAAAGCTTCTTGCCCGATGAAAGCGCGCCATGAACTTCCGCGCGGCGGCGTAGCCGGCGATGAGCGCGAGGACGGCCGAAAAACTCATCTGAAAGCTGGTGCCCATCACCGCCTCCGGTGTGGCAAGCATGATGCCCATCGCCGCCACGCCGAGCCCACGGAGCGAAATGACGCGGCGGCCGGCGATGAGGCCGAGTGTCGCCAAACTGGCCATGGCCAGGCTGCGCAGGATCGGCAGATGCGCGCCGGTCAGCAGCGCATAGGCCAGGCCGGCGCCGAGTGCGGCCAACGCGGCCAGCGATTTGGCAGGCCAAAGCAAAGCGATGCGCTCGTGCCGGGTGAGGAGAAAGCGCGTGACGGTGAAGGCCAGCCCCATGACAATGCCGACATGCAGCCCCGCCACCGCCAAAATATGCGCAAGGCCCGCGGCGATGAAGGCGTTCCGCTCCACGAGCGGGATGGTCTGCTCCCCGCCGGTGAGCAGGGTGACCGCAACCGAGCCGGTTTCGATCGGCAGGGTGGCCAGGATGCGCGCGGCCATGTCTTGGCGCAGCGCCAGCAAATCGCGCGCCAACGTGCCGGGCTGCGCCGGGGCGATGACGGTGACAGGCGCGATGGCGAAACCGGATGCGTCCAGGCCCTGAAAGAAATCCTGCCGCCCCTGGTCCCAGCCGCCGGGATAGGCCGGCCGCTCGGGGGCGAAGAGCATCGCCCTGGTCTTTACGCCTTCGCCAAGGTGCAGAGGCGTATCATCCATGGCGCGGAGGTGCACCCGGATGGCGCGGGGCAGCGCTGGGGCACCATCCAGGCTCGGGCGTGCCAGGGTGATGCGCCTCCCATTCGGGAGCAGATCGAGTGCCGCCACGGTGCCGGAAATGTCCACGACCCCACGAGGCACGGGGACAAAGCCGGGTTCGGTGGCCGTGCGCCATTCCGCCCGCGCAAAACCGAGGGCCGCCGCCAGCGCCAAGGCGGCCGCCAGCCGGCCGGGGGGGAAGCGCCACAGCGCCGCCAAGGCCGCCAGAGCGCCAACAGCGGCGGCAAACCCGAGCCAGAGCGGAGGCTCGCGGGGCAGCGCGAAGTAAGCGAGAATTGCCGCCCCCATGGCAACGGGCAGAAGGAGCACAAACCGGTCCTGTTCCGCCTCCAGCCAGGCGGCAAACCAGGTACGCATCGCCACCCCTTTTTTTGTTGCGTTCTGCTAACAGATTGCCGCCCGCTGGCAAAGAGGGGGGCGGAAATGCTAGAGGCGGCGGATGACCATTCGCACCCGCTTCGCGCCCTCACCCACCGGCATGCTGCATATCGGCGGCGTCCGCACCGCTCTGTTCAACTACCTTTTCGCCAAGCACATGGGCGGGGAGTTTCTGCTTCGCATCGAGGACACCGACAAAGCCCGCAGCACGCAAAAAGCGGTGCAGGTGATCCTGGACGGTATGGCCTGGGTCGGCCTGACGCCCGATGCGCCGCCGGTGTTCCAATCCACCCGCGAGGCGCGGCATGTGGAGGTGGCCATGCAGATGCTGGCGGCGGGCCGCGCCTATTACTGCTATGCCAGCCCCGAAGAGCTGAAGGAAATGCGCGAAACGGCGCAGGCGGAAGGCCGCCCGCCGCGTTATGACGGGCGCTGGCGCGACCGTGATCCCGCCGAGGCGCCGGCCGGGGTGAAACCCGCAATCCGCCTGAAAGCCCCCCGCGAGGGCGAGACGGTGGTGCATGACCTCGTGCAAGGCACCGTGCGCGTCCAGAACACCGAGCTGGACGACATGATCATTCTGCGCTCCGACGGCACGCCAACCTATCTGCATGCCGTGGTCGTGGACGACCATGACATGGAGATCAGCCATGTCATCCGCGGCGACGACCATCTGACCAATACGTTCCGGCAGGTCCAGATCTACAACGCGATGGGGTGGGAGCCGCCGCATTTCGCGCATATCCCGCTGATCCATGGCGCCGACGGCGCGAAACTCTCCAAACGCCACGGCGCAGTCAGCGTTCTGGAATTCCGCGAGCAAGGATTCCTGCCCGAGGCCCTGTGCAATTACCTGCTGCGCCTCGGCTGGGGGCATGGCGATGCCGAGTTTCTTGTCCGCGAGGAGCAGATTTCCCTGTTCACCCTGGAGGGCGTGGGGCGCGCGGCAAGCCGGATGGATTATGCGAAGCTGACCCATCTGAATGGCCAATGGCTGCGCGGCGCCAATGATTCGCGCCTGACCGGCGACGTGCTGGCACGGCTGGAGGCTTTGGGCATCAGCGCGGATGCCGCGGCGCAAAGGCGCATTCTGACCCTGATGCCGGGGCTGAAGGAGCGCGCGAAGACTTTGGTGGACCTCACCGCTTCCGCCGCCTTCCTGGCGCGCCACGTGCCCCTACCCTTCGAGCCCAAGGCCGAGGCGCTGCTCACGCCGGAGGCCCGCGCCATGCTCGCGCGCCTTGCCCCGGTTCTCGCCACCACGGATTTCTCCGCCGCCGCCATCGATACCGCGTTGCGCGGCTTCGCCGAAACCGAAGGGCTGAAGCTGGGCCAAGTGGCGCAGCCGCTGCGCGCGGCGCTCACCGGCAGCACCATGAGCCCTGGCATCGACGCGACCCTGGCCGCGTTGGGGCCTGAGGAAAGTTTGGCCCGGCTGCAGGCAGTGTTTTAAAAAGGAAGGGCTTCTTTTTTGAAAAAAAGAAGCAAAAAACTTTTTTAAACTGGGCCGTGCCGTTTCGGCGCCCGCGGCCCAAATTCGCAAAAGTTTTTGCGCCGCTTTTTTCAAAAAGCGGCCCTTTCTCTTGATCTCTTAAAAATCCGCCAGCGTGCAGGCGGCGCCGGCGGCGATGGCCTCGCCACAGAATTGGCTCGCCGCCGCGTCATTTTCGAAGCCGGCGACGCGCAGCCGGTAGAAGATGCGCCTGTTGACTGTGACCTCGGTGATTTCCGGCTTGCGGCCGGCGAACAAGGCTGGATCACGTGCGTCGAGATGGTGCCAGACATGTTCCGCCAGTCTCCACGAGTTGAAGGCGCCAAGCTGCACCGCGGCGTCACCGCTTGGCGCCGCGGCCACGGGCGCGACCGGGGCAGCCGTCATGGCTGGGAGTGAAGCTGGCGGCGGGGCCGCCATGGGCTGCTCCATCAGCTCGGAAAACCCGCGCATGGCGCTCCGCACCTGGTCCGGTGGCAGGTCGATGCTCAGCACTTGTTGCGCCTCGGCCCTGCGCCCGGAGGCGAGCAGCGCCGCGGCGTAATCCCCGCGGATTTTCGAGGTTGCGCCTGGGCCTGTCGCCAAAGGCCCCAAATATTGCAGCGCCTCCGGCCCATGGCCCGAGAGGGCCAGCGACAGGCCGAGATTAACCTCCGCCGCGGTCATCGACGGATCAGACATCAGCGCCCGAGAATAAGGCTCGACCGCGCCGGCGAAGTTGCCCTGCAGGTCGCGCGCAATGCCGAGATCGTTCAGCGCGTCGGCATTGTCCGGATCCTCGGCGATCGCCCGGGTGAAGGCCAGTTCCGCCGCGCGCGGATCGGTTTTCAGGAGGCAACGGCCGAGCCCGGTTTCCGCCTGCGTGGCCTTGGGGTCATAGCGCAGCGCCAGCTGGTAGGCTGCCTCCGCCGCCGGGCAGCGCTGCAGCGCGTAATAGGCATCACCTTCATGAATCAGCGCGTCGACATTGTCCGGCGCGCTGGCGAGGATCGACTGCGTCACGGACAGCGCCATATTCGGGTCGCCGCCGGCGATCGCCGCGTCCGCGACATTCAGCGTTTTCGGCCCGATTGGATTGACGGCCTGGGTATAGGGCGATGGTGTCCCGTGGCAGGAGGCGAGCAACATGGCCAGAGCCGGCCACAGGCCCGGCGCCACCACGCGGCGCCTTGGTAAAGCAGTCATGACAGGCAAGCTTTTTCTCTCGTTCGTAACAAATAATCCGCGCCTCACCTCATCGCTGTCCGTGCAGCATCGCCAACACCTGGACGATGGCCGGTCCGGCGACGATCAGAAACACGCAAGGCAGGATGAACAGAATCATCGGAACGGTCATCAGGGTTGGCAGCCGGCCGGCGCGCTCCTCGAACAAGACCAAGGCTTCCTGGCGCAATTCGGCGGAGAGCGTGCGCAGCGCCTGGGTGAGCGGCGTCCCATATTGCAGCGATTGCGCGAGCGTGGTTGCCAGGCGCTTCAGCGTGACAAGCCCGGTGCGGCTACCCAGCGCCTCCATGGCCTGGCGCATATCCGCGCCGATCTGCATCTCACGAGAGGTTTGGGTGAGTTCCATCGCGAGAGCAGGGTTGAGAGTGCCGATCTCCTGGGCCACGCGCGCCAGCCCTGCTTCCAGCGCCAGCCCGGCATCGGCGCAAATCACCAGCATGTCGAGCGCGTCGGGCACGCCTGCGGCCACCTGCGTGAGATGACGCTGGCGGATGTTGTTGGCGAGCATTTCCGGCAACAGCAAACCGACCACGGCGCCCCCGGCCAATTTGACGAAGGTCCAGAATGTGCCAGCACCAAAATGATTCAGCACCACCAGCAGGACCACCGGCATCACCACGGCCAGCAGGATTTTGGCACCGATGAACAGGCCAAGGCCGCGCCCACCGCGGAACCCCGCCGTTTCCAGCGTCGCGGTCATTTCCGCCAAAGTGTTGCGCGACAGCAGGCCGCTGCGGGCGATCAACATGCCAAAGGCGGAAACGAAACGCAGCAGCGACGCGGTTTCCGGCTTGGGCGGGGGCGGCTTGTCGCCCTCGACCACGTACTCGATCCGCCTCGCCAAGCGGCCGGCGCGGGCGAATTCGCTGAACAGGAAAATGCCACTAACCACGACGATCACGAACATCACGACGATGGCGGTGAGGATATAGAGGAGCGGCATCAGCGCTATTTCAGAACGTTGCTGATCATGAACTGAATGATGCCTAAGCCGATGCCCATCAACAGCACCGCGGCACCCAAAATCGCCTCGCCGGAAGCGGTATTGAACAGCATAACGATATATTGCCGCTGCATGACGAAAATCCCGCCGCCGGCGACGAAAGGCAACGCCGCGAGGATCATGGCGCTGGTGCGCGCCTCGGCGGTGAGCGCGTAGCCGCGCGCCTTCAACCCCACCCGCTTGCGGATCACCTCGGCCAGGGTTTCCAGCGTCTGCGTGATGCCGCCGCCGGAGCGCGCCTGCAAGGTCAATGCGGTGGCGAAAAACTGGTATTCCGTCAGCTTGATACGCAGTGCCAATTCGCGCAGAGCCACGTCCAGCGGAATGCCGATGGAAACCTTGTCGGCCAGAATGTCGAACTCGGTCTTGGTCGGCTTCGGCGCATCGCGCGCCACCGTGCGCAGCGCCTCGGCCATCGGAATGCCGACGCGCACACAGCGGACAATGGTGCCAAGCGCATCCGGAAACTGCTCGAGCAGTTTGGCGTTGCGCCGGTTCATGAACCAGCTGAACGCGAATTTTGTCAGCAGGAGCCAGATGACCGGCGTGCCGACATAGAGCAGCGCGTAAAGCAGGATCGGAGAACCGCCCAGCGGGTGCGAGGCGAGCCAATCGATGGTCAGCGCCGCGGCCAAAGCCAGAAGCGGCACCAGCCACCACTTGATCGGATAGGTTTCCGCCTGGCGCAGATCGACGCCGATGAAGGCAGCGGCTTGCTGTTTGATCTGGTCCGCGCGCGTGACGGTGCGCGTCAGCGACAACACCTCCGCGGCGTCGTTCCTCGCCGCCGTGCCGGGCGCGACCGTCTCATTGATCCGGCGCTCCAATTTCTTCAGCCGCTGATGGCCCTGCATCACCGATGCCGTGGCCAGAGCGGCCATGGCGAGCAGGATCAGCACCAGCGCGGCAAGGACGAGAATTTCCTCGGGAATCATGCCGTCTCCTCGAGGGCCGCCATCCAGCTGCGCTCCAACCCGTAATATTGCAGCCGCTCATTGAAGGAGGAGCGGATGCGGCTGACCTGGTAACGGCCGGTCAGGCGGCCGGTGCTGGTCTCGCCGGTCACTTCAAACTTGAAAATATCGTTAAGCAGCTGCGTCTCGCCCTCCATCCCGGCGATCTCGGTCACCTGCGTGACGCGGCGGCCGCCATCGCGCTGACGCTCCACCTGCACGATGAGATTCACCGCCGCCACCACCTGGGTGCGGATCGCGCGCGGGGACAGCCCCATGCTCGACATCTGCACCATGTTTTCGATACGGGCCAGCGCGTCGCGGGTGTTGTTGGCGTGAATTGTCGACATCGAGCCGTCATGGCCTGTGTTCATGGCCTGCAGCATGTCGAACGCCTCGGCGCCGCGCACCTCGCCGATGATGATGCGGTCCGGACGCATACGCAAAGCGTTGCGCACCAGGTCGCGGGCGTTCACCTCGCCCTTGCCCTCCAGGCTCGCGGGGCGAGTTTCCAACCGCACCACGTGCGGCTGCTGCAATTGCAGCTCAGCGGCGTCTTCGACCGTGACGATGCGCTCCGACGGGTCGATGAAGCGGCTCATCGCGTTCATCATCGTTGTCTTGCCCGAGCCGGTGCCGCCCGAGACGATGATGTTCAAGCGGCAGCGCGCGGCGATTTCCAGAATGCGCGCAATCGTGGGGGTGAGCGAGCCGAAGGAAATCAGCTTCTCGAAATCGATCGGCTTTTTCGAAAATTTACGAATGGAGAGCGACGGCCCGTCAATGGCCAGCGGCGGCAGGATGATGTTGACGCGCGAGCCGTCTTTCAGACGTGCGTCGCACATTGGGCTCGCCTCGTCGACGCGGCGGCCGACCGAGGCGGCGATGCGTTGGCAGATATTGGTGAGATGCGTCCAGTCGCGGAAGCGCACCGACACCTGCACCAGCTTGCCGCCTCGTTCCACAAACACATGGTCAGGCCCGTTGACCATGATGTCGTTGATGCTCTCATCCAGCAACAGCGGCTCCAGCGGGCCCAAGCCTAACATATCGTCCACCAGCTCGGTGGCGAGGCTGCGCTGTTCACGGCCGTTCAGTTGCACACGGCGTTCGGTCGCGAGGTCCGAAATCAGCCGTTCGATCTCGATCAGCAGCCGTTCCGGCGCCAGCGAGGCGACCGCCGTGGCGTCCATGCGCGTGAGGCAAATGGTGCGCAGTTCGGCGATCTCGGGACGGGCGACAATGACCGAGGTGACGGGGCCTGCAGCCTGTTGGTCCGCGACAGCGCGGGCTGAGAGTTCCGGCGCGAGGTAGGGGCCGGCCGGCGTGCCAGGGGCGCGGGCTGGGCTGTCCACCGCCTCGCTACGCCGTCGGCCGAATGGGGGCAGGACCTCCGTCATCCGCTAGGCTCTCTGCGGGCGCAGCATTTTGAAAATGCCGCTCGCCGCTCCCGCTTGCGGGCTGGCGGCGCCCGCTTCGTCGCGGTTGCCGACAAAGCCGATCTCACGCGACAGATCGATGATGGCTTGGCGGAACGCGCCGCGCGCGTTCATTGCCGGCTCCCCAAACGTCGCACTCTCATTGAGCTGCTTCGGCAGGTCGGGGATCACCACATCGACCTTCACCTTCAGCGCGTCCTCGATCTGCTTGCGGGTCAAGCCGCCCGGCCGCCCCTGGCGGTTCAGCACGATGGTGGGGCTTTGCGGCTGCCACGGCCCATTCGGCAGGCCGAGCAGGCGCAGCGTGTCGCGCACGCTGGCAAGCGACGGATCCATGACGATGACGCGGTGATGCGCGAACTCGATCAGCTCACGATTGCAGGGGATCGGCAGAAACGAGA
>Ga0310811_10002539_pt1 | contig 22884 bp, 17 predicted proteins | sample YCmetagenome_FD_207642 | JGI IMG/M metagenome (GOLD analysis project Ga0310811, IMG submission 207642) | Soil microbial communities from experimental microcosm in Duke University, North Carolina, United States - YC | ecosystem: Engineered > Artificial ecosystem > Soil microcosm > Unclassified ...
CGCCGCGCGCGGGTCTCGGCTGGTGGACGGCGTCTGCGGTATTCCTGGACATGGTCTGGCCCGTGCTCCTGCTGCTCGGTCTCGAGCACGTGAAGATCGTGCCGTCTGCGCCGAACGCGTTTCTGACGCTGACGTTCACCGATTATCCGATCTCGCACAGTCTGGTCGGCGCGGTTGCGTGGGCGGCGATCTTCGGCGGTGTCTATCGCCTCGTCAAAGGCCGCACAGGCGGCGCCCTGCTGCTCGCGGGCGGCGTTCTGAGCCACTGGGTACTCGACGTCGTGTCGCACCTGCCCGACATGCCGGTGCTGCCGCATGGTCCTTACATCGGCCTGGGATTGTGGAAGTCGTGGCCGCTGACGATTGCGGTCGAAACTGCGATGTTCGTCGCCGCGATCGTGTTCTACGCGCGCCGTGGGACGCCCCGCCTCGGATTCTGGCTGTTCGTCGGCTTCATCTACCTGTTGTACGTCGTGAGCGCCTTCGCGCCGCCGCCGCCGACCATCGAGATGATCGCGTGGACGGCGATCGTCGCGTGGCTTTTGGTCCCGTGGGCCTGGTGGGTGGACCGGCCGCGATAGCGCCGGACGGAGCGAACGACGTGCGCAGGATCCTTCACGTCGACATGGACGCCTTTTACGCGTCGGTCGAGCAGCGTGACAATCCCGAATTGAAAGGGAGGCCTGTTGCCGTGGGCGGCTCCCCGGCCTCGCGCGGTGTCGTGGCCGCCGCGAGCTACGAGGCGCGGCTGTTCGGCGTGCGGTCGGCGATTCCGATGTCGCGCGCCGTCCGCCTGTGCCCTCACCTGATGATCGTCCGTCCGGACTTTCACAAGTACCGCGCGGTTTCGCAAACGGTATTCGCGATTTTTCGATCCGTGACGCCGCTGGTCGAACCGCTGTCGCTCGACGAGGCCTACCTGGACGTAACCGAGAATGCGTGGGGAGAAGTGCTGGGGAAGAACGTCGCGCTGCGGTTGAAGGCGGAAATCCGCTCGGCAACCGGACTGACCGCGTCGGCAGGCGTCGCGCCAAACAAGTTCCTCGCAAAGATTGCATCCGGCTGGCGCAAGCCGGACGGACTCACGGTCATCGCACCGGAGCGCGTCGAATCGTTTCTTCAGAAGCTGCCGGTGGACGCGTTGTGGGGTGTCGGTCCTGTGACGGCACAGCGGCTACGCGAGCGCGGCATCGAGCGGTTGATCGACGTCCGCCGGATCGACGCCGCCGTGCTCCGCGAGGCCCTCGGCAGCGGCGCCGAGTGGCTTCGCCGTCTCGCAGACGGGATCGACGATCGCGCCGTCGAACCTGAGCGCGAGGTCAAGTCATCCGGCAGCGAAACGACCTTTTCGCACGACTTGACCGATTTGCCTGAGATGCAGCGCGAAGTCGATGGAATGGCACGAGACGCCGCGGCATGGCTCGCGCGGCGCGAACTACGCTGCCGCACGGTAACGATCAAGGTGCGCTATTCGGACTTCACGACCGTGACGCGGAGTCACACGGCGCCTGCGACTCGCGACGCGGAAGAGATCGCGCAGCGCGCCGTCGCGCTGCTTGCCAGGACGCAGGCGCCGACGCGGCCGGTGCGGCTGCTCGGCGTCAGCGTTCACAATCTGGAAGATCCCGCCGACATCGTGGAGCCGCTGCTGCCGTTCGATTCGTAACGTCGGCCCACGGGCGACGGGCGTCTACTCGGTCGGTGCGGCCTTCCGGCGCGCGCTCGATCGCGGCCTGGATGCCGTTTTGCGCGCGCGTGACGGCGCCGCCGTCTTCGTCGCCCGCTTACGGCGACCGCGCGACGGCGCTTCGCCGGACGATTCCTCGTCCGATGCCGATTCCGGCTGCGGCCCGTCGGCCTGCGCGGCCGTCGCCGCCACATCGATCACGGGCGGCGTCGCATCGATCTCCTGGACCACGTCGCCGTCGACGATGTCCGCGTCGGACGCTTCCGCCGCGGCGGCCGCCTCGCGGCCGTGACGGATCTGCGCCTCGGCCTCGCTCTCGGGTGTGCCGCCCGCCTCCCCGTCGACCGGCCGCATCACGTTGCCCTGGAAGAAGCGCAGGACACCCTGTCGATCGCGCTCCATCCGGAAGAGACCGTCGCGCTGGCAGGCCCGCAGCAGATCGTTGAGGCTCTGGAATCCGAAGTTCCGTTCGTCGAACGACGGATCGACGCCGCGCAGGAACTGCTTGACCTGCCGGACATACATCGGCCATCGGGGCGGATTCGGCGCCGCCTGGAACAGGCGCCGCACCTCGGTGATCGCCTCGGCTGGACGCGGCTCGAGTCGCTCGGGCCGTCCCTCGGCCTTCTGCTCCTGTCGCACTTCTGGAGCCTGGCCGTTGCCATCCGCGGCGACCGAGCCTGCGCCTTCCTTCAGCTCGACGAGGACGTTGCGTCCGTTCTCCCGCAGCGAGACGTGTCCCGCGTTCGCGAGTTTCTGCGCAAAGTCACGGAAGCTGCTCACGCCGTAGTTGCGTTCGGAGAAAGTGGAATCGAGCTGCAGCAGGGTGCTCTTCAGCAGACCCAGCTGCGGTGTGACCTCGCGGTCGCTCAGGACCTTGAGGGCCCGACGGACGAGCGGCATCGCCTGCTCGACTGACGTCGGTGAACCGCCCTGACCCGACGGACGTCCCCCGCGGTCTCCTCGGCGGCCTGCGCCGAGGTTCTCGTACGCGATGAACTCGTGGCAGTTGCGCTGCATCACGTGACTCGTGAAGGAGCGGCCGCCGACGACGAACACCTGCTTGTCATACTGCTTCAGTTTCTCGACGAGAGAAATGAAGTCGCTGTCGCCTCCGACGATCACGTACGCGTTGATGTGCGGGTGCGTGAAGGCCATTTCGAGCGCGTCGAGCGCGAGGTTGATGTCGGCGCCGTTCTTGTCGCCGCCGGGCGTGAGATTGCGCTGGACGAGTTTCGTCGCATGCTGGGTCAGCGAGCGGCTGTAGTCTCCCGCGCGCGTCCAGTCGCCGTAGGCAATCTTCGATACGACCTCGCCGCGCTCCCTGAGCGCTTCGAGGACAACCCCGATGTCGAACTGCGCGTTGAGGGTGCTCTTGACTCCGATTTCGATGTTGTCGAAATCGATGAATGCTGCGATTTTCAGGCGTGCTTCTGCCAAACCTTGTAGCTGAACCTTTCCGGCGCGGGCGCCGATGCGGCGGCCGGGCCAATCATCTATTATCGCGCAGTTTCACGGACGAACCACACGCACCCTCAGCAGGTCGATCCGGCTCACGGGGGACTCGCCCGAGAGCGGCGCCGCATCGATCTGCTCGACGACGTCCATGCCGTCGAGTACCCGGCCAAACGCCGTGTACTTGCCGTCGAGCGACGGAGCGTCGCCCGTCACGACGAAGAACGACGTCGTGGCACTCGCCGGGTCGTCGCCGCGCGCCATCGAGACGATCCCTTTGACATGCTTCGTTCCGTTGAATTCCGGAGCGAGAGCGTGCACGAGGTTCTGCTGCTTCTCCGTCAACGGCCCTCGCGTCGTCAGGTAACCGGTCTGAATGGCGAAGCCGCGAACGACACGATGGAACGACGTCCCGTCGAACACGCCGGCCTGCGCGAGTCGCAGGAACTGCCGCACTGTTTCCGGCGCCTGATCGGGCATGAAGCCGATGGTGATCGAACCGAGCGACGTGTCGAGTACGGCGCGATACGTGGCAAGCTGCTCCACCGTGTCCGACGCAAAGGGTACCGGCTCGGGCGGCGGGGTGTCGCGGATCGCAACGTCCAGGATTTCGATCCGATCCGTCGGCGCGCCCTTGTCGTCGACTGACGCGTCCGAGATCTTCTCGACGACGTCCATCCCTTCGCTGACGCGCCCGAAGATCGTGTACTGGCCGGCCAGCGCGGGTTGATCGCTCACGCACACGAAGAATTGCGCTCCCGCGCTGTCCGCCAGCCCGGGCCGAATCACCGCGGCAATCGCACCGCGTGTAAACGGCTCCTGGCTGTGCTCGGCCTTCAGCACGCCGAGGCCGCCGGTTCCGTATTGGGCCTTCTTCGCCGGATCCTTCGAGAGCGGATCGCCGCCCTGGATGATCCCGCGGTGGATGATGCGATGGAAGATCGTGCCTTTGTATGACCCGTCGTTCGCCAGCTTCATGAAGTAGCCGACCTGGTTCGGCGCAAGGTCGGGCCGGAGGTCGATGATGAATGTGCCGAGCGATGTCTGCACGACCGCCTGTTTGTTCGCCATCTGCGCGGCGGTCAACGTCGTGGTGAACGGCCCGGCCTGCGACGCCGGCGCGGCCCTGCGTTGTGGGGACGTCACCATGAGGAGGCAGGCCAGCAGCACGATCGCTCGTGTCATGCGTATAGCCTACCGCGGGGAACCGCCGCGAGATCTCGGATCACTCCGCGCGAAGGGTCGTCGACGGATCGACACGTGCCGCACGCCACGCGGGCAGAGACGCCGCGATGAGCGACACCCCGATCAGCAGCGCGACCACCGTAGCGTACGTCCAGGGATCGAGCCGCGAGATGCCAAACAGCAGTCCAGCCAGCAAACGGCTCGCGAACGCCGCGCCGATGAGGCCGATGACGACGCCAAACGCCGTGAGCGTGAGGCCTTGACGGACGACCATGCCGACGAGCTGCGAGCGGGTCGCGCCGAGCGCCGAGCGCACGCCGATTTCACGGAGGCGTGCCGACACGTTTCCGGCGAGCACGCCGTACAGCCCGACGGCCGCCAGTACGAGCGCCGCCATCGCGAAGGCTTCGAAGACGAGCAGCGTAAAACGCCGCTCGGATTCCGACGCCTCGAGGAGGTCATCCATGGCCGCGATTCGGGCCACGGGCGCATCGCGATCGATCGACCACACCGCCTGACGAACAGCCTCGGCGAGGGCGCCTGGACTGCCGTGCGCGCGTACGACGAACGACATGGCGCCCTCTGAGAATGGCCATTGAGCCGGACTCAGGTACACCGCATCGGCGTCACTCACCGCGAGCGACACTTGCCGTACATTTCCGGCAACGCCGACGATCGTGAACGGGCCTGCCGGTCCGACACGGACGCTCTGACCGATGGGGTCGCGATCGCGGAACCGTTCCACGGCGAGCGCCTCGCTGATCACCGCGACGGGCGGCGAGGCCGCGGTGTCGCGTTCGTTGATCGCCCGGCCCCTGGTGATCGGGATGCCAGCCGTGGAGAAATAGTCCGCGCTGACGCCGTAACGAAATACCGGGATCGTCACGGCCGGAAGTCCCTGCGCCGCGGGAAAACCGGCGCCGTACTCATCGCGATCGCCGCTCAAGGGCAGCTGGCTGGTGGCGGCCGCCGCCGTGACGCCGGGCACGCGACGAACCGCGTCGAGCGCCTGATCGAAGAATCGAACGCTGGCCGCCGACTCCGAGTAGCCGGGACCGACGGCCTGCACCTGCAGCGTGAGCAGCCCGCGCGGCTCAAAGCCGACCGGTACCGCGAGGAGTTCTCGGACGCTTCGCAGCAGCAGACCGGCGCCGATCAGCAGGACGAGCGCGAGTGCGACCTCGGCGGCCACGAGCGCCGGCAGCGTCCGCCCCTGGCGGCGCGCCGTACGGACGCTGCTCTCCTGAACCTGCAGCCGCGCGCCGCTCGAAACGAGCGTGGGAATGAGTCCGGCGATGAGTCCAACCAGGACGGTCAAGACCGTGGCGAACCCAAGCGCTCTCGCATCGATGTGCACGTCGTCGAGCCGCGCCATGCCGGCGGGACCGATCGCGCGCAGCGCGCGGGTGCCGAGGACGGCAATCGCGACGCCGCCCGCCCCACCGAGCACCGCGAGCAACAGCGTTTCCGTCAGCGCGCCGGCGGCGATTCGCAAACGGCTCGCGCCCAGCGCGACGCGCATCGCGGTTTCACCCGCACGCCGCACGCCGCGCGCGAACAGCAGACTCGTGACGTTTGCGCACGCAATCAGCAGCACGAGTCCGACGGCGCCGCCGATGGCAAGCAGTACGGGCCGCACGCCGCGAACGAGTTCCGTCCGCAGGGGCGCGATCGAGAAGCGCGTATTGGGATCGTAGGTAACGGGACGCCGCGCCGCGAGCATCGCGCGACCGACCCGATTGGCCTCCTCGGACGCAGCCGCCAGGGTCACGCGTGGCTTGAGGCGCACCACGGTCACGAGGTGGTGACCCCATTCGGGGCCGTCGGCCGGAAGTGCCGGGTCGTAGTGAACGGGACTCCAGACGGACGCCGCCGGGGCGAGCACGTTGTCGAACGCCGGCATGACGCCGAGGACTGTGTACGGGCGTCCGTCGAGCCGGATGGCGCGGCCAACAATTGCGGGATCCGACCCGAAGCGGCGCCGCCACAACCCGTCGCTGAGGACCACGACGTCCGACGCGCCGGCACGCTCATGCGCACCCGTGAATCCCGTTCCGAGCGCCGGTCTCACCCCCAGCACTGAAAAATACGCGGCACTGACGCGCTGCCCCTCCAGCCGCTCGGGCATATCGATGCCGGTGATGGCCGGCTGCCATCGGCGGATGACCGCGGCGGAGTCGAGCGCGTTGCTTCCGGCGAGAAGCGCGCGGTACATCGCGTAAGTACCCACGGTCGAGCGGCCATTTTCGAGGAGCACCGCGACGCGCTCGCCGCCGGGATATGGGAGCGGCGCAAAGAGCACCGGGTAGATCACGCTGAAGATCGACGTGCTGGCGCCGATGCCGAGCGCGAGGATGAAGGCGGCGGTGAGGGTGAACCCCGGCGTGCGTCGTAGCCGACGGGCGCCAAACCGCACGTCGGCGGCGATGGTGCTCATCACGTGCTCCCACCCGGAAAACTGCACCTGCTCACGGATGCCTGCCGCGTCGCCGTAGCGCAGACGTGTCTCGCGCCGCGCAGCGTCGGCTGACAGCCCCTGTGCGCGCAGTTCGGCGGCCTCCTCGTCGAGGTAGTACCGCACCTCCTCATCCACGTCGCGGGTGGCGGCGCCTGATCGCAGCAGCGCCCGGAAGCCGCGGCGGAACGCGCGCCAGACGCTCACGTCACGCTCCTGCCTTCAGCAGCCTGGCGATGGCGCCGGCGCGCCGGTTCCAGTCTTCCGTCTGACGTTCGAGTTCACCACGGCCGCCTTTCGTCAGCCGGTAGACGCGGGCGCGGCGGGCGTTCTCCGTCTGCTGCCACTCGGCATCGAGCCAGCCGGCCCGCTCGAGCCGCTGCAGCGCGGTCAGCAAGGAACCCGGATTGACGCGAAACACGCCGCGCGAGATCTGTTCGACGCGCCTCGCGATGCCGAAGCCATGCATCGGCTCGAGACTCACTGTTTTGAGAATGAGCAAATCCAGGGTCCCCTGGATGACGTCGGTCGTCGGCTCCGGCATGCCGGGACACTACCGCCGCTTCCATATGATTGTCAAGATGTGGCAGTCATATGGTGACGATCGGCGGGCGAGGTGCGCCGCCGCGAGTGCTACTCGTAGTGCAGCGCCTTGACGGGATCGAGCCGCGACGCGCGGACGGCCGGATACAGGCCGAAGACGATCCCGATGGCGACCGACACGCCGAACGCGAGCACGATCGACATCGTCGTGACGATCGTCGACCAGCCGGCGAGAAGGCCGATCAGCTGGGAGAGGCCCACCCCCAGCAGGATGCCGACGACGCCGCCGCTCAGCGAGATGATCGTGGTTTCGATGAGGAACTGGCGTACGACGTCGCGCTGGCGGGCGCCGATCGCGCGGCGAACGCCGATCTCGCGCGTCCGTTCGAGGACGCTCGCCAGCATGATGTTCATGATGCCGATGCCGCCGACCAGGAGCGAAATGGACGCGATGGCCACCATTACCATCTCGAAGATGCGCTGCGTGCGCCGCTGCTCGGCGAGCAGCTCCGCCGGCGACACGATCGTGAAGTCTCCGGCGCCCCGATGCGCGACATCGAGCACACCGCGGATGAGCGCCGCCGCCGAAGGGATGTCCGCCGAGGGACGCATCTGCAGGTAGATGCCGTCGATTTCGTCCTTTTGTGCGCTCTGGCTGTCCTCGAGACGGAAAATCGACGCGTAGAGCGGTACGTAGATGATGTTGTTGCGGTCCTGCGCCGGGATGCCCGCGACGTCCGACTGGACGGTCAGCTGAGGCCCGGCGACGCCGATGACGCGGAACCACTGTTCGTTGACTTTCAGATATTTGCCGACGGGATCGTCGACGCCGAACAGCGTCGCCGCCGCCGCTTCGCCGATCACCGCCACCGGCGCCGCCCCGACCGTTTCCGACTCGTCGAAGAAACGGCCCGACGCGACCTGCAGGTTTCCAATCTTCTGGTACGCCGGCGTCACCCCATAGACGACCGGCATGTCGCCGCCGATCGGCCGCGGGATCATCTTGGATGGCGTGAACCGCTTGCGCGGGCTGGCCGCGTCGATCCCGTCCAGGTTGGCTTGAATGATGCGGACGTCCTGGAACGAGAGCCCGGCCGAGAGCTTCCGCACCTTCTGCAGCGCCTGATTGTCCGCCGCCTCCCGCGCCTCGACGATCAGGTTCCGCACTCCGAGCTGCTCGATGAACGCCATGACCTCCTGCTGCGCGCCGGCGCCAATCGACAGCATCGCGACGACTGCGGCAACGCCGAAGATCATGCCGAGCATCGTCAGTGCCGAGCGCATCTTGTGGGCGCGGAGGTTCTCCAGCCCGAGCCGCAGTTCGGGAAGGAAATCGGACGACCAGAGGTGGGTGCGGCCCTGGCTCATTTCGACGCGGCCGGACCGCCGATGGCGCCCGCTGAAGACCTCGTCCGCGACAGCGCCACGTCAGGATCGACGAGCGCGATGACATCGCCTTCGTGCACGCCGCTGATGATCGCGCGGCTTTCGGTGGCGTTTACCACCTTCACGTCGCGCCGTTCGAACCGATCGCCTGTCTGCAGAAACACGTAGTTCTTCCCGGCCTTCTCGAATACCGCCTGCCGCGGGACGTGGAGCGCGTCTTTGATCTCGCGGCCATCGATGACCACGCGCAGCGAAGAGCCGGCGCGCATCATGGGATCGGGGTGATCGAGGTCGAGGACGATGTCGAACTTGCGGACGGCGGTCGTCTGAAAGAACGAGCCCTGTGCCGCGGTCGTACCGAGCGGTCCGACCTTCGCGGTATAAGTGCGGCCCGGCAGCGCATCGATCTCGACCACGGCGCTCTGGCCCGTCTGCAGGTTGCCGCGATCCACTTCCGTGACCTGGGCGCGCACTTCCATCCGGCCCGCTTCGATGACATCGGCGATGTTCCGTCCGGATGCCGTCGTGTCGCCTTCCTTGTACTCGGGCAGCACCATGCCGGAGAAGAAGAAGTACTGGCCGTCGCGGTTTTCCTTGACGGACATGAGACCGTCGATCGGCGAGGTCACGTCGAGGTGGTCGATGATCGATTGCGCCCGCTCCATCGCGAGCTGCGCCTTGTGCCGTTTTTCCTCGAGCACGGCCAGCGCCGCCTGACTCGTCGACACGCGGGCTGCCGAGTCCCGCTCGAGCTGGGCGAGATGCTGACGCGCTTCGTCGAGCGTCAACTCGTTTTTCTTCGCATCGATCGCGCCGACGAACTCATTGCCCGCCGCGTTCAGCTCGCCGCGGCGGACGTCGTAGCGCGCCGTCAACAGGTTCAGCTTGTCCTGCGAGGCCTGGACGGCGTTGTCGGCGCGCAACTTGACGATCTCCTGCTCGGCCCCCTCGAGATCGCTCCGGGCCTGCGCCAGGTTGTACTGCTGATCCGAAGGGTCGAACTGAACGACCACGTCGTCCTTCTTGACGACCGATCCTGTTGGAACGAGCTTGAGAATCCGCAGCGCGCCTCCCGCCGGCGGCGCGACCAGACTGACCGTCCGACCGGCTCGCAGCTCGCCGGTCGCGTAGACGGTCAGCTTCAGCGGTCCGCGAATTACTTTTGCAGTCGGCACCGCAGGACGCGTATCCGGGAGGACCGACGAACCGCTCGCGAGAGCGGCGGTGATCGCGCCGGCGGCCACGACCGCGGCAGCCCATCCCACGCCGCGTCGAAGCGTCACCGCGGCCTCCTCAGGAGATCGGCATCGGGCCGACGGACCGCCAGCTTGTCGCCGGGCGCGACGCCCGAGCCGACGGCGGCCTGCTCGCGTCCGCGGCGCACGATTTCGATCGACTGCTCGTCGAACTTCGATCCGTTCAGCCGGTAGACCACCGGGCGCCCGTCTTTCTGAAAGATCGCTTCAACCGGTACGAGCGTGGCGTCTGCCAGATGATCCGCTGCGATTCGCGCCGTCGCCGTCATCCCCGGCTTGATCCGCGGATCCGGATCCGCGAGCACGAGGCCGAGATCGAAGTTTCGCACCGGCGGCCAGCCCGACGAGAAATCCACTCGCGCGAGCACCGAGATCAGGTCGACGCGCGCCGAAAAGTCCTTGCCGGGGACGGCTTCGATCTTGACCGCGGCGTGCTGACCCACTGCCAGGCGGCCGCGATCCGTTTCGTCGAGCCGGGCCTCGAGATGGATCGACGAGAGATCCGGAAGCTCCAGGATGCCCGCGCCGGCCCACGCGCGGTCTCCTTCGTGGAATTCAGTGCCACCGCCGCTGAACATGCTCTGCGTCCGGGGATTGGTCAGGACGTTCACGACGCCGTCGGCCGGCGCGCGCAGCCGAAGCTGTGCGATGGCCGCCTCCGTTCGTTCGACATCGAATCGCGCCTTGTCTCGCTTTCGCTGCTTGCCGACGAGATCGGCTTGCGCGGCAGCTGCGGCCGATACGTCCTTCGCTTCGGTTTCCTTCAACCGCTGTTCGGCATCGGCCAGGGCGAGCTTCGCCTCCTGGTACTCGACCTCGGAGATCAAATCGCGCTTGCCGAGATCGAGCTTCGCCCGCTCGACGTCGTACTTTGCTTTCAGCAGCGCGGTCTTCTGCTCTTCTGCCGTGATCTTCTGCTGCGATTGCAGCTGCTCGATCTCCCCCTCGGCGGACTTCAGGTCCGACCGACGCTCGGCGAGCCGCTGTTCGAGCGCCGTCGCGTCGAACTCGACGACGATGTCGCCCTTCTTCACCGTGGCGCCGTTTTTCACGAGCCTGGTGATCTGAAGATCGCCGCCGGATTGCAGCGGCGCCGACAGCACGATCGACTTCGCCGGACGGATGTCCCCTCGGATCTGGATGAAATCGACGAAATCGCCGTGCGTCACGTCCACTGTCGTCACGTTCGGCACGCTGCCGCCGACCGTCGTCATCGCCACGGCCGCCGCGGCGAGCACGACGATGACCGCCACGAGGACGAGGACGCGGCGTCCGGTCATCGGTGGCGCGCCTCGCGGGAGAACGTCGCAGCATTGCGGGCGATCGTCACCCCCTCCTGCAGGCCGCTGGTCACGACCGCGTCCGTTGCACCGACGGCGCCGAGCGCGACATCCTGGCGCTCGAACGAACCACCGCGCTGGACCATGGCGTACGTCTGCTCGCCGTCGACGACGAGGGCGTCGCGCGGAACGACCAGCACGCCAGCCGTCCGCTGCAGCTGGACGTCGAGCGAGGCTGAGAGGTCCGGCATGAGGTTCGGGTGCGCGCCGTCGACCAGCACCAGGACGGCGAACGTCCGCACCTTTGGCGACAGCGTCGACTGCTGCGCAATCGGAGAGATCTGAACGATGCGACCTTGAAAGACCAGATCCGGATACGCGTCGAGTCCGACGCGAACGGGCTGTCCGATCGCGAGTTCATTCACGTCGGCCTGGTTCACGCGCGCGCGAACCCGCATAGTCGCCGGATTGACGACCTCGACGACCGGCTGCCCGGGACGGACCTCGTCGCCTTCGGTGAACTCGACTGGCGCGCCGCCATTCTTCCACGTCGTCTTGATGACAGCGACGCCGGGCAGAGGCGACACAATCAGCATCTTGTTCGCGTTCGCTTCCGCCTCTTTCATCGTCTGGTCGGCGCGGTCGCGGCGGATCTGGAGGCCCTTGATGTTGGCAGCGGCAGCCGCGCGCTTCAGATCGTAGGTTTCGAGGAGCTGCTTCAGCGTCGCCTGCGCCTGCTCGTAAGTGAGCGTGTTCTTTTCGGCTTCGATCTTCGGGAGCAGATCATTTTTGATCAGCTCGAGTTTGGCTCTCGCTTCGGCGTCGCGGGCCTGCTGGAGGGCGCTGTCGTCGCTCGCTCTGGCGGCGATCTCCTCGGCCTCGGCCTTCCTGATCTGTTGTTCCAGATCGGTCAGATCCGCCTTTCGATCGAGCGCGTTGCGGATCTGGTCCTGGCGGTCGAATTCGACGAGCATATCGCCGGGCCTGACCGTCGCCCCGTTGTCCACGAGGCGCATGATGACCAGAGACCCGTTGTTCTGACCGGCGAGGCGCGGGGCTGGAATCGAGGTCGACTGGACCGCCTCGACGGTGCCATTCAGACGCCGGCTTCGAACGAAGTCCGTCCGCGCGACCCTGAAGGTCGTCGCCGGTCCCACTCCCGGTCCCTGCGCCGACGGCCGCGCAAACACACCTGTCATGACGATGACGGCGGCGATCAGGACGATGCCCGCGCCGGCGACATAGGTGCGTGTGTGCATTCGAACGGGCCCGCGATATCAGACGGTGGGGTGAGTTCCTTGGTTGGTCTCAGTTACACTTTACGGCGAAGTCCCTCCCCTCGTACGCGAGATTCGACGACAGCCACCGCTCAACCTCTTCAATCGGCACGTTCCGGCGCTCTGCATACGACAGCGCCTGGTCCCGGCCGATCCGGCCGACGTTGAAGTATCGCGCGTCCGGATGCGAGAAATACAGGCCGCTCACGCTTGCAGCGGGAGTCATCGCGGCCGATTCGGTCAGCGCAAGTCCCTGCCGCTCCGCGTCGAGGACCCGGAACAACTCGAACTTCCCGCTGTGATCCGGACAGGCCGGATAGCCGAACGCCGGACGGATGCCGCGGTGCTTCTCGTGGTGCAGATCGTCGGCAGATGTCCCCGTCGGATCCGCATGCCCCCATTCCGATCGAGCGGTCGCATGGAGCATCGTCGCAAACGCTTCCGCGAGCCGATCCGCGAGCGCCTTCACCATGATCGCGTGATAGTCGTCGTGATCCGCCTCATACGTTTTTACGAGTTCGGTTGCGCCGAGGCCTGCCGTTACGGCGAACATGCCGACATAGTCCGGTACGCCGCTCCCGCGCGGAGCGATGTAGTCCGCCAGCGAAAGATTGGGCCGCTCGTCCGGCTGCTGCTCCTGCTGCCGCAGCATCGACAACGTCATCAGCACCTCGCGTCGGTCTTCGTTCGTGAAGACGAGGATGTCGTCGCCGTCGCTCATCGCCGGCCAGAACGCATACACACCTCGAGCGCGCAGCAAGCGACCATTGATGATTTTCTTCAGCAGCTCCTGTGCGTTCGCGTATAGATCGCGTGCGGCAGGGCCGTATTGCGCGTGGTCCAGAATCGCCGGGAACCGTCCCTTCAGCTCCCACGCGGAAAAGAAGTACGTCCAGTCGATGAACCGCGCGATTTCCGCGAGCGGGACGTCGTCCAGATAGCGGCGTCCGATGAACGCGGGGGTGGCAATGTAGTGCTCGCTCCAGTCGTACTGGAGATGATTCGCGCGCGCGTCCTCGTACGCGAGCAGAGGCTTCTCGCTGCGCGTCTTGTACCGCTCGCGTATGTCGTCCTGCGCTTCGACGTTGCTGCGTACGAACGCGCCCCGCCGGTCGTCGCTGAGCAGGCTCGACACGACGTCCACGACACGGGACGCGTCGAGCACATGGACGACGGCCTCCGAATATTCGGGAGCTATTTTGACGGCGGTGTGCTGCCGGCTCGTCGTCGCGCCGCCGATCAGCAGCGGAAGTTTCATTGCGCGCCGGCTCATTTCCTTCGCGACCGAGACCATCTCGTCGAGCGAGGGCGTGATGAGACCGCTCAGGCCGACCATGTCAGCCTTCCGCTCGACTGCGGTGTCGAGAATTTTCGCAGCGGGCACCATCACCCCGAGGTCGATTACCTCGTAGTTGTTGCAGCCGAGGACGACGCCGACGATGTTCTTGCCGATGTCGTGGACGTCGCCTTTCACGGTCGCCATGACGATCCGCCCCTGAGACGTCGACGCCAGCGGATTGTGGCGGAGGCGCTCGGCCTTCTCCGCCTCCATGAAGGGCTCCAGATAGGCGACCGCCTTCTTCATGGCCCGCGCGCTCTTGACCACCTGGGGCAGAAACATCTTGCCCGAGCCGAAGAGGTCGCCGACGATTTTCATCCCGTCCATCAACGGACCTTCGATGATGTCCAGCGGGCTTCCGTACTTCTGACGTGCTTCCTCGGTGTCGGCCTCGATGAAATCGACCGTGCCGTGGACGAGCGCATGCGCAAGCCGCTCTTCGACCGTGCCGTTGCGCCACGCGTGGTCGGTCTCCGGCTTCCTCCCGGTGCTCTTGACCGTCTCGGCAAACTGGACGAGCCGCTCGGTCGCATCGGGGCGACGGTTGAAGATGACGTCCTCGACGTGCTCGAGCAGATCTTTCGGGATGTCTTCGTACACCGCGAGCTGGCCCGCGTTGACGATCCCCATGTCCATGCCGGCTTTGATCGCATGGAAGAGAAACGCCGAGTGCATCGCCTCGCGCACCGCGTCGTTCCCGCGGAACGAGAACGACAGATTGCTCACGCCTCCGCTCACCTTCACGCCCGGGCAGACGGTTTTGATGAGGCGCGTCGCCTCGATGAAGTTGACGGCGTATGCGTTGTGTTCCTCGAGGCCGGTCGCGATCGCGAGGATGTTCGGATCGAAGATGATGTCGGTCGGGTCGAAGCCCGCCGTTTCCGTGAGCAGTCGATAGGCACGCTGGCAGATCGCGACCTTCCGCTCGATCGTGTCGGCCTGCCCTTGCTCATCGAAAGCCATCACGATAACCGCGGCGCCGTACCGCCGGACGAGTTCCGCCTTGTGCAGGAAGTCGGCCTCTCCCTCTTTCAGGCTGATGGAATTCACGACGGCCTTGCCCTGAACGCACTTGAGTCCCGCCTCGATGACCGTCCACTTCGAGCTGTCGACCATGACCGGGACGCGGGCGATCTCCGGTTCCGTGGCAATGTAGTTGAGGAAGGTCGTCATCGCCTGCTCGGAATCGAGCATGCCTTCGTCCATGTTCACGTCGATCAGGTTGGCGCCGTTCCGCACCTGGTCGACGGCCACGCGCGCCGCCTCGGCGTAGTTGCCGGACTTGATCAAGCGCGCAAATCTTGCCGAGCCCGTCACGTTCGTGCGCTCGCCGATCATCTGGAAATTGCTGTCGGGACGGATGACGAGCGGCTCGAGGCCGGAAAGCTGCGTAAACGGCGAGGAGCGGGCGAAGGGCGAGGAAGCGGATTCAGTCCGGCGAGGTGGAATACCGGCGACAGCCCCGGCGATCGCGGCGATATGGTCGGGCGTCGTTCCGCAGCAGCCGCCGACGATGTTGACGAAGCCGCTCGCGGCAAAGTCGCGGATGAGCGCGCCGGTTTCGGGGGGCAGTTCGTCGTACTGGCCGAACGCGTTGGGCAGCCCCGCGTTCGGATAGCTGCTGACGTAGCACGCGGCGATCGCCGATAGATCGGCGAGGTAGGGACGCATCTCGCGCGCGCCGAGCGCGCAGTTGATGCCGACGCTGAACGGGTTCGCGTGGCGGATCGAGATGTAGAACGCCTCGAGCGTCTGGCCCGACAGGGTCCGGCCGCTCCGGTCGGTAATCGTGACCGAAATCATGATCGGCAGCCGGATACCCTTCTCGTCGAAGACGTTCTCGATGGCGACGATTCCGGCCTTCGCGGTCAACGTGTCGAAGATCGTCTCGAGCAGAACGAGGTCGACGCCGCCGTCGATCAGGCCGCGTACCTGATCTTCGTACGCCCGACGGAGATCGTCGAAGGTCTTCGCGCGAAATGCCGGGTTGTTCACGTCGGGCGAGATCGAGAGGGACTGGTTCGTCGGGCCCATCGCGCCGGCGACGAAGCGAGGCCGCTCCGGCGTCCGCGCGGTCCACGCGTCTGCCGCCGCGCGGGCGAGCTTCGCCCCTTCGACGTTCAACTCGTAGGCGAGATGGTCGAGGTGATAGTCCTCCTGCGCGATCGCTGTGCTGCTGAACGTGTTCGTCTCGATGATGTCGGCGCCCGCGGCCAGGTACTGGTTGTGGATGTCCGAGATGACGTCCGGGCGGGTCAGGATCAGAAGATCGTTGTTGCCGCGGAGATCCTTCCCGTGCGCGCGGAAACGTGACCCGCGGAAATCGTCCTCGCTCAAGCGAACGCGCTGGATCATGGTGCCCATCGCACCGTCGAGCAGGAGGATGCGCCCGGCAAGGAGCCGTTCGAGACGTTCAATCGTGTTTGACATGTGATCGTTTCCGCGCTGTTCTGGCGGGCTGCGTTCCCGCCGGGGGTTTCGTGCCGCTCGCGACGAGCACGGTAAAGGGATCGCGCGCGCGGCGGGCGCCCACGCTCACCCGCACATCGACGAGCCCGGCGTCCCGCAGCAGCGCCGCCAGATCATCGTCGTCGAAGCCGAGCCATCGGTCGCCAAGCGTCTCGCTGACCCATTGCTGATCGTGACGCCGCAGATCGAGCAGCAGCAGGCGGCCGCCGGGCTTCGTCACCCGCGCGGCTTCCGCCAGCGCGCGGGCGGGGTCGTTCGCATGGTGCAGCGCCTGCGAGAGCAGCGCCAAATCGATCGTCGAGTCCTCCAGCGGCAGCGCCTCGATGTCCCCGCGCTTCCACCGTATGTTCCTCACGCGCCGGCGCCGTGCCAGCTCACGGCCTCGCTCCAGCATCGTCGCCGATCGATCGATTGCGATTACGCGCTCGGCGAAGCGCGCCGCTTCGACGGTCAGGTAACCTTCGCCGCACCCGATGTCGGCGACGACGACCCGCGGCATCAGGTGCGCAAGCGCTCGCGCCCACGCAGCCCAGCTCCGGCCCGGTACCAGTTGCCGGCCGCCTGCCTCCGGATCGCCGTGTTCATCGAAATTTTCCTTGCGCAGGCGGCGCACTTCTTCGAGCCGCGCGTCGTCTGCCCGGGCAGCCGCGGTAGCGGCCGTCGATTCGAACGCGTGGCTCAGCACCGGCCAGAGGCCCCCAAAACCGTTGTCGCCGCTCGCGAGCGACTGGGAGACGCGAAAGAATGTAAACGTCCCCTCCCGCCGTTCCTCCACGAGGCCGGCGTCCTTGAGAAGGCCCAGATGGCGGGACACGCCGGACTGCGCGATCCCGAGGATGCCGGTCAGCTCCGAGACGTTCAGCCGCTCGGCAGCCAGGAGCCGGAGGATTCTGAGGCGCACATCGTCACCGAGGAGCCGGAACAGTGGGGCGGCGTCCATATCTATAAATCTATATTCATTGATAAGAACTGTCCAGCCCACCGCCCGGACGCTCCCTCAGGGTCGGTGTCCGCTATACTCTGGCCGCCTTTGTGCGGCAACGGCCAACAAATACGGAGACCGATATGCGAACTCTGCTCGGAACGCTCGGGTTCATCGTCCTCTCGGCTGGCCTGACCATCGCCCAAGCTCCTGCCCCTGCCACTACAGCGCAGACGAAAGCGCCGTCCATGATGGCGGGCAGCGCATCCGACGACGCGCTCGTCGCCAACGAACGCAAAATGTTCGCAGCGCTCGAGAAGAACGACGCGGACGCGTTCAAGGCGCTCGTGACTGCGGACGGCATGTCCGCGGACGCGAACGGCTTCATGAAGATCAGCGACTTCCTCCCGATGATCGCTACGATGAAGATGACCGACTGGAAGATCAATGATCCCCACGTGATTCACGTCGACGCGAACACGGCGATCGTCACGTATACGTGGACGGGAATGGCGACCATGGGAGACCAGACGTTCGACAAGCCGACCTACATCTCGACCGTATGGGCCAAACGCGGCGGCAAGTGGCTCGCGGTGTATCACCAGGAGACCGAGGCGGCACCCAAGAAGTGACCTCCCGCGTCGGCCGTGCCGGTGATTTCGGTTTTTCCCAGTGACGGGCCCGCTGCGGCGCTGATTCTGGCGCACGGCGCTGGCGCCGGCCAGCGGAGCCCGTTCATGACATCGACCGCCCGCGCGCTCGCGGCGCGCGGCATCGTGACCGGCACGTTCGATTTCCCGTACATGGCGTCGGGGCGGCGCGTTCCCGATCCGGCGCCCGTGCTGGAGCAGGCCTGGGGCGACGCTGTCGCAGCTGCGCAAGCGATCCGGGAGTTTGCCGGGCTGCCGCTGTTCATCGGGGGCAAATCGATGGGCGGCCGGATTGCGTCCCAGGCGGCCGCGTCGAACGAGCTGCCAATCGCCGGTCTGATCTACCTCGGGTATCCGCTCCATCCACCCGGCAAGCCGCAGCAGCGGCGCGATGCGCACCTGCCGTCGATCAGCGCGCCGATGCTCTTCGTTCAAGGCAGCAGGGATACGTTTGGAACCGCCGCGGAAATCAGAGCGCTGCTGTCTCGTCTTCAGCACGCGGAACTGCACGAAGTCGAAGGCGGCGATCATTCGTTCAAGGTGCCCGCCCGAGCACCGACACCACAGGCCGCCGTCATGGAGCAGATTTTCGATCGGGTCGTTGCGTTCGTCCGCGCCGTATCCCGACGCTGATTTACTTCTTCGGGCGCGCGCGAGGGTGCCGTCGCGCGGCCAGCTTCGTGGAATGCCGTTGATTTGCCTCTTCAACCGAGTGTGACTCGGTCACGTTGGTGTCCTTCTTTGCCATCTCCGCGAGCCGTCCGTAGTACTCGTGGAGCGTCTTGAGTTCCGTCTCGTCCAGGTCTTCGACGTCGATCAGCCGGTTGCTCGCGCCTTCGATCGCGGCAACCAGCTCGTTGAGCTTCAACTGCAGCGCGAGCGAGTCCTTGTTCTGCGTGCGCTGGATCAGGAACACCATCAGGAAGGTCACGATCGTGGTGCCGGTGTTGATCACCAGCTGCCAGGTATTGGAGTAGTGAAAGACCGGTCCCGTGAGCGCCCATAACACGATGGTCGTCAACGCGATCGCGAACGCACTCGTGGTGCCCGTCCACACCGTCACAACCGCAGACATCCGCTCGAACCACCGGCCGACGCCGCCGCCCGTCCTGGCTGTCATCTCTCCTCCAATCCCGCGATTCGCCAACGTCACCAATTCACCATTCGTCAATTGCTCGATCTATATTCAATAGATGCCGGTTGCCGAAAACGCCCCGCCTGTCAGGAGCCGCGTCCGAGCGGAGATTCCCGACCGCTTCAAATGGAACCTCAACGATATCTTCGACGGGTGGGACAGCTGGCAGACAGCGTATGCGCAACTCGAGCGGGGCATCGAGCGGTACGCGGAGCTGAAGGGGACGCTGTCGAACGGGCCCGACCGCCTGCTCGCCGCCTTCCGCCTCTCGGAGCAGCTCGGGCAGCTCGCCTACAAGGTGTGGTACTACCCGTCGCTGATGTACGACACGGACCAGCGCGACAACGCCATCAACGCGCGACGGCAGCAGGTCCAGATTCTTTTCGCGCGCTGGAAGCAGGCGGAATCCTGGTTCAACCCTGAGCTGCTCCAGATCCCTCTCGAGACGACCCGCCGGTGGATGGCTGACAACCCCCAGCTCGCCGTCTATCGTTTCGCGATCGAAGATCTCTATCGGCAGCAGGAGCACGTACTCGACGAGGCTGGCGAACGGCTCATGTCGCTGGCCAGCCGCCTCGCCTCGTCTCCGAACGAATCGTACTGGGCGCTCTCGACCGCGGACGCGAAGTTTCCGGCCGTGACGCTGTCCGACGGCGAGACGGTCACGGTGTCGTACGGACAGTATCGTGCGATTCTCGCCACGCGGCGCGAGCAGGCCGACCGCGCCAAGGCGTTCACAGCGCTCCACGAAACGTATAAAGCCAGCCTCAACACATACGCGACGCTCTACACCGGCGTCTGCCAGCGCGACTGGTTCAACGCCCGCGCGCGGGGCTACGCGACGACCGTCGAGGCCGCGCTCCACGGCGACAACATTCCGCCGTCCGTCGTTGAGAACCTGATCGAGACAACGCGCAACGGCGTCGCTCCCCTTCGCCGTTATCACCAGCTTCGACGCCGCGTGCTCAACGTCCCGTCGTATCACGTGTACGACTTCTCCATCCCGCTCGTGACGTTCGACAAGAAGTACGCCTACGACGACGTGCTCGACTGGATCGTCGAGGCGGTGGCGCCGCTCGGGCCGCGCTATCAGGCCCGGATGCGGGAAGGATTCGCTGGCGGATGGATCGACGTGTACGAGAACGACGGCAAGAGGTCCGGTGCTTACTCGGCTCCCGTGTACGGCACGCACCCGTACATGCTGCTGAACTACACCGACACGCTGGACGACGTCTTCACGACGGCGCACGAGATGGGGCACTCGATGCACACGATCCTGTCGCACGAGACGCAGCCGTTCATTTACTCGAACTACACCATCTTCGTTGCCGAGGTGCCGTCGACGCTCAGCGAGGCTCTGTTGCTCGAATACATGCTGGCGCGGTCGACCGACCCGCTCGAACGGGCGGTGCTCCTGCAGCACGCGATCGACAACATCACCGGCACGTTTTACACGCAGGTGCTCTTCGCGGACTACGAGCTGCGCGCGCACCGACTCGCCGAGCAGGACCACCCGATCACGTCGGACATCCTCTCGGAGATTTACACACAGCTGCTGAAGGACTACTACGGCGACACCCTCGATCTAAATGAGCTGACGGGCATCACATGGGCCCGCATTCCGCATTTCTTCAACTCGCCGTACTACGTCTATCAATACGCGACCTGCTTCGCGTCCGCGGCGCGCATCGCAAAGGAGATCGCCGGGCCGGACGGCGCCGCAGCGCGCGATCGTTATCTCGACCTGCTCAGAGCCGGAGGCAACGACCATCCGATGGAGCAGCTGCGCAAGGCGGGCGTCGACCTGAGCCAGCCCGACACGGTGCGTGCGGTCGTCGATCAGCTCGATGATCTGGTCACGCGACTCGAGCGGGAGCTCACCAGGCTGTAGCGCGTGCGCTTGGACGTGCGCGCGGATCTTGCGAACAGTCGCGCGGGACTCGATCCAGCGCGCCGCAGCGCGAGATTCAGGGCCGCGGCTCAGCGAGGCCGCTTCAGCAGCACGACCGCGTTGGGCGCCGGGGCGATGATGCCGGCAGCCTCCCACCCGGCGGCGCCGGCATCCTTCAGCAGCGCTCCGGCATCCGCACCAGCAGGAATCGCGACGGTCTGGTACTCCCACACCTGACGAACCGTGTGCGAGCCGACCACGGTCGACCCATCGAGCGCGACAGGGCCGAGCACCGACACGCGGCCGCCGCCTGCGAGCGTGACCGGAATCGCCTCTCCATCGCCGTGATTCTGAATCCAGACCCGCGCCTGCGTCGGGCCTCCTGGCTGGGGCTGGGCGGCCACCGCCGCGCAAAGGAAGATGGCGGCCACCGCGACACTCAGCACCGTTCTGTTCGTCATCGATCTCCTCCTCGGTTCTTCCCGAATGGCGATCGGCATCGTCACGTATGCGGATGGCGGCTACGCGCGACGCGCGACCTCGTCCGTCGCGGGCTTGGCGTGATACGTCACGCTCAGCGCCGCTGTGAACAACAGCAGCACCGCCGCTGACGCATACGCGGACCCCTCTCCGAACCACTCGAGGGCGCTGTTGCCCCACATCGGACCGATGGTGCGGCCGAGGCTTTCGAGCGCACCGGCCGCGCCCTGCACCCGTCCCTGCTCGTGGCGGCCCGCCGCGCCGCTCAGCAACGAAATGAGCGAGGGATTGCAGAAGCCCACGCCGAGGGCGCCGGGAACGAGCAGCACGATGAACACCGGAACGCTGTAAGCGAACGCCGTCGCCCCCCAGCTGAACGCAGCGAAGATCAAGCCGACCGTGAGCGTCCGACGCTCGCCGAGCCGCCGCACGACCGGCGCGACGAGCGCGCCCTGCACGACCACGCCGAGCGCTCCGAATCCGGCGAGGATGTAGCCGATCTGGGTGACGTCGAAGTGGAAGCGTTGCTCGCCGAACAGCGCGAACGTGCCCTGATAGATGGCGAAGCACGTCCAGTAGATGAAATCCACGGCGAAGAGCGTGCGCAGCCCCGGACGCCGGCTCAACTCTCCGAGTGCGCGCCACGGCGAACCGGCGACGGCGTCCACGCGATGCACCGTTTCCGGCAGCCACGCCCACGCGAGCGCGGTGGCAATGATGGTGATCACCGCCGCCGCCCAGATCGGCGCCGTATAGCTGATGCGCGCGAACAGCCCGCCAATCGCCGGGCCGATGATGAACCCCAGCCCGAACGCCGCGCCGAGCATGCCGAACGCTTTCGCCCGATTCGATTCGTCGGTGACGTCGCCGATGTACGCACGGGCGGTGGTGATGTTGCCGCCGGACAAACCATCGACGACGCGTGCGGCAAACAGCATCACGAGGCTGTGCGCGAGCGCCAGCATCACGAAGCTCACGACGGTGCCGAGCAGACTGAAGATCAGGATCGGACGGCGCCCCCACCGGTCCGACCATTCGCCGAGCAGCGGCGATGCAATCAACTGGCTGATCGAGAACGACGCGAAGAGCAGACCGATCGCGACCGGTGAGGCGCCGAACGTCTGCGCATAGAACGGCAGCAGCGGGATGATGATGCCGAAGCCGATCAGGTTGACGAGGATCGTCAGGAAGATGACGACGAGCGGGCGGCTCATCTCGACCCGGTGACCTGCCCCGCCGGCCGCACTCGGCGCCGCTGACTCATCTCGCAGCGCCCGGCCGCAGCGTCGCACTCTTGATGACCACCGGCGCGACGGGCACGTCGTCCATGCCCTCGCGCGAAGCCGTAGGCATGGCAGCGATCCGATCGACGACGTCCATGCCGGCGATGACTCGACCGAACACGGCGTAGCCGTAGTCGTCCGGCGCGAAACCCCGGTGATCGAGACGCGCGTTGTTCGCGAGGTTGATGAAG
>Ga0310811_10002541_pt1 | contig 22867 bp, 20 predicted proteins | sample YCmetagenome_FD_207642 | JGI IMG/M metagenome (GOLD analysis project Ga0310811, IMG submission 207642) | Soil microbial communities from experimental microcosm in Duke University, North Carolina, United States - YC | ecosystem: Engineered > Artificial ecosystem > Soil microcosm > Unclassified ...
CCGTGAATGCGCGCGGCGTCATGCTGATCGAGTTCGGCGCGGCGTGTGACGGTTGGACGACGATCCAGCGCGTGCGCCTCGACCTCGTCACCTCTCAGGGCGCTGCCATCAAGACCGAATCCAACTTTTCGAGCTGGGAGTCGAAGGACAGCAAGTCGTATCGGTTCACCGTCAAGAACTCGACGGACGGCAAGACCACCGACGAGTTCCAGGGCTCGGCGACGCTCGGCCCGGACGGCGGCGAGGCGGTCTACGACACGACCGGCAAGCGCTTCAAGCTGGCGAAGAAGACCCTGTTCCCGACGGCTCACGCGATCGAGCTGATCCGTCGCGCCGAGGCCGGCGAGCACACGTTCTTCAACCCGTTCTTCGACGGTGCGACTCCCGAAGGCCCGCAGGAGGTCAACGTGGTGATGGGCGCCGCCGTGCCCGGTCCACAGAAGCCGGTCAGCCCGCTCGTCGGCGGCCGCTCCTGGCCGGTGCGCATCGCCTACTTCGATGCCGACGACCCGAAGCCGAATCCGTCCTACGAGGTCGGGCTCAAATTGTTCGACAACGGGGTGGCCGATGCCTTCGTTTTGGATTACGGAGAATTTACCGTCAACGCGACGCTGGAACGTATCGAGGCATTGCCAAAAATCGGCTGTTAGGGCTTTGATTTTCGGTGGAAGTGGGGATCTGTCGAGGGCCGATTTGGCCCTCGGTCATTGAAAATTAACCTATTCGGGACAGGTTAGGGACCGACGCGACCGCAACGTGGCGGCGCTTCCCGTACCGGGGTGTTGGGGGTAGAGCATGGTGGTCGACGGCGCAGCGGGTGGCCGCAAGAACAAAACCATCCTGATCGTCGAAGATAACGAGCTCAATATGAAGCTCTTCCACGATCTTCTTGAAGCACACGGCTACAAGACCCTCCAGACCAAGGATGGGAACGAGGCGCTGAAACTCGCCCGCGAGTTCAAGCCCAACCTGATTCTGATGGACATCCAGCTGCCCGAGGTCTCCGGCCTCGAGGTCACCCGCTGGATCAAGGGCGACGATCTCATTCGCCACATCCCGGTCATCGCAGTCACCGCTTTTGCCATGAAGGGCGACGAGGAAAAGATCCGTGAGGGCGGCTGCGAGGCGTATATCGCCAAGCCGATCTCCGTGACCAACTTCATGGAAGTCATCGAGCGGACGCTTGCGTAGCAGCACATGACCGCGCGCGTCCTCATCGTTGACGACATCCCGACCAACCTCCGATTGCTGGAAGCGAAGCTGACGGCGGAGTATTTCTCCGTCCAGTCGGCGCAGTCCGGCGCCGCGGCCCTGCAGCTCGCCGAGAACGATCCGCCCGACATCATCCTGCTCGACGTGATGATGCCGGAGATGGACGGCTTCGAGGTCTGCCGCCGGCTGAAGACCAACCCGCGCACCGCGGCGATTCCGGTGGTCATGGTGACGGCGCTGTCCGATACCGAGGACCGCGTGAAGGGTCTCGAGGCGGGCGCCGACGACTTCCTGACCAAGCCGGTCAACGATCTCACGCTGTTCGCGCGCGTGCGCAGCCTCGTCCGCCTCAAGATGGCGATGGACGAGTGGCAGTCGCGCGAGGCGACCTGCGACCAGTTCGGACTCCCGGTCGAGCAGCACAAGATCGACATCGACGACGATCCCAAGGGACGCATCCTGGTCGTCGAGCCCGATCGCTACACGCTCGAGAAGATCGCGCAGACTCTCGAAGCCCACGGCCACTTCGTGGTGACCGCCGGCGGCGCCGCCGAGGGCGAGCAGCTGCTCGCCAGCGAGGCGTCGTTCGACCTTGTGATCTCGGCGCTTTACCTGGGCGATTCCGACGGCCTGCGGTTCTGCTCCCAGATGCGCTCGAGGCCGCAGATGCGGCGCCTTCCCGTGCTCCTTCTGCTCGGGCAGGAGGAGCTCGGCGGCCTTGTGAAGGGCTTCGACATCGGCATCAACGATTATCTGTTCCGGCCGATCGACAGCAACGAGCTGAAGGCGCGCGTCCGCACCCAGGTGCGCCGCAAGCGCTACCAGGACGGCCTTCAGGACACGTACCAGCGCAGCCTCGCCATGGCGCTGACCGACGGACTGACCGGCCTCTACAACCGCCGCTACTTCGAAGCCCATCTCGAGTCGACGATCACCCGCGCCCGCACCGGCGGCAACGAGGTGAGCCTCCTCATGATGGACCTCGACCACTTCAAGAAGATCAACGACACCCATGGACACGCGACCGGCGACTGCGTCCTCAAGGAAGTCGCGCACCGCCTGTCGCACGGCATCCGCGAGGTCGATCTCGTTGCCCGGATCGGCGGCGAGGAGTTCGTCGTGGTCATGCCGGATTCGACGGATGGGATCGGCGTGAAGGTCGCCGACCGGCTTCGCCTCGCTGTCGCCTCGACCCCGTTCGAGACCCCGCCGCCGGCGGGCGCGCTATCGGTCACGGTGTCGGTGGGCGTCGCGGTGGTCGGAGTGGGGGAAAGCGGTGCGGATGCCTTGCGGCGGGCCGACGAGGCCCTCTACAGGGCGAAAAGCCAGGGGCGCAACCGCGTGGCCCCGGCGCGGCCGTACGCGCCCCAGACGCGCCCCGCCGCGAACGGCTGACGCGAACCGACCGTAACCGCCCAGGGCCCTGACCGCCCAGGCATGAAAAAAGCCGCCCGGAGGGCGGCTTTTTTGTCGGCGAGCGGCGAAACGCCGCAGCCTTACTTGATCTTGGTTTCCTTGAACTCGACATGCTTGCGCGCGACCGGATCGTACTTCCGGAAGGTGAGCTTCTCGGTCGTCTTCCGCGGGTTCTTCTTGATGACGTAGAAGAAGCCGGTGTCGGCGGTGCTCTCGAGCTTGATCAGGACGGTGTTCGACTTGGCCATGGCCGGAATTCCTTATTCGGCGGGCACCTCGGACAGTGGGGGCCGCGAAGGGGCGCCACCATAGCCGGTCTGCCGACGCTGTCAAGGCATGGAAATCGCTGACTTTTCAACGCGAAACGCGGCGTTGCTAAGGGGCGGAGGCGGCCTCGACCGGCGGCTCGACGGGGGCCGCCAGGGCCAGCGCCTTGGCGTAGAGGTTCTTCTGGGCGAGGAGGCCGCGGGCGACGTCGAGATCGGCGGTGCGGTCGCCGCGTGCCTTCGGGCAGGTGCGGGCGAGGTCGGCCCGCTGCGCCTCGTCGAGCTCGTCGGCGGTGCGCCAGGCGGCGAGGCGGAGCGCGTCGGTGATCTCGCCCCGGGCGATCCGCGCCAGCACCGCGTTGCCGTCCTCCTCGACCGCCGAGGTGCAGACGTTCGGCAGGATGCCGAGGCCGTCGAAGGTGTACCCGGACGGCGCGTAGAGGCGCGACCAGGTGATGGCGAGCTCGCCGTCGTTGGGCAGACGGATGATGTTCTGAACCGTGCCCTTGCCGTAGGAGTTGCTGCCGACCACGACCGCGCGACCGCGGTCCTGGAGAGCGGCCGCAACCACCTCCGACGACGACGCCGAGCCGCCGTCCATCAGCACGACGATCGGCGCGCCGGCGGCCGCGTCGCCGCCCGTCGCGTCGAACAGCTGGAAGCTGTCGGGGTGTCGACCGCGGGTCGAGATGATGCGGCCCGAGGACAGGAACAGGTCGGCGACCGCGACCGCCTGGTCGAGCAGTCCGCCGGGATTGTTGCGCATGTCGAGTATGATGCCGCCGAACCGGCTGCCGGTGCGCCGGCGCGCGTCGGCGATCGAAACCGCGAGCGCCCGCGCCGTGCCCTGATTGAACGAGCTGACCTTGATCAGCGCCACGTCGCCGATCATGTCGAGCCGAACGGTTTCGGGGATGATCGCGGTGCGGGTGAGCGTGACCTCTTGCGGGCCCGATGCTCCGGTCGGCGTGAGCGACAGCCGGACGTTGGTCCCGGGGCGTCCGCGCAGGCGATCCAGCACCGCCGGCTCGTCGAGCTTGCGCACGTCCTCGCCGTCGATGGTGAGGATGATGTCGCCGGCGCGCAGCGCGGCACGCGCCGCCGGGCCGTCGCGCGTCACCGATGAGATGACGACACCGCGACCGTTGACCGAGATCTGGGCGCCGATGCCGCCGAAACCGTCCCGCGCGGCACGCTGCGCGCGCGCCTGTCGCGCATCGGCGTAACGGCTCAGCGGATCGAGGGAGTGGAGCGCGCCGCGCAGCATGACGCGGTAGACGTCCTCGGCGGGCGCCGAGGCGAGGACGCGCGACCGGTCTTCGGCCGCCGTTACCATCCGCGTCGTCGCGCGCGCCCAGCCGTCCGGATCGTCTTCGTCCGGAGCCGGCGCGCGCTCGACAACGCGACCGCGGTCGAGCAGCCGCACTTCCTGGTCGTCGCGCTCGACCATGAGGTCGCCATCCAGGGAGGAGAGCTGCTGCAGGGCGTCGTCCGCGATCACGTCCATCGAGACCGGGTCGACGTACTTGTCGTAGATGCCGTGAAAGGCGACGGCGAACACGCGTCCGCCGGTGTCCGCCTGGAAGGCTTGCTCGCTCCGGCGTGGCCCGGCGCAATCGGCGACGAGGAGGGCGAGCAGACCACACGTCGCGGCGCGCGCGTGTTCGCGCCGGAACGCGAAGCTCATCCGCCGGCCTCGGTCGCCCAGTTGGTCGCGACGAGCGCGCCCTTGATGCGCGGCAGGATCGACAGCGTCAGCCCGAGCGTGAGCGGGATCGCGACGCCGAGCTGCAGCGCGGTCGACGGCTGATACATTTTCTCCATCATGAGAAGCAGCGGCACGACGATGTGGCCGACGATGGCGATGGTGAAGTACGCGGGCGCGTCATCGGCGCGGTAGCGCGCGGTGTCGAGACCGCACGACGGGCACGGGGCCTGCAGCTTCAGATAACTGGTGAACAAGCGGCCGTCGCCGCAGGCCGGGCAGCGGTGCCGCAGTCCGCGACGGAGCGCCGGCCACAGCGAGCGGCGAGCGATATCTGCGTCCGGCGGCGGCACGGAAGCCGGGGAAAACGTGTCCATGGCGAGTATCCGATGACGAGACTACGCGTTGAATGTAGAGCGCGGATGGGCCGATTCCATAGGGTATTTTCGCATATCCCCTATCGGCGCCGGCCGCGCCTTGGCGGCGGCCGAAAGGACCGTCCTTTTTGTCGGGGGACCATCTGACCGGAGGCGCCATCGGCGCTCTCGTGGCGTCCCACCAGACCGAGCACCAGGCCGCCCGTGACCGGGCTCGCCTCGCGCACCACCACCTCGACCCGCTGGCCAAGGCGATACAGCGTTCCCGTACGCAGGCCTTCCAGCACGTGGCGCCGTTCGTCGTGGCGGAAGCGCTCGGTGCCGAGCGTACTGACCGGGATCAGACCCTGGGCGCCGATCTCGTCCAGCGCCACGAACAGGCCGAAGCGGGTGACGCCGCTGACGCGCCCCGCGAATCGCGCGCCGACCTTATCGGCGAGGAACAGCGTGAGGTAGCGCTCCATCGCCTCGCGCTCGGCGGCGACGGCGCGGCGCTCGGTGCCGGAGATGTGCTCGCCCGCGCGGACGAAGGATTCGCCCGCCGCGCGGTCGATGCCGCCATCGCCGAGGTCGAGGGCGCCGATCAGCGCGCGATGGACGAGGAGATCCGAGTAGCGCCGGATCGGCGACGTAAAGTGGGCGTAGCGCCGCAGCGCGAGACCGAAGTGCCCGATGTTCTCCGGGCTGTAGATCGCCTGCGACTGCGTCCGCAGCACCAGTTCGTTGACCTCGGTGGCGAACGGCATGTCCTTTACCCGTTCGAGGATGTTGGCGAAGGTTGCGGAGCGTAGAACCTGGCCCTTGGCGAGCTTGATGCCGAGGGTGTCGAGGTACTGGCGCAGCGCCTCGACCTTGGCCTCGTCGGGGCGGTCGTGGACCCGGTACATGCATGGGAAGCGATGCTTCTCCAGCGTTTCCGCCGCGGCGACATTGGCGAGGATCATGAACTCCTCGATCAGGCGATGACTGGCGAGCCGGTTGCGCCGGGCGATGCGGTCGATCTCGCCGCCGGCGCCGAACACGACCGTGTACTCGGGCAGGTCGAGATCGAGCGTGCCGCGCTTCTCGCGCGCTTCCGACAGCGCCGCGAACGCGCCGTAAAGCGGCCCGCGGACCATGGCGGTCACGGGCGGCTCGGCCGCGGTGTGCGAGCCGTCGTGGATGGCTTGCGCCTGCTCGTACGTGAGGCGGGCTTGGGACCGGATCATCGCGCGGACGAAATGATGGCGCCTCATGTTGCCGTGGGCATCGATCCACATGTGGGCGGCGAGGACCGGCCGGTCCTCGTCGGGCCGCAGCGAGCAGAGGTCGTTCGACAGCCGCTCGGGCAGCATCGGCACGACGCGATCGGGCATGTACACCGAGTTGCCGCGCTCGTAGGCCGAGCGGTCGAGCGGCGCGCCGGAGCGCACGTAGTAGGCGACGTCGGCGATGGCGACGACCAGGTGAAAGCCGCCCGCGTTGTGCGGATCGCTGTCGGGCTCGGCCCACACCGCGTCGTCGAAGTCGCGCGCGTCCTCGCCGTCGATGGTGACGAGCGTTTCGCCGCGCAGATCTTCGCGCCCGACGACGGTCGGCGGGATCGCTGCGCGGGTTTCCTCGAGCACTGGGTCCGAAAACACCGTCGGGATGCCGTGGGCATGGATCGCGATCAGGCTGACGACGCCGGGATCGTCGAGATGGCCGATGCGCTCGACGATGCGCGCGGTCGGCAGACCGGCGGAACGGCGGGGCAGGGCGACGGCGCGTACGAGGTCGCCGGGCTTCGCACCTTTGATGTGGGCGACGTCGACCATGAACGAGGTCTTGGCGCGGCGATCGGTCGGGTCGATGCGGCCCTTGCCGTCGGCGAGCCGGAAGATGCCGAGCACCTCGGCCGGGCCGGCGCCGAGCCGGCGCAGGATGAAGGCGTCATAGCCGCCGTCGGGATCCTCGCGCAGCTTGGCGAGAATGCGTTCGCCCGGCGCGGGCGCGGGGCCCTCGTCGCGCGGCGGCGCGACATAGATCGGCGGTGGATCGCCGGGACCGTCCCAGTCGGTGGGCTTCGCCAGCAGCTCGCCGTCGGTGTCGGGGCCGACGATCTCCAGCACCTGCACCGGCTTCAGCGCGCCGCCGACGCTGTAGCGCCGGCCCTTGACGAGCGTGACGCGCCCATCGGCGACCAGCGAGCGCAACAGCATCCGGAGTTCGGAGCGCTGCGCGTCGCGTGCGCCCAATCCGCGCGCGATGGCGCGCCGGTCGGACGGACCGTGAGCGCTCAGGAAGCGAACGACGGAGTCAGGGTCTAGCGGGGCGGTGGGCGAGGTGCGCGAGCGGCCCAAGTTTCAGCTCAAACAGGGGCTTAGCCGACGGCCTTCGCGCGGCGCGTGCGCTTCGGCGCGGCCTCGCTGTCGTCGTTGTTGGCTTTCGCCTTGGTGGTTTTCGACTTGGTCGTCTTCGCCTTCTTCGACTTCGCGGACTTGATGTCGATGGTCTCGGCGCCGCTGTCCGGAGCGGCTGCGGCGGCCTTGCCCTTCTTGCCCTTCGCGGGCTTGCCCTTGGCGGCGCGGGCGTCGATCAGCTCGACCGCCTGCTCAAGCGTCAGCGTCTCGGGATCGATGCCTTTGGGCAGGGTCGCGACGGTGCGGCCGTGCTTCAGGTACGGCCCGAACCGGCCCTTGTAGAGGGCGACGTCCTTGTCGTCCTTCGGATGGCGACCGATGTCGCGGAGCTTGGCGGCCGCCGCGCGCTCGGTCTTGGTGTTGATCAGGTCGACCGCGCGGTTGAGGCCGATCGTCAGCACGTCCTCGTCGGCCGGGATCGACGCGTAGATCCGGTCGTGCTGCAGGTACGGTCCGAAGCGTCCGATGCCCGCCTTGATGGGCAGGCCGGAGTCGGGATGCTTGCCGACCTCGCGAGGCAGCGACAGGAGCTTCAGCGCCTTATCGAGATCGAGCTCGGAGGCGCTCCAGCCCTTGGGCAGGCCGACGCGCTTCGGCTTCGTCTTTTCTTTGCCTTCGCCCTCGACTTCGCCGAGCTGCGCGTAGAGGCCGTACGGCCCCTTGCGCAGGGTCACCGGCATCCCGGTGACGGGATCGTTGCCGAGGTTGACCGGACCGGACGCGGCGACCGAATCGTCGCCATTGCCGTTCTCGACCGCGAGACGGCGGGTGTAGCGGCACTCGGGATAGTTCGAGCAGCCGATGAAGGCGCCGAACTTGCCGAGCTTGAGGCCGAGGCGGCCGTTGGCGCAACCCGGGCACACGCGCGGGTCGGTGCCGTCGGGGCGCGGCTGGAAGAAGTGGGGCGCGAGCGCCTCGTCGAGCGCGTCGATCACCTGGGTGATCGTCAGGTCCTTGGTGCCGTCGATCGCCCGCGAGAAGTCGCCCCAGAAGTCGGTGAGGACCTGGCGCCAGTCGATCTTGCCCTCGGAGATGTCGTCGAGCAGATCCTCGAGCTTCGCGGTGAAGTTGTACTGAACGTAGCGCTCGAAGAAGTTCTCGAGGAACGTCGTGACGATGCGTCCGCGGTCCTCGGGAATGAAGCGGCGCTTGTCGAGGCGCACGTACTTGCGCTCCTGCAGCACCGACAGGATCGAGGCGTAGGTCGACGGACGGCCGATGCCGAGCTCCTCGAGCTTCTTCACCAGGCTCGCCTCGGAGTAGCGCGGCGGCGGCTGCGTGAAGTGCTGCTCGGGGTGGACGCCCATGCGGCGCAGAGCCTCGCCGTCCGCGAGCTGCGGCAGGCGACGCTCGGAATCGTCCGCGCTGGGATCCGTCTTGTCCGATTCCTCGTCGCGACTCTCCTGGTACAGCTTCAGGAAGCCGTCGAAGGTGATGGTCGAGCCGGTGGCGCGCAGGCCGACGCCGTCGCCGGCGATGTCGACCGAGACCTGGTCGAGCACGGCGCTCTCCATCTGGCTCGCCAGCGTGCGCTTCCAGATCAGCTCGTAGACGCGGCGCTCCTCTTCCCTGAGGTGGCGCAGGTCTTCCGGGCGGCGGAACATGTCGGTCGGCCGGATCGCCTCGTGGGCTTCCTGGGCGTTCTTCGCCGAGGACTTATAGGTGCGCGCCGCGTCCGGCAGGTAGCTCTTGCCGTAGTCGCGCTCGATCAGGCGGCGGGCTGAGCCGATCGCCTCGCCCGACAGCGTCACCGAGTCGGTTCGCATGTAGGTGATGAGGCCGACGGTCTCGCCGCCGACGTCGACGCCTTCGTAGAGGCGCTGGGCGATGCGCATGGTGTTCTGCGCCGAAAGGCCGAGCTTGCGCGAGCCTTCCTGCTGCAGGGTCGAGGTGGTGAACGGTGCGTACGGGTGCCGGCGGGTCTGGCGGCGCTCGATCTTGCGCACCGTGAACGCGGCGCGGCCGATCTTCTCCGCCGCCGCCTTCGCCGTCGCTTCATTCGCGAGCGCGAACTTGTCGAGCTTCTTGCCGTCGAGCTCGGCGAGGCGCGCGGTGAACTCGGCGCCGTCGGTCTTCGCGAGGTCGACGTCGACCGTCCAGTACTCGCGCGGGATGAAGGCCTCGATCTCGCCCTCGCGCTCGCAGATCAGGCGCAGCGCCACCGACTGCACGCGGCCGGCCGAGCGCGAGCCCGGCAGCTTGCGCCACAGCACCGGCGACAGGGTGAAGCCGACGAGGTAGTCCAGCGCGCGACGCGCCAGGTAGGCGTCGATCAGCGGCCGGTCGAGGTCGCGCGGGTGACGCATCGCCTCGAGAATCGCGTTCTTGGTGATCTCGTGGAAGACGACGCGACGCACCGGCTTGTCCTTGAGCGCGCCGCGCTGGCGCAGCAGCTCGAGCACGTGCCAGGAGATCGCCTCGCCCTCGCGATCGGGGTCGGTGGCGAGGATCAGGCCGTCGGCATCCTTGAGCGCCTTGGCGATGTCGCGGATGCGGGACTCGCCGCGCTCGGCGGTCGACCAGTCCATGGCGAAGCCTTCGTCCGGCCGCACCGAGCCGTCTTTCGGCGGCAGGTCGCGGACATGGCCGTACGACGCCAGGACCTTGTACCCGGAGCCCAGGTACTTATTGATGGTCTTGGCCTTTGCAGGCGATTCGACGACGACGACGTCCATCACGCTTCCGAAAGAGTGTCCCACACGGTACCGGTGCCCGCTGAGTTCGGACCCGGTTCAGTAAACATTTGGTAAATCAGGCAATTACCGAGGCAATTCTGTTCCCGGGATGACGCTCGACGCGCCCGGCGAGTTCCAATTCCAGCAGGACCAGGGCGACCACGGCGGGGGACAAATGGCACTGCCGGATGATTTCGTCAACCGCGAGCGGGACGGGGCTGAGCTGTTCGAACACTGCCGAGCGAGCCTTTTCGAGCTCTAATTCCAATGGTTTAGGTGGGGTTTGAGGGGGTGCCGAAAAACCCTTCCCGGTGGCGACCGAGGCGGCGGATCCAAGCGCCGCAATGACGTCAGCGGCCTCCTCGATCAGCGCCGCCCCGTCCCGGAGCAGGCGGTTGGCGCCCCGGGCCCGCGGATCGAGGGGCGACCCTGGCACCGCCATGACCTCGCGGCCCTGCTCGCCGGCGAGGCGGGCGGTGATCAGGGAGCCCGAGCGCAGCGACGCCTCGACCACCACGACGCCGAGCGACAGTCCCGAGACGATGCGGTTGCGGATCGGGAAATGGCGCGCGGTCGGGTTGAGGCCGAGCGGTTGTTCGGACACCAGCGCGCCCGATTCGCGGATGCGCTCGTAGAGCGCCGCGTTGTCGCGCGGATAGATGATGTCGACTCCGCCAGCCATCACCGCGACGGTGCCGGTGGCGAGAGCGCCCTCATGGGCCGCCGCATCGAGGCCGCGCGCCAGTCCCGATACGATGACATAACCGAGCTGGCCGAGGGCGTGGGCCAAGTCCCGGCCGAATTTGCGTCCCGAGCCCGAGGCGTTGCGCGCGCCGACGATGGCGAGCGCGCGGTCGGTCAGAAGCTCGGGCCTGCCGAGCACCGACAATACCGGCGGCGCGTCTTCGATGGCGGCAAGGAGCCGTGGATAGGCGGAGTCGCTCAGCGTCAGCAGCCGGCCGCCGATCTTCGCCAATCCCTGGATTTCGCGCTCGGCGTCGGCCGGTGAGGGAATGCGGAGCTGAGACCGTCCGCCCTTTCGTGCCAGCGCCGGCAATTCCTCGAGGGCAGCGGAGGCCGATCCGTAACGGCCGAGGAGAGCGCGGAACGTGACGGGGCCGACGTTCTCGCTGCGGATAAGCCGGAGCCACGCGATACGCTCGGCATCGGCGATGACGGTGTCGGCGCGGTTCATTGTCGTTTGCGTGGCCGCCCTGGAACGGCGGCATTGTGCAGGAACCGCCGCCGTTGCGACAGTCCCCCTAAAAGTGACCGCGAATGGCCGTCAGGGCCGCCTGCCGATCCGGGGCTCGGTGCCGGCGATCAGCCGGCGGATGTTGTCGCGGTGACGCCAGACGACCAGAACGGCGATGGCCGCGAGGGCGAGCGTGATGACGGGCGCCATCGGCACGCCGAGGACAGTGGCGAGCACGGGAGCGGCGACGACCGCGGCGATGCCCCCGATCGACGACGTCCGGGAAATTCCCGCCGCGAGCAGCCACGTGATCATCGCGCCGATGCCGGCGGTCGGTGAGAGCATCAGGGCGACACCGAGCGCCGTCGCGACACCTTTGCCGCCTTTGAACTTCAACCAGACCGGGAATACGTGGCCGGCGACGGCGGCGACGCCTGCGAGGCATGACCATACCACGAGGCCGCGGATCGTGCCGGTATCCTTGGCGAAGACGTGCACATAAAAGAGTGCGGAGAAGAAGACCGCCGCGGCCCCCTTGCCGCCGTCGAGCAGCAGGGTGAGGGCGGCGAGACCTTTCCGCCCGGTGCGCAGCACGTTGGTCGCGCCGATGTTGCCGGAGCCGATCGCGCGGATGTCGCCCGCGCCGGCGGCGCGCGTCAGCAGGAGGCCGAACGGGATCGAGCCGATCAGGTAGCCGAAAACGACGGGCAGCAGCAGGAACGCCGAAACCAGAGAACCGGAGGGCTCGCTCGCCATGGCTCAGCGCGAGGCCACAGCGGTGTTGAACACCGTGCGGCCGGCGATCACCGTTCGCAGGGCGTGGCCCTGAACCGGCCGGCCGCCGAACGGCGTGTTCTTCGATTTGCTGAGGAGTGCCGCCTCGTCGACCTTCCACGGCCGGTCGAGGTCGATCACCGTAAGGTCGGCGGGCGCGCCCTTGGCGAGGCGGCCGCGCGGCAGGTCGAGGATGGCCGCCGGCCGGCTGGTGACGAGCGCGAGCGCCGCCTTCAGGCCGAGCCGCTTGGTGTGAACCAGCTCGAGCGTCAGCGGCAGCAGCGTCTCGAGGCCGACGGCGCCGGCTTCGGCCTGAATGAACGGCAGGCGCTTCGCTTCCTGGTCCTGCGGCGCGTGGTCCGAGGCGATGGCGTCGATGGTGCCGTCGGCGAGTCCGGCGACGATCGCCTGGCGGTCGGTTTCGGAGCGAAGCGGCGGGAAAACCTTGGCGAAGGTGCGCCAGTCGCCGACCGCTGTCTCGTTGAGGCCGAAGTACGGCGGCGCGGTGTCGCAGGTGACGGCGAGGCCGCGCTCCTTGGCGCGGCGCACCAGCTCGACGGATTCGCCGGTCGAGACGTGGGCGACGTGATAGCGCGCGCCGGTCATGGCGACGAGGCGGAGATCGCGCTCGATCATCATCGCTTCGGCGGCGGGCGAGATGCCGGAGAGACCGAGGCGCGTCGCCAGCTCGCCCTCGTTCATCGCTCCCCCTTCGGTCAGCTCCGGCACGTCCGGATGCTGGACGACGAGCAGCCCGAAGGCCGAAGCGTAGGCGAGGATGCGCCGCATCACCAGCGGGTTCGACACCGCGCTGGTGCCGTCGGTGAAGGCGACGGCGCCGGCCGCGTTGAGGAGCCCGAGCTCGGTCATGCGCTGGCCCTTGATGCCCTGGGTCAGGGCGCCGTAAGCCTCGACGCGCACGTTGCCGGCCTCGCGGCCGCGGCGGACGACGAACTCGACCATCGCCGGGTTGTCGATCGGCGGATCGGTGTTGGGCAGCGCCACGACCGTGCCGATGCCGCCGGCGGCGGCCGCGGCGGTCGCGGTCTCGATGGTCTCTTTCTCTTCCTCGCCCGGCTCGCGCAGGTGCACGCGCATGTCGATCAGCGCCGGCGACAGCACGTGGCCGCCGCAGTCGACGGTTTCGATACCGGCGGGGACGCCGGCCGAGAACAGATGCGGGCCGATGTCGGCGATGACGCCGTTCTCGACCAGCAGCGCGCCGTGTTCGTCGCGGTTCGAAGCGGGATCGACCAGGCGGGCGTTGATGAAGGCGATGCGCTCGTTCATCGCACGCCTCGATTCGGCAGCTCGGTCGACGCCTCGCTGGCGCGCACCACCGCTTCGAGGCAAGCCATGCGCACGGCGACGCCGATCTCGACCTGCTGGGTGATGACGCTGCGGTCGATATCGTCGGCGACCTCGGTGTCGATCTCGACGCCGCGGTTGACCGGACCCGGGTGCATGATCAGCGCGTCGGGCTTGGCCGCGGCGAGCTTGTCGTAGTCGAGGCCGAAGAAGTGGAAGTACTCGCGGACGCTCGGCACGAAGGTGCCGTGCATGCGCTCGAGCTGGAGCCGCAGCATCATGACGATGTCGCAGTCCCTGAGCCCCTCGCGCATGTCGTGGAACACCTCGACGCCGAAGCGCTCGAACACCGGCGAGACCAGCGTGCGCGGACCGACGACGCGGACGCGAGCGCCCATCGTCGACAGCAGGTGGATGTTGGAGCGCGCGACGCGGCTGTGGACGACGTCGCCGCAGATCGCGACCAGCAGGCCCTGCAGCTTGCCCTTGCGGCGGCGGATGGTGAGGGCGTCGAGCAGCGCCTGGGTCGGGTGCTCGTGGCTGCCGTCGCCGCCGTTGATGACCGAGCAGGCGACCTTCTGCGACAGCAGCTCGACGGCGCCGGAGCAGGGGTGGCGGACGACCAGCACGTCGGGCTGCATGGCGTTCAGCGTCATCGCCGTGTCGATCAGCGTCTCGCCCTTTTTTATGGACGAATGCTGCACCGCCATGTTGATGACGTCGCCGCCGAGGCGCTTCGCCGCGAGCTCGAACGAGGTGCGCGTGCGGGTGGATTCCTCGAAGAAGAGGTTCATCACCGTGCGGCCGCGCAGAAGGTCGAGCTTGCCGTCGATGGGCCGGCCCATCTCGACGAAGCGCTCGGCGCGGTCCAGCAGGTAGGTGATTTCTTCCGGGGACAGCCCCTCGATGCCGAGGATGTGTCGGTGCGGAAAACGGATTGGCTCGGCGGGGGGGATCATCAAAACGCCAGTATACGGGCGGGTTCCCGTCCCCGCAAGGCAAGTTGGCTCGCGCGCGCCCCCAAATTCGCCACGTGCGCGACACGCGGCGGCGGTGTCCGGTATGATTTTCTTCTCCACTGGGTACACTCGGCATCGTCATCCCGAACCGCCGTCTCCGCATGCCCGATTCCACCACACGTCAGACCTCATCGCCGAAGGGCTACGCGCGCCTCGAGCGGATCGATGCGCGGCGGATCGCGGTCATATTCGCGGGCTCGTGGCGCATCGGCGCCCAGGTGTCTTCGACCGACGACATCGTCGCGCTGATCCGCGGTGGGGGCATCGCGGAGGTCGTGGTGGACGGGAAAGACCTGTCCGAATGGGACAGCACGCTGATGATGGTGATCCGCCGTATCGAGGCAGCCTGCAAGGAGAGCGCGGCGCGGCTCGACTGCGAGCGGCTGCCGTCGGCGCTGCGCGGGCTCCTGCGACTTACCGAGGAGCACGCCGAGTCGATCGAGATCGCTTCACCGCCCTCCGAGCCGGTGACGCTGGCCGAGCGCGTCGGCGACGCGACCCACCGGGTGATCGACGCCTGCTCAGTGTTCATCGAGTTCGTCGGCGAGGCGACGATCGCATTCTGGCACTTCTGCATCGGCCGCGCGCGGTTCCGCGGATCCGATCTGGGGCTCGTGCTGCAACAGAGCGGCGCCCAGGCGCTGCCGATCGTGGCGCTGATCTCGGTTCTGATCGGCCTCATCCTCGCGTTCGTCGGCGCGATCCAGTTCCGCCAGTTCGGCGTCGAGCTCTACGTTGCGAATCTCGTCGCCATCGCCATGCTGCGCGAGATGGGGGCGATCATGACCGGCATCATCATGGCCGGGCGCACGGGGGCGGCGTTCGCGGCCGAGCTCGGGACGATGCAGGTCAACGAGGAGATCGACGCGCTGCGGACCTCGGGATTCGATCCGATGGAGTTCCTGGTGCTGCCGCGGATGCTGGCGCTGATCGTGATGATGCCGCTGCTCTGCCTTTACGCGGATGCGCTGGGCATCGCCGGCGGCGCGCTGATCGGTGTCACGATCCTCGGCCTGCCGTGGGTCGAGTACTGGAATCAGACCCAGAACGCGATGACGATGTCGAATTTTCTGATCGGCCTCTCGAAGGCGTCCGTGTTCGGCGTCATCATCGCCCTGTCGGGGTGCCTGAAGGGCATGCAGTCCGGACGCAGCGCCGCCGCCGTCGGCATCGCGACGACCTCCGCCGTGGTGGTCGCGATCGTGCTGATCGTCGCCGCGGACGGGCTGTTCGCCGTGGTGTTGAACATGCTTGGATTGTGACATGGCGCCGCGACCGAAGATCGTCGTCAAGGACATGGACCTCGCCTACGGCGACGTCATGGTGCAGCGCGACCTCAACTTCACCGTCAACGAGGGGGACGTGTTCGCCATCATGGGGCGCAGCGGCTGCGGCAAGTCGACGCTGATGAAGCAGTTGATCGGCCTCAAGACGCCGGCGCGCGGCGACGCCTGGTACGACGGCAAGGCGCTGTGGGCGGCCGAGCCCGAGGAGCGCCAGGCGATGGTGCGCCACTTCGGCATTCTCTATCAGAACGGGGCGCTGTGGAGCTCGCTGACGCTCGGCGAGAACGTGGCGTTGCCGCTCGCCGAGTACACCGATCTCTCCGAACGCGACATCCACGATCTCGCCTGCCTCAAGCTCGGGCTCGTCGGGCTCGACGGCTTCGAGGACTACTACCCGGCGCAGCTCTCGGGCGGCATGCGCAAGCGGGCGGGGTTGGCGCGCGCCATGGCGCTCGATCCCGACATCCTGTTCTTCGACGAGCCGTCGGCCGGCCTCGACCCGATCAGCTCGCGGCGCCTCGACGATCTCATCCTGGCGCTGCGCGACAGTCTGGGATGCACGGTGGTCATCGTCAGCCACGAGCTGGCCAGCATCTTCGCGATCGCCAATAACTCGATCTTCCTCGACGCCGAGGAAAAGCGGGCGATCGACGGCGGCGATCCCAAGGTGCTGGTGCGCGAGAGCGTGCATCCCCACGTCCGCGAGTTCCTGACCCGCGGCGAGCCGGTGGAGGCGGTGCGATGAGCCGCCGCGCCGACCCCAAGCTCATCGGTGCCTTCGTCATCGGCGCCGTCGCGATCCTGGTCGCGCTGATCGTCGTCTTCGGCAGCGGCAAGTTCTTCGTCCGCACCAAGACGTACGTGCTGTTCTTCCAGGACGACGTCGCCGGCCTCAACGTCGGCGCGCCGGTGACCTTCCGCGGCGTTCGCGTCGGCTCCGTCACCGACATCCTGATCCGTTACGAGGGATCGCGCGAGCAGGTGCTGATCCCGGTCTACATCACGATCCAGCCGAGCAAGCTGATCATCAACGAGCCGGGGAGCGGCAGCAATCCGGAGGCGCTGGTCGAGGCCGGGTTGCGCGCGCAGCTCCGCACCCAGTCATTCGTCACCGGCCTCTTGTCGGTCAACCTCGACTTCGAGCCGAACATTCCGCCGCAGTACGTCGGTATTGAGGAGCGCTACCCCGAGCTGCCGACGGTGCGCTCGGCGTTCACCGAGGCGCGCGCGACGCTGACCGACGTGCTCGCCGAGATCCGCAAGTTGCCGCTCGCCGACATGATCCGCCAGCTCTCGGCCAGCGCCCAGAACCTCGACCGGCTGGTGGGCGACACCGACACGCTGGTGAACACCGTCAACACCAATCTCGACGTCACGCTGCGCGAGCTGCCGCCGATGCTGCAGTCGATCAGCCAAGCCGCGAACGACGTCAGCCGGCTGACGCGCAACGTCGATGCCGGCGTGCCGCAGATCCGCGACGGCACCATCGACGCGGTGAACCGTCTCAACGCCACGCTTGACCAGGTGCAGAAGGCGGTGACCGGCATCCAGGGCGCGGTCGGCGACACCTCGCCCCTGCAGGCGCAGATGGCGCGCACGCTCGGCGACATCGGCGACGCGGCGGTGGCGGTGCGGGCGCTCGCCGAATATCTCAACCAGAATCCCCGCGCGCTCCTCACCGGGCGCGGCGGCGACGGCACCGATAATGGGAAATAGCATGCGAGGACGATGGATCGCCGCGGCGCTGGTGCTGGCGCTCGCCGGATGTGCGGGGCAGAGCACGCCGTCGCGCTACTACGTGCTGTCGGCGACGGGAGCGGACACCGACCGGCGGCCCGAAGGCCCGGCGATCTCGGTCGGGCCGGTGACGCTCGCCAAGTACCTCGATCGCCCGCAGATCGTGACCCGGCCGACGCCGAACCAGCTCGACGTCGCCGAGTTCGACCGCTGGGGCGGCCGGCTCGAGGACAACGTCGCGCAGGTGCTGGCCGAGGATCTCGGTCGCCGTCTCGGCACGGCGCGCGTTACGACCTTCCCGCCGGAGCCGATCGGCCGTACCGACGCGCGCGTCGGCGTAACCATCGCGCAGTTCGAGCGTGTCGCGAGCGGCGACGTGGTGCTGGATGCGCGCTGGCGGCTGCAACGGCTCGGCGGCGAGCCGGTGATCGACACCGTCCACATCGTCAAGCGTGTCTCGGGCAGCGGATATGCCGCGACCGTCGCGGCGATGAGCGACGCGCTCGGCGATCTGTCGGACAGGATCGCGGCGGCGCTGTCGGGGCGTGTGTCGGCGCGCTAGCGCACCAGCACCACGATCAGCGGCAGCGTCAGCGCCGACAGCACCGTCGTCGCCGAGATGATCGAGGCGATCGCGTCGCGGTCGCCGCCCATCTCCGCCGCCAGCACGTAGGCCGATGCCGACGTCGGCACGCCCATGTAGACCGCCGCGACCGCGAACGGCACGCCGCCGACGCCGAACGCCAGCAGCAGTGCCGCGGCGATCGCGGGCGAGATGACGAGCTTGAGCGCGGAGGCGGTGGCGATCGCCGGCCCGTGGGTGCGCAGCGCGCTGAGGTTGAGCGCCGCGCCGACCGCGAGGAGGCCGAGCACCAGCGATCCCTGGCCCATCAGCTTGAGCGTCGCGCTGAGCCACGCCGGCAGGTGCAGCCCGACCGCGTTCGCCGCGAGTCCGGCAAACGCGGACAGCATCAGCGGGTTGCCGATCAGCGACAGGAACAGCGACGGTTGTCGTCCGGCCTTCGGCGCGTAACGCAGGAGCCCGAGCACCGAGATCACGTTGACCATTGGAATGACTATGGCGAGCCCGACCGCGGCAAGCGCCACGCCCTGGGCGCCCCACACCGCGAGCGCCGCGCCGACGCCGACGTAGGTATTGGGCCGGATCGCGCCCTGCAGCACCGAGCTCAGGGTCGCTCCGTCGGCTGTGACGGCGCGGCCGGCGACCAGCGATCCCGTCGCGACGATCATGGTCGCGATTCCGAGCGCCAGCGCGACCGCGCCGCCGCCCGCCAGCGACGTGGTGGCGAGCGACTGGAAGAGGAGGGCGGGGAACAACACATAATAAGTGAGGCGCTCGACCGCGCGCCACGCGGTTGGGCCCGGCCGGCCGATCCGCCGGGCGCCATAGCCCAGCGCGATCAGCCCGAACAGCGGCAGCAGGGCGATGAGGACGGCGGTCACGGACGCGAACTGCGCGCCCGCAGCCAGTCGATGAAGCCTTCGAGAATGTAGGCGGCGGCCAGCTTGTCGACTGCCTCGGCGCGTCGCGCCCGGCTGACGTCGGCGTCGATCATGGTGCGGGTCACGGCCACGGTCGAGAGCCGCTCGTCCCACAGCACGACGTCGAGATCGCGTGTCTTGATCAGATCGGCGGCGAACTGCCGCACCGCCTGGCAGCGCGGCCCCTCGCTGCCGTCCATGTTGAGCGGCAGGCCGAGGATGACGCCGACCGCGCTCTCCTGGTCGACCAGCTTGAGCAGACGCTCGATGTCGGGCTTCAGCTTGGTGCGGCGGATGGTCTCGCGTGGGCTGGCGATCGTCCGCTCGGGGTTGCTCGCGGCGACGCCGATGGTCTTGGTGCCGAGGTCGAGACCGACCAGAGCGCCGCGGCGGGGCATGGTTTCGGCGAGGTCGGCAGGGTTGCGAAGCGGCATTGGCGGATGATACGTTCTGGCCTTCGCGGTCCGGCGGATTCGCCCGGTTCTGCTGTCTTTTCAGCCAATTACATGCGCATCTAATCCCATGTCGCTCGACAAAGCCACCGTTGCGAGAATCGCGCGGCTTGCCCGCATCAAGGTCCCGGCCGGAGAGGAGGATGCGCTCGCGGCCGACCTCTCGCGCATCCTCGCGTTCGTCGAGCAACTGAACGAGCTCGACTGCACCGACGTGCCGCCGATGACGTCGAGCGAGGCGATGAAGCTGCGCCGCCGCGCCGACGAGGTGACCGACGGCGGTATTCCGGAGAAGGTGCTCGCCAACGCGCCGGAGGCGCGCGACGGCTACTTTACGGTGCCGAAGGTCGTCGAATGAGCGCGCTCACCGATCTGACGCTCGCCGAGGCTCGTGACGGCCTCAAGGCGAAGAAATTTTCCGCCGCCGAACTGACCGACGCCCACGTGAAGGCGGTCGAAGCGGCACGCCCGCTCAACGCCTACATCACCGAGACGCCGGAGCTCGCGAAGAAGCTGGCGGCCGAGTCCGACGCGCGCATCGCCAGCGGCGACGCCCGGGCGCTCGAAGGCGTTCCGCTGGCGATCAAGGATCTGTTCTGCACCGAAAACGTGAGGACAACGGCGGCGTCGAAGATCCTCGGCAACTTCATCCCGCAGTATGAGTCGACGGTGAGCGGGAAGCTCCTCGCCGCCGGCGCCGTGTCGGTCGGCAAGACCAACCTCGACGAGTTCGCCATGGGTTCGTCGAACGCCACCAGCGCCTTCGGCGCAGTGGCCAATCCGTGGAAGCGCAAGGGCGACAACCGGCCGCTGGTGCCCGGCGGTTCGTCCGGCGGCTCGGCGGCCGCCGTTGCCGCGCGCACCTGCCTCGGCGCCACCGGCACCGATACCGGCGGTTCGATCCGCCAGCCGGCCGCGTTCTGCGGCATCGTCGGCATCAAGCCGACCTACGGCCGCTGCTCGCGCTGGGGCATCGTCGCGTTCGCCTCGTCGCTCGATCAGGCGGGCCCGTTCGCGCGCACCGTGCGCGACACCGCGATCCTGCTGCGCGAGATGGCGGGCTTCGATGCCAAGGACTCGACCTCGGTCGAGAAGGCCGTCCCGGACTTCGAGAAGGCGCTCACGGGCGACGTGCGCGGCCTCAGGATCGGTATTCCCAAGGAATACCGGATGGACGGCATGTCCCGGGAGATCGAGGATCTTTGGGCGAAGGGCATCGCCTGGCTGAAGGACGCGGGTGCCACGCCGGTCGACATCAGCCTGCCGCACACCAAGTACGCGCTGCCGGCCTACTACATCATCGCCCCGGCCGAGGCATCGTCGAATCTGGCGCGCTACGACGGCATCCGCTACGGCCTGCGGGTGCCGGGCGAGTCGATCGACGACCTCTACGAGAACACCCGCGGCGCCGGCTTCGGCGCCGAGGTCCGGCGCCGCGTCATGATCGGCACCTACGTGCTGTCGGCCGGCTACTACGACGCCTATTACCTCAAGGCCCAGAAGGTCCGCAGCCTGATCGCCCGCGACTTCGAGGAAGCCTATAAAAAGGTCGACGCGATTTTGACCCCGACCGCGCCCTCGGCCGCGTTCGCCCTGGGGGAGAAATCCGACGATCCGATCACCATGTACCTGAACGACGTGTTCACGGTGTCGGTGAACCTGGCCGGTCTGCCGGGCATCTCGGTGCCGGCGGGGCTGTCGTCCGACGGCCTGCCGCTCGGGCTGCAGGTCATCGGCCGGCCGTTCGACGAGGAAACCGTGTTCCGTGTCGCGGGCGTGGTCGAATCGCAGGCGAAGTTCACAGCGAAGCCGGACGGTGCGGCATGAGCACGACGACAGCGAGTGCAGAGTCCAAAAACCTGATCGAGGGCAAGACCGGTCACTGGGAAGTGGTGATCGGCCTGGAAGTCCACGCCCAGGTGCTGTCGAAGTCGAAGCTGTTCTCGGGCGCGGCGATCGCGTTCGGCGCCGAGCCTAACAGCCAGGTCTCGCTGGTCGATGCGGCGATGCCGGGCATGCTGCCGGTCATCAACGGCTTTTGCGTCGAGCAGGCGGTGCGCACCGGCCTCGGCCTCAAGGCGCAGATCAACATGCGCTCGGTGTTCGACCGCAAGAACTACTTCTATCCCGACCTGCCGCAGGGCTATCAGATCTCGCAGTTCACCCAGCCGATCGTCGGCAGGGGCGAGTTGGTCCTCGACCTGCCCGGCGGCGAAAGCCGCACGGTCGGCATCACCCGCCTGCACCTGGAGCAGGACGCGGGCAAGTCGATCCACGACCAGGACCCGCAGCTCACCTTCATCGATCTCAACCGCTCGGGCACCGCGCTGATGGAGATCGTGTCGGAGCCCGACATGCGCTCGGCCGAGGAGGCCGCGGCGTATCTCAAGAAGCTGCGCTCGATCCTGCGCTACCTCGGCACCTGCGATGGCAACATGGACGAAGGGTCTTTGCGCGCCGACGTCAACGTGTCGGTGCGCAAGCCGGGCGCGCCGTTCGGCACGCGCTGCGAGATCAAGAACGTCAACTCGATCCGCTTCGTCCAGCAGGCGGTCGAGTACGAGGCGCGCCGCCAGATCGAGCTCATCGAAGAGGGCGGCACGGTCAAGCAGCAGACCCGGCTGTTCGACGCCAATCGCGGCGAGACCCGCGCCATGCGCACCAAGGAAGAGGCGCACGACTACCGCTACTTCCCCGATCCCGATCTTCTGCCGCTCGAGCTCGAACCCGACTTCGTCGCCCGGATCAAGGCGACGCTGCCGGAGCTGCCCGACGAGAAGAAGGCGCGCTTCATGAAGGACTACGGGCTGACCGCGTACGACGCGGGCGTGCTCGTCGCCGAGCGCGCGTCGGCCGACTATTTCGAGGCGGCCGCCAAGGGCCGCGACGGCAAGAGTGCCGCCAACTGGATCATGGGCGATCTGTTCGCCGTGCTGAACAAGACCGGCGTCGGCATCGAGCAGTCGCCGGTCTCGGCGGAAGCGCTCGGCGGCATGCTCGATCTCCTGAAGGACGGCACGATTTCGGGCCGCATCGCCAAGGACGTGTTCGTGGCGATGGTCGAGACCGGCAAGCCCGCCAAGGTCATCGTCGAGGAGAAGGGCCTCAAGCAGATCACCGACACCGGGCCGATCGAGGCCGCGGCCGACAAGGTGATCGCTGACAACCCGAAGCAGGTCGCGACCTACAAGGGCGGCAACCAGAACCTGATCGGCTGGTTCGTCGGTCAGGTGATGAAGGCGACCGGCGGCAAGGCCAATCCGGGCGTGGTGAACGAGATTCTGAAGAAGAAGCTCGCGGAGTAGCCGCGCGCTTCGTTACGGGCACGCGCGCCGGTCGGCGCGTCGGGGAGTGCCGCATCGGAGTACCGACGATGCTGGCCAGGGACCTGATGACGCGCGACGTCATTTCCGTGACGCCGGAGACCCCGGCGCGCGACGTTGCCCGCCTGCTTCTCGATCATGCGATCAGCGCCGTGCCGGTGATCGATTCGACCGGCGCGCCCGTCGGCATGATCAGCGAAGGCGATCTCATCGCGCGGGACGAAAGCAATCGCGACTG
>Ga0310811_10002543_pt1 | contig 22857 bp, 30 predicted proteins | sample YCmetagenome_FD_207642 | JGI IMG/M metagenome (GOLD analysis project Ga0310811, IMG submission 207642) | Soil microbial communities from experimental microcosm in Duke University, North Carolina, United States - YC | ecosystem: Engineered > Artificial ecosystem > Soil microcosm > Unclassified ...
CGGGGATACCACCCTGCGCGCCCTCGCAACCGAAATGCCGGGGCTGGTCTCCGAGATCGAGGCCGCAGGGCTGGCGACGGTCATGCTCTATCTCGTCGGCACGCAGCCGGAGGATCTAACCCCGGCCGTGACGCTCGCCGATCGTGGCTTCACCGCCAAGGCGCAAGCCCTCGTGTTCAATGAGTTCGCCATTCCGGCGGGCCTGACGCGGGCGCAGGCATTCAGCCGCATCACGGGCCTCAAGGAATATGAAGCCCTGCGGGGGAATTCTCTGGCCCTGTGGATGCCGCGCCTCTTCGCGGCGGATGCCATCGAAAGCCGGCATGCACGCTTCTTCGACGCCCGCGACAATCGCGTCACCCCGCCGATCGGCACGCTGGATCGCAGCCGGATCAAAGCCTGGTTGGACAAGATGGATCAGCGATTCACTGGGATCAGCTCATGGATTCCGTAAGTCCGCTCGACGCGCTCCGCGCCAAGGTTGAGGAGGCGAAGGAAGCGTTTGACCGCGCCGCGTCGGCCGCGTTCCTCCATGACGATCCGGCGAAGGATCAGCTCGTCGCAATGGGGCTGGCCGTCGAGGCCATCTTTAAAATCTGCGAGGCGAGCGACAGAAGCCAGCGCACCGCCACCGCGACCTTGGCCGCGCAACTCAGCGACATTGCCGGGGATGCCAGTCAGAAGCTGGTCGAGCGGACAGGCCCGCAGGTGGCGAATGTCATCGAGCGGGCAACCAAGTTTCAGCTTCAAACGGTTCGGCGGCGCACCCTGTTTTCAGGCATCGCCGGCATTCTGGTCGCCGCCGCTCTCGTGGCCGGCGTTTCTTACATTGCAGGCTTTGCCTCCGGCCAGGCGCATGGCGAGGTCGTGGGCAACACGATCTCGGCGGCCATGGCAGCCGGGCCGAACGCTGCCGCGGCCTGGGTCGGACTGATGAAGGACAATGATCCTGTGCGTGCCTTGTCCGTCTGCAAGCAGTCGGTGAGCACGGACGCGCATGGGCGGCGATATTGCGCCATGCCGGTCTGGCTCGATCCGCCATCAGTGCCGGACGGCAGGTAAGGGCGCGGCAGCCGAGCCAAGGTAAGCGGCTGCCTCGGGGGGAAAGCCGACTGGCCGCTTTAGGGGGTTATGGGTGGATGACTACCGTTGTCGTCAATGCCCATAAATTTCACGCAAGCTGGGATGGGAAGACATTGTCGCGCATTGTAGTGATTGGCAAATCAGGAGGCGGAAAATCGACCCTTCCACGCCGCTCATCCTCACGGGTGGACTTGTCACCCGTCGGGGTTGATCGCTTGTTATGGCAGGAGGACTGGACCTTAATAAGGGACCGGCTCAGCGTCCTCACTGAGCCACCAGGTTTTGCAATTCGCTGAATGCACAAGCAAGACGTTTCGCTCGTTCACAACCAGAATCGCAACACTGTTTCGCCACGACGGTCGACACCCGTCGATTGCCAACCTTTTGATCTATAGAACCCTTCAGCTCTCGTATTTTGCCCAGTTGTGAGGAATGCTTGACGATGTCCTGCCTGTCGCAACCGCGTCAAGGCTGCATCAAGGAGCGCCGTCCCGTGACCACGTCCCTGCGCTCCATCTATGACAAATAGCGCCCATATATAGCCTGTCTGGTGATTGACGCATGTGAAACCCTGTATACCTTCCTCGTCTTCAGAAACGAGAAAAATCGCCTCCTCCATGTACCATGCGATCTCCGCCTCGGTGACAAGTGAAGGATCAGATAGACGATTTTCTACCGTCCCATGCCTGACCGCATGGATACGCGGGAGATCGTTGTATGTGGCAGAGCGTAAACGATATTTGGTCATGCAATTATGCTACTAAGTCCAGTGTTAAATGTCAGCTTTCGGGCCCGAATGTTTAGTCGCTCAGCAGCTTATTTGGGTCGGCAGGCGCCCCCCGGCGACGGGGGACGCCGGTCCGATCGGTTTTGGTCGACGGATTGCGTTAACTGCCCTGGAAGGCAAACCGGGCCACGCTGACAAAAGGGGAGAAACGATCGGTACACTTGGAAGCAAGCATGCTCCACCTCGTGCATCAATAAACGTTGAGGTGATCGACCTTCAGATTCGAGTTACGAAAGTTCGAAATCTTGAGATCGGACAACTTGAAATGACCCAGCCTTTTTCCGAAGATGAGATCGAGCGCTTCCGAGCGATGACACCGGGCACGCGCCATCGCATCCACCTCAACAATGCCGGCGCCGCGCTGATGACGACTGGCGTGTTATCCACGGTGGTCGATCATCTCAACCTCGAAGCCGAGATCGGAGGCTATGAGGCGAAGGCGCGGGAGATTGAACGGGTCGAGGCCGTGTATCGTAGCGTCGCACGGCTCCTGAACGCCGATGCCGCCGAGATCGCACTGGCGGAGAACGCGACAGTTGCCTGGCAATGGGCGTTCTATGCGCAGCGATTCGAGCCCGGCGACCGCATCCTGACGACCACGGCGGAATATGCCGCCAACTATCTCTCCTATCTCCAGGTTGCCAAGCGCAACGGCGCGGTGATCGACCTTATCCCGGACGACGCAGAAGGCCGCTTGGATCCGCAGGCGCTGGAGGCGATGATCGATGAACGGGTGCGCCTCATCGCGATCACCTGGGTTCCCACAAATGGGGGGCTGGTCAATCCCGCCGCTGAGGTGGGCCGCATCGCCAACGCGCACGGCATCCCCTATCTGCTTGATGCCTGTCAGGCGGTCGGCCAGCTCCCCGTCGATGTGGCACAAATAGGTTGCGACATGCTTGCGGCGACCGGGCGCAAGTTCCTGCGGGGCCCACGTGGCACTGGCTTCCTCTACATGAAGCGTTCGCTGCTTGAGCAGACCGAGCCGGCTATGATCGACCTGTACGGCGCGACCTGGGCGGGCGGCGCCCGCTACAATTTGCGTCCGGATGCGCGCCGATTCGAGACGTGGGAAAGCAACTATGCGGCACGGCTCGGCCTTGGCGCCGCAATTGAAGAGGCCCTGTCGATCGGCATTCCTCGCATCGAGGGCCGGGTGAAGATGCTGGCAGCCTCGCTACGCGCGGTCCTGGGCGACGTGCCCGGCGTCACGGTCCGCGATCTCGGCCCGGATCCGGCGGCGATCGTAACATTCACCTTCGATCACCTGGACGCCACGGCGGTGGCCACCAGCCTCGCCGGGCGCGCTATAAACGTGTCGGTCTCAGGCCCGACCAGCACCCCGATCGATGGCGGACGCCGCGAGCTGCCCGACCTCGTCCGCGTGTCGCCGCACTATTACAACACGGAAGAGGAGGTCGAGCGGATGGCCGAGGCGGTACGCTCACTCGCAGAACGCTGACTTATCTACCTAAATCGTAGTTCCTCTGTCCGACTGCGCTGCCGAGGATGGAGGAACGGACCTGCCGCACCGTGACCGAATGTCTGGTTTCTGGACGGGGAGCTGATCTGTCGAAAGTCCTCTCGGGTCGTTAGCAGTCGTATCCGGTGTCTTCAAGAGGCAGGCTCTCAATGCCTCGCTGCTTGCTTCAGCGCCGCCGGGGTCGGTTCAAGCTCTGATCGTTGGTCAGGCTGGGCGTGTCGGATGGCGCCGTGCTCTGCCCTTTCGCGGCGACCTTTGCCCAATAGTCGGCGATCCGGGTTTCCAGCGGCATCGCCGCCGCAAGAAGTTGATCGATCTTCGCGATTTCCTCGGGGGTAGCGCGCCGCGTCGGGGAACGAATCATAGCGGCGAGGACGCGGTAGCCCTCTCGATAGGCGTCCGCTTCCTCGACCGTCATAGGTCGCGCCCGCTCGGCTTGGATCAGCGCCGACGCGAGGGGCAAGCGAAGCCGCTCGCCATCCCGCAACTCGTTCTCGTAGATCGGCACACCGGCGCGCCGGTAAACGGTCAGGCGATCGGCAAGCTTCTCCACCTCGATGCGTCCGACCGTTGCCGGCAGACCATCATAGGCCGCCTGGTGCGCCTCCGGGGTCGTCATGCGGCCCTGATCACGCGTGGCCTTTTGGTGCTCATACCGCTGATAAATCCCCTGCTCACTGAGCTTGAAACTGACGGCGAGAACCCGCGCATCGATCTCATACCCGGCCTCGCGAAAGCCCTTCATCGTGGCCGCGACTACATTGCTGTCGCGCATGGTGCCTTCGATAATGACGTTGAAACGCTGCTCCCTGGCGTATGCCATCGCCTTCTCGACCCACCGGCCGGAATCCGGCCCGGTATAGAAGGCAGCGATCTTGTCATCCTCCCGCATGAGCCGCGCATTCGCGGGATGGTACTCGCGCAAGTCATCACCGATGATCTGCACCGCCCCGCCCCGCCCTGCGAGTTCGCCGGCGGCCCAGTCCAGGGCGGCACTTTTGCCACTGCCGGGCTGCCCACCGAAGAACACGGCGACGGGCGCGGGAAAAGGAGCGACACCCGCAAAAAGCCTGGGCCTTATGCGGGTGTCGAAAATCCTCTGATGATCGTCTTCGGAGAGGCGGCAGGCCGCCGGGTCGAGGGCCACTATTCGGCTGCGAGCGTATCCTGACGACGGTTCCAGGCGTGCACCAAAGCCCCGTATTCCTGGCTGATGCGCGCGACCTCCGCGTGATCCGTCAGCCGCAACCGCGCTCGTTCTTGATGCAGGGCGGTGAACCGAGCTTCGAGACGCCCGATGAGCACCTTATCAGGCTTGGCCTTACGTTCTTCATCTGCAATCTCACTCGTGCAGATCGACAGGAGATGGCTGATCGTCTCCCGCGCAACCTCGAAGGCAATGGCCTCGTCCTGGGTCCAGAGCGGCTTCTGATCGGCGGGGTCAGGCAATACGATCGGTTCCATGCACTCACTATAGCACAGCCAATAGCCGGGATGGGAAAGGGCAACTGTTTCCCCCTGCCCTGCCCCGCTCAACTGCGGACCTCGTCCAGCGCTTGGCGAACTAGCTTGCCGGCATAGCGTCCGGCCGGCGTGAGCTGACGCACCCACGCGCCCCGAGACGGCGACCATTTGAAGGCGTGCCGCCTCAGAAGATCACGCGCCGCGGCATCGGGCTTGTCCGGAAACTCGAACATCACCGGGTTTTCCGCGAGGTCTTCCCGGTAGACGTAGCCTTCGCCCTCCTGACGGATATCCGTCCCGTCCGCCTGGGCTTCAAGGGTGCGGGTGCGCTCTATGATCCGCCGCGCATTGGCCCGGTTGTTCGAGAGGGCATAGGACGGAAAGCCAATCCGTCCCGCCAAGTCCGGCTTGAACAGTTCTTCGATCTGGCCGGGGCTAAAGCCCATCTCAGCCAGTTCAGACCGGGCCTCGCGCCGGATCGCATAGTTGGCGCGCTTCATCTTGGCATGGACCGCATCCAGCGCCGCCAACTCTTCGCGCAGCTTGCTGATGGCATCAGGATCATCCGAGGAAATGCCCCCCGTCCCGACCGAGGCGGCCTTCTGCTCGTAGTGCTTCGCCTTATCCGCCAGGCTGAACGCCTGGCCGAACTTGTTGTGGATCTTCCCGCGATAGGCGCGGTCCCACTTTTCGCTGATGGCCGATCAGGATCGGCTGCCCGAAGGGGATGGCCTCAGCCATGCCCCGCGCCTGAGTGTAGGCCGCCGCACTGGCCTTGGCGGCGGCTTCTGCACGGGCTTTCAAACGGGCACGGCGGGCGGCTTGCTTGCGTTCGTCGCTGTTCATGGCCCTGCCCCCCTCAGTCCATGTAGCCATGGGGATAGCTGGTCTCGGCGTGATCCCGGCAGCGGCGGCGCGGTTCGACATGCGCCTTGCTGCAGGAGATGCGCCGCTCGGCGTCGTGGCGGTCCCGATAGACATAGAACTTGCCGGTGGTGCGGATCAGCTCGCCTCTCGTGAGGCACGGCCCGCAGGGCGAAAACTCCCGCACCGTCTGGCAAACCGGCGCCGCAGCCTTGATGGCAGGGCTCGGCGCCATGGCCATCCGTTTCGCCGCGATCAGCGCTTCGAGCGCTCCGCCGCGCGGAATGTGGCGATTGACGATGAATACCTCATGCGGCCCGTCCGCCAGGGCATCGGCCGTGGTGGCTTCGGCAACAACGTCCCGCACCCATTCGCCATACAGGCCAACGTAGCGCTCAACCTGCTCGCTCTGGATGCGCAGAGCCTCCTCGCGGGTCAGGGTGATGCCGCTCGAAAAGACCAAAGTCATCTTTACCTCCTTCGGAAAGCGCATGCTTCCGAAGGAAGCGCCTCGCGGCGAGCGCGGGGGCGGTCCAGGCAAGGGCGTACTGCCGGGAGGGGGATTACCCGACCTGGACGGAGCCTTGGGCGAAGGAAGGCCGGGGAGACCCGGCCGCACGGGAGCGTAGCGACGCACCCTTGCCGGGACCGGGGGCGGCGCCCCCTGATCGCTCCGCCGGCGGGCGGAGCTGTGGGCAAGCGGAGCGCGCAGGGCCGCGAGGCCCGGAGGCGTGAGCGCTGGAAGCCCGCAGGGCCGAGACCCGCAGGGGCTCGGGGCGAAGCCCGACATAGCGACCGGCGCGCCGCGCCGGGCACGCGATCAGAAAGCTATCGGCCAGACGGCTTTTCCTAGGCGAAAAGCCGCCCCGAAAGGCAGCCAGCGCTACCTCGCCGGCGGTACCAACTCCAGTGCCCAACCCGGAGGAGGGCCGCCCTGACCGCCCTGCCGATGGAAGCCTTCGCAGAGGAAGACGGGTGCCGCGTGAACCCTACAGCGGGCGCATTGCAATCGCTTCGCGACCACCATAACTGCTTGGTCGCCTAGACGCTTCCGCAGCAACGCGACCGGCGTAACCGTCCGCTTCCCGCATTTGGGGCAGCTGGCTTCGACGGTGCAGCCTGGCCAGTCGGACAGACAATCGTTCGCGTTGAAGGGTGGAGGGTGCTTGGTCATGTGGCACGGGGATAAGGCTGTGGATAGTGTGAACAAAATAGGAACAGTCTCTATCGCGTTTTGCTAGGCGCCCGCCAGAAGGCTCGCGAGAAGTGATGCGTCTGAGGAGCCAAGGGGCCGCCCCGGAGGGCGGCCCTGCGCCGCCTAGCAGCGGCGCTTCGGCCTGACCGGCTCGGTCTTGATTTCGAGCTTCACGAAGGGCGGCAGGCTGATCGTGAGGGTGACGCTGGCGACGGCGATCCGGCGCAGGGTGCGGCTGAGCGAACGGCGCAGGTGGGCGAGCAGCTTCATGGTGGCGATTGAGATGGTCATGACGGTCCTCCTTTGGGTTGCGGGGAATCCGCGGAGGACGAGGGCCGGCCCGTGAGAGCGGCCCTGCACCCGGAGGGCCGCAACGGAGTGGAGGACTGGCGCAGCCAGTTGCGGGGCCGCGGCGGGCTGCCACCCTCCGCATCATGGATTTCCTGGCCCAAAGGAGTGTGCGTGGTGACGGCCGCCGCCGTGGCGATGTCTGAGCCTGCGCCGTTCGCTCGGCCGCACCCTCCACCAGTAGGACGCCGGTAGCGGGCGCTACCGACCTACCGCTCTTGGGATAGCGGAACGCTATCGGCGGGCTAGAGGCCCGCTTGCGCGCAGCGCGAGGGCGGCGGGAACCGCCGCCCTGCCCGCTCCGGCTCAGCTCTGCCGGGTCGGCCGCGACCAGATGAGGGAGAAGGTGCCGTCCTCGGTCCCGACGAGGTTGGCGTAGATCGGAGCGGGGAAGCTCGGGTCGTCGAGTTTGACGGCGTAGTAGGCGCGCCCGGTGCTCTCCGCGATCTTCTCCCAGGCGGCGCCGACTTCCATCTTGCCGGTGAAGACGCGGTAGGCCGGGGCGTCGGGGTTGTCGTTGGTGTTCGGCAGGAAGGTGATGCCGGCGTCAATGGTGAGGGTGTGGATCTTGCCGATGATCTTGCCGTCTTTCGCGGTGAAGGTGCCGATGGTCGCCATGATGTTCGTCTCCGTGCTGTTCGGGCCGCCAATCGGCCTCGATGGCACGATGACTGGCCGGCGGCCGGGGGCTGGGCACCGCTTACGGCCGAAGCGCAGCGAAGGACCGAAGGCGGCGGGTATTTTGCTGCGCGAGGAATGCCGCCCTTGGGCGGCAGGGGAAAATACCCGCCGCTGAGGTTGCCCTGCCCCCGGCTGGCGGCAATCGTGCCCATGAGAGAGGCCAGATGGTGGCCCTGACGCCGGAGAGGTGCGTGGCGAGGGGGGAAGGCCCGTGCGGAAGCGCAGGACCGGCCCAGCCCCACCCTGCAGGCCGGGAAACCGTGCCGAGGCTCACACGCAACCCCTGCCCCACCACAGCGCCGGCAAGCGCGGGGTCGGTCAGGGACGGGCGTAATCGCAGACAGCGACGGGCGCACCACCTATACGATTGGAGAACGAACAGCGATCGAACGCGACTCGAACGATCGAGTGTCGCAAGCTCGATGGGCGCGTTGGACGCGCTGTGGCGCCGTCAGCGCCCGGACCGCGCAAGGTCCAGCAATTCGGTCTGCATAGCCGGGAGGTCGATGTCTCCACGGATAAAGCGCTCGTTGATCGCCTCAAGCAGGGGTCATGCGTGTAGCCCTGGCGGATATTGGCCGCGCGCGCCTGGTCTACTGCCCGTCGGCGGCGCTCCATCTCCTGAGCGGAGATGTGCGCGACGGAGACCGTCGGTGTCATGGATAAGCTTCTGGAGGCTGGGCGCGCATCAACGGAGCCTCGGCCCGCGCGTGGCGTGGTAGCTCTGGGACTGCTCCGGCACGGCCTCGCGGGCTCCGCCTGACTTACTCCCCTGCGCTTTCTGGGCTACCGTCTTCCAATATTGCTGCGCGGCCGTCTCCGGCGCAGCCGTCTGGGTGACATCCCGCTTCTGGGCGGGCTGCAAACCCGCCCGGATGATATCGCACAAGGGATGATCGCCCAGGGTGCTGCGGAAGCTCTGAGCCTGTAAGGCGGCCTCGTATGATCGGCGGTCCTCTGCCGTCTCCGGTGTCACGCCCGGATAGTGGCGCGTGATCACCTCGAGGTCGCGGGCGGCATAAAGCGCGTTCCGCTGCTCGGCAGTTACGTTGGTTCCGGTCCAGTCCAGCGTGAAACCGGCCTCAGCCGCGAGGCTGCGGGTGAATTCCCGCAGCGTGCGGCTGTTACCCTCATAAAACCCGTGGGCATGATCGAGGTCTCCGTAGAGACGCGCGAGCTTCGTGGCGGCGTCATCGGCGGACGGGCCGCGCAGCGCGGCCGGCCCCCCGAACTCGTCCAGGACGGCCTTGATGCGAGCCTCGACCCCATCGGCGAGATAGGCGACTTCGTAGGTGCCTGGCTTCCCTTCCAGGGCGCGTTGCTTGCTCCACATTCCGGTATCCGCGCGAATCTCGCCGGGATAGTGCCGGGGCGTGTCTTGGAAGAGGTATGCGTGAATCCTGCGCAGGTGCTCGACGTCGAAGGCGCCCTTCAACGGGCTCCCGAACAACTCCATCGCGCGCCGTGCGACTTGCTGGCCCTCGCGTGTTTCCATCGCCGCGCGTTCGGCCGCGCGGTCGATCTTGTCGCTCATTGGGCGTTCAGGCGGGCCACGGCGGCGCCGTGCTCCTCGAAGGTGATCTCACCCGCGATGTAGCGTTGATTCAGCGCCTCGAATGCCTCGCTCAGGTGAAACCCTTCCAGGCGCACGGTCCCTCGGCCATAGGCAACCTGGGCTTCACGGAAAGCTTTTTCCTCGGCAGAGAGGGTCTTAGCAGGCAGAGAAATATCGTCCAAATCGGCCTCCTCTCTTTTAAAAAGCTTAGTCAATATATGACATTTTCTCGAAAATGCCAAATGGTAGATAGCGGATGGATACCAGAACGCTATCCGAATGCTATCGGGTAGCAGGCCAATAGCCGTCAGCTTCCGGGGAGCCGAACATCGGTCTTGCTGAAATCATTGCCCTTGAACAACAAGGCAGCGCGATGCGCTTTGGCGCAGGCATAGGCGAAGCAATCCCCCATGTTCAGCCCGGCAAGGTGCCTACCCTTGCCGAATTGGGCATAGGCTTGCAGGGCTAACTCATGCTCGCGTTCGCCAATTTGAACCATTTGCAAGCCGAGATGCTGCCGCACCAGCCGCACCCGTTCCTGAGCGGACTCAACTGAAAACATGTAACTGCGACAAAGGCCGGTTACAGTCTCCCAAAGGGACATGGCCGAACAAAGCCGGGTGCGCTCCGCTTCTAGCAAGGCTGCCAGATCGAGCGCATCGGGCTCCTTTGCCACAATCGAGATCAGGGCCGAGGCATCAACAAAGATCATTCGGCTTCGCCCGATAGATCATCGAAAAACGCCTTGTCTGCTTTCAACCCGGTCGGCGGGGGCAAAGGGTGTTCATCCCAAAATTTTTGCAACCGGGCGCGCAGGGGCACCGCCTCTGCGTCACCATCGAGCGCGGCTTGAACCGCCTGCTTCACAGCGTCCTGCTTGGTGATGCCGCGCCGCTTTGCGAGCTTGTCGACCAAAGCGGCTGTGAAATCGTCCTTGATGTAGAGGGGCACGGTCAACCTCAGGATATTCAGATATCCGAAAATTATATCTAGATATCCTTTGGACTCAAGCTCTATCCGCCCGTGAAAAGCCTATGCGCAGCACGCGCTCCTGCTCGGCATGGTCATCCGAGACCGTGAAGCCCATCACCGCCGGGGCCACCGCCGCCAGCTTCAGCCGCCGCATGACGACGGCGGGCGTCACGCCATAGCGGGCCGCCACGTCCTCGATCGCCTTGCCCTGAGTGACCAAGGCGGAGAAGGCCTCGAACTGATCGGCCGGATGCATGCCCTCGCGCTGGACGTTCTCGGCGAGGCTGAGGGCAATGGCTTCCTCCCGGTCGCGCACGAGACGGGGGACCGCATGCGCCTTCGCCAGCTTCTTCTCCTTGATCAGCGCGGCGAGGGCTTTGCGACGGCGCTCGCCACCGACCACCGCGAATTTCTCCTTCTCGGTCGGGTAGGCGATGAGGTTCTGCAGAAGGCCCTCCGCTAGGATGCAGGCTTCAGCTCGTCGATGCCGGCGGCGGTGTTCGTCTTGCGCACGTTCTCCGGCGCCTGCACCAGCCGGGACACGGGAATCATCTGCAACGCTTCGGTGTCCATGTCCCTCTCCTCGATGATGATGTGAAAGGGGGAAGGCGGGCCGCTTACGCGGCTTCGCGGTCCTCTGCGGCGTCCGTCTGGAAGGTGCAGAGATATTCCAAGGCATCGCTCGCCTTGGCGGCGATGGTCAGCAAAGCCCGGCTGTCGCGCTTCAAGACCTTCAACCAATGATCAAGGTACGGCGCGTGATCCTCACGGATTTCCGGGGCGTAGCCGAGTTCCGCCATCGTGAAAGCGGCACCGAGTTCCGCGACCAGCTCGTCCAGGGCATAGCCTTCGTCGCCCCATCGCTCCTGGCCGAAGCTGCGGTTCAACCGGCTCTCAGGCGCAGTCCAGTGGATGGTTTCGTGGGCTCGCGTGGCGAGATAGGCCAAGGGGCTGCGGAAGCTCTCACGCGGCGGCAATTCGATCCGGTCTTGGCTTGGGATATAGGCCGGCAAAGACGCGCCGTGGCGCACCTCGGCAGGGATCGCCTCGACCAGGCCAGGGCATCCGCGTAGTCGTCCCAGGCCATGCTTTGCTGGGCCTGCGGCACCTGGGGCAGGAACCGGTCGGGCAAGCCGTCGATCTGATCCGCGTTGAAGACCGTGTAGCCCTTCAAGAACGAAAAGCTGCGCTCAACGTCTTCGCCATTCTCGCCCGCCTCGGTGCGGGTCACGCGGTTGGCGTAGACGATCCCGGTCCCGCGCTCGCCCTTGCGGACGCACGCGCCGTATTCCAGCGCCTGCTTGAAGGTCATCCAGAACGGTGACCGAAAACCTCGGGTCTCGGCCTCCGCCCAGAGGATCAGAATATTGATCCCCCGATATCGCAGCCCGCAGTGGCGGCCCGGCATGATGCTCTGGCCCCGCTAGGACGGAACCCAGGGCGTCACCCCCTGCTCGAGCGCCGCAATGATCCGCGTCGTGACGCTGCTCGCAGATGTCTTGGCTCTTTGCCATCTCTGTTACCTCCTTCGGAAAGCGCACGCTTCTCAAGGAACGCCCCGCGGCGAGCGCGGGGGAGGCGATGACAAGGGCGGCCGGCGGGGTGTCCCCAGCCTTCCCTCGCTGCGCTCGGTGCAGGCCGGGTGATCCCCCTCCCCGCCGGCCGCCCTTGTCATCGCCAGGAGGCTGCCCCCCTAGCGCTCTCCCCGGAGGGGAGAGCTGAGCATTACCGTTTCAACAAGCTTTGCTTTAGCTATCTTGCTATTAGCACTTCAAAGGTCGCAGATGACAGACACACCAAAACCTGAAGAACTAGACCCTTTTCCAGACGACCCGATCCTCAAGGATATGGGTGTATTTTTGCATGGCTTGAATACTGAATCCGATCGGGGAGTGGTTCTCGTCACCGCAAGTTATCTTGAAGATCGCTTGGGGATTTTGATCGGAAAATTTCTCGTTGAGGGAAGTGATACGAAGGCTCTCGTAGAGGAGTTCAACAGTCCTTTCGGAACCTTCTCAGCGCGGATTTTAGGTGCACATGCCCTGGGTCTCATTGATCAATACGAAAAGGAGCGTCTTACAATTATCCGCAAGATCAGAAACGATTTTGCGCATGATTTGAAAGCATCGTTTGAAACGCAAAATATCAAATGTCGACTTGGTAACCTGAAGCACTATTTTCATGATCAAAATGGCTTGGAAGAAATAAAGGACCTTCCGCCAAGAGAGCGGTTTACGATCGCTGGGACACAGCTTGTCATATGCTTGTGCAACAGGATCCGGCGTGTCGAGCAGCGGCAGCTAAAGCTCCAAGACTGGCCTGCGTTAGAAAAGGCTTTCGAACTTAGAAGTTAATCCGCGCGTGTGGTATAATGGGGTGATCCGGCCTGCACGGAGCGCAGCGACGGCCCCCTGCTATCGCCCGGGGGCGGTGCCCTCGATCGGCCGGCCTTGCCTTCGGCTACCCAGCAGGGCGAAAATGCTTGACCCCGATACGACCGCGACCGACCCGCGGAAGCCGCTCACCCGTAACGGCTGTGGTATCCGGGAGAGACCTTCATCTCCCTGACTTGGCTTGGGCCTCAGCCGGCCTCGTCGTGCGGCGCCACCCTGAGACAGGAGCGCGGCACCTCGACCTGCTGCACTGGGGCCGGATGGCGGATGGCGCACTGGACCAAGGATCTGACGGCCGCCCGGCGGCAGGCGAATGCGCGGGCGGAGACCATCGCCACCGCGGCCATGTTCCGCAGCGCCTTCGCCTTCAGGCGGTGCCTGGTGCCGGCGGACGCTTGGTACGAGTGGCAGGCGACGGTCGCCGGTAAGCAGCCCTACGCTTTCGCGCGGACCAACCGCGAGCCCGTGGCGCTCGCCGGCATCTGGGAGGGCTGGAAGGCCGAGGGGACCGGGAAGGTGCTGCGGAGCCTGATCACGACGGACGCCAATCCGCTCGCCGCAACCGTGCATGACCGCATGCCGGTGGTCATCGCCCCGGAGGACTGGCCGCTATGGTTGGGCGAGGCGGAGGGGGATCCGGCCAGTCTCCTTCACCCGATGTCGGAGGGCGTGCTCGAAACTTGGCCGATCAGCACAGCTGTCAACCAGGTCATGAACAATACTCCCGAGTTGCTTGAGCGAAGAGGTTGATTCCCCGGTTCGCGGAAGGCAACAGCCGGAATCTCACCAACCTTCCAAACCGCGTGCACTCATTCAACATTCTTACATGACAAGAAAAAAGCTATCCCGGTTTTTCGCCTTAGTGTCCTTCGCTGATGGTCTCCTCTCGCAGGTAAACCAGGCTATTCCGATCTTAATTTTCTGCGTTCGATACCAGGTTGGCACAGTTTCATCACGATGCTTTTTGCTGGCGGCCGAATTTTCGCCGGCCCAGCTATTTGTCGGGCGGCTTTGAGTTACTCGCCTTGACCTGCAGGACAATCTGGGACGCCATTAGACAGCGACGCCGCCAATCGATGCCGGGTAGACCGAATTGTGATCTACCGGCTATTAAGGCCATAGAATACATTGCTTTTCGTTCTCACCTCTCGTCGACTTTCAATACTAACCATTGGCTTTTAGCCACTGCGGCATTTATGAATGTGGGGCGAAGCGGGAAAATCAGATTAGGCGGCCGTCGACCCGATCAGACGGAGATCGTGGATATAACCGCCGAGGAACTCTCTTCCTTAGAACCAATGGCGCATTTCCTGCCTCGCAATGAGAAAATCACTGTAGACCCGATAAACTCACCGTTCTCTTTGATCAATCTCGCAGGGGACGAGATTCACTTTGAGAGCGTGTTATGTGACCACAGAGAGATTGCCGCTGCGTGGCCATCTTAGAGAATGCTTGATGATACGGACACCCTTTAGATATACCGACTAACAGATGCAGTTTGTAAGGCAACCAAAAATGAAAGCCTATGAGCCCACTTTCGATGAAGATGGCGTTCCGTGGGCCTCCGAGGAAATTCAAAAAGACTACGAAGCAGCACTCGGCGCTTTTTTGGTTGCGTTCAACCGGCTCGACAATCTTCTTACGCGAGTGATCGAACTGCTTCTAATTGCACTTAAGCGGCACGATTTAGTCCCCTTATGCACCACCGGGACCTTCGCACAAAAAGTCCTCACACTCGACCTTCTAAAACATTCAACCGAAGGAGCTGTGATTTCTTCGGTCCCTATCGAAACAATAAGAGAGATCGGGAAGCACCGTAACATCGTAGCCCACGGCCATTTTGACCAAAATCCCCATAGTGGAGCCTACGAAATAGTCGGGAAAAAGTCCCATCAATACAGGACAGAGCTGTTGGAAAGCCAAGCGAGTGAGGCGACGAGAGTTTGGTTGATCCTTCGGAACTCAGAAGCCCATTACAAGTTGCCACCATTATTTGACGATGAGGCTTCCTCTTCCTCTTTTACGCTAGCCTCTTGATATCAGCATATTATGGAATTGCTTTAGAGTATCAAGAAGATGCTCACCTATTTTCATGAACCGTTCGAAGCGAATGTCGGCGAAGTGCTCGCCGACTACGCTGTCATCGTCCTCTAAGAATTTATGCCATACCACCCAAGGTGTGCCATCTGCCATGGCCCACGCTCCATGGACAATCAAGTTGCGTTCCTTCGCGAGTTGCTGGAGCGCCTGTTTCACCGCGGTGAATTCCTCACCACCAACGTTTTCAATAGCATCGATCATTTCGAGGAAATTTTTGGTCACGGGCCTCTGCGCGCGATGCAACTTCCTGTTAAAATCTGCTTGCTCTAAAATCCACCAAATTTCGATGGTCTGTTGCTCTATCCGCCCGAAAACCACGATCGCATCCGCGATCCCCAGTCGGACCGACATTGGCAGTTCCAGACTGAGAGCCGTGTCTGGGCTCATTGGCACGTACATCCCACTCTCCGATCCTGTTACTCTGACTTTTCATCGTCTCACCCTTTGGGCGAGTTAGGCCTTGTTCTCTTTCTTCGCCTTTTGCCACACTCGCTTGACCTGAGCCGGGCTACGCGGGACCAGCCTCGCGGTCTCAGCGATTGAGTTGCCCCCTTCCTGAGCGCAATGATGCGGGCGTGACTGCCAGCGCTCGCTCTTCGACCCTTGTATTTGCCTGCCTCTTTCGCAAGAGCGATGCCCTGCCCTGCCCTGCCGCTGCCGCTCGCGCCGATCCTCGTAGTCCTCCCGCGCAATCTGCAATGCCACTCGAAGCATCATCTCCTGCACGGCCTCAAGGACCACGCATGAGACCCCCTTAGATTCCGACACGACCTCAGAGAGGTCGACCACGCCAGGCACGACTAGGCGCGCACCTTTCTCGCGGATCGCCGCGACCAGCGCTCGGCTTCCTCTAGGCGCAGGCGACTGATCCGGTCGATCTTCTCTGCGATGATGACTTCGCCAGCCTGTAGGTCCGAGACCATGCGCAGCAGCTCGGGGCGGCCAGGGCGAGCCCCGGATGCTACCTCCCGGTAGACGCCAGCGACGTAGTAGCCCGCTGCCTTGGAGTCCCTGACAATCTGCTCCTGCCGCCGGAGATCCTGCGTGTCGGTGCTGATGCGCAGATACACCCGCGCAACTCGTAGCGGGGGAGGTGGTGCGGCCGCAGCGCCGGCTCGGGGCTTTAGTCATGGAGACCTACCTAGCTCAAAAGGGCATACCCTTTGAGCCGGGCGGCGCGTTTGGCTGATAAGGTACTGACGCCCCTGCCTATTGAGCCAAGCTTCAAAACTCCACCCTATTTAGCCTCGCTTGCAGACCCGCCCTCGCCTTCCCCGATCCGTCTAGCCACACCTTCAACCATGGCATCATGCACGATTGCCAGAACAATCATCAGTGATCCATCGATCCGCACGATGAGCAAATGGCGCGGGCCCCTCACCTTCTCTCCGCTAACGCGATTCTTGGTATGGCGCAGGTGATAGTGAATGCGCCCGCTGTCGGCCAGGGCGCCAAGCCGGTTTGGGTCCGCTATGAGATCCCGGATAGCCTGGTCGACCAGCGCTTGATGCCGGTTGCGGGCGGCCAGTCCGAACCTGATTTCACTTTCCCTGAAAATGCGACCAAGGTCCCGGCGGGCGGGACCAACGATATCAAAACTGATTAGCCTAACGCGGGGTCGCGACCAAGGCCGCTCAGGAAATCATCCAATCCGTCAAGTGTTACCCGCGTGTAGTCCCCGCGGGCGCGTGCGGCCTCGCCTTCATCTGCCAAGCGCCGGATATAGGTCAGATGAGCCTCTTCACGGAGAACGTCATCTTCGTAGCGCCGAAGTGCCTCGCGGACGACCTCCGAGGTAGAGCCGTGGCGGCCAGCCTGAACCTGGGCATCCAGGAACTTTTGCTGGTGCTCGGTGAGGCTAACAGTGCGTGCGGTTGCGACCATGATGAAGGCTCCCGTTCTTAAAAAATCAATCTGTTTGGTGGATTGGTTTTCACAGCCTATCGGCTTCATGGCCGCCAGATCCTGCGCCGCGCCGGGCAGAGGCCCCTCCCCTCCCCTTCCCTCTGATGAGGTCGGTTCCCGTCGAAACGTCGGGGCGCGGTCAGCCCCGGAACGTGGACTTTTGCGAGCGGGCCATGTGGACTTTTGCGAGTCGCACCTCAGCGAACCGCGGTGACTTTTTGCGGCACCGGCGACTTGGACGGTTTCAGGGTGAGGCCGCGCTCATCGACATCCACCTTTGCCTCTGGATAGACCGCGAGTGCGAGACTGAGGTTTTCCAGGAAGCGCGGCTTGAAGTGGAACTGTTCCTTATAGCCGCTGCCGAACTGGCCCATCAGCGCCTTCCAGGTCACCGGGCGTGGCGCTGACAGGACGTGCAGGCGGTAGGCAAGCCAGCAATAGATATCGAGCGCCATGGAATTGTTGTTGATGGCCCGGATCGCGGCTTCTTCCAGCGGCACGGGGTGTTTGCGTAGCTGCTCGAAGAAGACCTCGGACAGGCGTGCCGTCTCCAGAAACAAGGTCCCTTGGCCGGGGTCCGTGCCGTCCACGAACATCGCTGTATCCATGATGTTCTGATTGACGAGGCCGGCGCGTCCGGCGGTCTGAATATGAAAGGTCAGCCGGCATCTGGAAATGCGCTCGGCCTGCTCGCGCACGTCTCTCAGGGACTTGCCGCCAATGGAAATGCCCAGACGGGTCAGCCAGGCGCGTAAGGATTTCCCGAGCTCGATTTCGCGGCTGTTGGTGCGCAGCGCTTCCGTTTGCAGATACAGCATGATGAGCCGAGCGCGAGACCCGTAAGGCACGCCAACCCAGGTCGGCTCGCCGAAATCATTGGCGCGGCGCCCCGGCTCGATCAGCAGCTTCACATGGTCGGAGGTAATCTGCCAAGTTTGGTCATCCTTCAGGCGGCGATGGGGCAAAGCCGCTTGGGTCCAGCCGGAATAGACAAACCCGATGCCATTGTCTTCGTCGGCCATATAGGAGGCAGCCGCTTCGACAACGCGTCGGTCCACATCCATGGCAAGGGCGCCAAGGCGTCCTCGCGTCTCGATTAGGTTGTGAACCGTCCCCATGTCTGCACCCGAGCAAGGAATGAATTGGAAGGTGCCAGAGCATTTGGCGAATGTCGCTGTGGACTTTAGGGAGCGGAGCTATTCGAGAGGTATTAGAAGGGCTTCTATTAGTTTACTCGCGATAGTCCACGGGATAACCTTGCTAAGGCTTTGATATGTCGTAGCAGCTTCTCGCAACAGTCCACAGATGGCTCGCAAAGGTCCACACTTGGCTTGGGGATGAGTCGCGGTGTCGCAGGCGGTACGCTGTGGCGACTCGGAAGCTCCTGGCCCGTCATGGCGAGCGCGCAAAGGGCCGTGTCTTCCCAGGAGCATCGCTAAAGTCCACGGCTTCGCCTCGGATCGCCTCGGATCGCCTCGCTCGCGGCAATCGCCAGAGCCCGATCCCATTGCCTCCATCGCAAAAGTCCACGCCCTAATGGCTTTCGTAACCCGCGATCAGCGCCGGCAGCTGTTCGAGCAGGTAGCGGTCCAGTCCGGGGGCGAGTTTGAGATCGAATAACAGGCGAAACCCGGCCGCCGTCGGCTCTGCCGTGCCGATGGCACGGCCCTGGCCATCGCGAAAGGTAAAGGGCGCGTCTGCCGGTGCTTTGGTGGCGCGCAGCCGCGTCAGCAGCAGATCGAAGCGGGTGTCGGAGCCCACTTTCCGGAAGGCGGGTTCTTCGATGATAGCGGCCGCGCTCGCGCGGGCGCCTGCATCCGCCAGCAGGGCGGCAAGCTCCATCCATCGCGGACGTCCTGCCCGTGGCGCGGGCCCGATCGCTGCGACGAAGCTTTTGGGTATCTCGCGCGCGATGGTCAGCAATCGGGTCATTTCGGCCGGATGCACGGCGAGCGCGGATTGGATAACGGCACGCTCGAAACCTTGGCGCTCCAGATGCGCCGCGAAGGTCGCGCGTTCGATGAAGGAGAGGTTGCGGCGCTCGGCATTCTCTTTGCCCTGGGCGATGACCAGATCGGCATCGCTCAATGGGCGCACCAGGGCTTTGACGGGTCGCTTTAGCTCGCGGCAGGCGCTCCAGCGGCGATGGCCATAGGCGACCTGATAAGTGCCGTCCTTATCCTTATGCGGCCGCACCAGGATCGGCACCTGCTGGCCGGAGTCCGCGATGCTCTCGACCAGCTGACGAAAATCGGGATCGGAGGTGCGATCGATCCGGTCATCCACGAACGAGGGTTCGATCAGCAGCGGGTCCAGCTCCTGGACCACTTCCCCGCGGGCGATTTGCTCGGCGAAGGCATCGGCGCGGGCCGCGTTGGCTTCGATCCTGTTGAGGCTGAGCCCCATGGCCCGCACCGCGCCGGATGGCACGCGGGCGGTCTCGGCAAGCGGCGCCCCGGCGGGGGCAGTCTCGGCGATGGGCTTGTCGAAGGCCGCTTTCAGCAGGTCTTTGCGTTTCATCATGATGCGCGGCCCCAGCTTGCTTTGATGAGAGATTCAACTTCGCCATTCACCGCATCGAGGGCTTCGATGGCACGGCTATAGGTTGAGCGGCCAAGGCTCTGACGGCTGATTTCATACAGCGTCTGCTTGGTCAGCCCGGCGTCCGAGACGGCGGTGGATTTCAGCATCGGTGTGGTCAGCACCCGCTCGCCGAAGAGATTGCGCAGGAAGCCGACGATCTGCGTCTGTGGGCCATCCTGCGGCTCGTAGCGGGTGATGAGATAGCGCAGAAAATCGTATTTCAGCTCCCCGCCGGCATTTCTGACCACGCTGAGCAGATCGGCGGTCATCAGCAGGAATTGGGACATGCTGGCGATATCGAGCATCTGGGGATGCACGGTTACCAGAACGCCGGTCGCGGAACAGAGCGCCCCGAGGGTAAGGAAGCCGAGCTGCGGCGGACAGTCGACCACAATGACATCGTAGCCGTCATGGGCCTGGGCGAAGGTTTCCTTCACCCGGCTGAAAAACAGGTCGTGCTCGCCCCGTTTTGCCATGGCCAGGATGCGCGGCGTATCGTGCTCGAATTCCTGCAATTCCAGATTGGCGGGAACAATGTCGATGCCGGTGAAATAGGTCGGGCGGATAATCTCTTTCAGCTTCCGCCGTTTGTCGTCGTAGCGGATAGCCGCGTACAAGGTCTCATTTTCGGACAGATCGGTTTCCGGCTGAAAGCCGAACAGGGTCGACAGGCTGGACTGCGGATCAAGGTCCACTGCCAGGACGCGGAAGCCGCGCAGGGCCAGATATTGGGCCAGATGAGCGGAGGTGGTGGTCTTGCCGGAGCCACCTTTGAAATTGGTGACGGCGATGACCTGCAGATGTTCACCCTCTCGGCGGCGCGGCAGATAGGCGCGGCCTTCGCGGGACAGAAGCTGGCGGTAGTCGTTGATCTGGGCCAGGGTATAGGAGCGCCGGCCGGCAACCACGCTGGCCGGCGCCGGCCCCACCTCCGCCAGAGAGAGCTGGCGTAGATAGGCATCGCTGATGCCGATCAAGGATGCCGCCTCGCCGCTCGAAAACAGACGCAGCGGCTTGGCCGAGCTTGGCGGGAAAAGCCTTGCGCGCAGGTTGAATAGTTCTGAGCTCAGGGCCTGAGCGTCTGCGCGAATGTCTTCGTCGACATGGCTTTTTTCTGGAAGCGCGCTTTGATCCGGCATCTACGGTAAACTTCCACAATTCGATCGATATCCGTTAATAGCCATATCGAGGGCGGTGGCGCAATCAGCTTTTGCGACGCCTCACCAAAATTGCGCAAGCGTTTGGCTTTTATGCGTTGTCTTGTCGCTCGGGTGCCCGAACCGTGACGCTTTTGACAGCTGTCAATGATCGAGCGGTTCTGACGGGCGGATGGTGATGATCCGCGCCGAGCGGAGGCCGAATTGACAGCTGTCAAAACTGCCGCAGCTTTGACAGCTGTCAAAACTCTCCGTCGGCTGACCGCCAGGCAAAGGCAGGATCGTGATGCTCCCGCTTAGTTCAGGTCCGAACGGATGAGTCGCGGGGTGTTTACTTGGGCCGTGGACGACGATAGCTGCCGCTTCTATGGGGCAGACGTTGGGTTGCGGCCTCTCCATGTGGACTTTTGTGATGGCGCGAAAGGGCGCGGGTCGATAGCATGGCTGCCTTAAGGGCGGCATGACTTCCGGGCGGCGTTTGGCGCGATGGTGGCGGCCTGGCCAAGGGTGCCCGTTCGCGGCCAGGGTGGCTGGCCTATGGCCCGCTTCGGGAAGCGCGTTGTTGCTTCAGGAGGAAGCCAGCCCTGGCGGTCTTGGTCATTGGCTATCAGCGGCCGACAGACTGGCGAGGTCGTATCTTCGTCGCTTCCTGCCGCGTGGAACCGTCATAGAGAGGCTCTAGGAGGCTCAGCAGAAAGGCGCCGAAACCATCGGCAATCGGCGCCTCGAGCGGCAGAACGAAGTTTTAAGGTGAAGCATATAGCGTGCCGATGCCGCGGCCCGCGCGGCTCAGAAGCTGGCGCGGTTTATATGCTGGGTCGGCGGCGCGCGGGCCCGGGTTCGGAGCCGGCTTTGCGAGATAGCGATAGACCTGCTCGAATCGGGCGTCGGAACCCACAGCCAGGAAGTCATCGCTCTCCAGCACCACGTTCACCGAGCGGCCAGCGGCATGGCGCGCCCAGGCACGACCCGTCGCCGCCCGTCGCAGGCGGCCGATGAGGGGTGACGGTCCGATCGTCTCGATGATGTCGATGGGCAGGCGGCTGGCCATCCGCAGCAGACGGGACAGGGTGATCTTGCGATGGCTATTGACCGCATCATGGTCGGCCGGCTGTATCCGGCCTTCATCGGCGTCAGGGTGAAAAGGCAGCACTCGATAAGGACAGGTCGCTTCGGACGCTATTCTCCTGGCCCTGGCCGATAACCAGCCGACCGTCGCTCAGCGGTTGCACAAGGCAGCTTACGGGGCGGCCGAGATCGGTTGCAGCGTAGGCGGCGATGACGGAAGGCGGCCTGGTAGCGGCCCGGATCGGTGGGATGCGGGCGGATCAGAATCGGGGAGGTCTGGCCATCGCGCGCGATGCAGCTGCGCAAGGCTGCATAAGCGGCGTCGTCCCAGGCTAAAGCGATTGCGGAAGAAAGAGGGGTCGACCATTGCGGGGTCAAGGTCGAGCGTCTCTTCGGGACCCGCATGGCTGTCTGCCTCTGCGGTCTCCTTCCGCGGCCTTGGCATGTGTCGGCCTTTTCGCCTGCATAAAACGATATCGCAATGATACAGTAGTGAAGTTGACAGCTGTCAACGCCTTTCATCTCGAGGGCTTAGCACTTGGCTCGGCCTGACATGCCTGAGCCGCCGGCATGTCCCGGTATCCGCGCCGTCGTTTGCGCGCTGCCTGGCGATTGAGCGCAGCGGCAGCCGTATCCTCATCGACAAAGGGCTCGAAGACTTGCCGTCCATCCGTGCCGATGCGGCCCCAGCAACGTCGCAGCAGAAGAGTGCCGAAAAGATCGGTCACGATCTCCAGCAGATAGAAGCGCCGTTCCCGGCATTCTGGGCGGATACGCGTCAGCCGCACGGCATCTGTGGTTCGCGGCTGCATGACCCCTTGTCCTCGCCGTTTTGGAACTGCATGGCCGCAGCCTAGCCCGAGGCACGACGGACCAGCCGAGTCATTTGGGAATCCCGACGATTCCGGCGGCGCATACCGTGGTCATGGAAGGGAGGGACATATGTCTCGCTGCAGTGTCGGGCAGACTTCAGAGGCTGGCATCGCCCGTGCGGTGCGAGGCGCATCGGAGGCTCGCGGCGGTGGTGTCTGAGAGACGGTGAGACGCTCTCGTCTACGCGGGTTATTGATCGCGATTTCCACCGTCGCGGCGGCCTTTGGGCATAGCTACACGTGATAATCCCGCTTATCGCGTGTACGTGGATTATTCGGCTTGCTTTCCGGGACGGGCTCGGGCGACTCTCTTTCCATGTCCGCGCCGCCGCCCTCCGAGACGATCT
>Ga0310811_10002544_pt1 | contig 22848 bp, 19 predicted proteins | sample YCmetagenome_FD_207642 | JGI IMG/M metagenome (GOLD analysis project Ga0310811, IMG submission 207642) | Soil microbial communities from experimental microcosm in Duke University, North Carolina, United States - YC | ecosystem: Engineered > Artificial ecosystem > Soil microcosm > Unclassified ...
CCCGAACCCATCGACCTCGGCGCCCTGATCACCGAAGAAGTCGCCACCCGAGTCCACGGCACCCCCGTCCGCACCCACACCACCGGCCACATCACCGTCCTCGGCAACAAAATCCAACTCATCGGCGTCCTCAACAACCTCCTCGTCAACGCCCAACGCCACGCCGACACCAGCGTCGAAGTCACCACCACCCGCACCAGCGACCACGCCGTCATCACCGTCACCGACGACGGCCCCGGCATCGCCCCCCACGACCGCGAACGCGTCTTCGAACCCTTCATCCGCCTCGAAGACGGACGCCGCCGCGACCCCGGTGGAAGCGGACTCGGCCTGGCCATCAGCCGCGCCGTCATCACCGCCCACCACGGAACCATCGAGATCGAAGACTCCCCCCGAGGCGCCCGATTCGTCATCCGGCTACCACTGATCCCCGCGGGCGAACGGACCGCAGCCATGGTGCGGACGTCCTGACGCGTCAGGTCGGCGGTGCCGCCGACACGGGGGCGGGCCTCACGTGATCCCGAACGTCACCCGATAGTCGCAGCGGCCCTTGCACGGCATCGTCGCCGAGTCGTCGAAGGCGTACGAATACGCGTACGGCGCGGCCTTCTTGAACACCTGGGTGTAGTCCGTGGGCCATTTCGACGGGATGCAGTTCTCCCGCCCGGCCCACTTGCCGCGGCAGCAGTAGGTGTCGCCGCCGAACGCGGTGCACGGGTTCTTGCAGGCCACCATCTGGCCGCCGACCTTGAGTTGCATCTTGCCCGGGCAGTTGACCGCCTTGGTGCAGGTGCCCTTGTAACAGCCGGAGGGACTGACGGGATCCTTGGTGCCGCCGCCCGAGATGTTGATGTACATCGGCAGGTTGTAGCCGTCGACCATGCTGACGTCGTAGAAGTCCATCCCGCCCCAGGCCGCGAGGGAGAACTCGCCGAGCGTGGTCGCAGAGCCCGTGCTGCCGACGCACTGGAAGACGCCCCCGCAGTCGCCGGTCTGGCAGTGCCCCCGGCCGGCCGAGTTGAAGGAGCAGCCGGTGCGGCCCCAGAACCGGCCGCCCCACTTGTTCGGAACCTGCACCGAGACGGTCTGACCTGGGCGGAGCACCCACCCGGTCGCGGAGAGCGGATACTTGTCGCTCTTGTTGGAGGCGAGCCAGACCGTCTGGCTCAGGTTGTTGACGAACGTGAACAGCCGCTTGCCGGCCGCCGCCTTCGCCGTGGCGGACGACCGGCTCCCGCTCTGTTTCGCCGTCGCGGTGCGTGAGGCAGACGGCCGTGGCGAGCTGGTCGGCTTGTGGCTGGGGCGGGCGGTGCGCGACGGAGAGGCCGAGGGGTTCGCGGCCTCGTCCGCGGGGGCGGTCACCGGGGCGGACGACAGGCCGGCCGCCGACGCGGTCGTGTCGCTCTCACGCGGGGAGGAGGGCCAGACCAGGGCCACCACCGTCGCCACCACCACCGCCAGGACGAGGGCGTACGGCTGCCACGACCGTGCCATCCCCCTTCTGCTCCTCGTCGCCATCGTCACGCGCCCTTCCCTGTCCTCCGATGAGACCGGGAGCACCAGGCCTCTGAACGGGAGACCGGGGGCCGCGGACCCTGACAACGGAAACCGGCGAAGAAGTCCGGCGAATTTGTGTTATCCGCCGTCCGTCCGCCGGTCTCCTGTATAGAGAGAATGTCCTGGCTGTAGAGGATTGTCCCGGCCCGACGCACACGGGCGGCGCGGGGACGATGGACTGAGAGCGGAGTGCGATGCCCGGAACCGGCAGGGGCGGACCCGACACGGCGATGGTGGAGGCCGCACGCGGCGGAGACCAGCGGGCGCTCGACGCTCTGGTCGCCGACTCCCTTCCGCTCGTCTACAACATCGTCGGCCGGGCCCTCAACGGGCACAACGACGTCGACGACGTCGTGCAGGAGACGCTGTTGCGGGTCGTCCGCGGGCTGCCCACCCTGCGCGACCCGGAGGCGTTCCGGTCCTGGCTGGTGGCCATCGCCGTCCGGCAGGTGCGCGACCGCGAGCAGGACCGGTCGGCCACCCAGAAGCGCCGGGCGGACCTCGACACCGCGGAGGAGATGCCCGATCCGGCCTCGGACTTCGCGGCCCTCACCATCCTCAGGCTCGGTCTCACCGACCAGCGCCGCGAAGTAGCCGAGGCGACGCGCTGGCTGGACCCCGACGACCGGGGCCTGCTCGCCCTGTGGTGGCTCGAGGAGACGGGAGAGCTCCGGCGTACCGACCTCGCGGGCGCCCTCGGCCTGTCCGGCCGGCACGCGGCCGTACGCGTCCAGCGCATGAAGGAGCAGATGCAACTCGCCCGCACCATCGTGCGGGCGCTGGGCTCCGGTTCCGGGTGCGCCGAACTGCGCGCGATGACGTGGAACTGGGACGGCGTGCCCAGCCCGCTCTGGCGCAAGCGTTTCGCCCGGCACGTGCGCGACTGCGCGGACTGCGGGCGGAGCGGTCAGGGCATGCTGCCCATCGACCGGCTGCTCGCCGGGATGCCGCTGCTGCCCGTGCCCGCGGGCTTCGTCCTGCAGCACCTCCAGGCCATCCCCCCAGCCGCCTCTGAGGCGGCCGCGCACGCCGCTTCGCACCTTCCCCCCGGGCGGAGCGGCGTGCACCGGGCTTCCCGCGCCTTACAGCAGGAGCGCCCACGTGGCGTGTTGTCCGCCCTGTCGCACGGTCCCGTCGCCGGCACGGCCGCCGTCGGAGCCGCCGCGATCGTCGCGGTGGGCGTGCTGGTGGCCGCCAACCTCTCCCCGCAGAAGCCGGCCGCCCAGGGTGTGGCGCCCCAGGCGGCCTCGACGGCGCTCCCGCCGAAGCCGCCGTCGCCTTCGGCGTCCGTCAAGGCTTCGCGCAAGCCGTCTCCCAAGCCCAGCAAGAAGGCCTCGCCCAAGGCGACCAAGGCGGCTCCGCCTCCTCCGGTCGTCGTGGCGAAGTCCGCGAAGAAGGGCGTGGGCGTGTGGGGCATGCCCGGTGTCAGCGCCTCTCTCAAGAAATCGGGAGCGAGCTGGTACTACACCTGGTCCACGACCCATGACGGGATCACGACCCCCGCGTCGGCGTCGTTCGTGCCGATGATCTGGGGGACCGACAGCGTCACCAGCCAGAACCTCGCCAAGGCCAAGGCCGCCGGGCCGTACCTGCTGGGGTTCAACGAGCCCGACATGGGCGGGCAGTCGAACATGACGCCCGAGAAGGCGCTGTCCCTCTGGCCGAAGCTCATGTCGGCGGGCAAGGTGCTCGGCAGCCCCGCCGTGGCGTACGGCGGGGACCGCGCGGGCGGCTGGCTCGACAAGTTCATGTCGGGGGCGAAGGCGAAGGGTTACCGCGTCGACTTCATCACGCTGCACTGGTACGGCGGTGACTTCAACACCGCGAACGCCACCAACCAGCTCAAGTCGTACATCCAGGCGGTGTACAAGCGCTACCACAAGCCGATCTGGCTGACGGAGTTCGCGCTCATCGACTTCTCGAACGGCACCCGGTTCCCGACGGACTCACAGCAGGCGGCCTTCGTCACCTCGTCCACGAAGATGCTGGCAGGCCTGCCGTACGTCCAGCGTTACGCGTGGTTCGGCCTGCCGGCCGACAAGAAGCCCGGCACGGGGCTGTTCACGACCACAGGCGCGGCCACGCCGGCGGGCCGTGCCTTCCAGGCGGCCCGCTGACGGTCGCCACCCAAAGGACAGGCGTGACCCGGATTCCGATCGAGGCTTCCGGGTCACGCCGAGGGACCGGCACGGGACGTCGGGGCCCGCTCCGGTGCGATCAGGCGAAGTCCTCGGGGGCGAACGCCCTGGGCTCGACGAGGACCAGCCAGTTGCCTGTGTTGTCGCGCATGACGGCCTCGACGCCGTACGGCCTGTCGGACGGCTCCTGGAGGAACGTCACCCCCTTGGCGCTGAGCTCCTCGTAGGTCTTGCGGCAGTCGTCCACGGTCAGGCCGACGGCGTGCATCTGTCCCTTGCCGAGTTCTCCCCGGATGAAGTCGGCGGCCTCCGGGTCGAGGGGAGGGCCGGGGAGCATCAGCGTGATCTCGAGTTCGGGCTGGTTGGGGTGCCCGATGGTGACCCAGCGGAAGCCCTCGCCCATGGTGATGTCGGTGCGGGCCTCGAAGCCGAGGTTGTCGACGTAGAAGTCGCGCGTCTTGTCCTGGTCGAGGCAGTAGATGGTGATGAGTGAGATGTTCGTGACCATGCGGCCAACGTAAGAGCCGCAGGTCGCCGGGGGCTTCTCTCAAATTGCGCGATCCGGACCGCCGCCGGGCGGTCCCGCTGTGCCGCGGTGATCCATCGGCCCGCGCATGAACAGGAAGCACCCGGGGATGTGCGGCCCGCCCCGGGCCGCCCATCGGTCGCGGTAGGCCGTGGGACTCTCGCCGACGAGTCGGCTGAAGCGGGAGGAGAAGGACCCGAGGCTGGCGAATCCCACCATCATGCACACCTCGGTCACCGTCAGGTTGGCCGAGCGCAGCAGGTCCTGGGCCCGCTCGATGCGGCGGCGGGTGAGATAGCGGATCGGGGTCTCGCCGTAGGCGGCCTCGAAGCAGCGGACCAGGTGGAACTTCGAGATCCCGGCGACCCGGGCGAGTTGGCTGAGATCGAGCGGCGCCTGGTAGTGCCGGTCCATGTGATCGCGTGCCCGGCGAAGGTGCGGCAGCAGGTCCATTCCCGGCTTCCCGGCCTTGGGCCTGCTCACGCCTGTCACGTGGACGAGCGTATGCGACCGCCGGCGACGGCGTCCCGCCCGTCTCGCAGACGAGGGGGCATGTCCCTTGCCCAGGTCGTTCGCCGCGGCCGGTGCGCCGGGGCGTCGGCCCCACCGCAGGTCAGCGGTCGTATCGTTGGAGTTCCAAGTGTCTCGGGAAGGGAGTGGCGGCCGTGGGAGAGTTCTCCGTCGCGCACTGGCTGATCGTCGCCCTCGTGTTCGTGATGTTGTTCGGCGCCAAGAGGCTCCCCGACACCGCCCGGTCGCTGGGCCAGGCCCTCCGCCTGTTCAAGCAGGAGACCAGCCGGCTGGGGGACGACGACCCGGAGGCCCCGGCCGATCGACGTCAGGATCCGCCCCAGGACGTGCTGTCTCAGCAGGTGTCGCCCCAGGTCGCGGCTTCTCATGATCCGCGTGCGGGATACGGCGTTGCGGGGCCGTCCTCCTCCGAAGTGCGGGAGGACCGGCCGCGGCCGGACGAGACCGTGTGACGCCGGGCCTCCACGAGCGTCTGTAACGAGATCCTCACCTGCGGGTTCCGGCCTGTGCGCCGGGGCCCGTACTCGCTTGCCCGGCGTCGGCGCAGGCCCGTGGCGACTGCTTCCGGGTCGTCGGCGATCCCCAACGAATCGGGCTGACTGACATAAGCAAACCCTGATATTTCAGGATCTGTCAGATTTCGCGACCTTCCGTCTGTCGAGCGGCTTCGTCCGAGACCAGGACCCCCCCTCCTGGCCGGGGCCGCAGGCAGAAAGGCCAGGCTCGTGAAACGAGTCTTCGCCGGCATCGCCGCCGTCCTGTCCCTCATCGTCCTCAGCGTCACTCTCACCGCCGGGCCCGCGAGCGCCACCCCGCCCAACATCCCGTCCGCGAGCACGGCCGCCTCCCGGCTGGCCTCACTCACCGTCGCCGCCGAGTCCCACCAGTCGACCTACAACCGGGACCTGTTCCCGCACTGGATCACCGTTTCCGGGGCCTGTAACACCCGCGAGCAGGTGCTCAAGCGCGACGGCTCCGGCGTCGTGACCAACTCGAGCTGCGCCGCCACCTCCGGCACGTGGTACAGCCCCTACGACGGGGCGACCTGGCACGCGGCGGCGGACGTGGACATCGACCACATGGTCCCGCTGGCGGAGGCGTGGCGGTCGGGCGCCTGGGCGTGGACCACCGCGCAGCGCCAGGCGTACGCCAACGACCTGGGCGGCCCCGAGCTCTGGGCCGTCACCGACAACGTCAACCAGTCCAAGGGCGATCAGGACCCCACGACGTGGAAGCCGTCGCTGACCTCGTTCTGGTGCACCTACTCGCGCGCATGGATCCAGGTGAAGTACTACTACGGCCTGAGCGTGCAGAGCAGTGAGAAGACCGCTCTGACCACCATGCTCGGCTACTGCTGATCTCTGGTCACGGCTCGTACGGCTTCCGCGACGCGGGGCCGTACGAGCTCCGTAAGGCCGCCGGCGCAGGAGGTTCGGAGCTCCCGCGCCGGAGGAAGGAAGCGGCCATATCGCGTGGCGACCGGTCTGACCGCGTTTGGACCGGTCCTTACCAATCTGCCGGTAGCGTAGCTGCTGTTGCGAGAAAGGGGGCCTCGCGATGTCGGAGGCCTGTGACGTTGTGTACCGCCTGGTCGCCGCCATAAATGATCATGATCTTGACGCGGTGTTGCGCTGTTACAGCCCCACGGCCGCCGCCGTGGGCCCGCAGGGTGTGGCGGACGGCCCCGAGGAGATCGGTTTCTACCATTCACACGTCTGGGAGGGGTTTCCGGATCTCCGCCTCACCGTGTGGGAGGTGGTCCAGTCCGGGGATCTCGTGGTGCTGGAATCGACGGTCACGGGCACGAACCTGGGGTTCTTCCTCCTGCCGGGTGGCGGGGTGGCCGATTCCACCGGCAAGGGGATCAGCGTCCGGTACTGCTGGGTCTTCACCGTCGAATCCGCCGCGATCGTCGCCCAGCGGGTCTACTACGACCAATTGGAGATGTACGCCCAGCTCGGCGCGCGCCTCGTTCTCGACGACCCGCCCCCGTACGACGCCGTGTGACGACCCCGCGCACGATCCCCGACCGGCTTCCCCGTCCCCGGCGAACCCATGATCCACAGCCCCCGTCCTTTGCGTGACTTATGTTCCCGCTGTGGTGTTAGCGGATGAAAGTGATGATGGGGCCGGGGATGCCGCAGTAACATCGGCCGATGCGATTCAGGCAGGGTGCGGTCCTCCTCGTCACACTTCTCCTGGTGATCGGCGTATGGGGCTGGGTGGCACTGCGGCCGGGCTCGTCCGCGACCACGCAGGCGGTCGCGGCCGGGGCTCCGAGCGCAGGCCCGAGCGCGACCCCCACCCGCAAGGCCTACCTGGATCCGCGGCCGACCCTCACGCGGGTCAAGCCCCGTCAGCCGCCGCTGAAGGCGGGCAATCCCAGCGGACGGGCCGCCGTGCCGGCCGAGGCGAGAGCGGTCGACAGTTCGCATCCGACGCGGGTCATCGGGAACGGCACCCCGGCGAGCTGTACGTCGAAGGCCGTCGTCGCGGCGGTCGCCGCGGGCGGTGTGATCACCTTCTCCTGTGGGCCCGATCCCGTGACCATCACGATGAGCGCCACGGCGAAGGTCCGGAACTCCAGCGCCCGGGTGGTCCTCGACGGGGGCGGCCTGGTGACGCTCAGCGGCGGCGGCAAGAGGCGGATCCTCTACATGAACACCTGCGACCAGGCGCAGCAGTGGACGACGTCGCACTGCGACGACCAGGAGCAGCCGCAGCTCACCGTCCAGAACCTGACGCTGGCCGACGGCAACGCCACGGGGCAGACGGTCGACGGGGGAGGAGGCGGGGCCCTGTTCGTGCGCGGCGGCCGGGTCAAGGTGGTGAACTCCCGGTTCGTCCGCAACCGGTGCGACGCCACGGGACCCGACCTCGGCGGGGCCGCCATCCGGGTCCTGGACCAGTCGCACGATCTGCCGGTCTACATCGTGGGCAGCACCTTCGGCGGGGCCTCGGGCCAGGGCGGGGTCTGCTCCAACGGCGGCGCGCTGAGCAGCATCGGGGTGTCGTGGGTCGTGCTCAACAGCGTCATGACGTACAACAGGGCGATCGGCAACGGCGCCAACCCCGCGCGAGGAGGCACTCCCGGCGGCGGCAGCGGAGGAGCCGTCTACACCGACGGCAACCGTTTCACGGTGCGGATCGCGGGCTCGGTCGTGCAGCACAACCAGGCGAGGGAGGGAGGCGGAGCCGTCTTCTTCGTCAGCAACGACCGCACCGGCACGATGAGCATCGAGGGCTCGAGCCTGCGCGACAATCCCAGCGCGGGGTTCGAGACCGCGGGTTTCCCCGGCATCTTCTTCCTGGGCGCGCGCAACCCGTCGGTGTCGTCCTCCACGCTCAAATGATTTGGGCGACTGTATCGGTATATAGGTGTTTATCGGAAAAGCGGAATTTGTCGTTCTGGAGGTACTGATCCCCATGTTTGACGGGACATTGATCTCCGGAACGTGATGACCGCGACTGGTCACATCTAGCGTCGTCCTCGAACCGTCCATGACCTCGGGGGAGACAAATGCCGATCTGTACCGCCGTCCTCACCGCCGCGCTCCTGGCCGGACCCGCGGCCTCGCCCGCTGACCCGGTGCCTGCGGCGCACAAGAGCATCGCGAACAAGACCGCCAAACAGTTGCAGACGCCCGACAAGAACTCGGGCAAAAACGTGGCCCGTCATCCGGAGCACGAGCCTGCGGCCCCGCCTACGCAGGTGGACGACGACCCGGTCCAGGAGTCGAGCGCGTCGTCCGACTCGGGCGACTCGGACTCCGGGAGCGACGAGGCGTCCTTCCAGAAGTCGGAGTCCTGGTCCAGTGATCCCCACGCCGGCGGGGACTCGCAGGTGAGGGAGACGAGGAAGACGCGGAAGTCCGGGCACGGCCACCACAGGAGGAACGGCAAGAGGTCGTCGAGGCCGGAGGCCGTCGAGGGCTCCGAACCGAAGAGCGCGGTGGACGCTCCGGTTGCGCCGGCCGCAGGACCCGCGCATGATCCGGTGATCAGGCCTGCCCTCGCCCCGGCCGCCAAGCCCGAGGTGAAGCAGGCTTCGGTGGTGAAGCACGCCCCGGTGGTCAAGCAGGCTCCCGTGATCAGGCCTGCCCTCGCCCCGGCCGCCAAGCCCGAGGTGAAGCAGGCTTCGGTGGTGAAGCACGCCCCGGTGGTGAAGCACGCGCCGGTGGTCAAGCAGGCTCCCGTGATCAAGCCTGCCCTCGCCCCGGCCGCCAAGCCCGAGGTGAAGCAGGCTTCGGTGGTGAAGCACGCCCCCGCCGCCAAGCCCGCGGTGGTCCCCGCGGTCAAGCAGGCTCCGGTGGTCAAGCAGGCTCCGGAGCCGAGGCCGGCGGTCGCACCGGCGGTCGAGACGCCGAAGGCGGCCGAGGCGCTCATGAAGAAGAAGATCGCCGGGCTGTCGAATGACACGGCCGAGCCCGAGGCGGGGCTGAGCCAGGACTCCAAGGAGGGCAAGGAGGTCCCTGCGGCCGACGCCGCCACGCTCGACATGCCGACGGCAGGCTCCAACCCGCGGGACGTCGTGATCAATCCCGCCGGGGTGCCCCTGCCCGTGAACCCGTACGCCCTGCCGGCCATGCCCGGCCTGCAGCGTGCGGTCGCCAGGTCGTTCGGGCACCACGGGCACCAGGGCCGCCACGTCGGCCTGCGTCACCCGGACCACAAGCGGGGCCACGGAGACGCGTGATCCTCGCTGTAGAGGGGGTGGGCCGGTTCCCGGCTCACCCCCTTCGTGTGTCCCGGGCCGCCGGCCAGCGGTCCAGGCGCGTGGTGGAGACCACCTCGGCGCGGTCGCCGGGGAGGACGACCTCCGCGACCTCGACAACGCGGCCCGTGGTGTCGATCGAGGTCTTGTGCACCACCAGCAGCGGCGTACCCGGCGTGAGGTCGAACAGGTGCGTCTCCGCCCGGCTTGGCCGCCGCACCGTCACCTCGTCGACCACGCGATCGATCTCCACGCCGATCGTGGACAGTTGGTGGTGCGTCCCTCCTGGCCAGGGCTCGTTCTCCGCGGACAGGAGGGCCGGATTGGCGGCGACGAGGTCGTACGGCAGCCAGGAGCGGACCAGGCTGAGCGGCGCGGCGTCCCCACGGCGCCCCGTCTTGTAGGTCCGCCGGAGCAGCCGCGTGCCCTCCGCGACGCCGAGGCGCGTCGCCAGGCCGGCCGTCGCGCGGGCGGTGTCGAACTCGATCTGGAACTCCAGATCATCCCTGGTCAGGCCGGTGTCACGCTCGGTCGCGCCGCTGCCGCGCCGCTCGCGCTCGGGCAGGAGGGCGCGATCCTTCTCCCACTGGTATCGGTCCGATACCCGCCGGAGTCGTTGATGAGATTCCCCCATAAATCACCTTTTCCCCACATATCTCCGCGCATGTACGGCCAGGCCGATCGTGCGCATGTACGGCCAGGCAGGATCGTGCGCTCTCCGCGAAGCCGGCCGGTCGGCCCTGCTGAACACCGCGATGGAGGGTAAAACCGACAAAGAGGCCAAAAAGCGGCTTGTCGGGGGGCGGAGTCATGGATGGATGGTCGTTCCATGGGCAGCCGACGGCGATCGGCTCCGGAGACATGACGCTGGTCGCCGGTGGCTCGTTCTCCGTGTCCACCCGGAACGGGGACATCGTCCCGGGCGGCGCGCAGGGCGTCTACTACGCCGACACCCGGCTGTTGTCCCGGTGGGAGCTGCGCATCGACGACGCCCCGGTCGAGGAGTTGCGCGTCCTGCCGTCCGAGCCGCACCACGCGACGTTCGTCGGCCGGGCTAGGCCGCGCCCGGGGCAGACCGAGAGCACCCTCCTCGTCATCAGGGACCGCTATGTCGGCGGCGGCCTGTGCGAGGACATCGTCGTGCGGAACCTGTCTGAGGAGCCCGCGGGGTGCGTCGTCTCCCTCAATCTGCACTCCGACGTCTGCGACCTGTTCGAGGTCAAGACCGGCCGCGTCCGCTTTCCCGCCGACGTCGAGACCACACTCGGGGGGCGGGGCCTGCGCATCCTCTCGGTGAGCAAGGGGAGGGGCGTCCACGTTCAGGCCGTCGACGGTGACATCCCGGTCATCGCCGCCCCCGGAATGCTGATCTTCCGCGTGGTCGTTCCCGCCAGGGGTGAGACCCGCCTCACCGTGCAGGTGAGCCCGATCATCGACGGGGTGGAGTCCGAGCCCTGGTTCTCGGCCTCGTGCATACCGGAGCAGGGGGAGGCGGCGCGGCTCCTGTCGGAGTACGAGGTGCACATCCCCGTCGTGCGATCCTCGAACGCGGCTCTCTCCGACATCCTCGACCGATCGAGGATCGACCTGGGCTCGCTCCGGTTGTTCGAGGTGGAACACCCGGAGGAGCCGCCGAGCATCGCCGCGGGCGCGCCCTGGTTCATGACCCTGTTCGGGCGCGACTCCCTGCTCACGTCGTGGCTCGCCCTGCCGCTCGATCCCAACCTCGCGCTCGGCACGCTGCACCGCCTGGCCCGGCTCCAGGGCGTGAAGACCGACCCGCTCACCGAGGAGGAGCCCGGGAAGATCATGCATGAGCTGCGGTACGGCGTGCGCACCGCGGCGTCGGAATCGGGGGCGCAGGCCTATTACGGCTCCGTGGACGCCACCCCGCTGTTCGTCGTCCTGCTCGGGGAACTGCGCCGCTGGGGCCTGCATCACGAGGCCGTGGAGAGGTTGATCCCGCACGCCGACGCCGCGCTCGGCTGGATCGAGCGGCTCGGCATGCGCGACGGCTTCCTGTGGTATCAGCGCAAGACCGACCAGGGTCTGGTCAACCAGGGCTGGAAGGACTCCTTCGACGGGATCAACTTCGCCGACGGGTCGCTCGCCCGGGCGCCCATCGCCCTGGCAGAGGTGCAGGGATACGTCTACGCCGCCTACGTCGCCCGTCATCACTTCGCCAGGGAGTCCGGCGACGACGAGACCGCGAACCGGTGCATGACCAGAGCCGTCGAGTTGCGTGAGGCGTTCAACCAGAGGTTCTGGCTGCCCGGCAAGGGCTACTTCGCCACGGGACTCGACCGGGACGGCAGGCTCATCGACGGGCTCGGTTCCAACATGGGGCACTGCCTCTGGTCGGGCATCGTGGAGGAGGACAAGGCCGTCTCCGTGGCCGCCCACCTGCTGTCGCCCCGGATGTTCACCGGCTTCGGCATCAGGACGCTCGCCTCCGACATGGGCGCCTACAACCCGATGAGCTACCACAACGGCTCGGTGTGGCCCCACGACAACGCCCTCATGGTGGCCGGGCTCATGCGGTACGGCTTCGTCGAGGAGGCCCAGCGCGTGGCCACCGGCCTGCTCGACGCGGCCGGATCGTTCGGCGGACGACTGCCGGAGCTGTTCTGCGGGTTCGACCGGGCGGAGTTCCCCGTGCCCGTGCCGTACCCGACCTCGTGCTCGCCGCAGGCGTGGGCCTCGGCCACGCCGGTCCAGCTCGTGCGGGCCCTGCTGCGCCTGGATCCGCGCGCGCCGCACGGCAGACTCTGGCTCTCACCCGTCCTGCCCGAGGGCTTCGGGTGGTTGCGGATCTCCGGCATCTGGTTCGCGGGCGGCCGGATCACCGTGGAGGCGGCGGAGGGCAACACCACGCCCATCGTGACCGGGCTGCCGGAGGGGACGGAGCTGATCGTGGGACCCCGTCCGCCTCTCGCGGCGTTCGTCGCCCCGGCGCGCCGGGGCGCCTGACCGGCGTCGCGGCCTCGCTGTGCCCGCGCCGGGTCACGGACGCCTCCAGCGGGATCGACGGCTTGTTCAACCGCGTCCCAAGGATCCGGTGCGGGCCCTTCCGTGGGAAAGCGAGGGGATAGATGCTTATTGTGCCGTTTTGCGAACTTCGCGGAGCGGGTATGGCATTTTGCCTCATCGTGGAAGCGATATGGAGCCGTCCGGTCACCGTCTGATGCGAGGAGGGGTGGATGACCGACGTCGAGGTGAGCATCACGATTCCGGCCGGGGGTGTCGTCCTGGAGGCGGATGTCGTCGTCCCCCGCTCCGCTCATGCCGTGGTGTTGTTCGCCCACGGCAGCGGCAGTAGCAGGCACAGCCCCCGCAACCGCCATGTGGCACGGGAACTGCAACGGGCGGGGCTCGCCACGGTCCTCGCCGACCTGCTCACCTCCGAAGAGGATCGGATCGACGCCGCGACCGGCCGCATGAGGTTCGACATCGGCCTGCTCTCCGAACGCGTGTCGGCGCTGGTCGAGTGGCTTGCGGAGGACGAACTGATCGGTGGCCTCGGTCTCGGCCTCTTCGGTGCGAGCACCGGCGCGGCGGCCGCCCTCGTCGCGGCTGCGGCGCACCCGGACACCGTGAAGGCGGTCGTCTCCCGGGGCGGGCGGCCCGATCTCGCCGGTGACGCCCTCCGCCTGGTCCGCCAACCGGTCCTGCTGATCGTGGGGGAGCGGGACCCGATCGTCATCGAGCTCAACCGCGAGGCGATGGACGAGATCGTCGGCGAGACCCGCCTGGAGATCGTGCCGCGCGCATCGCATCTGTTCGAGGAGCCGGGAGCGCTGGAGGCCGTGGCCGAGACGGCCCGCGACTGGTTCCTGCGGCACCTGGCGGGCGCGCCGGCGGGCTGAGCCGCCGAGGGCCGCTGGACCCGTTCCTCCCGGGCACGACTACGATCGGACGCCATGGAACAGCGGTTAATGAGCAGGTTCGGCCGGCAGGTGGGCGTCGTCGGCTTGGGGGCATGGCAGCTCGGAGCCGACTGGGGCGACGTCAGCGAGGCTGACGCCCTCGAGACGCTGAACGCCGCGGTCGACGCCGGGGTGAACTTCGTCGACACGGCCGACGTCTACGGCGACGGGCGCAGCGAGACCATCGTCAGCCGCCTGATCAAGGAACGGCCCGGCCTCGCCGTGGCCACGAAGATGGGCCGCCGGGTGCCCCAGACGCCCGAGGCGTACACGCTGGAGAACTTCCGCGCCTGGAACGACCGGTCGCGGGCCAACCTGGGCGTTGACCGGATCGACCTGGTCCAGCTGCACTGCCCGCCCACCCCCGTCTACTCCGACGACCGGGTGTTCGACGCGCTCGACACCCTGGTGGCCGAGGGCCGGATCGGGGCGTACGGCGTCAGCGTCGAGACCGTCGGCGAGGCGCTCACGGCGATCGAGCGGCCCGGCGTGGCCAGCGTGCAGATCATCCTCAACGCCTTCCGGTTCAAGCCGGTGGACGAGGTCCTGCCCGCGGCCGAGAAGGCGGGTGTCGGGATCATCGCCCGCGTTCCGCTGGCCAGCGGCCTGCTGTCCGGCAAGTACGGCCCGGGCACCATCTTCGCCGAGGACGACCACCGGAACTACAACCGGCAGGGTGAGGCCTTCGACGTCGGGGAGACCTTCTCCGGCGTCGAGTACGGCGTCGGTCTCCAGGCGGTGGACAGGCTCAGGGAACTGGTGCCGGACGGCGTCACCCTCGCCCAGTTCGCGCTGCGGTGGATCCTCGACCAGCCCGGTGTGAGCGTCGTCATCCCCGGCGCCCGCAACCCCGCGCAGGCCAGGGCGAACGCGGCGGCCGCGAGCCTGCCGCCCCTCTCCGCGGACGTGCACGCGGCCGTCCGGGAGGTCTACGACACCCTGATCCGGCCTCAGGTGCACCACCGCTGGTAGAAGCCCCGCTGGTTGAACCGCCCGACGGGCGCCGCTCCGCGCGATTCGAACGCGCGGGCAGGCGCCCGTTCGCGTCGCAGGACCTCTCGACGGCCGCGGATGCATCTGATCGCGGGGGCCGGTCCGAATGACCTTGTGTGGCGGGCGCACAGCGGACGACGATGGGGCGAGTGCACGCCTATGAACGAGGGCGCTGCGATGGATGAGGGCATGCCGGAGGCCGGCCGGACGCCGATCTCCGGTGACGAACCGGGATACGGGATCGGAGCCGTCGCCCGGAGGCTGGGCGTGCCCGCGCCCACGCTCCGCACCTGGAACCTGCGATACGGCATCGGCCCCAGTCGCAGGAGCCCCGGCGGTCACCGGCGTTACGACGCGGGAGACCTGCGGTGCCTTGAGGAGATGAACCGGCTCATCCATGCGGGAGTCGCGCCGGCCGACGCCGCCAGGCAGGCGCTGAAGGTGCGGCGTTCCGGCGGCGTGTCGACGGAGGCGGACTGCGACGAGCAGGTGCCCGGCCCTCCCGCGAGAGAGGGGGAGATCCTCTCCCCGGCCATGCTCGCCCGGGCGGCGATCGCCCTGGACGCGAGGACGGTCGGCGACGCGGTGGAAGCGGCTCTGGACCGGCACGGCGTCGTGCCGACGTGGGAGCGGCTGGTGTTGCCCACCTTCGCGGTGATCACCCGGAGGCAGGACGAAACGGGCCTCGGCATCGAGATCGAGCACATGTTCTCTGACCGCCTGCTGTTCGCGCTCAACTCGGTCGCCGGACGGCTGTCGCATCCGGTTCATCCACGGCCGGTCCTGGTGGCCTGCGCGGAGGAGGAGCAGCACAGCCTGCCGGCCCACGCGCTGGCTGCGGCGCTCGCCGAGCGCCGGGTGGAGACGCGGGTGCTCGGGGCGCGCACGCCCTACTCCGCGCTCGCCGAGGCGATGCGCAGGATCGGCCCGGCGGTGGTGTTCGTCTGGTCGCAGCAGGCGGAGACCGGTGACCCCGCCCCGCTGGGCAGGCTGCCAAGGCTCCGCCCCGCCAGCAGGATCCTCGTGGGCGGCCCGGGCTGGCAGGAGGGCCTCCCGCCGAGAGCGGCCCTGGTCACCTCGATGCCCGCCGCGATCTCGGCGGTCCTGTCCGCCCTGAGATGAGCCTTTGTGAAACCTCGTCACTGACGAGGTTGCGTCCCTTACGCACGAGCGGCTATGAATAGGTTTTGAAGAAGTTTCTCCGGGCAGGGGACAACTCATGGACGACAGCCTCGAGTCCCGCCTCGCCGCCGGGGACGCCGGCGCGGTGGGGGAGTGCTACCGCGCGCATGCCCCCGCGGTCCGCTCGTTCCTGCGGCGGCTCGTCCCGCACGAGGACGTCGACGACGTGCTCCAGGTCGTGTTCACCGAGGTGTGGCGGTCACGGCACCGGTTCGACCCCACGAGGAGCCTGCCTGCCTGGCTCTTCGGGATCGCGCGCAAACGGGCGGTGGACCATTTGCGGGCCCGCAGGCCGCAGACGTTGCCGCTGGACGCCGTGGCGGACCCGGCGGGCCCGGACGGGCGCGTGGAGGGGGAGGAACTGGCCGACCGCGACCGGATCCGCAGGGCGCTGGACGAGCTCCCGGCGGTCCAGCGCCAGGCAATCGAGCTCGCCTATTACGGCGATCTGACCCAGCGGGAGATCGCCGACAGGCTGCGGGTGCCGCTCGGCACGGTCAAGGCCCGCACGGCACGCGGGCTCCACCGGCTCGCCGCGCTGCTCCCGCGCGCGGCCGCGTGACCGGACCCGCCCACGGCGGTCCGGTCCGGAGACAGGGGAGGTGCGATCATGGGCGACGTCCGGCCGCGTCTCGCGGTCTCCAGCTGTCTGCTGGGCGAGCCGGTCCGGTTCAACGGGGGCCACAGCCGCGACAGGTTCCTCACCGGCACCCTGTCCGAACACGTGGATCGGGTGCCCGTCTGCCCGGAGATGGAGATCGGCCTCGGCGCCCCGCGCGAGACGCTCCGCCTCGAGCACTCCGCACGCGGACCGCGCCTGATGACCCGTTCGTCCCGGCTCGACCTCACCGACCGCATGACGGTCCACGCCGAGTCCCGCGCGGCGGGTCTCGACGTGGACGGCTACGTGTTCAAGACCAAGAGCCCCAGTTGCGGGCTCCATGGCATCCCGATCCACGCGGGCGGAGCCGGCACTCCGGGCGCGGGGGGCGCGAGAGTGGACGCCGACCGGCGCAACCGCGGCCTGTTCGCGGGCATCGTCGTCGGCGTCCACCCGTTGCTCGCGGTCGAGGACGAGGGCCGGCTGCACGACGCCGTGCTCCGTGAGGCGTTCGTCGAGCGGATCTTCGCCGTCGCGCGGCTCCGCGAGTTCCTGGCCGGCGACTGGCGGCCGCGCGACCTGGTGGCCTTCCACGCCGCCCACAAGATGCAACTCCTCGCGCACGCCCCCGCGCTCTACCGCGAGCTCGGCCGGCTGGTCGCCGAGGCGGGCTCGCGCCCGCGCGACGACCTGGCGGCCGCATACGGCCACGCGTTCCGTACGGCCTTGGCGACCAGGACGTCCGTCGGCCGCAACGCCAACGTCCTGGAGCACTGCCTCGGGATGGTCGGCGACCGCCTCGGGCGGGTCCGCCGGGCCGACGTGCTCGACGTGATCGGCTCCTACCGGGCCCGGCGGGTCGCGCTGAACGTGCCCGTGACCCTGCTCCGCCACCACGCGAGGGGCGAAGGGGTCACCTACGTCTCCGACCAGACCTACTTCCGGCCCTACCCGGACGACCTCGGGCTGCGCAACCACATCGCCGCATGACCCGGCCGCCGTGGTCAGGCGGACTGCGCGGCGTCTCCGGAAGGGCTCACCCCCGATGGCGCGCGGCCGGCCCGTCCACCGTGGCCCGGTTCCGCCGCGGACTCGGCGGGCCTGCGGGATTCCCCGGGTTCCCCGCTCTCTCCGGGCTGCCCGCTCTCCTCGGGTTCCTCGACCGACTCGAGACCGGCGAGGATGGTGGCCAGGATGTCGTGGAACTGCCGTATCTGGTCGCGTGAGAGCGGGTCGAACACCCGGCGCCGCACCTCGTCGACGTGGCCGGGAGCGGCCTTCTCGAGTGCGGCGAAGCCCTCGGCGGTCAGCTTCGCCATGGTGGTGCGGCGATCCTCGTCGTGCTTGATCCGCCGCACCCAGCCTTTCTCCTCCAGGCGTGCCATGGCATGCGAGAGCCTGCTGGCCGAGAACTGGGTCACCGAGGCGAGCTGAGTCATGGTCATCGTGCGGTCGGGCGACTCCGACAGGCAGACGAGCATGATGTAGTACGCGTGGGGGATGCCCGAGTCCTGCTGCAGTTGCCGTTCGAGGGCTTCCCAGAGCAGGTGGTTGGTCCAGATGTAGGCGCGCCAGGCCCCCTGCTCCTCCTCGTCGAGCCAACGCGTCTCCGACATGGGCTCAAGCGTACCGATGAGGTTGAGATTTCAACCGCCTTCCGGCCATCCGGTTCACCCGCTTCCGCCGCCCGGGGCCCGGCCGTACGAGGCGGGAGGGCGGCCGCGCGGTTTGAATCCCTCACGCGAGGAACTGTCGAAGCATGGACGCACTCGCGAAAGTCGACGCCTACTGGCGAGCCGCCAACTACCTGTCCGTCGGTCAGATCTATCTCATGGACAACCCGCTGCTCGCCGAGCCGCTCCGGCCCGAGCACGTCAAGCCCCGGCTCCTCGGCCATTGGGGGACCACCCCGGGCCTGAACTTCTGCTTCGCGCACCTCAACCGGGTCATCCGGGAGCGCGACCAGAACATGATCTACATCTGCGGGCCGGGACACGGCGGCCCGGCCGCGGTCGCGCACGCCTGGCTGGAGGGCTCCTACAGCGAGCGGTATCCCGACGTCTCCCAGGACGCGGAGGGCATGCGACGGCTGTTCCGGCAGTTCTCCTTCCCCGGCGGCATCCCCAGTCATGTCGCCCCTGAGACGCCCGGGTCGATCCACGAGGGCGGCGAGCTGGGCTACTCGCTCGCCCACGCGTACGGCGCCGCCTTCGACAATCCCGATCTCGTCGTCGCGTGCGTCATCGGCGACGGGGAGGCGGAGACCGGTCCCTTGGCCGCCAGCTGGCACTCCAACAAGTTCCTCGATCGAGATAGGGACGGCGTCGTCCTGCCGATCCTGCACCTCAACGGATACAAGATCGCCAACCCGGCCGTGCTCGCCAGGATCCCCGAGGAGGACCTGGTCAAGCTCATGGAGGGCTACGGCTACCGCCCCCACATCGTGTCGGGGGACGACCCGGGGGCCGTTCACGAGGAGATGGCCGAGACGCTGGAGTCCGTCTTCGACGAACTGGCCGACGGCGGACGGCTCCCCATGATCGTCCTTCGTACGCCGAAGGGCTGGACCGGCCCTCGCGAGGTCGACGGGCTGCCCGTCGAGGGCACCTGGCGGGCCCACCAGGTGCCGCTGGAGCAGGTCAGGGAGCGGCCGGAGCGCCTCGCGACGCTGGAGGAGTGGATGCGCTCCTACCGGCCGCAGGAGCTGTTCGACGCTCGCGGCGGGCCGGTCGAGGAGATTCTCCGTACGGTGCCGGACGGTCCGCGCAGGATGAGCGCCAACCCGCACGCCAACGGCGGGGAACTGCTGCGCCCGCTGGTGCTTCCCGACTTCCGCGACTACGCGGTCGAGGTGAAGTCGCACGCGTCCTCGCCCACCGAGCCGACCCGGGTGCTCGGCGGCTTCCTGCGGGACGTGTTCGCCGGGAACCCCGGGAACTTCCGGCTGATGGGCCCGGACGAGACGGCGTCGAACCGGCTGTCGGCGGTGTTCGAGGCCACCCCCAAGGCGTGGGACGCCGAGATCCTCCCCACCGACGAGCACCTGGCTCCGGACGGCCGGGTGATGGAGGTGCTGAGCGAGCACCTGTGCCAGGGGTGGCTGGAGGGATACCTGCTGACCGGCAGGCATGGCCTTTTCAACTGCTACGAGGCGTTCATCCACATCGTCGACGCGATGTTCAACCAGCACGCCAAATGGCTGGAGTCGACCCGGAGGATCGGGTGGCGGCGCCCGGTGGCCTCGCTGAACTACCTGCTGTCCTCGCACGTCTGGCGGCAGGACCACAACGGCTTCAGCCACCAGGACCCCGGATTCCTCGACGTCGTGATGAACAAGAAATCCTCCGTCGTCCGGGTATACCTGCCGCCGGACGCCAACACCCTGCTGTCGGTCGCCGACCACTGCCTGCGCTCACGGGACTACGTCAACGTGGTCGTGGCCGGGAAGCACCCCGTGCTCGATCTCATGACCATGGACGAGGCCGTCAGTCACTGCACCCGCGGAGTGGGCGTCCTCGACTGGGCGAGCAACGACGACGGCGTCGAGCCCGACGTCGTGCTGGCCTGCGCCGGTGACGTGCCCACCATGGAGACGCTCGCCGCGGCGGCCCTGCTCCGCGCCCACCTGCCCGAGCTCAAGATCCGGGTCGTCAACGTGGTCGACCTCATGCGCCTCCAGCCGCCGTCCGAGCATCCGCACGGCATGAGCGACGCCGAGTTCGACACGGTCTTCACCGCGGACAAACCCGTCATCTTCAACTTCCACGGGTATCCGTGGCTGATCCACCGGCTTACCTACCGGCGCAACGGCCACGACAACCTCCACGTCCGGGGTTACCGGGAGGAGGGCACGACGACGACGCCGTTCGACATGGCGATGATGAACGACATCGACCGCTACCACCTGGTGATGGACGTCATCGACCGGGTGCCCGCGCTCGGCGGCAGGCAGGCGCACCTGCGCCAGCACATGGCGGACACCCGCCTCCGCTGCAAGCTCTACACGCGGGAGCACGGTGAGGATCCCGTCGAGATCCGCGAATGGGTGTGGCCCTACTGACCGCGCGTTCTCGGGCGTCGTTTCCGGGAAAGGACTCGCAGGCCGATCACCGCGTCATTAGGGTCATACGGTGATCGAGGGCATCGATGTGTCCGATTGGCTGCCGTCCGTGGAGTGGGACGGCGCCGTGTTCGGCTTCGCCCGGGCCACCGAGGGCGACCGGGGGGTCGACTCGGCCTACGCGGGCCACCGGGACGCCATGGACGCGGCGGGCGTGCTGGCGGGGGCATACCACGTGGCCAGGCCGGGGGGCGATCCGATCGCCCAGGCCGCACACTTCCTCGGCCACGCGGACGCCGGCCTGCTCGCCGTCGATCTCCGCGTCTCCGACGGGCTCGCGCCCGCCGAGGTGGCCGCCTTCGCCCGGCGGTGGTGCGACGAGGTGCGCCGCCTCGCGGGAGTGCGGCCCATCGTCCGGACGATGCGCCACTTCGCCGCCGAGGGGAACTGCGCCGGGCTGGCGGACCTCCCACTGTGGATCGCCGCCCCCGACCGGCCCAGGGGGCAGCCCTCGGTTCCGCCGCCCTGGACGTCCTGGACGCTGCACCAGTACGCCAGCAGCCCGGTGAACCGCGACACCTTCGCCGGATCACTGGAGGAACTCTCGACCCTCGCCACGCGGGAGTAACCAAGCGAAATAGGGGTGGTGGCACCGGTAGCATCGGATGCGGGAGGAACCCGCCCGGCCGTCGAGGCATGGTCCGACGCGCGGGGGCCCCCGTCAGATCAGTCCCGCAGCATCCGTACGCAAGGAGTCACCGTGTCTGCCGTCCTCGAAATACGCATCACCCTCGCCGGAGCCGAGCGTGTGGTCGCGGCGGGGACGACGGCGGGGGAGGCCCTGGGCGCCGACGGCAGAACGGTCATCGCGGCGAAGATCAACGGCGACCTGCGCGACCTGGCCGCCGAGGTGTCCGAAGGCGACGTCGTCGAGCCGGTCGCGATCGACAGCGCCGACGGGCGGGCGATCCTGCGCCACTCGACCGCGCACGTCATGGCCCAGGCCGTCCAGGAGATCTTCCCGGAGGCCCGGCTCGGCATCGGCCCGCCCGTGGAGAACGGCTTCTACTACGACTTCGACGTCAAGGACCCGTTCACCCCCGACGACCTCAAGCGCATCGAGAAGCGCATGCGCGAGATCGTCAAGCAGGGGCAGACCTTCCACAGGCGGCGGGTCTCCGACGACGACGCACGCGAGGAACTCGCGGCCGAGCCGTACAAGCTGGAGCTCATCGGGCTCAAGGGCGGCGCGGCCGGCTCCGACGACGGCGCGGACGTCGAGGTGGGCGGCGCGGAGCTGACCATCTACGACAACCTCGACCCCAAGTCGGGCGAGTTGTGCTGGAAGGACCTGTGCCGCGGGCCGCACCTGCCCACCACCCGGGTCATCCCGGCCTTCAAGCTGATGCGGTCCGGCGGCGCCTACTGGCGGGGCAGCGAGAAGAACCCGCAGCTCCAGCGCATCTACGGCACCGCGTGGGAGTCCAGGGACAAGCAGGACGAATACCTCCGCCTGCTGGAGGAGGCCGAGAAGCGCGACCACCGCAAGCTGGGCGCCGAGCTGGACCTGTTCTCCTTCCCCGACGAGCTCGGTTCGGGGCTGCCGGTGTTCCACCCCAAGGGGGGTGTGATCCGCCGCGTCATGGAGGACTACTCGCGCCGCAGGCACGAGGAGGCGGGCTACTCCTTCGTGAACACCCCGCACATCACCAAGGAGCACCTCTACAAGGTCTCCGGCCACCTCGACTGGTACGCCGACGGCATGTTCCCGCCCATGGAGCTCGAGGGCGCGCGGTACTACCTGAAGCCGATGAACTGCCCCATGCACAACCTGATCTTCAGGGCGCGCGGGCGGTCCTATCGCGAGTTGCCGCTGCGGTTGTTCGAGTTCGGCACCGTGTACCGGTATGAGAAGTCAGGCGTGATCCACGGGCTGACCCGGGTCCGCGGCCTCACCCAGGACGACGCGCACATCTATTGCACCCGTGACCAGATGCGCGACGAGCTGAAGTCGCTGCTGCGGTTCGTGCTCGACCTGCTCCGCGACTACGGCCTCGAAGACTTCTACCTGGAGCTGTCCACCAAGGACCCGGTGAAGTACGTCGGCTCGGACGACGCGTGGGAGGAGGCCACCGAGACCCTGCGCGAGGTGGCCGAGTCCGAGAACCTCGATCTGGTGCTCGACCCGGGTGGCGCGGCCTTCTACGGCCCCAAGATCTCCGTACAGGTGCGGGACGCCATCGGCCGGTCATGGCAGATGTCGACCATCCAGCTCGACTTCAACCTGCCGGAGCTCTTCGAGCTGGAATACCAGTCGGGTGACGGATCGCGGCAGCAGCCGGTGATGATCCACCGGGCGCTGTTCGGGTCGATCGAGCGGTTCTTCGGCGTGCTGGTCGAGCACTACGCGGGCGCCTTCCCGCCCTGGCTCGCCCCGGTGCAGGTCGTCGGCATCCCGATCGCCGACGCCCACGCCCCTTACCTGCTGGACGTCGCCAAGCGGCTGCGGGAGCACGGCATCAGGGTCGAGGTCGACGTGGCCGACGACCGGATGCAGAAGAAGATCCGCAACGCGCAGAAGGCCAAGGTGCCGTTCATGCTGCTCGCCGGCGACGAGGAC
>Ga0310811_10002545_pt1 | contig 22848 bp, 21 predicted proteins | sample YCmetagenome_FD_207642 | JGI IMG/M metagenome (GOLD analysis project Ga0310811, IMG submission 207642) | Soil microbial communities from experimental microcosm in Duke University, North Carolina, United States - YC | ecosystem: Engineered > Artificial ecosystem > Soil microcosm > Unclassified ...
CCTGGCGGTTGGTGTCGCCGGCCACCAGCCGCTCGCGCACGGCGCGGCGGATGTCGCGCGCCACCTCGGCCGGCGAATCGTCGACCGATTCGTTCTGGCACACCACGCAGCGCAGCTCGCGGCTGATCTCCCGCGCCCGCATCTCGAGCGCCGGATCGGACAACATCTCCGACGGCTCGACAGCGAGGGCGGGAAGCGACAATAGACTCAGAGCAAGAATCATTGTCGTCCTGAGCGCAGCGAAGGACCTAGCAGAACGTCCAGCGATTCTGGCGCTGGCGCGAGATCCTTCGCTTCGCTCAGGATGACAAGAACCTGTCACGATCCGCCGGCCTTCAGGAGCGGCAGGATGCGATCGGTGACGTCCTTCTCGAGGATGGGCGCGCGGAAGTGCAGGCGCACGACGCCCTGCGCATCGATCAGGAAGGTCTCGGGCACGCCCGACAGGCCCCAGTCGACCGCCATCTTGCCGTCGAGATCGTAGCCCACGGCGGCGAAGGGATCGCCCAGCCGCTCCAGCCAGGCGCGCGCCTCCTCGGGCTTGTTCTTCCAGGCGATGCCGATGATGGTGATGCCATCCTTCTTCGCCAGCCGATCGAGCAGCGGTGCCTCGGCGATACAGGGCGCGCACCAGCTCGCGAAGAAATTCACCAGCACCGGCTTGCCCGAATGCAGCAGGGCATCGGAGAGCGCCGCCTCGCCGGGCCGCAGCGCCGGCGCCTTCAGCGTCGGCGCTGGCCGTCCAACCAGGGCCGAGCCGATCGACGCCGGATCGCGCCCCGACATCAGCGACCAGCCGAAGAAGCCCGCCAGGATCGCGAGCGTCAGCAGCGGCAGGAGATAGAGGAAGCGATTGGATTTCATGGTCTTCCTCTGTCGGACCGCGAGCCTCCGGCTCGCTCAAGGCGCGCATATGAGTGCGCTGAATGAGCGAGCGGGACGCCCGCGGCCCGGGAGAGCATGATCATTCGGCCGGCTGCGCCACGACACGGCTGCGCTTGGGCGCGCCGACCCGGAGGCGGCGGTCGGAGAGCGAGACGAAGCCGCCGAACGCGCAGAGCGCAGCGCCGAGCCAAATCCAGGGCGCGAGCGGGTTGTCATAGAGGCGGATGGTCCAGCCCTTCTGCGCGTCGCCCTCGCCCAGAGTCGCATAGAGGTCGCGCAGGAAGTTGGTCTGGATCGAGGTCTCGGCCACCTCGCGGCGCTGCACTAGGAACATCCGCCGTTCGGGCGTCAGCACGGCAAAACGCTGGCCGTCCCGGGTGAGCGTGATGGTCGCGCGCTCGGCTTCGTAATTGGGCCCGTGGACCGGCTCGACATTGGTGAGCGTTACCTCCCAGTCGGCGAAGCGAGCGCGATCGCCGATCTTGAAGGTGCGGATCAGCTCGACATTCCAGGCCGCGGTCGCCACCGAGCCCAGCACCACGAAGCCAAGGGCTGCATGGCTGATCGTCATGCCGATTGAGGCACGCGGCATGGTCGCAAGCCGGCGCCTGGTCTCGGCCCAAGGCACGCGGCCGAGCCTGACGCGGTCGGCGAATTCGAGCAGGCTGCCCAGGATCAGCCAGACGCCGAAGCCGAACGCCAGCGCGGCCAAAGTCGCGTGCGAGTCGATCACCGTCGCCGCCAGGATCATGCCGATCACCGCCACGGCGAAGGCCGTGCGAAGGCGCACCAATGCCGGCCACAGCTCGGCACGCTTCCAGCCCAGGAACGGCCCCACGCACATCGCAGCGAACAGCGCGAAGGAGATCGGCACGAAGGTCGTGTTGAAGAACGGCGGGCCGACCGAAACCTTGGCGCCGCTTATGAGGTCGAGGAACAGCGGATAGAGCGTGCCCAGCAGCACCGTGGCGCAGAGCGTGCAGAGCAGCAGGTTGTTCAGGATCAGCGCGCCCTCGCGACTGATCGGCTGGAACAGCCCGCTGGACTGCAATGTCGGGGCGCGCCAGGCATAGAGCGCGAGCGCACCGCCGATCACGACCAGCAGGAAAGCCAGGATGAACATGCCGCGCGCCGGATCCTGGGCGAAGGCATGCACCGAGGTGAGCACACCCGACCGCACCAGGAAGGTGCCGAGCAGCGACAGCGAGAAGGCGAGGATCGCCAAAAGCACAGTCCAGCTCTTCAGCGCGTCGCGCTTCTCCACGACGATGGCGGAGTGCAGCAATGCGGTGCCGGCGAGCCAGGGCATCAGCGAGGCATTCTCGACCGGGTCCCAGAACCAGAAGCCGCCCCAGCCCAGGATGTAATAGGACCACCAGCTGCCGAGCGTGATGCCAAGCGTGAGGAAGCACCACGCCGCCAGCGTCCACGGCCGCACCCAGCGCGCCCAGGCCGCATCGACACGGCCCTCGATCAGCGCGGCGATCGCGAAGGCAAACGTCACCGAGAAGCCGACATAGCCAAGATAGAGGAGCGGCGGATGGAAGGCGAGGCCGGGGTCCTGCAGCAGGGGATTCATGCCGTTGCCATCAGGCGGCGCGGGCGAAAGGCGCAGGAAGGGATTCGAGGTGAAGAGGATGAAGGCGAGGAAGCCCACACCTATCCACGCCTGCACGCCGAGCACGCGCGCCCGCAAGCCGTCGGGCAAATTCTCGCCGAACAGCGCGACCGCGGCGCCGAACACGGCGAGGATCAGCACCCAGAGCATCATGGAGCCTTCGTGATTGCCCCAGACGCCGCTCAACTTGTAGAGCAGCGGCTTCGCCGAATGCGAGTTGGCAACGACCATCGCCAGCGAGAAGTCCGACGTCACGAAGGCTTCGGTGAGGGCGGCGAAGGACAGGATGATCAGGAAGGCCTGCGTCAGCGCCGCCGTGCGGCCGAGCGCCATCAGCCTGATGTCGCCGCGCTGTGCGCCGATCATCGGCAACGTCGCCTGCACCAGCGCCACCGCCAGCGCCAGGATCAAAGCGTAGTGGCCGAGCTCGGGAATCACAGCGCCTCTCTTTCTGTCATCCTGAGCGCAGCGAAGGATCTCACGCTGGCAGCAGAAGCGTTGCTCGTTCGCGTAGGTCCTTCGCTTCGCTCAGGACGACAAAAGGTCATTTCACCGTCCCCTCGCCTTCCTGCCAGCGGCCGGACTCCTTCAGCGCCTTGGCCACCTCGGGCGGCATGTACTTCTCATCGTGCTTGGCCAATACCTCGCGCGCCGTGAAAACGCCGTCACGATCGAGTGAGCCTTCCGCGATCACGCCCTGCCCCTCGCGAAAGAGGTCGGGTAGGATGCCGCGATAGACGACCTCGACGCTCTGCTTGAGATCGGTGACGCGAAAGCGCACCTCGGTGCCGTGCTTCTGCACGCTGCCGTTCTCGACCAGGCCGCCGAGCCGGAAGCGCCGATCGGCCGCCCCATGCTTCTCGGCAAGCTGGCTCGGCGAATAGAAGAAGACGATGTTGTCGGACAGGGCCGACAGCACCAGCGCCGCTGCCACCCCCAGAACGCCGAGCGAGCCCACCAGCAGCCACAGCCGCTTGCGCTTGGGCGTCATCGCCGCCGCTCCAGTCCAAGCCTGGCCAACGCCTGGCGTACCTTGCGATGCTGGACGATCGACATCACCACCAGTCCGCCCAGAGCAAGCACCGCCGCGCCATAGGCGCCCCAGATGAAGGCGCCGTAGCCGCCCATCGCGAAAAAGCCCGAGGCCAGGAGGATCATGGCGAGTGGGATAGCCTAACGGCAGGAGCGGCGGAAGCATCGGCCGAGCGGCGCTTTGCCACGATTTGCGTCAAGATGTAGTCGGCAAACTTGCCATGCGTCATGGGGTTGGGATGACCGTCCTCTTGCCCATTGACGTAGAGAAGCTGGTGATCGCGATAGTCGGGCAGGAATTGCCGCACCGGATGGACCACGATGCTGGCAGCCGTCAGGTCTGATGCGAGCTCATCGAGTCGTTTGCTGTCGAACATGGTCCAGAACAGCACGTGGAATTCGGCGTTGGGTGCGAAGCGGGCGATCTCGCGCGCCGATTGGATCATGATCGCGGCGGTAAGCTCGGTTTCCGCGCGCGTGCCGACACGATCGATACCGTAAACCAGTCGGCGCCAACCCAGCAGGCCCTCGTCGAGGTCGGGAAGCGGATCGTGCGGTCGCGTGTCGAAGTTGCCGGCGCGCACCGCTTTGCCGTCAGCGTCCAGGCGATAGCGCGGCCCGTGCGTGTCCCACGGCGAAAGCCGGCCCGTCACGCGACCGATATGCTCGACGATGAAGAAATAGATCACCTGCGTGGGCGTGCAGCCGATGATCTTCTGGAAACGACCCGACTGCAGACCTGCCAGCATCTCGTGCGGGCCGGTGCCGGGGATGCCGAAGTTGTAGACGGCGATTCGTCCCTTGCCGCGCTCGGCCAATTGCCAAGCGTAGGTCTGGTTGTCCTGCACGCCAATGCCGAAGGTGTTGGAATCGCCGAACAGCACGACGCAGGCGTCGGGATGGGCCGGATTGGGTGGCACGACGCGAAAGCCGTCGGGACCGATGCCGTAGGTGACGTCGTAGACGGTCCGGTACGGCGAAACTAACCGCGCGGTCACACGCTGATTCGGCTTCAGGAGGTGGCCCATGTCGTCCAACACATCGTAGACGCCGGGTTGGACGATCGTGCCTTCGAAATGCGCGTCGCTGCCGGGCACGGGCTGCAGGCTGCGGTAGAGCAGGAACGCCCCCACGCCCACCAGCACGGCCGCGGTATTGATGCCAAAAAAGAGCCAACGCGCACGTCGTTCCATGGCAGTCGCTAGTCTTGGTTCTCCACAATCTCGAGGCGGCGGCGATCGATCTCGGTCTCGGTGCGCATCAGCACCAGCGCCACGAACAGCAGGGCCAGCGTGCCCATCATCCAGAGCAGCGGCCACAGCAGCAACGGATCGATCGACGGTCCATCGAGGCGCATGATCGAGGCAGGTTGGTGCAGCGTGTTCCACCAATCGACCGAGAATTTGATAATCGGGACATTGATCGCCCCGACGACGGCCAGAATGGCGGCGGCGCGATCGCCGCGCTCGGAATCGTCATAGGCGCGGCTCAAGGCGATATGGCCGAGGTAAAAGAAGAAGAGCAGAAGGAACGAGGTCAGCCGTGCGTCCCACACCCAGTAGGTGCCCCACATCGGCCGGCCCCATAACGAGCCGGTGATCAGGCAGACCGCGGCATAGGTCGCGCCCACCGGCGCCGTCGCGCGCGCCATCAGCGCCGCCAACGGATGGCGCCACACCAGGAGCGAAGCGCCGAGCGCCGCCAGCAGCAGGTAGCCTGCCATGGCAAGCGACGCCGACGGCACATGCAAAAACATGATCCGCACCGTGTCACCCTGCTGATAATCGGGCGGCGCGATCGCGAGACTCCAATAAAGGCCGATCACGAACGCGAGAGCCGTGATCAACCAGAGCGCAGGCAACACGCGCTGGCTGAAGCGCCGGAAGCGCGCCGGATTGGCGAGGAAGTGGAGGTCGGCCATGGTCGATCCTAGGGTCTTCTATCGCCTCACTCGCCCGCCTGGCGCAAGGCTGCAGCGATCGCCCACGGCAGGGTCGCGAGCGACACCAGCGCCAATGCGCCCAGGATCGCGAGGTGCACCCAAAAGCCTTCCCCGGTCGCGGTCGTCTCGATCGCCGAGGCCCCGAAGATCAGGGTCGGCACGCAAAGCGGCAGCGCCAGCAGGGCGAGAAGCGCGCCACTGCGTCGCGCCCCCAAGGTGAGCGCCGCGGCGAGACCGCCGATCAACGATAGCGCGGGCGTACCAACCAGCAGGGTGAGTGCCAATACGACGAGGCTTGCGCCGTCCAGGCCGAAGGCACCGCCGATCAGGGGCGCCAGCACGGCCAGCGGCAGGCCTGTCACCACCCAGTGTGCAGCGCATTTGGCGAGCGCCGCCAACTCGAGCGGCCAGGGCGCAAGCAGCAGCAGATCGAGCGCGCCATCCTCGTAATCCGCGGCGAAGAGGCGATCGAGCGAGAGCATCGAGGCGAACAGGGCCGCGGCCCACAGCACGCCGGCGGCGATGCGGGCCAGCAGGTTGGTCTCCGGTCCGATGCCGAGCGGAAAGAGCACCGTTGCCACGACGAAAAAGGCCAGCACGACCGCGACGTCGCCCGGCCGGCGCCACACCAGCCGCAGATCGCGCAGGAAAAGCGCGCCAAAGCCCATCAGGCCCCCAGTTCCAGGATGCGCGCGCCATCGAGCGGCGCGTGGGTCGCGGCAATGGCCAGGCCTCCCTCCGCCAGATGGCGAGCAAGCCCTTCGTTCAGGGCCTTCTGCGCGGGCGCATCGAGGGCATTCAACGGCTCGTCGAGCAGCCACAAGGGCGCCTTCGCGGCAACGACCCGCGCCAGCGCCGCACGGCGGCGCTGGCCGGCGGAGAGCGTGCGCACGGCGCGATCCTTCAGGGTCGTGAGATCGAAGACGGACAACGCACTGGCGACACGGTCGACATCGGCCGGCTGTCCGCGCAGCCGTTGGGCGACCAAAATGTTCTCGGCGACCGTCAGATCGCCCTTCAAACCATCCTGATGGCCGAGCCAGGCGAGCCTGGCCCGCCAGTTCTCGCGGTCATCGTGCACATCCGTCCCGTTCCAACGAATCTCCCCAGCCAACGAGGGCACCAGCAATGCCAGCGCCCGCAGAAGCGTGGTCTTGCCGCTGCCGTTGCGGCCGGTCAGGGCCAGCAGTTCGCCACCGGCCAGAGCAAAGGAGAGGTTGTCGAACACCCGCCGGCCGCCACGCCGGCAAGCCAGACCCGACACTTCGAGGACGGCGGACACCATGGGCTGCCGTCGTACCATAGCTGGGCGAGTGGTAGCGCGGACTGGTCGGAAAGAAAGGGGCCGGAAAGAAAGAGGCCGTCCTGTCGGGGGAGAATGACAGGACGGCCGAACGCCTCCGAGGAGGCTGAACGTGGCTTTGGGGGGACCACGTTCGGGGGAGATACAACCCGAACATGGAAAGCAGTGGTGGCGGTCGCTAGACCCAAATGGGGCGGAAGTGTGATTTTTTTATCACACTGCTCTTTCCGGGATTCTATCGTGGAATCAGCGGCTTGCCGTAAACCCTCCGCGTCAGGCGTAAGGATCGGCAGCGTCGCGCATGCCGTCGCCCATGAATTGGTAGGCCAGAATCACCAGAATCACCGGCACGACCGGCAGCATCAGCCACCAGTTCACTGCCACGACATTGATGTCGGTCGCCTCATTCAGCAGCACGCCCCAGGAGGTGATGGGGGGTCGCAATCCCAGCCCCAGGAAGCTCAGCGCCGTCTCGGCCAGGATCATGCTGGGAATTGAGAGCGTCGCCGAGGCGATCAGATGGCTCATGAAGCCCGGCAGCAGGTGACGGCCGATGATGCGGGAGGGCTTCGCCCCCATCATTTGCGCGGCAACGGCATAATCTTCCTCGCGCAGGGAGAGGAGCTTGGAGCGGACCGCGCGGCCGAGGCTCGGCCAATCGAGCAACGCCAGGATCAGCGTGATCCCGAAATAGACCAGGAGCGGCGACCAGGTGACGGGCAACGCCGCCGACAACGCGAGCCAGAGCGGCAGATGCGGGAAGCTCTTGAGGATCTCGGTGATGCGTTGGACCACGAGATCGACCCAGCCGCCGTAATATCCAGCGAGCCCGCCTAGGATCAGCGCCAGTGTGAAGGAGAGCGTGATGCCGATGATGCCGATGGTGAGCGAGATGCGCGCGGCATAGACGATGCGGCTCAGCATGTCTCGGCCGAGCCGGTCGGTTCCCAGCAGGAAGAAGGTGCCGTCCTTGGGCGGGCAAACGAAATGGAACGAGCCTTCGATCAGGCCCCAGAACTTGTACGACTCGCCACTGCAGAAAAAGCGCAACTTCTGCCGCTCGCCATGATCGGCCTTGTAGACGCGCTGCAAGGTGTCCTCGTCGCGGTGCGTGGAGAGCCCGTAGACATAAGGACCGATGAACTGGCCGTCGTGGAAGAGATGGATGCCCTGCGGCGGGGCAAAGATGTACCGGACATGACGGGTGTGCAGATCGTAGGGCGCGATCCACTCGGAGATCAGGATCGAGAAATACATCAGCGCCAGGAAAGCGGCCGATATCACGGCCGGCCGATGGCGGCGAAAGCGCCACCACATCAGCTTCCATTGGCCGGCCATGTAGTACTTTTCCTGGTCGGCCGTGAGCTTGTCGGCGACGTAGGGATCCCATGGCTCGTGGCTCACGACATGCGGTGTCGCGGTCGGCCGGCCAGCCGGTGGACGGGGGGCAATGTCACTCATCGCCGCCTCACTTCTCGCCCGCCGCACCGAACCGGATGCGCGGATCGAGGGCGGCCAGCAAAAGATCCGAGATCAGCATGCCAATCACGGTCAGCACCGCGACGAACAGCAGGAACGTCGCGGCGAGGTTCACGTCCTGCGTCTTGAGCGCGGTCAGCAGCATCGGCCCCATGGTCGGCAGCGACAGCACCACCGAAACGATGACCGAGCCGGAAACGACTTCAGGCAACAGATGGCCGATGTCGGCGACGAACGGGTTGATCGCGTGGCGCAGCGGATATTTGACCAGCAGCTTGATGGGCGAGAGGCCTTTGGCGCGGCCGGTCACCACGTACTGTTTCTGCAGCTCATCGAGGAGATTGGCGCGCAACCTCCGGATCATGCCGGCGGTGCCCGATGTGCCGATCACGATCGTCGGGATGACGAGGTGCTGGGCGATCGAGACGAACTTGGCCCAGGAGAGCGGCTGCTCGATGAACTCGGGATCCATCAACCCGCCGATCGAGACGCCGAAATAGACCTTGCCGACATAGAGCAGCACCAGGGCCAGGAGGAAGTTGGGAATCGCGAGCCCCAGGAAACCGATGAACGAGGCGGCATAGTCGCCGAACTTGTACTGGTGGGTCGCGGCATAGACGCCGATCACGAACGAGACGACCCAGATGAAGAGGATGGTGCAGCTCTCCATGACGATGGTGAGCGCCAGGCGCTCGCCGATCAGATCCTTCACCGGCACCGTATCCTGGCAGGACAAGCCGAAGTCCCAGCGGAAGATGCCGCCCAGCCAATGGAAGTAGCGATACCACACCGAATGGTCGAGGCCGTAGATCGCGCGCAGCTCGCCGGCCCGCGCCAGCGCATCAGCATCGCCACGCGCCAGCAGCTCATCGATCTGCGAGGTCACGCAATCGCCCGGCGGCATGTTGATGATCATGTAGACCAGCAGGCTGATGACGAAGAGCGTCGGGATCATCAGCAGCAGGCGGCGAGCGACGTAATGCAACATCAGGCCGCCTCGCGCATCGTGCGCACGTAATGGCCGGGCTCGGCTTCGGTCCAATAGAGCGGCACCGTGCCCGTGTCGGTGTAGGGCGCCGGCCATTGCTTGGGATCGGAGGCCTTGCCTTCCATCAGCGCCCGCAGGTCGAGTCGCTGGCCGGGATCAGGGAACGGCACGGCCGAGACCAGCGCGCGCGTATAGGGATGCAGCGGATTGCGAAACAGCACGCCCGCCGGCGCCAGCTCGACCAGGCGGCCAGCGCACATCACGGCGATGCGATCGGCGATGTAGTCGACCACCGCGAGGTTGTGGCTGATGAAGAGATAGGTGAGGCCGAGCTGCTTCTGCAGGTCCTTCAGGAGATTGAGGATCTGGGCCTGGATCGAGACATCGAGCGCCGACACCGGCTCGTCGCAGATCACCATGTCGGGCCGCAGCGCCAGCGCCCGCGCGATGCCGATGCGCTGACGCTGGCCGCCGGAGAAGGAATGCGGATAGCGGCTGAGCTGGCGGCGGTCGAGCCCGACCAGCTCCATCAGCTCGCCCACCATCTCGCGGCGATAGGCCTCGTCGCCGACCTTATGGATGATCAGCGGCTCGACCAGGATGTCGTAGACCGTCATGCGCGGATTGAGCGAACCGAACGGGTCCTGGAAGATGAACTGCAGCTTGGTGCGGAAGCGGTTGAGCGCGTCGCCCTCTAGGGTCAGCACGTCGGTCTTGTGGCCCCAGTCGTCGTATATCACCCGTCCGGCGCCCCCAGGGGCGTCTCCGTTGTCGTCGGCCGACACGCCGCGCATCAGCATCTTGCTGAGCGTGGTTTTGCCGCAGCCTGATTCACCCACCAACCCCAGGCACTCGCCGCGCTCGACGTCGAAGCTCACGTCATTCACCGCGCGCACCACGCGGGTCGAGCCGCCGCCGAGAAGCTGCTCGAGCAAGGTATCGGCCTTACGGATCTGGAAGGTCTTGGTGAGATGGCGAACCTTGAGCACCGGCGCTTGAGGATTGAAAGTCGGCAATGGCTTGGCTTCCGGCTTCTCACGCAGGAGATGTCCGGTCGCGGCCTTGATCTCGCGAATCGGCCGGAGCCGCTCGCCAGGCTGCATGTCGAAGCGCGGCACCGCATGCAGCAGCGCCCTGAGATAAGGATGCTGCGGATCGCGGAAAATGTCGTGCAGGTTGCCCGACTCGACCACCTTGCCGCGATACATCACCACGACATCGTCGGCGACATTGGCGACCACGCCGAGATCGTGCGTGATCATCAGCAGCGCCATTCCCAGCTCTTTCTGCAGGTCCTTCATCAGACGCAGGATCTGCGCCTGGATCGTGACGTCGAGCGCGGTCGTCGGCTCGTCGGCGATCAGAAGAGCCGGCCGGCACACCAGCGCCATGGCGATCATGGCACGCTGGCGGAGACCGCCAGACAGCTCGAACGGATAGGTGCGCAAGGCGCGCTTGGGATCGGGGAAACCCACCATGCGCAACATCGAGGTCGTGATCTCGTCGATCTCCGACCGGCTGAGCTTGCTGCGCGCCTGACCGTTGACATGGGCGCCGTGCAGCTCGACCGCCTCGCCGATCTGGTCGCCCACGGTATGGAGCGCCGAAAGCGAGGTCATCGGCTCCTGGAAGATGATGGAGATCTCGCCGCCGCGGATCGCGCGCATTTCCGGGCCGGACGCTGGCAGCTTGGCGATGTCGACGACCGGCGAGCTATCGCGCGGATCCTTGAAGAGGATGGAGCCGGACGGGATCGAGGCCGCGCGCGGCAGTAGGCCCATGATCGCCTGGCTGCACACCGACTTGCCCGAACCCGACTCGCCCACCAGCGCCACCGTACCGCCCGGCGGGATGGAAAAGGACACATTATCGACTGCGCGCAGGATACCTTCGTGAACGCCGAACTCGACCGTCAAATTCTCGACCCGCAGCAGTTCGTTCATTCCGCTTCTTCCTGCCCCGCTACGGAGATCCCCATCGAGCGCAAATTGATCCGCGTGGCGCGGCTGAGCTCGAGTTTCCGGGCCTCCGCAGCTTGCGCGGCCCGTTCGACGATATCGTAAAAGCCGTCGAGTGAGGAATCGACTTTCACAGGTCGTGCGCCGGCCGAGCGCACGACGAGCTGCATCCATCCGCCCGTCCGGTCGCGCTTGGTCGAATAGTAGGACAGGATCAGGCGATCGAGCCGCGCCCATTCGACCAGACTGCCGGTCGGCCCGTCGGCCGCGAAGGTGTCGGGGCCGAGAACGTAGCGGGTCATCTGGCGCAGGACGGTCCGCACCAGAAACAGCAGGAACAGCAGGCAGGCGGCCGCAAGCAGCACGCCGATCCAGCGGTTGACCTCGAGGAACAGCAGAGGCAAGCCACACAACAAGGCCCCAGCGCCGGCACGGATATAGTCGGCCCACAACGTCTGGCGCGAGTAGCGCAAAACGGCAGAACTCAAACCCGCGCCTCCCGTGACGCGAAAACGCGCTTTGCCGCGCGTATCTCGACGCCCGACATTGTTCTTGCTCTCCCCAGCAACGACCTTAGGAAATCCCAGCCCGCTTCGTCCATGGCAAGATGGTGACTGAGCACGCCTATCGGTTCTTCTGACGCGCTTCGCGCTGCACCAAGCGCCGCCACAAGGGTGGCGAGCGCCGCTTCCATGCCGACGAAGCCGCGATGCCCCTTCCAATCGATGAGATCGAGATGCGTATTGACCAGGCGCAGGCCCCTGACCGCTTCGGCGCGCGGGCGTCGGCCGAAGGTCGAAAGGCCGGAGAAGCCGATCTCGGGCAGGGTGGGCACCAGCGCCGGCGCGATGCGGTTCCACGGCGGGACCAGCACCGGCAGGGCCCGTGGCCCGAACAGCCTTTCGAGCGCCAGCCAGCCGGTGCCAAGCTCGCCTAACGTCACCATGGCCGGGCGATAGGGCCCCAGTTCGCTCTTCTTGTCGGTGGGCGGCGCATGGTTGGTGTGCGCATAACCATGCTGCAGCACGTCGACGCCCGGCTCGTTCGCCAGCCGCGCCGCCAACGCGGACGTCGCCTGGGCCGGAACCACGGCGAGAGCGAGCGGCTGGCCGGTCTGGTGCTGCAGACCGAGCAGACGGTCGAGTGCCGCCGTCGCATCGACGGCGTCATCGTCGCGCCACCACAGCTCGGCGACGCGACCGGCGTCGCGCCAGCGCGCGATCTCCTCGTCGAGGGCGTGCCAAGTGCTCATACGACCTTCGCTCGCAGCAGTTCCACAGTCCTCGTTGCACCATCGACATTGCAACGCGGAAAACTGCGCAGTGAAGGACCGGACAACGCTGCGGCAATCCCCGCCGCGAGACGGCTGGCCGTGAGCGCCTCCGCCGGAACTACCGCCGCCATGCCCCGCGCCGCGAGAAGGTGCGCACGGTCGGACTGTTCCGTCTCGCGTTCCGTCGCGAACGGCACCAGCACCGCGCGATCGGCGAAGCGCAGGACATCGACCACGGTGTTGTAGCCCGCCTGGGAGATCGAGAGCGCCGCGTTGGCAAGCAGCGTCGGGAAATCGGCACGCGCCGGCTCGATAATGACGCCATCCTGTCCGCCCAGCGCCCCGCGGTCGGCATCGGAGAGATTGGCACCGACCAGGAGCCGCCAGCGACGGTCGGCGAGCGCACCTTGCCTGCGGGCCGCAAGCGCTGCCTTGAGGAGCGGCGCGCCGACGGCGCCACCGCCCACAGAAACGACGACCTCGTCCTTGCCGGCATCACTGGCCGACGTCCCGCGATCCGGCGACGCGACGTAACCGGTATAGACCGCGCGCGCAGCGATGCGATCCCAGGCGGCAAAGCTCGCACCGAAGTCGGCAATCCGCGGATCGGCATGGATCAGCACGAGATCGAAGGCGTCGAGCAATTCGAGCGTTTCGGCGACACGCTGCGGCGAGACCGTCCGGCGCACGACATCGCGGACCGACGAAACGACTAACGGCCGAGGGCGCAATGCCCGCGCCGCATCGAGGAGCGGCACGAGCTCGAAGCGCAGTTGCGTGCGGCCAAAGGGAAACTGCTCGGTGATCACGACGGACGGCGCTTCGGCATGCAAGAGTGACACCAACTCCTGCGCACGAGCCGTGCGAAAGGCCGAATCGATCGGCACACCATCGAGCTGGACCAGCTCGCGCAGACCTTCGTCACGCGCCCGGACCGGAGGCAGTTGGTGCAGGCGCGCCCGTCCAAGCTCAAGCGCCAACGGCGCACCGCCGGAGACCAAAAGCACGTCGAAGCCACCGTCGGCCAGGGTCCGCGCCAGGACGGCGGCGCGGCGCAAATGGCCGATGCCCAACAGATGCTGCACGTAGAAAAAGACGCGCGGGGTCATGCGCCGTCCATCGCCACGTTCAGCCGATCGACCGTCACGCTGCCGTCGCGATGAGCGGTGAAGTAATGGAGCCTTTGCCAGTCGAGTTTCATCGGCTGGCGATCGGTCATCTGCCATCCGGTCGCCAAAGCAAGGAGCGCGCGGATCGCCGCCTTGTGCGTGACCGCGACGACCGGCTCGCCGGCCGATGCGATCTCGGCTAACCAATCGGAAAGCCGCGCCATGGTCGCGCGCGGCGATTCCCCGTCCGGCGCCTGAAAGTCGAGGCCGCGCCGTTCGGCGTCGAGGAACGAGGCACCGACGGTTTCGCGCAACTCGGCGATCGTGTGGCCTTCCCAGACGCCGAAGCTCATCTCGCGCAGACGCGGCTCGATCGTGATGGGCGCCGCGGGCTCCACCAGCTCGGCCGTGCGGCGCGCACGCACGAGCGGGCTGCTGATGCGCTTCCAGTTCTTTGCTGGCGCGGGCAAGCGCCACTGCCGCGCCTGCGCTTCGCCGTCGGTGCTGAGCGGAATGTCCGTCATGCCCTGCAGGCGGCGCGATTCGTTCCAGGCGGTCGACGCGTGGCGAAGGAGGGCGAAAGGCACGCCGCTCATCGCAGCAACTGCAAGGCGACGCCGAGGGCGCGCGCTGCGACGCGTTCGTCATGGCGCTGCAGCACGCGCTGCGACGCGCCGGCACCGAGGCGCCTCCGCTCGGCGGGATCATCGAGCAGGCGGGCAACCGCTGCGGCAAAAGCGGCGGCATCGCCGATCGGCGTCAGGATGCCCGCGACGCCATCGGCCACGACCGCCGGCACGCCGCCCGTGCAACCCGCGACGACGGGCAGGCCGCTCGCCTCAGCTTCGAGAAAAGCCATGCCATAGGCTTCGTTGATTGCGGGCCACAGGTAAAGGTCCGCCGCGGCATAGAACGCCGGCAGCGCCTCGTGCGGCACGGCGCCGGCAAAGCGCACGCGCGGTCCAAAGGGCGCCATCAGCGCCTCGATCTCGGCCCGCGCCGGCCCGTCGCCCACCAGGACCGCCCACCAAGGCCGATCCGCGAGGAGGAAGAATGCCTTAGCGAGAACACGGTAGGAATCGAGCTTGTCGCGCGGACGCATCATGCCGACGCTCAGCAGCACCGGCGGATCGTTGGCCTCTCGCGGCGCCGCGGCGACCCGGAACGGCGAGGCATCGATGAAGGGCGGCAGAGGCCGCAGATGAGCTCCCGGCCTCAGCCGCATCTTCACGCCAACAATGTCCCGGGGACTGACCGTCAGCACCAGGTCGGCCGCGGCGATGGCCCGCTCTGCGGCGCGATGGCCGAGCCGCGTCGGGCCCTGCGCCCGGCGCGGGGAATGCGAGGCTTCGGCGATCACATAGGGAATGCCCAGCGCGCGCGTCACCAGCGGTCCCAGCCAATCGGGCTTGCGGTACCAGGAGTGATAAGTGAACCAGAGATCGAACCGCTCGGGATGACGCTTCGGCAATGCCCGCCAGCGGGCGATGATGCGTCGCGCCTGATCGCGGGCGCGTCTTTCCAGGGCAAGATGGGCCTCTGGCGCGGGAACACCCGGAGCGACGCGGCTCTCTGCCGGCATCACCACCCGATGACCGAGGCGGCCGAGCAGGCGCTGCAGGCCTCTTGCCATCTCGCGGTCGCCGGAGGCGATAGGGCTGTCGGGCGGCTTCAGCGGCGTGTGCAGGAGCACGCGCATTCCTACTCCGCCGCACGAACCTCGGGCGTCTCGATCTGTGGCGCGAGATTGCTGTTGGCCGGCTGGGCAAGCGAGCGGGCAATCCAGTCGACACCGGCCTCGTAGGAAAAGCGCGTGCGGACGATCTCGTTGGCGCGGTTGCCGAAACGGGCGCGCATCTCGGGATCGCGCGCCAACCGTTCGAGCGCCACCGCAAGCTGCTCAGGTGCACCAGGATCGGCCAGCAGGCCGTTGTCCTGGTCGGTGATGAATTCACCGATCGCGGCCGAGCGCGTCGAGACGATCGCCATACGTTGGTATCCCGCCTCCTGCAGGACGTTGGGCATGCCCTCGCGGTCGCCGTCATCGGCAGTCTTGCTGGCCAGCACGAAGATGTCGGCACGCTGGTAGGCGGCGAAGACCTCGGCCTGCGGCCGTGCGCCGTGCCAGATGCAGCGGTTGGCGATGCCCAGCTTCTCGGCCGTCTGCTCGAAGGAATCGCCCAGTACACCTGCGCCGATATGCTCGAAACGCCAGTTCAAATCCTTGGGCAGGCGCGCCAGGGCGGCCAGCAGGTCGTCGTAGCCTTTCTTGGCGACGCGCCGGCCGACCGACAGGATGACCACGGGATCCTTGGGATCGCGGCCATCGCGCCGTGAACGCTCGGCCGGCGGCACCGGCAAGTTGGCGAGATCGAGGCCGTGATAGACGAGGCGCAGCCGGTTGCGATCGGCCACCAGCTCCTTCAGCCGACCGAGCGCGAAGCGCGTGCAGGTGATCAGCCAATCGATGTCGCCGAGCTTGGTGCGCAGCTCCCATTCCTGGCTGGTCCAGATGTCCTTGGCATGCGCCGACGCGCTCCACGGCAAGCCGCGCATCAGCGCGGCGTAGCGCGTCGCCGAGGCCGGCGTATGGATGAAGTGCGCGTACATGCGTTCGATGCCTTGCGGCATCTCGGCCGCCAGCACCATCGCCTGGCCAAAGCGCCTGATGCGGTTGGGCGTGCGATCGCGCACGAGGTCGTGCAGGAAGCGGGCACGGGCGGCGCGATAACCCGGCAGCCTGCGGACCTTCCACCACGAGCGCAGCACACGCAGCGGCTCGTTCTTGAGATACTCGGGCATATAAACGATCGGCGCCTTGACCCGCGCATGTGCCGGATGGACGGCCGGATCGGTCGGCAGCCGCAGCGAATAGATCACGAGCTTGAGCCCACGTGCCTCCAGCCCGGTCATCTCCTGGGCAATGAAGGTTTCCGACAACCGCGGCCAGCATTTCACCACGACCGCGATGCGCGCGTCATTTCCGTCCGTCATATCTCACCGATGTTTTAGAAACTCTGATCGCCCAGACAAAATCTCCCCCATCCTGAGGCGGCCGCGTGAGCGCATTCACATGCGCGGAAGCGGCGGTCTCGAAGGATGGGAATGCGCACCTTACATATCGCCACCCTTCGAGAGGCGACCGGTGGCCGCTCCTCGGGGTGAGGTCGTTTGTGTTCCCGCACGCTCTAGTGCTTGGCGCGTGCCGCGACATTGTCGGGAAGATCCGTGGAAGGCTCGCTTGTGTCGAGCGTGTCGATTGCTGCCCCGTCGACGGAAGCGAGGCCGCGATGGGGATGGGACAGCTGCTTGGAAACCAGCCGCCAGACATTGGGAAGGCCATCGAGCAGGCCGGGAACGATCACATCGCTCGGCAGGCCTTGCTGTGGCAACTGGCGCAAGGCGGTGGCCATCACGTGAGGATCGCGCCCGGTTTCGGCATCCAGCATCTCGACTAGGCCGAGGTTGCGCGCGGCGCGGGCCCTGATGAACTGCTCCAGCCGCGGCCGCGTGCGCGGCACGATGATGGCGCGCTTGTCGAACGACAGGATTTCGCAAAACGTGTTGTAGCCCCCCATCGCCACCACGCCAGCGGCGCGATGCATCAAGGCGCCGAGGTTGTTGGTGAAGGTGAGCGTGCGGATGCTGGGGAATTGCGCCGCGCGCTCCTTGAAGGCCTCGCGTGCCGTTGCCGCCATGAACGGACCGAACACGATCACCGCGCCGTAGGGGATGTGCGGGTCGGCCTCGTAGGCCGACAGCACCCAATCGACCAGATCCTCGCCATCGCCCCCGCCGCCTGGCGTCACCAGGATGAAAGGCCCATCGGTCTCCTCGATCTCATGCGGCAGGTCGACATGCAGGGGCAGGTCGCGGCGGAGGTAGCCGGTGTAGACCGTCTTGTGGCGGACCGATGGCGGCAGGTCGAGACCGGCCAGCGGCTTGTTCACCTGGGGCAGGCCGTAGGCCCAGATCTCGTCGTAGAGATCGCGCAGCGCGGGCATCACCTTCTTGCGCTGCCACTCGACGGCGAGCTGCGCGGGATCGTCGACCACGTCGCGCAAGCCGAAGATCAGCGGCGTGTCGCGCTCCTTCAAAAGCTCGAGCGCGGGCACGACCTCGCCGCGCAGGCCGAGCGGCTCCTTGTCGACGATGAAAAGGTCGGGCCGATAGATATCGGCGGTGTCGCGGATGATGCGGGTGCGGATCGCAAGCGTGTGCTCGACGCCGACGCGCAGATTGGCGGCATCGTATTCGCCGGTGATCTGCTTCACCATGCCGGGGATGCGCACGAAATCGATGCCGGACCGGAATTCGTAGGACCCGATCACCGGCGAGCCCGACAGGATCAGGACCGAGATCGAGCTGTCGGCTTCGACGATGGCGTTGGCGATGGTGCGGCAGCGGCTGACATGGCCGAGGCCGTAGGAATCGTGGCTGTAGAGCAGCACACGTTTTGACCGGTTGCTGGCGGGCATGCGACGCGATCTCCCCGTGGCCGTCCCTGTGGCCATTCCCGTGGCCGTTGCACTTGCCCCGACCGGTGAATTTGCGGGACTATGCCACAGGGCCGGGCAGGCTGCGAACCCCCGGCCGGTTGCAAAAATATTAAATGTAATCAAGGGTCTGATCGAATATAGATGATTCGAGCCGGTCGCAATCCGGGGTCCGATGCATCGCAGTCTGTTCTCTTACATCTGGCGACACAGCCGGTCCGAGCAGCTTGTCATCCTCGGGCTCGTGGTGGCGGCGCAGCTCTTCTACTTCCTGTCCCTGACCGTCCCGAAGGCGATCGTCAACAACGGCATCTCGGGCAACGCGTTCAAGACAGCAGCGGAAGTGCGCGTCCTGGCGCTGGAGATCCCACTGCCCGACTTCCTGGGCGGCCATGTCCTGCGGCTGTTCGATGGAATTCGCGCCGACCAGCTCCAGTATCTGATCATCATGAGCTTCGTCTTCCTGGCCGCGGTGATCGTGAACAGCCAGTTCAAGCGCAGCATCAATACTCTGAAGGGGCGGATGGGCGAGCGCATGCTGCGCCGCCTGCGCTACGAGCTCTACGACCGAATCCTGCGCTTCCCGCCGGCGCACTTCCGCAAGGTCAAGCAGGCCGAGCTCGCCACCATGATCAAGGACGAGGTCGAGCCGCTGGGTGGCTTCATCGGTGATGCCTTCGTGCAGCCGATGTTCCTCGGCGGTCAGGCATTGACCGCGATCGCCTTCATCATGATGCAGAACTTTCTGCTCAGCATCGTGGTGATCGCGCTGCTCGCCGTGCAGATGGTGATCGTGCCGCGCCTGCGCAAACCCGTGCTGGTGCTCGGCCGCCAACGCCAGCTGACCGCGCGCCTGCTCGCCGGCCGCATCGCCGAGACGGCCGATGGCGTGAGCGAGATCCACATCCACGGCACGGCCAACTACGAGCGCGCCGACATCGCCGAGCGGCTGGGCCACATCTTCAGAATCCGTTTCGATCTCTACAACAAGAAGTTCGTCGCCAAATTCTGGAACAACATCCTCTCCCAGGCGACGCCGTTCGCCATTTATCTGCTGGGCGGCTACTTCGCCATCGAAGGCCACATGAGCGTTGGCGCGGTGGTCGGCGTGCTGCTCGCCTACAAGGACCTGCCCTCGCCGATCAAGGAACTGATCGACTGGGACCAGCAGCGCCAGGACGTGCAGATCAAGTACGAGCAGGTGATCGACCAGTTCCAGCCCGAAGGCATGATGCCGCAAGAGCTGCAGGCGCTGCCCGAAGGGCCGCCGCCGATGCTCGGCCATGAGTTCGTCCTATCGAGCGTCACGGTCAGCGAGGACGGCCGCCTGAAACAGCTCGACGGCGTCACGCTCACCGTCTCGACCGATTCGAGGATGGCAGTGATCGGCGCGGCAAGCTCGGGCAAGGACGTGTTGGGCCAGGTCCTGGCGCGGCTCGTCCTGCCGAGCAGCGGCTCGATCAAGATCGACGGCCAGGATTTCTTCCAGATTCCCGAGGCGGTGCTGGGGGCACGCACCGCCTACATCGGCCAGGAGACCTACCTCTTCCCCTTGTCGGTGCGCGACAACCTGTTGCTGGGGCTGAAGCATCGACCGATCGCGCCGGCGGCCTACGACGATACAGCCCGCCTGGCGCGAGAGGCGTTCTGGCGCGAGGCCGAGCGCGCCGGCAATCCGGTGCTCGATCCCAATGCCGACTGGATCGACTACGAGCTGGCCGGCGCCACCGGGCCGGCGGACCTGCTGCCGCGTATCGTCGAGACGCTGACGCAGGTCGAGTTCGACGAGGAGATCTATTCGTTGGGGCTGCGCGGCGCCATCGATGGCAATCGCCGGCCTGATCTCGCGGAGAAGATCCTGGCCGCCCGCAAGGCGCTGCACGTCCGATTGCAGGACCCTGCCTATGCCGGGCTGATCGAGCCGTTCGATCCCGACAAGTACAACAAGAACCTGTCGGTGGCGGAGAACCTCCTGTTCGGCACGCCGGTCGGCCGCGGGTTCGACAGCGATCGGCTCGCCGCCGAGCCCTATGTGCAGTCGGTCCTGAAGGACGCCGGCCTGGATCAGGATCTGCTGCGGATGGGCCTTTCCATCGCCGAGACCATGGTCGAGCTCTTCTCCGGCCTGTCGCCCGACAATCCGCTGTTCGAGCAATACAGCTTCATCTCGGCCGACGAACTGCCCAACGTGCGCCTGCTCCTGCAGCGCCTGGGCGGCAAGGGCGCCGAGGCGGTGCCGGAGGCCGACCGCCCGCGCCTGATGACCTTGCCGCTGCGTTACATCGAGGCCCGGCACCGCCTTGGCCTGATCGACGCGGCGATGGAGGAACGGCTGCTCGCGGCCCGCCGGGCCTTCGCCGCCCATCTGCCCGATGCCCTGCGGGGCGAGGTCGAGTTCTACGACGTCCAACGTTACAACAGCGCGGCCACGGTGCAGGACAATGTCCTGTTCGGCCGCCTGGTCTACGGCCAGGCCCAGGCCGAAACCCGCATCGTCGCCCTGATCTCCCAGGTGCTGACCGAGCTCAAGTTGCGCGATTCGGTGATCGAAGTCGGCCTGGAGTACAATGTCGGCGTGGCAGGCAAGCGCCTGCCGGCGACCCAGCGTCAGAAGCTCGGCATTGCGCGCGCGCTGATCAAGCGACCGCAGTTCCTGGTGGTGAACGAGGCGGTCGCGGTGTTCGATGGCCGGACCCAGGACCGCATTCGCGACAACATCCTGGCGGCGGCGAAAGAGGGGCGTGGTGTTGTGTGGATCGCGAATCGGCCGAACCAGGCCGAGCCATTCGATCGCATCGTTGTCATGAAGGCCGGCAAGATCGTGGTCCAGGGTGAGCCGGCTGAACTCGAGAAGAAGGGTGGGCTCTATGGCGAGCTCATGCAGTCGGCATAGGGGCACGGACAGTCGGTAATCGGGAGGGTACGATGAACCTCAATGAAGAAGTCGAGATCCTGAAAGGCGTGCCGCTGTTCGGCAAGGTCGAGCCGGCCAAGCTCAAGCTGATCGCCTTCACCGGCGAGCGCATGAACTATGCCGCGGGCCAGGAATTGTTCCATCAGGGCGACGTGGGCGATGCGATGTACGTGATCCTGGCCGGCAGCGCCGACGTGCTGCTCGAGACGCCGAATGGCCAGATCCGCGTCGCCGAGCTCAAGAAGAACAGCTTCGTCGGCGACATCGCCATCCTGAGCGACGTGCCGCGCACGGCGACCATCAAGGCGTGTGAACCGCTCACGACGCTCAAGATCTCCAAGGACATGTTCTACCGCCTGGTCGCCGAATTTCCGCAGATGGCGATCGAGATGATGCGCGAGTTGGCGCACCGCCTGGAGGACACCAACCAGAAGCTGCGCGACGCGACCTCCTCGAAGGCCGCCTGATATCGACCTCGTTTCCATTTAGTTTCCATTCATGAGTCGTCTCGACAGTTTCATCGCGCGCATGCAAGCGCAGCGTGATTGCCTGAATTTCCTCAAGGACAAGATCGATCGCCTGCCCGGCCCATTGATCGAGGTCGGCCTGGGCAACGGCCGCACCTACGACCATCTGCGCACGCTCTTTCCCGGCCGAGACATCTATGTCTTCGAGCGCAAGGTCGCCGCCCATCCCGACTGTATCCCGCCTGATGATCGCCTGTTCCTGGGCGAGGCGCGGGAGTCCATTCAGCTCGCCGCCCGGCAGTTCGGCGCCACGGCCGCGCTGATCCACACCGATCTCGGAACTGGCGATCATGCCGCCAACGTGGCGATGGGCCGGTGGCTGGGACCGGCACTCGACACGCTCGCCGGCCCGGGCGGCTATGTGCTGGCCAATCAGCCGCTCGATGTCGCGCGCTGGAAACGGCTCCCCGAGCCATCGGGCGTGCCGAAGGACCGCTACTTCCTCTATCGCGTGCGGCCGGCAGGTTAGCTTTCGAACAACCGGCCGCGCAGGAAGCGAAGGCCGACCTGGCTGCCCGCTTTTACCGTGGCGGCGCTGTCGAGCTCGATCTCGATCAACGTGTCGGCCGTGCCGGGACTGATCTGCGTGCGCAGGCCGGTCGCGGTGCGATGGACGGTCCTCACCTTGCCGGTGATCGCTGCCGCTTCGGGCGCCGTCACCTCGACATCGCGCGGCCGCACATAGAACAGGCCGGGCCCACGGTGGGGACCCAGCAGGCAGGTATCGAACGCCCGGCCTTCGAAGCTCGGGCGACGGCCGTCGAAGCCGACCGGGATGGCACTGGTGTCGCCGACGAACGACATGACGAAGGCAGTCGCCGGCCGGTCGTAGATATCGTCGGCGGTTCCCACCTGCTCGATCCGGCCGCCGTTCAAGATCGCGACGCGGTCGGCAAGCTCGATCGCCTCCTCCTGGTCATGCGTCACGAACACGGTGGTGTGGCCGGTCCGGTCGTGCAGTTCGCGCAGCCAGCGCCGCAGATCGCGCCGGATCTTGGCATCGAGGGCGCCGAACGGTTCGTCGAGCAGCAGCACCCGCGGATCGACGGCGAGCGCCCGGGCCAGCGCCACACGCTGACGTTGGCCGCCCGAAAGCTGCCGCGGATGTCGTGCCGCGTAGTCCGTCAGTTGCACCAACTCGAGCAGCTCGCCAACGCGCGCGGCAATCTCCGTCGCCGTGCCGCGACGACGGACCCGGAGGCCGTAGGCGACGTTGTCGAACACGGTCATGTGCTTGAACAAAGCATAATGCTGGAACACGAAGCCGATCTGGCGTTCCTGCACCGCAAGGCCGGTCGCATCCTCATTGCCGAAATAGACCTGG
>Ga0310811_10002546_pt1 | contig 22847 bp, 22 predicted proteins | sample YCmetagenome_FD_207642 | JGI IMG/M metagenome (GOLD analysis project Ga0310811, IMG submission 207642) | Soil microbial communities from experimental microcosm in Duke University, North Carolina, United States - YC | ecosystem: Engineered > Artificial ecosystem > Soil microcosm > Unclassified ...
AGCCGGACTTCGCCCATTTCGTGATCGATTACGCGCCAGCGGGCAAGATTGTGGAGTCCAAATCGCTGAAGCTGTTCCTGGCGAGCTTCCGCAATGCCCGCGGTTTTCACGAGGACACCACGCTCCAGATCGGCAAGCGTATACAGCGGGCCATCAAGCCCAAATTCATCCGCGTTGCCGGCTACTGGTATCCCCGCGGCGGCATGCCGATCGATGTGTTCTGGCAGGCTGGCAAACTGCCCGCCGGCGTCTGGCTGCCGGAAACAGGTGTTTCCTCCTATCGGGGACGTGGTTAGCCCCGGCCGCGGCTCACCCTACAAAAACGTACGTCCGGAGCCTATCGCCCTACAGCCAGTGTGGTAGCTTCCGGGTCAAGACCGGGATCACCCGGCCAACGTCGCGAGGGCACCGGGGGGATGTCACAACACGATCTGATTTTGCTCGCCATCGCGGTTGTCGTGATCCTGGCGGTGGTGGTGGCTATTGCGCGCTTCCGCGTGCATCCCTTTCCCGCGCTGGTGATCGGTGCCCTGATCCTGGGCCTGTGGTCGGGCGCGCCGGCCGACCTGGTCCTGAAAAGCTTCCGCGTCGGTTTTGGCGACACCTTGGCCAATGTTGGCGTGCTGCTGGCGCTGGGCGCCATGTTCGGCGCCTTGCTGGCCAGTTCGGGTGGCGCAGAACAGGTTTCCACCGCGCTTCTCAAGGTGGGCGGCATCCGGATGGTGCCATGGACCATGTGCGCGGTGTCCATGATCCTGGGGTTGCCGCTCTTCTTCGAGGCGGGCGTGGTGTTGATGATGCCCATCATCCTGAGTGTGGGCACGCGCCTTGCGCAGGATCCGCGAGGCTTGAAAGGGAATGCTTATATCCTCGCGGGGCTGCCAGTATTCGCCGGCATTTCGGTGCTGCATGCCTTGGTGCCGCCCCATCCCGGTCCGATGGTGGCGATCGATGCGCTCAAGGCCGACCTCGGCACGACCTTGGTGCTGGGCCTGCTGATCTCTCTTCCCATCGCGGTGGTGGCAGGACCGCTGTACACGCTATGGATCGCGCCCCGGTCCAACGCCGCGCCGCCGGTGGATCTGGTGGGGCGGCTGACCCAGACCGACCCGCGCTACCGCCCGCCGGGCCTGGCCGTCACCATCTTCACCATCGTCTTTCCCATCCTCTTGATGCTGGGCAAGGCGGCGGCCGATCTGGTGCTGCCGGGGACGGGCCTGGCACGCAGGTTTTTCGACTTCATCGGCAATCCGATGATCGCGCTGTTGTTGGCCGTGGTGCTTTCCATGTTCACCTTCGGCTTTTTCCTGGGCAAGGACAGCCGGGCGGTCGGCAAGGTGGTGGGCGAGGCGCTGCCGCCCATTTCCTCCATCATGCTGATCATTGGGGCGGGTGGCGCCCTCAAGCAGATGCTGATTGACGTCGGCCTTGGCGCGGTGATCGCCCATGCCTCGCAGATGGTGAACCTGTCGCCGATCCTGCTGGCCTGGTTCACCGCCGTGATCCTGCGGCTGGCCACCGGCTCGGCCACGGTCGCGATAGTCACCGCCTCGGGCCTGATGGCGGCCACCGTCACCGTGAACCCCCAGCTCAATCCGGCGCTGCTGGCGCTGTCGATCGGCTCGGGCTCGCTGTTCTTCTCGCACATCAACGATGCGGGCTTCTGGCTGGTGAAGGAATATATGGGCATGAACCTGCCCACCATGTTCAAGACCTGGTCAGTGGTGGAGACCATCATTTCGGTAATGGGTCTCGTCATGTGCCTGGGATTGTCCCTGGTTATTTAACCGGGCAGACCTTCATCAGCGTGTCCCGCTTGGCGGCGAGATCGCCAAAGGTGAAGGCGTCATCGCCGGTGTGTCCATCCACGCCGACAAAATGCGCCGTTACATGATGGGCATTCGCCAGCGCGCGCTGGATGCGCGCATTGTCGTGCAAGGTCACCACATCGGTCTTGTCGTCGCCGAAGGCGTCACCGGTCAGCGCCACAGGCCTGGCATCGTCAACGCTGATGGTGATCTGGCTGGGACCTTCCGGCATCAGTTTGCGATGGGGCTCGAACATGACCCGGAATCCGGTTTCGGTGTCGCAATAAAGCTCCATGCGGGCGGGGCCTTTGTCCGCATCAGCCCAGGCTTCCATCATCACCCGGTCCACGAACCGGTCGGCTTGGTGGGTTATCTGCCAGTCCTGATGCGATGCAGCCGCGGCAGTGCCGCACCACAAGATCATCGCCGCCGCGGAAAAGCGCAGAAGAAATCGCATGATGCCGCCCTTGTAGCGCGCTGGCGCCGGGTCGCATAGCCCTGATGAGTGAGGCAACCGCGCGGCTAAGGCGCGCCGGCGGCGCTTTTGACGTCATTGACAAGCTGGTCGGTGCAATCCGACAGCTTGTGTTCGTTGCATCCTTCCACGCTTTGGCCCAGGGACGAGCCATCGCGGCGGAATGCGACACTGAAGCTCCAGGTCGTGCCGCTGATCCGGCTGCGGTTGACATCGATCTTGTCCGGGATGCTGACGATCAGGACGCCAGGGCCGGGCTTGAGGACCTGCGCAAAGCCCGGTCCCGACAGCGCCACCGTGATGGCGTCGTTTAGTTGCTGATCCTTGCAGGGCTCGAAATAGACCGTGATCGGCTTGTCCTGGGCCAGTGCAAGGCCCGGCATCAGGATCGCCACAATGGCGGCAATAGAACGGAACATATGACTCAGCCTGTGTAATCTCTGCAGGTTCGGTTGATGGCAGATATCTTGTCCAATGAACAAGCGGCAACCTAGCGCTCAACGGCCTGCCAATTTCTTAAGGATCGGCAGCAGGGGCCGCATCGCCTTGTCATAGCCTTTCCAGGCTGTGCTCTTGGCGATCAGGCCGGGCGCGGTGCGCACCGTGAAGCGCTTGGGATCAAGGCCCTTCTTCACCTGGCCCCATTCCAGCGGCATCGATACGGTGGCGCCTTCACGTGCGCGCGGTGAGAGCGGCGCCACCGCCGTGGCCATGCGGTCGTTGCGCAGATAGTCGAGAAAGATTTTCCCGCGCCGCTTGGCCTTGGACATGTTGACCAGATATTTGTCCGGGCTGTCGGCCGCCATGCGTGCGCAGATTTCCCGCGCCATGGCCTTGGCCTCGGGCCAGCCGATGCCTTTGCTGGCCTGGAAAGGCGTCACCACATGCAGGCCCTTGCCGCCGGTGGTCTTGGCGAAGGTCACGAAGCCCAGTTCTTCCAGCCGCTCTTTCATTTCCTTGGCGGCCGCAATCACGTCGTTGAAGTCCAGGCCCTCGGAGGGGTCGAGATCGAAGACGAAGCGCCCCGGCACTTCCGGGTGATCCGGTTCGCAATTCCAGGGATGAAGTTCAAGGCCGCCGGCCTGGGCCACCGCCGCCAGCGCTTCCACCCGATCGATCTGCAGATAGGGTTTGTGATCGCCAAAGACCTTGACCTCGGTAAAGAGGCTCGATTGGCCTTTGCCGGCGTGACGCTGAAAGAAACGCTCCTTGCTCTGGATACCGTCGGGAGCGCGCACCAGCGAGCATGGCCGCCCTTTGATGTGGGGCAGCATCCAGTCGCCGATTTCCTCATAATAGCGGGCCAGGTCCAGCTTGGTAACCGGTTCGCCGTCACCCGCATCCGGCCAAAGCGGCTTGTCGGGATTGGAGATGGGGATGTTCATCACCACGCCGCCAACCTTGGCTTTCTTCGCTTTCGGCTCCGCCAGTTTTTTGTTTTTCACCGGTTTCTCGGCTTTCACATCCTCGGCCGGCTTGTCGGCGCGCAGGCCCTTGAACGCAGCCTGACGCACCATGCCGTCGCCGGTCCAGCCGGCAAATTCGATTTCCGCCACCAGTTCGGGCTTGACCCAGTTGACGCCCCGGTCGCGCGGCGCGTTCTGGCCGGTGAAGGGGCTGTTGTCGGCTGCCAGCTCTTTCAGCCGCGGCAGAAGGCGCTTGGTTTTGTCGGTGGAATAGCCGGTGCCGACCCGGCCGACATAGATCAGGTGATCGCCGCGATGGACCCCGACCAGCAGGGAACGGAATTTTCCTTCGGTCGTGCTCCAGCCGCCGATCACCACTTCATGGCCGGCGCGGCATTTGGATTTGACCCAGGCATCGCCGCGTCCGCCGGTATAGGAATCACCGGCGCGCTTGGAGATGATGCCCTCCAGATTCATGCGGCAGGCCGATTGCAGCACCGCATCGCCGCCGCTGGTGAAATGCTCGACGAAGCGGATTTGATTGGTGAGTTTGTTTTCCTTCAGCAGCTCCGCCAGCCGGGCTTTGCGGGTGGTGAGGGGCAGGGGTCTGAGATCTTCGTCCTCCACGAACAGAAGATCGAAAACAAAATAGATCAGCGCTTCGGATTTGCCGTCCGAGAGCGCGGCCTGCAGAGCGGCGAAATCCGGGGCGCCATTATGGTCCAGGGCGCAGACTTCGCCATCCAGGATGCAATCGGGAAGCTTGGCGGCGGCTTTGGCGATGGCGGCGAACTTGTCGGTCCAATCCAGGCCCTTGCGGGTGAAAAGCCTGGCCTTGCCCTTCTCCACCCGAAGCTGCATCCGATAGCCATCGAACTTGACCTCATGCACCCAGCCGCTGCCGCCCGGCGGCTGCTCGACCAGGCGTGCAAGCTGGGGCTCAACGAAGCGCGGCAGCGATTTGATGGTTTTGCCTTTGGGCGGCCTTGCGGACTTTTTCACCGGTTCAGGCTCTTCGTCGGCGTCGTCATGTTTGCGGCTTTTCGACTGCCAGACCGCATTGGCGCGAAAAGCGCGAGCACGGACGAAGGGTTTCGGCTTGGCGCCTTTGCCTTCGGCAATCTGCGCCATGGCGCGGCCCGAGGCCACCGAATGATCCTTTTTGAGGATCGCCTCGCCATTGGCCTCTTTCGCATATTTGTCATGATGCTTGATCAGCAGCCAGTTGGTGCGCTTGCCGCCGAACTTATCGCCGCGCATCCGCACCAGCACCCAGCCGCCATGCAGCTTTTCGCCGTCCAGTGTGAATTTGAGATCGCCTTTGGCCAGCATACGTTCGGCATCGCCTTCCGGCTCCCAATAGCCGCGGTCCCACAGCATCACCGTGCCGCCGCCATACTGACCTTTTGGGATGGTGCCTTCGAAATCGCCATAATCCAGCGGATGGTCTTCCACTTCCACGGCCAGCCGCTTGTCCGCGGGACTGAGGGAGGGCCCCCGCGTCACCGCCCAGCTTTTGAAGGTGCCGTTCAGTTCCAGCCGGAAATCGTAATGCAGGCGCGTGGCTTCATGTTTCTGGATCACATAACGCAGGCGCTTGCCGGCGGCGACGGGGCGCCGGCCGCTGGGCTCGGCGGTCACGGCGAAGTCCCGCATGGACTGGTATTTTTTCAAGGCATTCTTGGCGACGGCCGCGGCACCCTTGCGGACCTTTTTCGCGGCCGTCTTGACCCTGGATGTGCTGGTTTTGCGTGCGGTTTTCTTCCTGGCTGCCATACGCGTCTCTCCCGGTGGAAACATAGTTCCCTCACGGCGTTTCCGTTCCGGTTTCCCACGGATTTAAGACCGAACAAGCAAAGGAAGTTGCCATGGCGGCCCGCAAGAAAACCAAAGCGACCCGAAGCCACACCAAGACGAGCCACCGCAAGGCGGCGGCCCATCATAAAGCGGCCCAGGCCCATGGCCACCACAAGCCGGCCAATACCAACGAGCCGCATCTGTCGTCCCGGCCCATGTGGCAGGGCAGTCTGCGGCTGTCTTTGGTGTCCTGCCCGGTGGCGCTCTACAACGCCACCAGCCGCACCGGCGATGTTTCCTTTCATCTGCTCAATCCCGAGACCAACAACCGCATCCGGATGATCCCCACCGATCCCGATACCGGGCCGGTGCAACGGTCGGACCTGGTCAAGGGCTATGAGATCTCCAAGAACCATTATGTGGTGCTGAGCAACGAGGAGCTGGACGCGGTCCGGCTGGAGACCACCAAGACCATCGAGATCGAGCGCTTCGTGGACGAGAAGGAGATCGATCGTCTCTATTGGAACGCGCCCTATTATCTGCTGCCGAACGAGAAGGCCGGGGTGGAAGCCTATACCGTGATCCGCGAGGCGCTGGCGGAGACCGGCCGCATCGCGCTGGGCCGGGTGGTGATGCACACCCGCGAACGGCTGGTGGCGCTGGAGCCACGCGACAAGGGCATCATCGTCTATACCTTGCGCATGGGCGATGAAGTGATCAGCCCCAAGGAGGCCTTTGACGATATTCCCGCGGCCCGCCCCAACAAGGAAATGATCGAGATCGCCCGCAAGATCATCGAGCAGAAGGAAGGCGACTTCGAGCCGGAGAAATTCGAAGACCGCTATGAGAACGCCCTGCGCGACCTGATCCGGCGGAAGGAAAAGGGCGAGAAGCTGGTCACCGCTGAGCCGGTCGAGGAAGACAATGTCATCGACCTGATGGACGCCCTGAAGAAAAGCCTCAAGACCAAGGGCGGCAACGGCCATTCCACCCGGCGGCGCGTCCGGAGCTGAGACTTATTCCCAGCGCCCGTTGGCCATCGGGCGGCGACTATGTCTTGCGAGCGCTAACAGACGAAAACGTCGTCTTTAAATAACGCGCGGCGAGTTCCCGGTTGCTGCGGGCGGTCGACGCCCCGGGGATGTGCCCCCAATTCTCGTCCCAAGACGCGCCTCTGTGCCGCAGCGGGGGCCTTGCGGCCATCTGGTCAAAATCCAGATATTTCATCACACTGGCTGGGTCCGGTCCGGCGGGGGAGGCGCCGGGCGAGGCAACGAAAAGAACAAGAACGGGGCTTATGAACGACCAGGACAATTCGGGCGCCGAGACCGCCCTTCAAGGTGTTTCCGATCTCCGGGTATGGGACCTTCCGGTCCGGCTGATGCATTGGGGGCTGGTGATTGCCCTGGGCGTCTGCTGGTGGAGCGGCGTCAACAACGAACTGCAATATCATCTCTACAGCGGCTACGCTGCGCTCTGGATCGTCCTGATGCGCGTCTATTGGGGCCTGGTGGGCTCCGATACCGCCCGCTTCACCAGTTTCGTGCGCGGCCCGGGCGCCGTGCTCGACTATGCCCGCAAGCTGCACCGCCGCGATGCCGGCCACAGCCATGGCCACAATCCCCTGGGCGCGGTGAGTGTCGTGCTGATGCTGGCTCTTGTGCTGACGGTTGTGTGCCTGGGCCTGTTCGCGGTGGATGTGGACGGCCTCTATTCCGGTCCGCTGTCGGTCTACGTGACCTTCAAGCAAGGCCGGCATCTGGCGCGGCTGCACTATCGCTGGTTCACCTATCTGGAGTGGCTGGTCGCCCTGCATGTGGTGGCGGTCGCCTTCTATTTTGCCTACAAGCGTGAAAACCTGATCTGGGCCATGATTACCGGCAAACGGCGCGGTGCGCCGGGCAGCGCCCAAATGCAGCACGCGCCATGGTGGCGTTTCCTGTTGGGTGCGGTCATCGTCTCGGTAATCGTGTATGGTGTCTCAACCAGTTTCTATTTTTGACGGGCATGCCGCAAAGACGGCAGCCTGAAAGGCGAGGACGGCAATGAAATACGGTATCGGCTTGAGTTTGAGTTTGATGGCGGCGCTGGCTTTGGCCACGCCCTTGAACGCGGCGGAGGCGCCGGCTTCCACGTCGGCATCCCAGAATGCGGGCGCGGCAGCGTCCGATACGCCGCCCACGGTGGCGCCGGCGGCGCCCGGTGTCTTCACCGCACAGAAGAAGGGCGCGAACGGTTTCCACCTGGTGATAAAGGGCCACAAATTCACCAGCCGCCGCGATATCGAGCTCTACATGGCTTATCGCGCTTCGGAGGTCACGCAGGATGCGAAGGGCAACTGGTTCACCTTCGTGGAAAGCCGGAGCAAGGGCGACACCGCGCCTGCGACCAAGCGCGATCCCGCCGGTCTGCGCTACAGCTTCCGGATGGACTATTTCCGACCCGTCTGGAGTTTCAAGACCGGCGCCGGGCCGGCAAAGCGCTGGAGCCCGTTCTCGGGCGTGGCGTTCCCGGAGGCTGACGCCAAGGCCAGCTCCAGCTATGAAGTGACCGCCGACATCGTCGTGCACAAGGGCCCGATGGATGACGCCGATCCGCTGGCCTTCGAGGCCGGCGCGGTCAACGACTTCCTGGTCAATCAGGTCTCGCCGCCGCAATAGGCCATCGGCCTCCACCGCCAGGCGAAAAGGGGGAGGGGATATGGACCAGGCAGCTGATCGCGCTCACCAGGCTCTCGGCCGCGGCACCATCCGCACCGTGATCTGGCATTTGATGCCGCTCCTGCTGCTGGCCTATCTCGCCAACTATCTGGACCGCATCAATATCGGCTTTGCCGGCGTCGCGCTGCGCCACGATCTCAAGCTGACGGCGACCATGTTCGCGACCGGCGCCGGTCTGTTCTTTGTCGGCTATTTCCTGTTCGAGGTGCCCAGCAACCTGGTGCTGGAGCGCATCGGCGGCCGCCGCTGGATCGCGCGCATCATGGTGAGCTGGGGCATCCTTTCGGCGGCGATGGTCTTCGTCCGCGGTCCCGCGAGCTTCTATGGGCTGCGGTTCGTTCTGGGCGTGGCGGAAGCGGGCTTCTTTCCCGGCATCCTCTTCTATCTGGTCTGCTGGTTTCCCGCCGCCTACCGCGCCCGGATGATGGGCCTGTTCACCTTAGGCATTCCGCTCTCCACCGTAATCGGCGCCCCGCTTTCGGGCATCCTTCTTGGCATGTCGGGAGTCTGGGGCCTGCCGGGCTGGCAGTGGATGTTCATGCTGGAAGGCCTGCCGGCGGTGATCCTGGGCGTGGTGATCTATTTCCATCTCCCCGACAAACCCGCCGATGCCAGATGGCTGACGCCGGCGCAGAAAGAATGGCTGCAAGGGGCGCTCGCCGCCGATCCCAGCCAGCCCAAGCGCTCGCACCTGTTCGAGACCTTCCACGCTTTCTACGACCCGCGCGTGCTGGCCATGTGCTTCATCTATCTCTGCAACATCTCGGCGAACCTGTCGCTGGCCGTCTTCCTGCCCACGATCGTGGCGAGTATGGGTTTCAGCCAGTTCACCACCGGTCTGATCATCGCCATCCCCTCGGCGGTGGGCGTGGTCGGGCTTCTGATCATAGGCTGGCTGTCGGACCATTTCGGCAATCACCGGGCGCTGCTGATCTGCACCTTGCTGATCATGGCCATAGGGTTGGGCGTGGCGGCGGGCTTCGGTGCAGCCGGGGCCTCATTGATCGGCATCATCGCCCTGTGTTTTGCCGGCATCGGCATCCACGGGATGAAAGCGCCGTTCTGGGCGCTGGCGCCCCTGACGCTTGCCTCGACCGCCGCGGCCGGCGGCATCGCCTGGATCAATTCGGTCGGAAATCTGGGAGGCTTTTTCGGGCCCTTCGTGCTGGGCTGGCTGAAGGATCATTACGGTGGCTATCAGGCCGGTATGTATGTCCTGGCGGGCCTGCAGTTGGCTGCGTTCCTGGCCGCTCTTGCATTGCGTCCTCGCGCAGAGAAGAAGACGGCATGAAAAAAGGTCTTAGCAACGGTCTGACCAACTACGGCGACCGGGAATTTGCGTTGTTCCTGCGCCGCTCTTTTGCCCGCTCCATGGGCCAGTCGGAGCAACTGCTGGATGCGCCGATCGTGGGCATCGCCGCCGCGCCATCGGACTTCAACAATTGTCATCGCGGTGTGCCCGAGCTGGTGGAAGCGGTTTCGCGCGGCGTGCTGGCGGAAGGCGGCATGCCGCGGGTCTTTCCCACCATTTCGCTGGGCGAGGTCTTTCTCAATCCCACCAGCATGAAATTCCGCAATCTGATGGCAATGGATACCGAAGAGATGATCCGCGCCCAGCCCATGGATGCGGTGGTCCTGATCGGCGGCTGCGACAAGACCGTGCCGGCGCAGTTGATGGGCGCGCTCTCCGCCGATCTGCCGGCGGTGCAGCTGGTCACCGGCCCCATGTCCACCGGCCGGCACAGAGGCGAAAGGCTGGGCGCCTGCACCGACTGCCGCCGTTTCTGGGCCCGCTTCCGCAGCGGCGATATCGACTCCGACGAGATCGAGACGGTGGAAGGGCGCCTGGCCACGACCGCCGGCACCTGCGCGGTGATGGGCACGGCATCCAGCATGGCCTCTATCGCCGAAACCCTGGGCATCGCCTTGCCGGGCTCGGCCGCCATCCCCGCCGTGAATTCCGAGCGCCTGGTGATGGCGGAAGCCAGCGGACGCACCGCCATGGCGCTGATCAAAAATCCCATCCGTCCCAGCCAGATCATCACGGAAAAGTCCGTGGAGAATGCGCTGCGTGTGCTGATGGCGATCGGCGGTTCGACCAATGCCATCATCCATCTCACCGCCATCGCCGGCCGCGCCGGGATCCGCATTTCCTATGACCGGCTGAATGAAATTTCCGACGAGACCCCGGTTCTAGTGGACCTCAAGCCGGTGGGCGAAGGCTATATGGAAGATCTTTACGCCGCGGGCGGCATTGAGGCGGTGCTGCGGGAATTAAAGCCCTTGCTGCATCTGGACACGCTGACGGTCGAGGGCGGCACCCTGGGCGGGCGGCTGGCCGCGGAACCCGGCTGGATAGACCGCCGTATCGTCCATGAATTTGCCAAGCCCGTGTCGAAGAACGGTGGCCTGATCGCGCTGAAGGGATCGCTGGCGCCGGACGGCGCCATCTTCAAGCGCGCCGCCGCCACCGAAAGCTTGTTCGAACATGAAGGCCGCGCCGTGGTGTTCGAAAGCCTGGAGGATTTGGCCGCACGCATTGACGACCCCGCGCTGGAGGTGACGGCCGACGACATTCTGGTGCTCAAGCATGCAGGCCCCAAGGCCGCGGGCATGCCGGAAGCGGGCTATCTGCCAATCCCCCGCAAGCTGGCGCAACAGGGCGTCAAGGACATGGTGCGGATTTCCGATGCGCGCATGTCCGGCACGGCTTTCGGCACGGTGGTGCTGCATGTGGCCCCCGAGGCGGCGGTGGGCGGTCCGCTGGCGGCGGTGAAGAACGGCGATCGCGTCCGCCTGTCGGTCAAGGACAAGCGCATCGATCTTTTGGTAGCCCCGGAAGAAATCATGCGGCGGCTAGCGGGTCTTGCGCCGCCTGAAGCGCCGCGGCGTGGCTACGCGGCGCTCTATCAGCGCAGCGTCACCCAGGCACCGCTGGGCTGCGACTTCGACTTTCTTGCCGGCCGCTAACCTCGATTATTTCTCGTACGGCAAAATGTGCCAGACGCCGCCTTCGCCGTCGCCCAGCGGCTTGTTGGGCGCGTCATGGAACAGGGAATAGACCGGCTTACTGCGGTAAGCCCATTGCTGGGTGCCGTCGTCACGGCGGATCACGCTCCAGTCGCCCATGGCCTTGGCATTGGCCGGCGCCAGGATCGGCGGACGGGCGCTGGCGCAGCTGTCGTTGCAGGCCGAGCGGCCGGAAGGATCGAGATCATAGGTATAGAGCCGCTGATTGCCGGGGAAACGGCGGTAGATATAGCCGTCCTTTTCCTGCGACAGGGCCACTTCGGTGGGATAGGGCAGGTTGGCGTCAAAGGGCGCAGCGTGCGCGGCGCCGGCTGCGGTGAGCAGCACAAGCAGAAAGAGTGCGGAGCGCTCAGGCCCGGCCATGGCTTTCTCCCCGAACAGCTTCATTCTGAATCGTAGAATAACGCGATAACCGTTTGAAAGAAATGGCTCCCGTACCCAGCCGGCGCGGGAGCCAACCGATCAGGCTTTCAGATACTTGTTGAACCAGTCCAGGGTGCGCTGCCAGGCCTCCTTGGCGGCCGCCTCGTCGTAGCGGGGCGTGGTGTCGTTGTGAAAGCCGTGGTTCGCGCCCGGATAGACATGGCCCTCGTGGGTTATGCCGGCCTTGGTCAGGGCGGCGTCATAGGCTGGCCAGCCCGAGGTCAGGCGGGTGTCCAGTTCGGCATATTGGGCATTCACCGGCGCCTTGATCTTGGCCACGTCGTCGGCCGCGGGCTGGGCGCCATAGAACGGCACCGCCGCCGCCAGATCCGGTCCCAGCCGCACCGCCAGATAGTTCACCACCCCGCCGCCGAAGCAGAAGCCGACCGCGCCCAGTTTGCCCGATGAGTCCGGCCGGTTCTTGAGGTAAAGCGCAGCCTGGTAGAAATCCTCGCGCATCTTGCCGCCGTCCACCTGCTGGAACAGCTTGGCGCCGTTTTCGTCATCGCCGGAGTAGCCGCCAACCGACGTCAGCCCGTCGGGCGCCATAGCCATGTAGCCGGCCTTGGCCAGCCGCCGCGCCACATCCTTCACATACGGATTGAGGCCGCGATTTTCATGTACCACCAGCACTGCCGGCAGCTTGCCGCGCGAGGCGGCGGGCCGAACCAGATAACAGTCGATATGACCGTTGCCGTTGGGCGAGGGGACCGAGACCTTTTCCGCCTTGATGGCCTTGTCGTCTTCCGGCACCTGGATCGCCCAGGCGTAATTGGGCTTGAGCATCTCCACCAGCGCGGCGGCGCTGAGGGCGCCGGTGGCATAGGTTTGCGCCCGCGCCATGAATTCGCGCCGGCCGATCACGCCATGGACATAGGAATCCAGCAGGTCCAGCAGGCCTTGCGGAAATTCCGATGCCTTTTTGCGCTCCAGCCGCGCCTGTTCGATCGTGTTCATGTCCGCCTCCTCGATCTTGTTTTTCTGGCGGCAAGCCTAGCACGGCGGCAGGCGGGCGGGAGCCGCAAATCGCGCCGTTCGCGGCCGGATAGCGGCCTTCTGAGCGCAAGAATTCTGTAAAGCAGCCACCGGGACGGCGGGCCTCCAAACCGGTGATTTGAGAGTGCCGGCGGCAACTTGGACAAAGGTCCAATTGAGGACTGACCGGCGTGATCGCAGGGTCCGACCATGCGAGGGATGCCGGTCATTTTGCCGTGGGGATTGGCTGTTCTGATGGCCGCCGCCTCCGCTGCCGGGGCGCAGACCGCACCGCAAGCCGGCAGCAATGCCGAACTGGCGACGAAGCTTTCCAATCCCATCGCCAGTCTGATCTCGGTGCCGTTCCAGTTCAATTATGACTGCTGCATCGGGCCGCGCGGCGGGGCGCGCACGGTGATGAACCTGCAGCCGGTGATACCGGTGACGCTCAGCGAAGACATGAGTCTGATTGTCCGCACCATCACCCCTTTCATCGAGCAGGGCGAGACGGTTCCGGGCGCCGGCTCGCATTTTAGCCTGGGTGACATCACCCAAAGTTTCTTTTTCACGCCGCAAGCCGGACCGGGCGAATGGATGTGGGGCGCGGGTCCCGTCTTCCTGTGGCCGACCGCCAGCGATCCCGATCTGGGCAGTCGCAAATGGGGCGCAGGTCCCACCGCCGTGCTGCTCAAGCAGGAGGCGGGTTGGACCTACGGCATCCTCGCCAACCACATCTGGTCCTATAGCGGCGAGCGGGAACGCTCCAACATCAACAGCACCTTCTTTCAGCCTTTCCTCGCTTTCACCTGGCCTGACACCACCAACATCACCGTCAACACCGAAAGCACTTATGACTGGCAGGGCCAGCGCCTGACCATGCCCTTCAACCTGACCATGGGACATCTGTTTCACCTGGCCGGCCAGCCGATCAATCTTTCCGGAGGTGTTCGCTATACCGCCACGGCGCGCGAAGGCGAGGCGCAATGGGGCGGGCGGCTGGCCATCACCCTGCTGTTTCCAGCATAGAGACATCGCATGCGCTTCCTCCGCTCCGCGCTTTGCATCGCCGCTTTGCTACTTCCGGCGCCGGCTGTGGCCGTGGAAGGTGGCATGAGCCCCTATGCCAAGGGGTTCGGTGGCTTCATGGCCGGTGTCGTGCCGCCGCCCGGATATTATTCCAGCTACATATTTTATCATTTCCAGGGCTCCGCCGATGCGCTGACGCGCAACGGCATCGCCGACTTGAATGTCGGCGCCCATGCCGATCTGGATCTGTATGAAGGAACCTGGGTTACCGGCGCCACGATCCTGGGCGGCCGTTACGGAGTCAGCGCAGCGTTCGACTATCTCGATGAGGGCCTTCGAGGAACCCTGTCGCTGCCGGCGGGCGCGCAGGAGGCAAAGCTTCATACCGGCGGCCTGTCCGACAGTCTGCTTTCGCCCATCATCCTGGGCTGGGATTCCGGCGACTGGCACTGGAACACCGATCTTCTGATCTATGTACCGACCGGCACCTATCACACAAATCAGCATCTCAATGTCGGAAAAAATATCTGGGGCTTCATGCCCCAGATCGGCGTGACCTGGTTCGATCCCAAGAGCGGCTGGGATGTTTCCGGCCAGCTCACCTATGTGACCATGACCCGCAATGGCGCCACGGATTACCAGTCGGGCGACGTTCTGCATTTCGATTGGGGTGTTGGCCTGCATTTCGGCGACAACCAGGAGTACGAGATCGGCGTCAACGGCAGCGTCATGGATCAGCTCGGCAGCGACAGCGGCAAGGGCGCGGTGCTGGGCCCGTTCAAGGCGCAAAGCTTTGGCGTGGGACCCGCCGCCAGTTGGCGCACCACGGCGGGAGCGGTGCCGTTCAGCTTTTCCGCCAAATGGGAAACCGACTTTTTCTCCCGCAACACGCTTCATGGCGATGTCTTCATGCTCGGCGTCACGGCGGTGTTCTGATGTCGCTCCACGATCTTCACATGCGGTTCTGGCAGGAGCTGTTGGAGCGGCCCAGCGGGCCGCTGGCCTTCCGCTTCATCCTGCAGCCGGTGATGGCGAGTTTCCTGGCCATCCGCGACGGCTGGCATGACGCCGAAATGCATCATCCACCCTATTTCTGGGCAATATGGCATGATCCCGTGACGCGCGGCGCGCGCCTGCGCGAGGGGCTGAGCGCCGTCTCGCGGGTGCTGCTGCTGGGGGTGGGCATGGATCTGGTCTATCAGATCGTGCGGCTTCACGCCTTCCGCCCGCTGGAGACCATCGTGATCGCGCTGGCGCTGGCTTTTGTGCCCTATCTGATCGCCCGCGGTCCGGCCGCCCGCGTTGGCCGCGAGGTCATGGAGCGGCGGGAACGGGAAAGCTTGCAGCCGGGAATGCGCCCGCCGACACCGGCAAATCCCTTTGGGCGGCGCAGATGAACAATTCGCCGACTATTGACGAGCTTCTGGCATCGGACGCAGGCATCGTCCTGGTCCCCGAGATTCCGGCAATAGACAAATCCGAACCTGATCGGGCCTCGGTGGAATATTCCGAGCACCGCACCAAGCTTTCCACCCACCGCACCGCGCTCTCCACCCAGCGCACAGAAATGTCGAGCCGGCGCACCGGCATGTCCTTCCAGCGCTCACGCATGAGCGCGGAGCGCACCTTGATGAGCGTGATCCGAACCTCGATGGCGCTGATCAGCTTCGGCTTCACCATCTACCAGTTCCTGGGCCATATGGCGCAGGCGAAGCTGGTGACGGGCATGGCCCATGCGGCGCGCAACTTCGGCCTGGCGCTGGTGTGGCTAGGCGTCGGCATGACGATCGCCGGCATCCTCTATCACCTTCAGTTCATGCTGGGTTTGAGGCGCGAGCGGCGCCGGATGTGCGCGGATGGCCTTGTCCATGGCGAGAGTCACTTCCCCTTTTCCTTCACTTTGCTGGTGGCGTTGCTGCTGCTGGCGCTGGGGATAATCGCGCTGACCAGCCTGACCTTCCATGTCGGACCGTTCGACTGAACCTGAAGAGGACAAACATGCCGCAGACCCCTTCAACGCCTCACAACGGGCACACCTTCGTGCACGGCTATCCCACCGAGGACACCGCCCGCCACGCCTACGACGATGCCGATCTCAATCGGGCGATCCAGACCTACAAGTTTTTCTATCCCACAGTTTCGGGCGCGGCCATCCTCAAGGGCAACGAAGAGATCGGCCTGGTGCCCAACAAGGTGTTCGGCATTCTGGATTGCGCGCCTGAGCAGCTGGTCTTCACCGCCAATTCCGACACGCCCTATGGGCCGATGCTGCTGGACCTTAGTATCGGGCCGCTGGTGGTGGAGTTGAAGCCGGGCCCGCTGATCGTCTGTTCCATGGATATCAATCAGCGCTGGGTGGCGGATATGGGTCTTCCCGGCCCCGATGCGGGCAAGGGCGGCAGGCATCTGCTGCTGCCACCCGGCTATCAGGGTGCGGTCCCCAGCAGCGGCTATTACATTCATCGCGCCAGCAGCAACCGGCAGATCGTCGGCGCCCGCTCCCTGCCGGTGGAAGGCGATGTGGCAGGCGCCAAGGCGCGGCTGAGAACCATCAAGGTCTATCCGCTCAATCCCGTCAGGAACTGGGCCGAGCCGAAATGGCTGGATATCACCGGCAGGAAGCAAGACACCACGCCACTCGACTGGGAAGACAATCTGAGATTCTGGGAGGTCCTGCACGAGACCTTGCAGGTCGAACCCGCTTTCGAAGGCTATCGCGACTATTACGGGGAACTCGCGGCGCTGGGTATCGAGAAAGGCAAGCCCTTCGAGCCGGGCATCCGCATGACGGAGATCCTGGAGCAGGCCGCTCGGATCGCCAATGCCGAGATGCGGGTGCAGGCCTTTGGCGACCGGCGGGCCGATCGCAGCGTCTGGCGCGGCCGGCAATGGCAATGGGTATCGCTGCGCTTTGAGGACGGCGACTTCAACACCGCCACGCATCTGGATACGGATGCGCGGGAGAAATGGTTCTACCAGGCGGTCGGCGCTTCGCCCGCCATGTTCCGACGCGATGCCAAGGCGGGCTCGCTCTACTGGCTGGGTCTGCGTGATGCGCGCGGCGACTATCTGGATGGCGGCAAGCTTTACCGCCTGACCGTGCCCTTGCCGGTGCCGGGCAAGCTGTTTTGGTCGGTGACTGTCTATGACAGCCAGACCCGTTCCCAGATTCAGACCAGCCAGCACAAGGCGGCGCTGCGCTCCCTGTTCGAGCTCAGCGATGTCAGCGGCGATGCGGTTGATCTCTATTTCGGGCCCAGGGCGCCGAAGGGACAGGAAGGGCGCTGGATCAAGACCATGCCTGGCAGCGGCTGGTTCGCCTATTTCCGCATCTATGGACCGGAGATGCCGGCGTTCGACGGTTCCTGGAAGCCGGGCGATTTCGAGTCGCTGGGATAGGCGGCGAGCCGGAACACGCGCCGACACCGCTCACGGCTTGACGCTTGGACCAAAGGTCAATCGCAGACCTGCGGCCGCCTGCCTAATTAAGCGCGTGTAACCAGCAGGACTTCGCGCATGGCCAGTTCCGAAAAACGCCCCAATATTCTGGTGATCTGGGGCGACGATATCGGCATTTCAAATCTCAGCTGCTACAGCCACGGGCTGATGGGCTACCGAACGCCCAACATCGACCGCATCGCCAGGGAAGGCATGATGTTCACCGACAGCTACGGCGAACAAAGTTGCACTGCGGGCCGTTCCTCCTTCATCACCGGCCAGAGCGTGCTGCGCACCGGTCTTTCCAAGGTCGGCATTCCCGGCGCGCCCATTGGCATGAATGAGAAAATCATCACCATCGCCGGCGCCCTCAAGAACCAGGGCTACGCCACCGGCCAGTTCGGCAAGAACCATCTGGGCGACCTCAACCACATGCTGCCCACCAACCACGGCTTCGATGAGTTCTTCGGCAATCTCTATCATCTCAATGCCGAGGAAGAGCCGGAGATGTATGACTATCCGCCGGCAAAGGATTTTCCGGACTTCCACAAGAATCTGGGACCTCGCGGGGTGATCCATAGCTGGGCCACCGACACCGACGATCCCACCGAGATGCCGCGCTGGGGCAAGGTGGGCAAGCAGAAGATCGAAGACACCGGCCCTTTGACCAAGAAGCGCATGGAGACCTGCGACGAGGAATTTGTGCTGGCGGCCAAGGATTTCATCGAGCGCCAGAATGCGGCCGGCAAGCCCTGGTTCGTGTGGCTGAACACCACCCACATGCACTTGTTTACCCATACCAAGCCGTCAAGTCTGCGCCAGGCCGGCCGCTGGCAGTCGCCCTATCACGACACCATGATTGATCACGACAAACAGGTTGGCGAGATGCTGGACCTGTTGGACGAGTTGAAACTCGCCGACGATACCTTTGTGATGTATTCGACCGACAACGGGCCGCATCGCAATTCCTGGCCGGATGGCGGCACGACACCCTTCCGCAGCGAGAAGGATACCAATTGGGAAGGCGCCTTCCGCGTGCCGATGCTGGTGCGCTGGCCCGGCAACATCAAGCCCGGAACAATCTCGAACGAGATCGTGCAGCATCATGACTGGTTTCCCACCTTTCTGGCCATGGCCGGCGACACCGCGGTGATGGACAAGCTCAAGAAGGGCTATCAGGCCTGCGGCCGCACCTACAAGAACCACATAGATGGGTTCAACCTGCTGCCATACCTCAGCGGTGAGACCACGGAGAGCCCCCGCAAGCTATTCATCTATATTAGCGACGACGGCGACATTCTTGCTTGCCGCTTCGACAACTTCAAATTCATCTTCATGGAACAGCGGTGCAAGGGCACGCTGGCGGTATGGGCCGAACCCTTTACGCGGCTGCGCCTGCCCAAGCTTTACAATCTTCGGACAGACCCGTTTGAATTTGCCGACACCACCTCGAACACCTATTACGATTGGATAATCCATCGCGGCTATCTGGTCCTTGCGGCGCAAAAGGTGGTGGCGAGGTTCGCGGAAACTTTCCGCGACTTCCCGCCCATCCAGGCGCCCAACAGCTTCACCATTGACGACGCGATCGCGACCATGGCGAAGGCCTCCAGCCACGATTAAAGGCATGGCAGCCGAGGCGCTTTCTTCCTGGTGCGATGGACGGGTCAAGCTGGCGATCCTGGATTTCGTCAGCCGGGTGACGACAAAGGGCAGGGCGGATTTCGTGCTGCCGGCCGATCGTATCGCCGTCTTCGACAATGACGGCACCCTCTGGTGCGAACAGCCGCAGCAAGTGCAGTTCTTCTTCGGCCACGACCGGCTGGCGACCCTGGCCCAATATGATCCCACCTTGCACCAGCGTCAGCCCTTCAAGGCCTATCTGGAACAGGACTTGGCCGGCATCCACGAGATGGGCAAGCGCGGCCTGTTCCAGGTCGCGGCGGCCGAACATGCGGGCATGACCGAGGACGCTTTCGACGAGATGGCGCGCACCTGGCTGGCCAATGCACGTCATCCCAAGCTAGCCGTGCCCTTCACCCGGCTCATCTATCTGCCGCAACTGGAGCTGCTGGCCTATCTGCGCGCCAACGGCTTCAAGACCTTCATCGTCTCAGGCGGCGGCGTGGACTTGATCCGCGCCTTTTCCGAAGAGGTCTATGGCGTGGCGCGGGAGCAGGTGATCGGCTCCAGCGTCAGGACGCATTTCGAGGTCCAGGGCTCACGCTGCGAACTGCTCAAGCTGGCCGAGATCAACAGCTTCGACGACCGTGAGGAAAAAGTCGTCAATATCGGCCTGCATATCGGCCGCCGTCCCATTCTGGCCTTCGGCAATTCCGACGGCGATCTCGCCATGCTGCGCTACACCAAGGCCGGCAAGGGCCCGCGCCTGGCGCTGCTGCTGCATCATGACGACGAGGAGCGGGAATTTTCCTATGACCGGGACTTCCCCCTCAGCCCGCTGGCAGAAGCGCTGGACAAGTCGTCGGAATATGGCCTGACCGTGGTCAGCATGAAGCGGGACTGGCGGGCGGTATTTGCAGAGCAGCCTGCCGCCGGTCCCGTCCTCGCCGAAGCCTAGCCGGCGCGCCGGCCCAGCATGTTGAGGGCGCGCGCCAGCGCCTGGATCGGCTTGCCGCATGCGGCGTGATAATCGCCCGACATGTCATCAGGATCGTGCTCGAGCGCCACACGCGTCACCGGCTGACCCGGCACGATCAGCAGCTGACAGCCTTTGCAGGCGCGGCCCTCATAGCCGCCGCCTCCGGAAACGCCTTCTTCCAGATACATCGCCCGTCTCCAGCCCGTATGCACTGTCGCTTTAGCGCCGGATTTGCACCACCGCGCCGGGACAGTTTGCCGCCCCCGCTTGGAACCGGAATGGGACACACAAAAGGCGCCCGAAAACAGGCTTTCCTCTCTGCTTACCATCCTCAGGAATTCGGTGCTTCCCGCCGCCGCACCATCGCTGGACCTTGGTCCAATCGCGGCTGTTGTCGGCTGGACGCTAGCTTTCTTCATCGAAGGAGACCGGAATCTATGTTGAGCTGGCTCACCGGGACGCGCGCGCCGCATCCCGAAATATTCAAGCGCCCGCAAGGCGAGATCATGCCGCCCAGCCGGCACGACCGCCATTCCCTGCAGCGCACCACCGGCATGGTCTGGATTGCGGAAGGCGATTTCCTGATGGGCTCGGACCGGCATTATCCGGAGGAGGCGCCCGCCCATCGCGTCTCGGTGGACGGTTTCTGGATCGACCGCTATCCCGTCACCAATCTGCAGTTCGAGCGCTTCGTGCGCGCCACGGGCCATGTCACTCAGGCGGAAAAGGCGCCAGCGGCCGCGGACTATCCCGGCGCGATTCCGGCGATGATGAAGGCCGGCTCGATCGTCTTCAAAAAGCCCATCGGGCCGGTCAATATGTCCAATCATCTGAACTGGTGGGACTATGTGCTGGGCGCCGACTGGCGCCATCCTTTGGGGCCTCACAGCAGCCTGGACGGCAAGGCCCAGCATCCCGTGGTGCATATCGGCATCGAGGATGCACAAGCCTATGCCCGCTGGGCCGGCAAGGAATTGCCCACCGAGGCGGAATGGGAATTTGCCGCCCGCGGCGGCCTGGACGGCGCGGAATATGCGTGGGGCGATGAATTCCTGCCCGCCGGCTATGTGATGGCCAACACCTGGCAGGGCGAATTTCCCTGGCAGAATTTCACCTGCGACGGCTTCGAGGGCACCTCGCCGGTGGGCTTCTTCCCGCCCAATGGTTATGGCGTCGGCGACATGATCGGCAATGTCTGGGAATGGACCACCGACTGGTATGAACCTGGCCATTCCGCCTCGGACTGCTGCGGCATCCAGCACAATCCGCACGGCGGCTCGCGAGAGCGCAGCATGGAATCGTCGGGGATTCCCATTCCGCGGAAAGTCATGAAGGGCGGCTCGTTTCTCTGCGCGCCGAACTATTGCAAACGCTACCGGCCTGCGGCGCGCATGGCCCAGCCGATTGACAGCACCACGTGCCATCTGGGCTTTCGCTGCGTGCTGCGCCAGCGGCCCTGATGGAGGAGCTGCTGCGGCAGGCCGCGCGGCTGGTCGCGGAGCTGATCGAGGCCGTCGCGGTGCTGCTGATCGCCTATGGCGCAGGCGAAGCCTTCATGAACTCGCTGCGGCGCTTCTTCCGCCATCCCTATGACGCAGGCTGGCGCAAGGCCTTGTTTGTGCGCTTTGGGATCTGGCTGCTGCTGGGTCTGCAATTCGCTCTCGCGGCGGACATTGTCCGCAGCGTCATCTCGCCGAGCTGGAGCGACATCGGCCAGCTGGCGGCCATCGCCGCCATCCGCACGTTTCTCAATTACTTTCTGGAGCGGGACTTGGCGGAAGCAGGGGCCGGTTAGTGCCTTGCTGTTCTGCGACCGGCTGGTGATGGTCAGCGTCAGCCAACTCGACGTCCTCACCAGCCCCGAGGCGTTGGCGAAGATGCTCATCGGCAATCGTTCCGATATGCGCTGCCAGCAGCACAATGCAAAGCAGCGCTGGAAAGCTCGCCGGGCCCGACAGCCATGTGTCAGGCATCATCAGGCCGGCTCCGATTTCTCGACAGGCTATGACCGTCGGAAACGCCAGCAGATAGATGGCATAGGCGTGGCGACCGGCTTGGCGTCCTAAGCCTGCAAGCCACTTCGGCTCGGCGCTGATCGCTCCGGTCCAGGTCAAGAGGGGGACGACAAGGAGTAAGAGAGGCAGCCCGATCAAATGCACTTTGAGGAATAAAATTGCAGTCGCGACCAGGAAAATAACAAATGGATTCAACCTGGGTAGAATTGGTCCAGTGAGTTGCATAATTCTGAATAGTAAGGCGCCACTCAGAAAGCCAAAGACCACCCGAGGAAATCCGCCCCAATAGCCGGGCGCTTGCCATCCCAGATTGATGTCGTGCCAGTGGACGACCAAGCCCAGCATCAACGCCATCGCAACGAACGTCACCAGCGCGAGAATCCAGACATTCAACCGTGCGCGAAGGGGCCAAAAAACAGCAAAGGTCGCCGTTTCAAGCACGAGTGCCCAACTTGGAGAGTTGAAAGGATAAACCGCGCTCCCGGTCACCTGAGAAAATGTAGGTAACATCAGCAAGCCACGGACCGCTGCGGCTCCAAAGATGGGGATCGACCAGCCGTCCTGAAGCCGCAAGGCCATTGGGTACATAACCAAGAGGCCGGCAATCAGCCCCATGAGATAAAGAGGGTAGATCGCCGTGAATCGACGAACGACGGGCGTCCACCGGCCAAATGAATCGTGGCGCGAAAAGGCCAAGCTGCCGGCCAGAAAACCCTCCACGCTGAAAAACAAATCCACGGGGAGCTGTTTCTGCGGGATCAACATCGCGTACCGCGGGACGGACCAGTGGCTGGCGAAGACCGCCAACGCCATCAGCGCGCGAATGACGTGTAGAGTCGGATAGTGGACCTCAGAGCACGGCGCTGGCGCAGATTTGGCGCGGCTCTTCGAAGAGCCCCTAACGTGGCCATCTCTGGTGATTATCATGTTGAGCAACCCGCAGCGGATGGGTAGCGCACTGCAACTCCCAGACCAACCGCGGAATAACCGACAGCCTGCCTGCCGTGCGGCCCGGACGGTGCCCCCAAAAGAAAAACCCCGGCATGGAAGCCAGGGCGCTTGCGAATAAGCCTTTGTTTTAAAATGGCTCCCCGGGCAAGATTCGAACTTGCGACCAACCGGTTAACAGCCG
>Ga0310811_10002547_pt1 | contig 22847 bp, 23 predicted proteins | sample YCmetagenome_FD_207642 | JGI IMG/M metagenome (GOLD analysis project Ga0310811, IMG submission 207642) | Soil microbial communities from experimental microcosm in Duke University, North Carolina, United States - YC | ecosystem: Engineered > Artificial ecosystem > Soil microcosm > Unclassified ...
CGTTGCGCTGTTCCCAGGGCAGCAAAAAAGCGTCCTCCAGCGAATCGTATTTTGTATAGTGATGGTGCAGGAAAGCGACGAAATACAGCAGATCGGTTGCATTGAAGGTCCTGTGCTTAAAGTCGAGCAGTCTTCTCAGGTCGTTGTCCGTATGGGAGCGGACGAACTGCCAGGGCGCCTGGTCCATCAGCTGCATCAGCTGCTGTGTTTTGCCGATGATCGTCTTCCGGTTACCCCAGGAAAAGATAGCGGTAAAGAATCCGGCTATTTCGATGTCCTGTTGTCGGGTAAACTGGTGAGGAATGCTCACCGGATCATCTGTGATAAATGATGGCTGGTTGTATTCAGCTACTTTTCTGTCCAGGAAAGTCCGAAGCTCCTGTCTGGTATAATTAGCCAATCGCCTGGTTTAAGTCTTCGATGAGATCGTCCACGTCTTCGATGCCAACGCTGAGACGGATCAGGGAATCTCCCAGTCCGTTCTTTATACGTTCCTCCCGGGGTATTGATGCATGTGTCATGCTGGCGGGGTGATTGATCAGCGATTCTACTCCGCCGAGGCTTTCGGCGAGGGCAAAAAGCCGGGTCGAGGATAAAAGTTTTGTAGCGGCAGCCATGCTGTCGTCTTTTAAGGTAAAGCTCATCATGCCGCCAAAGCCCCGCATCTGTTTTTTTGCAACGGCATATCCGGGATGATCTTCAAAACCGGACCAGTAGACTTTACCCACCTTTGGATGTTGGCGCAGCCAGCGGGCGATGGTTTCTCCGTTAGAGTTGTGCCTGTCCATGCGTACATGCAGGGTCTTGAGTCCCCGCAGCACAAGGAAACAATCCTGTGGTCCGGGTACGGCCCCAACGCTTTTCTGGATAAAGTATAATTTTTCCCGGAGATCGTCATCGTTCATGACCAGGCAGCCATGGATCACATCACTGTGGCCGCCGAGATATTTTGTAGCGGAATGTAATACGATGTCTGCTCCAAGGTCCAGCGGGTTTTGCAGGTATGGAGTGGCGAATGTATTGTCGACGCAGAATAATATTTTCCGTGGCTGGGAGATCGAGGCGAGGGCTGCGATGTCGACGATGTTCATGAGCGGATTTGTTGGCGTCTCCGCCCAGATCAGCCTGGTCTTATCGTTGATAAAGGGTTGGATGGCCGAAGCGTCCTGCATATTGACAAAGTGAAACCGGATGCCCATCTTTTCAAAGACTTTTGTGAAGAGGCGATAGGTGCCTCCATACATGTCATTGGCGGCTATGACCTCATCACCGGGGACGAGGAGGCGAAGCACGGCATCGGTGGCAGCTACGCCGCTGCTGAAGCACAAGCCATGTTTGCCATTCTCGATATGTGCCAGTGCGGACTCCAGCGCTTTGCGTGTAGGGTTCTGCGAACGGGCATATTCATAACCCTTGTGGACGCCGGGAGCGGTCTGTACATAAGTGGATGTCTGATAGATCGGAGTCATGATGGCGCCGGTAGAAGGATCGGGCTCTACTCCTGCATGTATGAGCTTGGTTGAAAGTTTCATGAGATAAAGATACAAAGTAAAAAGTTTTCGCCGCGACTATCCAGTTTAACAAAAGCTTAACCCCGGAGGTGCAACATGGCTTATACCGTTTCGGATATCAATAAGCGGGTTTCGAAACTTTTTTCACCCCTTTCGGTGAGGCGACGGCTCCGGAACCCTCACCAACACTGGTTAAAGGCTTACCAGACGTGTATATTCCCTTGACTACCGTTGTACAACACCCTAGCTTTACGGTATCAAACGAAATTGATCTCAAACCAAATTAAATAGTAAATCATGACACCGATTAATTTTATCCGTAAGAGCCTCCTGGTTACGGTTTGCTTGTTATCTCTCTCCGCCGGAGTTTTTGCAACCGGGAACTTTGTAATCAGCGATAAGCTGCTGCAGGCCTTTAAACAAACCTTCCCTGATGCCCAGCAAGTAAGATGGGCGGAGCAGGAAGATAAGTACATGGTCAATTTCAAACAGGGAGATGTCCTTACAAAGATCGAGTATGATAAGGAGGGGAACTTTCTCAGTTCGCTGAGATATTATTCGGAGAAGAATTTACCCGTCAGCATACTCTGCCGTCTGCAGAAGAAATACGGAGATAAGAAGGTATTTGGTGTGACAGAAATGACTACGGACAGCGCTGTTGAATACTATATAAAGCTGGAGGATGAGACCAACTGGATCACTGTCCGTTCGAATTCGGATGGCAATATGCAGGTCATCGAAAAATATAAGAAAGCCAGCTAAGTAATTACCGGCTCCCGGGTCGCCGGCGGCAGTCTAGCTCTTCAGGCAGGCTGCCGTAACAAGATACCGCCAATCGTGATTTTCAGCCGCATGAGCTTCGTGCGGCTGAATTTTTTTTTGAAGGACCGAGTTATCGAGAATATCGGCCTTTACAAGCTCCCGTCGTGCTTCCTGGATATACTCCTGTATACCTGGATCTGAGAGCCAGTTTTTTTGCGGGGGTTCAAAACCGGTCTTATCTCTTCTCCATGTAATATCCGTTGGAAGATAATCTTCCATGCTCATTCGCAACAACCATTTCGTCCATCCTTCCCGGATCTTAAAGTGGGCGGGTAGAGAAAAAACGAATTCTACCAGTTCGTGACTCAGGAAAGGCAATCGTACTTCAACGCTATGGGCCATGGAATTGCGGTCAGCATAACGCAGGAGCTCTTCCATTCCATTCATAAAAGTATTGTAATACAGGATACCGTTGAGGCGGTCGAAATGGGGGATGTCATAATAGGATTCGCCGAACTGACGGACAAAACCGCGGGACAGATCACTGCTTCTGCGCTGCTGAGAGGTCCGTTTCTTTTTCAGGAAGAGGCCGGCATAAACGGGCAGGTGTGCGGCCAGCCGGTTCTTCCAGGTCCAGCGGTCGTAGACCCCTGATTCCCTTGCTGCTTCCAGCTCCAGGGCGAATGCTTTTTTATCGCTGCGATAAAGTTCCTGCCAGTACCAGCTATAATATTTATGATAGCCGGCCAGCAGCTCGTCGGCGCCTTGTCCATCCAGCATTACTTTTACCGAATGGTCTGCGGCGAGTCCAAAGACCCTGAACTGGGCATAGATGCTGGAGGAGGAAAAGGGTTCTTCCTGGTGATAGACCAGCTTTTCAAAATCGCGGATCAGATCCCCTGCCAGAGGTGTTGTCGGATAGTTTTCGAGTTTGAAATGGCTGGTCAGTAAATTTACAAATGTCGATTCATCCTTTTCGAAACCGGGAAAGAGAGCGGAAAAGGTGGGTAGCTTTTTCGGGGCGTCTGCCTGTTGTAATATACAGGCTATGATGGATGAGCTGTCCAGGCCTCCGCTGAGGCTTGTGCCAACCTGGACGTCACTGCGCAGGCGTCTGTTGACAGACGTCAGCAGCAGCTGGCTGAATTCGTCGATAGCCTCCGTTTCTTTACAGTTGAGTGTGCGGGCGACCTCGATGTCCCAGTAATAAGTCGTCTCCGTGTCCTGAGTAAGGGCGTTGTAAAGAAGGAAGGAGCGGGCGGGTAATTTTGAAATGTTATGGAAAAAGGTTTCGAAGCCATTTCCCGGATTTTGGGTATACCCGATCGTAATGAAATTGAAAAGCATTTTCTTATTGCTTTCCTTTTTTACACCGGCGGCCCACAGCGCCTTTAATTCGCTGGCAAAAAGGAACTGTTCGTCATCCCGGTAGAAGAAAAGGGGTTTCTCTCCGAATCGGTCCCGGGCCAGAAAAAGAGTTTTTTCCTTTTCATCCCAGATAGCAAAGGCGAACATCCCGTCAAAATGTTGCAGACAGCCGGTACCATAGTGATCATAGGCTGCAAGGATCACTTCTGTGTCGGTGCGGGAGGAAAAGGTATAACCTTTGGATTGCAGCCCGTCCCGCAGTTCGCGATAATTATAGATCTCTCCGTTGTGGACGATGGTATAGCGCTGCAGGTAGTGCATGGGCTGTGCGCCTGCGGGGCTGAGGTCGATGATCGACAGTCGCCGGTGGCCCAGGCCGGCAAGTCCTGATCCGCTGATCCAGGTCATCTCTCCATCCGGGCCGCGGTGAGCGATGGCATCCGTCATGCTTTTCAGCCGCTGGTCAGTGATATTCGCCGGGTTAATGGATAGAATGCCTGTTATGCCGCACATAGAACGATTTTAAGTTGATGCTGCCGGCGGCGCGTGATCGATGGTCGGGCGCCGATTCCATGATCCTACCAGCTGATAGGCAGTTTTACAAGAATGTCGTCCCAGCCGAAGACGAGGTTCGCGCCCTTGCCTGCTTTTTGAAACAGAATGGAGAAGGCTTCTGTGACCCCGGATTGTTTTTCCACCGGAGCAGCAGCACGCAGAACGTCTTTTGCGGTATCATACCGGAATGCTCCCCAGGTATCTGTTTCCTTGTTAAAGATAATGGTCCAGCTGTCAGTATTGACCAGGGCATACAGGGTATAACGGCCTTTTTTCAACTGTTTGCCGTTGATCTTTACGTCCCGGAAGAATTCGATCTCTGTGGCTTCATTAGCCCCCAGTCGCCAGACCTGGCCGTAGGTCACCAGCTCTCCGAACAGCTTCCTTCCTCTTTTTTGCGGGCGGCTGTATACTACCCGGGCTATGAGCGGCTCGCTTACTTTATCCTGGATCTTCAGGACAGGATAATCGACGGGGTAATAACTCATGTCCAGCGGAGAATTGTCGAGGGAGGATAAACCTCCGGATGTTTGTGCCCTTACAAGGACCACGCTTATTAAAAAGCCTGCCAGTACAACGATGTGCTTCATATCACAAAATTATCCAATTTTCACAAATAACCGGAAATAGACTAAAGACCCGGGGCTATGCCTTGTCCTGCTGCAATTTTTCCAGGGTACGGAGGGCAAAATCCCTTAAAGAAGGGAAAAATGCGGCGTAACAATCCTGCAGCTCGGTATAGCCGGCATCAAAGAGCCGGCATGCCCTTTCGGCATCTCCCATATAGGTGGCCCGCCGGGCAAGGCCTCCAAGGCTGTTATACAGGCCTTCTTTAAGCCGGTAATTATAAAGCCAGTCCTGCGTGCGCATATAATAGAACATACGGGCAAATCGTTCGGGGAGAAGGGCCTGGAATTTCCCCACCTGTGTATAGGTCTTTTGTGCAAAGGCCAGGAGCTGGTTGTGCCCGGTGAAGATCAGGGGATCGTTTGCAAGAAAGTAGTCGTAGACAACATCGGTGATAGCGCCGGCATAAAGACCATAGGCTTCTTTAAAAACCAGTTTGGCCCGTTTGGTAATTATGTGCGTATCAGTGAATTCATCGATCGCCCGGTGTAAAGTTATGCCCTGCTGTATACGAGCAGGATAATCAAATCTTTTCTTTCCTTTTACAAAATCACTGATCATGTTGCCTACCGCTATTTCCGGTATGTCAAAGGAGAGATATGCATGTGCCAGATAATTCATTGCTACAATTTAAGACTTTGAATGACGATTTTATATTTTCATTAAGAAATTGCCGCTAACCCTTGCCGGGCGGGCGTTGCAGCGCATGTGTGAACTTTTTAGCGCTGCTTTTGTTTACCATTCGGTAACATTCGCCGGCCATTGGTCAATATTGGCTTGCCCGTCGTGTGTAACCTGAATAGCTTTGCTCCCGTCTTAGTTACAGTTCTTATATAAATAGTGAATCGGGGTCAGCGAAAAAAAATTTTGGACTTGCTGCAACATGGAAAAGAAACCCTCGTCTTATATATGAGCTCAAATCTAAAAAAGACATTTAAAACTTATAAAAGTAAAAATCAAGATCATGAACAAGTTTTTTTTATCCATCGCTACAATGCTTATGATGGGATTCAGCGCCTTCGCTGGTAACAAGGATGAAGTAGTTAATCAACAGGCTCTCCGCTCTTTTAAAAAGGAATTTGCGAGCGCCAGCAATATCATCTGGGAGCAGAAGGATACATATACAAGAGCGACCTTCTCTCTGAATGGGCAGGTACTTTTCGCCTATTACAATACTAATGGTGATCTGCAGGCCGTTGTTCGCAATATAGTTTCCGATCAGCTTCCGATAAACCTGTTATCCGAACTGAAGAAAGAATATTCGGATTTCTGGATCTCCGATCTGTTCGAGATGGCAACGGATGACCAGACGACCTATTATGTGACGCTTGAGAACAGCGAGAAAAAGATCGTGTTGAAATCCCAGGGCACAAATTTCTGGGGCGTTTTTAGCAAAGAGAAAAAAGATTCGATACAATAAGCAAAAATTGAAGTTTCTCCCAGGTTAGTTTTTAGTTGGAAGAAGGCCGCCTTTTCAGGTGGCCTTCCTGCTAAGACGAAGTTCTTAGCAGGACATTATGAAGAAAGAGGCCATCTACTTTTTGCCTTGAGATGGCCTCTTTCTTGTTTTTTGGAGCCTGTTCCCGGGGATATTCGGGGGCTTCCGGATAGCGAAAAATCAACTATTTTTGCGGTCCACAATAAAAAATTCCCAATCATGAACAAAGGTCCCATCTCGCAATTCATAACGCATCATTACCGGCATTTTAACGGGGCTGCCCTGGTCGATGCTGCTAAAGGATATGAAACGCATTTACTGGAAGGGGGTAAGATGATGGTTACCCTTGCCGGTGCGATGAGCACGGCTGAATTAGGGATCTCTTTGGCCGAAATGATCCGCCAGGGCAAGATCGACATCATCAGCTGTACGGGGGCGAACCTCGAAGAAGATGTGATGAACCTGGTCGCTCACAGCCATTATAAGAGAGTACCCAACTATCGGGACCTTACTCCCCAGGAGGAATGGGATTTGCTGGAAAACCATTACAACCGTGTTACGGATACCTGTATCCCCGAAGAAGAGGCTTTTCGCCGGCTGCAGAAGCATCTTGTAAAAGTCTGGAAAGACGCAGAAGCGAAGGGTGAGCGATATTTCCCGCATGAATTCCTCTACAAGGTCGTCCTCAGCGGTGACCTGGAGCAGTATTATGAGATCGACCCCAAAGACAGCTGGATCGTCGCTGCGGCCAAGAAGAATATCCCCATTGTGGTACCGGGCTGGGAGGACAGTACAACGGGCAACATTTTTGCATCGTATGTTATCAAGAACGAGCTGAAGGCGAGCACTGTGAAGAACGGCATTGAATATATGGCCTGGCTGGCCGGCTGGTATCGCGAGAACAGTGGTGGGAAGGGGGTTGGCTTTTTCCAGATCGGGGGTGGCATTGCGGGTGATTTCCCCATTTGCGTGGTCCCGATGATGTACCAGGATCTGGAATGGCATGATGTGCCTTTCTGGAGCTATTTCTGCCAGATATCGGATTCTACTACCTCATATGGTTCTTATTCCGGCGCGGTGCCGAATGAAAAGATCACCTGGGGTAAGCTGGATATCAAGACGCCTAAATTTATTGTTGAAAGTGACGCCACCATCGTCGCCCCGTTGATCTTCGCGTGGGTATTGGGGTGGTAATATTAGTCCTAAAATAAAAGCACCCGACTATGAACGCAAATTCAGAAGAGCTTTACCTGGAAGCAGAGGCAGATATCAAGGCCAACCATTATGCTGAAGCCTTCAAGAAGTATGAAAGCATCCTTTACGAGGAGCCGGATAGTGCTCCGGCGCACAATTCCATGGGATGGTTATACAAGACACAGTTCGATGACTATGCGAAGGCCGAGAATCATTTTCAGACGGCTGTGAAATGTGATCCGCTGTATCCGCATTCTTATTTTCATATTGCTGCGCTGCTGATGGATATGGAGCGCTTCGACGAGCTGCAGCAGCATCTGGAGCGTTGTCTGCGGGTTCGTACGATCGACAAGTCGTGGGTATATGGGCGTTTTGCCATGTCGGAGGAGCTGCGTCAGAATTATGAGAAGGCGATCTTTTATTTCGAGAAGGCGATATTGGCAAGTCAGAATGATGAGAAAATAAAGGATTACCGGTCGGATATCGACAGGTGCCAGATGAAGACTGAGATCCGGAAGAAACACGGAGAATAGACCAATATGGGCGAATAGCCTGGTTATAAAAAGTAAGGCCGGCCTCGATAAGAGGCCGGCCTTTTTATTTAGTCCGTTCGTTAGTCGGGATTAGCTCCACTCTTCATTATCTCTTTTTTCCTGTCTTTTTGTTACGCGAACTGAGACGCGGATGCTCAGCTCATACAAAAGAATGAGGGGCAGCGCTACGATGGTCTGGCTCATCCAGTCGGGCGAAGGTGTGATGATCGCTGCGACGAAAAGGATAGCCACATAGGCGTATTTCCGATAGACGCGCAGGAACCTGGGTGTGACGAGGCCGATGCTGGTCAGGACGTAGCTTACCAGGGGGAGCTGGAAGGCGAGGCCCGATCCCACGATAATGTCGATGAGGTTCTCGATATAATCATCCAGGGTAGGGATGGTCCTGATCGCGTCTGATCCTCCAATTGAATAGTTGTACAGGAAGCTGAAGGTAAAGGGCGCCAGCAGGAAATATCCGAAAGCGACCCCTGTCAGGAAGAAAAAGCTGACCCACCAGATGGCACCGCGGCTGCTTTTCAGTTCTTTTGGGGAAAGGGCGGGTTTTACAAAGCGCCATAGTTCCCAGAATACATAAGGAAAGGCGACGATGAAGCCGCCGATGACCGCAATGTTGATGCTGGAGATGAATTGAGAACTGAATTGGGTGGTCTGGAGCTTCAAACCCTGGACGGATTGCAGGCAGAGGGCGTCGCCCATATGGAGCCTGCGTCCAAGGTTACACAAGCCGACATAGCTCACAAAATCGTTCCGGATAGGTCCTCTGATGACTACGTCGAAGACCCAGTCCATCTTTATAAAGAGCACGATGGCTATTATAACAATAGCAAAGGCCGAGCGGACGATATGCCAGCGTAAGGCCTCCAGGTGATCTACAAAAGACATTTCTTCCCCGTCGGGATTCCTGTTTAACAGATTAAAAGCCATTGTTTTTTACATTCTTTGAGTCGCGCCAAAAAATAGTTGGTCTGGGTGCGCCCGCCCGTTTGGGGGACCTGAAAAAGCTTCGCGAAGTTAATTTGAAAAAGCCAAACCCGGTGCAGGCAGGTATATAAAAAAACAAGCACTCCATGACAGAGTGCATTGTTTACTCCTAACTGACCTATGAAAAACATCTCCTCAGGGTTAATGAGGGACAATATCTTTTTTTGGGTGAAGGCCGTCAGTTAGATTTGCCTGGGATTATTTTTTCGCTGTTTCCCTGGCCGCTGCCTTACGAGAACGAAGTTGATCAAAAAGAATAGAATGGAGAAAAAACGAAGGGTGTTTAACCACGGGTTAACATTGGTTAATTTTTGTCGTCCTGGCCGTTCCAAGCCCGCAATGATAGGCTATTTCAGCACTTTTACCCGGACCTCTTCGATACGGGTATCGCTAACGTTCAGGATCTCAAATTCATAGTCGCCGAGGATGATGCGATCTTTGAGATGGGGAATGGTCTCGTGCTGGTTGATGATATAACCGGAGAGGGTTTCGGATTCATTTTCCGGCAGGTCGAGATCGTATTTCCGGTTGATATAATCCAGTTCAAGACGGCCTGAGAAAATGAATTCGTCATTGGAGAGTTTTCTTTCCTCGAACTCTTCGGTGTCGTATTCGTCGCGGATCTCACCGAAGATCTCTTCTAAAAGGTCTTCCATGGTCACTATACCGGCGGTGCCGCCAAACTCGTCTACCACCCATGCGATGCTTTTTCTCTCGCGGCTGAACTTATTGATCAGGTCGGTGGCGCTCATGCTCTCCGGCACTGCGGGAATGGGATGGAGGATCGATTTGATAAAGGGGGGATTTTTAAACAGGTCCAGCAGGTGGATATAACCTGTTACATGATCGAGGTTTCCATCATAAACGACCAGTTTGCTCAGGCGGGTCTCGACGAATTTTAGCCGGACCTCTTCCATGGTCAGGTTCATATCGATGCCTTCGATCTCTTTCCTGGGCACCAGGCATTCCCTGATACGGACATTCGGGAGGGCCATGGCGGCCTTGATCAGGCTCAGGTCTTTGGTATCTTCTTCGGAGTCTCCTGTCTGTTCGAGGAAATGTTCTACATCGGTGCCGGAGAACATTGCTTTTCGTTCATCAATGCGGACATTGAAAACATATTTCAGGATCCAGATCGATATCGCTGCAAAAAAGCCGGCGATAGGGTAGATGAAGCGGGTGAGCAGCTCCATGAATTTGGCAAAGAAGCTCAGCAGGGAATCGCTTTTTGCGCTGAAGAATGCTTTGGGAAGGAACTCGCCGAAAAGGATGATGAAGAGGGATGCGACGAGGGTTTCTGCGAAAAGTCGGATCGCGTTGACATAGCCGCCCTGGTGGACTTTTGTGGCCATCCAGTTCCAGAGGGGAAGAAAGGTCTCTCCGATCATCAGTCCGAAGATGACCAGGGCTATATTATAGCCGGCAATAGTTGTTCCGATGAAGAGAGCGGGATCATCCATGAAATTCGACAGAATGATGCCGCTGTTGAGCCCTTGTTTCTTTTTTAGCTCGATAGCCAATCTGTTCGCCCGCACGAAAGCGATCTCCATGCCCGCAAAAAATGCGATCATTAACCACGCTAGCACAATCCAGATAAGGGTATTTGTATTGATCATACGGCGCTAAAGTAATAGGAAAATTTCATATTTCTAAATTAGCCCTACAAACCTGTCGATAGCCTCTTCTGCTTCGCGGCAGGCCTTGTTAAGGTCGTCATTTACGATGATCTGGTCAAAATGGTGTTTGAAGGAGATCTCATAAGAGGCCTTATTCACTCTTGCCAACAGGCTTTCCACGGTTTCGGTTCCCCTCATTTCCAGGCGGCGGCGAAGCTCGTCCACGGATGGGGGCTCGATGAACAGGGCGAGGGTGGAATCGGGGAATTGTTCCCGGATATGGATAGCCCCTTTGACCTCGATGTCCAGGAGGGGTGTGCGTCCGGTCTGCCAGATGCGTTGGAGCTCGGATCTCAGGGTGCCATAATATTTTCCTTCATAGACCATTTCCCATTCCACGAATTCGTTGTGCTGGATCTTCTGTTTAAAATTGTCCAGGCTGAGAAAGTAGTAGTCTTCCCCGTCCTTTTCATAATTGCGGGGCGAACGGGTCGCTGCCGAGACGGAAAAGGCCAGCTTTTCGGGGTATTTGTTCAGGAGATAGCGGGTAATGGAAGTCTTGCCGGCTCCTGAGGGGGCGGTGATGATGATGATCTTTGATGATCCGGCGATATTCTGTGAGTCGCTGGTGTGTTGTGATTCACTCATATTCTGTTGATTTGGGCGCCCAGCTTTCGCAATCTTTCGTCGATGTTCTGGTACCCCCTGTCAATTTGTTCGATATTCTGAATAACGCTTCTTCCTTCTGCACTGAGGGCGGCTATGAGCAGGGCTACGCCGGCCCTGATATCGGGACTGCTCATGGTGATACCCCGCAGCTGGTGTGCCCGGCCCATGCCTATGACGGCTGCGCGGTGGGGATCACAGAGGATGATCTGGGCGCCCATATCGATCAGCTTGTCGACAAAGAAAAGGCGGCTTTCGAACATCTTCTGATGGATGAGCACGGATCCTTTGGCCTGTGTGGCTACCACCAGCACGATGCTGAGCAGGTCCGGGGTAAACCCTGGCCAGGGATTGTCGTAGATGGTCAGCACCGAACCGTCGAGGAAGGTCTGGATCTCATATATGTCCTGTTGGGGGATATAGATATCGTCTCCGCGGAGTTCGAGCTGTATGCCGAGCTGTCTGAACTTGTCCGGGATGATCCCTAAATGTTCTATGCCGGCGTTGCGGATGGTGATCTCGCTTCGGGTCATGGCCGCCAGGCCGATAAATGAGCCGATCTCGATCATATCAGGCAGCATCCGGTGTTCGGTGCCGCCAAGGTATTTAACTCCCTCTATTATGAGCAGATTGCTTCCAATGCCGCGGATCTGCGCGCCCATCCGGGTCAGCATTTTACAAAGCTGCTGGATATAGGGTTCGCAGGCGGCGTTGTAGATAGTCGTGGTTCCTTCGGCCATTACGGCGGCCATGACGATGTTGGCGGTGCCGGTGACGGAAGGTTCATCCAGCAGCAGGTAACAGCCCTTTAAATGCGGGGCTTCGAGGTGGAAAAGCCCTTCTTCGGGCTGGTAGTTGAACTGGACACCCAGTTTTTCAAAACCGATGATATGGGTATCGAGTCGTCGCCGGCCTATCTTGTCGCCGCCGGGTTTGGGGATAAAGGCTTTCCGGTAGCGGGCCAGCATTGGACCGGCGACCATGACCGAACCCCTGAGCCGTCCGCTCTTATTGCGATAGGCTTCGCTGCGCAGGTAATCGATGTTTACGGCATCGGCCTGGAATACGCAGGTGTCCCTTGACTGCCGGTCAATCTTTACGCCCATTTCGCCCAGCAGGTCGATGAGCAGATTGACGTCAAGGATATCGGGGATATTGGAGATCGTTACCTTTTCGGGTGTAAGCAGTACGGCGTTGATGATCTGTAAGGCTTCATTTTTGGCTCCCTGTGGAACAATATCGCCTTTTAGTCTGGTACCCCCGATGACTTCGAATGAATTCATAAAAAAAGCGATAATGACTTTTGTCATTATCGCCGTAAAAATAATGTTTTACCTAGTACCTTTTCTTTTTGAATTTATTGTTGCCCCGGTCATTATTCCGGTCATTGCGCTGGTTATTGTTGCGCTGCTGGAACTTCTGGTTCCTTTTATTCCGGTAATCTCCGTATCCGCCGCGTTCGCGTTCGCGGTTGTCGCTGGGGCGGAATGACTTGACATAAGGGGTATTCGTAAATTCGAGCTGTCCGCCGGTCAGAGTGGAAAGTTCCTGCTGGATAGCGTCGTCGTGTACGGTTTCCTTATGCCAGTTGTTGTAGGCCAGTTTCATGTAATAGGCGATGGCGTTGGCAAACCCATTGCGTTTGTCGGGATTTTCTTCTGCGAGGGCCTTATTGATGACCAGCTCGAGATTTTTGCCCATGTGAGAGAACTTGGGATAGCGTTTCGGATAACCCATTGGGTCGGGGCGGGCCCGAAGTGTCTCACGGGTGGGAATGGGGTAAGGCGAAGCCACTTCCAGCTTAAAGTCGGAGATCAGGAAGAGGTGATCCCATAATTTATGGCGAAAGTCTTCCACATTTTTCAGGTGTGGGTTCAGAAAGCCCATCAGCTCGATAACGGCCATCGAATTGCGCTGGCGTTTCTCTTTGTCTTCCAGCTGCAGCAGGTATTCGATCATCTTTTGGATGTGCCGTCCGTATTCACGCATCACCAGGTGATTCCGCGTGGTATTATATTCCATACACTCAATTTAGGTAACAAATATAGGGAAAAGGCCTGAAGGCCCATAATAATGAGGATGGCCGGGCTACTTTGGGGTAGCCTGGCACGGATGATGGCCAGGGAGGGGTTACTTTTTTGAATAACCCGACCTGGCCACCAGGATAAACATAAGGCTATGAAACTATTCAATAAACACTTTGGTCACATACTGCCTGTTGTGGCTGAGGTCCGTCGTCCGAAGGAAATAGAGTCCCTTTACGGGCTGGGGATCCAGGTCAAGCCTGATCTGGCTGGTACCTGTCAGCGTAACGGTCTTTTTGTGCGTGACCTGGCCGGAGGTGCTGATCAATTCGGTCAGGAAACGGCCTGTCTGACCACTGTTGAACTGGAAGAAAATGCTATTGGTGGCAGGGTTGGGAAAAGTTCTGTAGGTGACAAGACCGTTGCTGCTGCTTGTTGGATCCACCAGTGATATAGCCGAGTAGGCTATTTTCCCGTCAGGATCCGTCTCTTTGATCCGGAAATAGAGTTTGCCCACAGTAGTCGGATCAGGGTTGTATTGATATTGGTATTTTGCAGAAGTACCTGTTGCAGAAGAGTTGCCTTCCTGTTTTGCGATGCTGTAGAAGTTTTTGCTGTCTGTGCTGATCTGGATTTCATATTGGGTATTGGGTTGTTGGTTCGTTGTGATCCATTGCAGGATTATGGAGTTGTCATTCAGGGTTGTCGTGAAGTCCTCTATTGAGGTGGCCAGGACTGTGGCCGGGCATATGTAGAAGCTGATCCTGGCTGTTCCCCAATATTTCGTTCGTATGCTGTAGTCGAAGGAGGTACCGGCATCCGAAGAGGCGCCGCCGCCGAATTGAATCGTATCACTTATTGTGCCTGATCCTACATAAGGCGCGGTATTGCTGGGACTGGCTGAGTTCGCTTTCTTGTTCAGGATGGTGTCCGGACCCATCAGGACGCTGTCAGACGGAATGCCGGTTGCGCCGGCGGGACCGAAGTCATAGGGTCCGTATGTCAAGGAATTTGAGCTGGGAGCATTGATATTCGGAGGGCCTGTTATCTTGGCGGAGACCGTAACGGTAAAATCTACTCCATTGTTACCGCTGACTGCCTTGTTCCTTGCCAGCGTCGAGGAGACTACGGTTATCGTATCCTGAATGGTCATGCAGGCCAGATACGTCTTTGCCGTCGGGTCATTGAACTTGTTAAACGTTATTAGTGACTTGGCAGCATTGGAGGTGTCGATTAGCACCAGCTGAGTGAGAGTGTCCGGATGGGGACAGCCGCATTGCGCAACGCTTGTTTGCGGAAGCATTACCACTATACACACGAAAGCAGTAAGCAAGTGAGGGTACACACGGTTCATAGGCACGAATTTTAAACGGATGATCGGATTAAAACGGATTAATAAATACAGTTAAACACATACAAGAATGAAGCCAAAGCGGTACCTGCGCGTTCGGGTGTATCGTAAAAACCACATTTTAGCAAAACATTTGTCATATTCAACTAGTTGATTAATAAGGTTTTAGTATTTACAAATTGTGGATAAAACGTTTGCCCTCTATATAGGACAACCTGAATTACCTTTGTGTCATGCTCATCCTTTTGGACTGCCGCCCTCTTTTTGCGGAGGGATTAGACAGTGAAAGAACCCGGTTCATTTTTTCTACCGCGGCGGCCCTTAGCAGGGATAGTGCGGTGAAATGGCTATTCCTGGCCGATCAGTCTTCGCAGACGCATCTTATTCCTGATCTGGCGGGCTCTTCTATCCTCGTGCACCGGGCTTTTCCGGGCCGGATGGGATGGCGGCTCTGGTATGACCGCCTGATACCACGCCTGGCGAAGAAACACAAGGTTGATTGGATCATGCTAACGGGGGGGGTAGCCGCTGCGCCCCGGAAGACATCGGGAGCGATACCGCAGTGTCTCTGGATGCCTGAGAAGGCAAATCCGGCGGAAGGAAAGGGTTATCTGCCTTTGTATGCCGGTCGTTTGAGGGAGAGTCTGTCGCGTGTTGCGGTGTTGTTCTGCTTCTCGTCGGCTGACCGGTCCTGGCTGGAGGGGCAGGTTCAGGGAACAGACCCGGCTAAGTTCGAAGTAGTAACGGCCTGGCCTTCGGAGGCGGCCGTACCTTTATCCATAGCCGAAAAGGAGGCGATAAAGCAGGAATATGCAGCGGGGAAGGAATATTTTCTGGCGGATGTCGCCTTATCGGATGAGGAGGGCATCACTCAATTATTAAAGTCTTTCTCTCTGTTCAAGAAAAGACAGCGTTCCAATTTGCAGCTGGTCCTTACCGGCAGGAAGCCTTTGCCGGAAAGCCAATTGAGTCAGCGTCTTGGGACTTATAAATACCGGGAGGATATCCATTGGTGTGAGCCTGCGGATGCGGAAGGGCGATTGACGGGGGCAGCCTATGCCCTGGTTTTCCCGTTTGAAAGAAAGACCCTGGGCATCCCGGTCCTCAATGCCTGGAAGGCGGAAGTCCCTGTTATCATTGCAAAAGATTCCGGGTTCAGGGACATGGCGGGGGAAGGGGTCCTGGTAGCGGAAAAGGGTGATCCGGCCTCGCTGGCGGGGCATTTGATGACTGTCTATAAGGACGAGGAATTGCGGAAGGACCTTATCGGAAAGGGGCGTGCGCGGGTTGCCGCCTATAGTCCGCAGCAGACCCTGTCCGAAATAACTGCCGCCTTAAGCCGGGTATCCTGGCAGCCAATATCGGGGTAGTATCCAATAATCAATTAACTTGCGGCTTGCTAAAATTTATCTATGGCAACTTCTTCCATTAATATTGATGTGACCCTTGACAAGGACAGGGTACCCGAAGACATACGTTGGAATGCGACAGATTCAAGGACTGAAAACGCCCGTAAGGCAAAGGCCATGATGCTGGCATTTTGGGATGGCGCTGATAAATCCGCGTTGCGGATCGATCTTTGGACAAAGGATATGATGGTCGACGAAATGGCCGACTTTTTCTATCAGACCCTGATGACGATGTCCGAGACCTGGCAACGGGCGACCCAGGACCCGGCACTTGTCAATGACATGAAGCAATTTGCCCAGGATTTTTATAAAAAGTTCAGGGAACAACAGTTGAAGACGAATAAATTATAATTTATAGTCATATGGCTTTAGAACAAAAGGTAATGGCCGACCTGAAAACGGCCATGCTGGCAAAGGATGAAGGTGCATTGCGGGGCCTTCGCGCCATCAAGGCGGCAATAATCATCGCGAAAACTTCGGAAGGCGCTGGCGGCGAGCTAAAAGAGGAAGACGAGACGAAGCTGCTGCAGAAGCTGGTCAAGCAGCGTAGGGACTCGCTGGAGATCTATCAGCAGCAGAACCGTGCCGACCTGGCAAAAAAGGAAGAGGAGGAGATCGCCGTTATTGAGAGATTCCTTCCCAAACAGCTGGATGAAGCGGCTTTGAAGGCGGCTTTGGCTAAGATCATTGCGGAAACCGGGGCTTCTTCTCCTGCCGATATCGGAAAGGTGATGGGTCTGGCGACCAAACAGCTTGCGGGGCAGGCTGACGGAAAGACGATCAGCGCTGTTGCAAAAGAGTTATTGTCCAAATAATGTCAATTGATGTCCTGTTCCTGTTGTTCCTGTTACTGGCTGTTCTCAGGGGATTGAGACAGGGCTTCATCATTGCCGTTGTTTCAGCGGTGGCGCTGGTCATTGGGCTGGCTGCCGCGATAAAGTTGTCGGCTCTTGTCGCCGGTTATGGCAGAGAGCATACGCATATCTCGTCCCGCTGGCTGCCGGTACTGGCTTTTTTGCTGGTATTTGTAGTTGTGGTCATCGGGGTTCGTGCGGGAGGTCGTCTTGCGGAAAAAGCCGTTGATCTTGCCCTTTTGGGATGGCTTAACAAGCTTGCAGGAGTACTCCTCTTTGCGGTGCTGTATACGATTATATTGAGTGTTTTGCTGTTTTATGCTGTGCAGGTGCATCTTGTTTCAGCCGATACGCTCTCCTCCTCTGTTACCTACTCTTTTATCCGCCCCTGGGGGCCGGTAGTAATTAATGAATTTGGTAAATTTGTCCCGTGGTTCAAAGGCATGTTTGCCCAGCTTGAAGATTTTTTCGGTCACCTTGGTAACAAACTGTGATACAGGAAAACCATTTGGTATGTGAAGTGTTTTTTTGGGTTAAATCGTTTATTTTAGCGGATAATTGATAGAATCTTATTAGCTGATGCAATACGAAATCAAACAAGAAGAAAAGTTCAGATTCATCGAGGAAGGGGAAGGCGAGCCGCTGCTGTTGCTTCACGGATTGTTCGGAGCATTGAGTAATTTCGGCGGTCAGATCGAATATTTTCGCCAACAGTATAAAGTGGTGGTGCCGTTGCTGCCTTTGTTGGACCTGGACCTGTTGCATACTTCGGTAGGCGGCCTGGAGAAGTTCGTCCATAAATTCGTGGAATACCGGGATTTTAAAAATATCAACCTTCTGGGTAACTCCCTTGGTGGTCATGTCGCCCTTATGTATGTGCTCAGGCACCCGGAAAGGATCAAATCGCTGACTCTTACCGGTAGTTCAGGTCTTTTTGAGAACGGAATGGGAGATACCTACCCCAAACGCGGGGATTATGAATATATCAAGAAAAAGACGGAATTAACCTTTTTTGATCCGGCTTTTGCTACCAAGGAGCTGGTAGACGAGCTTTATGAGACCGTCAATGTGCGTATCAAGGCTGTCAAGATCATTGCACTGGCCAAGAGTGCGATCCGGAACAATCTGGGCGAAGAGGTCAGCCAGATAAAGCATCCCACCCTGCTTATCTGGGGGAATAATGATTCGATCACTCCGCCGTTCGTTGGTGAGGAGTTCCGCAAGCTGATCCCCAACAGCGAGCTGCATTTTATTGATAAATGTGGTCATGCGCCGATGATGGAGCGACCGGAAGAATTCAATACTATTTTGCATAAATTTTTGCGAAAATTGAATGAGCCCGCAGCGGTAATCTGAGTTTTTTCGTCTATATTATAGTGATTATGGTGAATCTATGTTAAACAAAGAGATCATATCTGCCGCTATTCCTTCCCTGCACCTGAATGACCCTGTGTCCCAGGCCCTGGATCTGATGGCGGATTTCCATGTCACACATCTTCCGGTCGTTGTGGAAGACAAGCTGGCGGGTCTGGTCAGCGAAGACGACCTGCTGAATGTGGAGAATGACGAAATCCTTTTGGAGCAGCTTCAGCCAGGGTTTTCCAAAATTGCGGCGCATGCCGACTCTTTTTTCTATGAAGCGGTACAGCTGGTCAATGAGAATGGCCTAACTCTTATTCCCGTTATTACCGGGGAGTCGGAATATGCTGGCGCCATCAGTGCCACTGATCTGCTGAAACAGCTCGGCAGGACTTCCGGTGTCAGCGACCTGGGGGGTATCATCGTACTGGAGATGGAGAAAGTGAGCTTTTCTTTCACCGAGATCAGCAAGCTGGTGGAAACCAACGATGCCCAGATCATTCAGCTAAATACCTATGCGGATGCTTCGTCCGGCAATTTTTATATCACTCTGCGGATCAATAAGGCTGAAATCTCTGATATCGTGGCTACCTTTCAGCGTTATGAATACCAGATAAAATACTATTTTGGCGAGGAGTTGTATGAAAATGAACTTCGCAGCAATTACGATCACCTGATGAACTACCTGAATATCTGAAGCGCTGTCGCATCGTTTCGTCTTTTTTTTAACCCCTTTTATGGTAATGAAGAAGGATTGGAAGTACTTATGGATGATCCTGCCAGTTTGTCTTTTCCTTCATACTTCCGCACAAAGCGTCACCATTGGAAATATTTTTATTCAGGGGAACCGGAAAACGAAGGCCTATATCGTTGAGAGGGAGCTGTCGTTCAAAAAAGGGGATACCGTCACCATCAGCCAGATGGTCAACGCCTTTCACACGGCTCATGACCGGCTCATCAACACCCATCTTTTTAATGAGGTCGTGATCTATGTCAAGGATTTCAGCGACGGGTACAAGGTCAATGTCGAGATCGATGTAAAGGAACGCTGGTATATTTTTCCCGTGCCTTATTTCAAGCCGGTGGATCGCAACTTCACTGCCTGGAGTCAGAAACACTACAGCCTCAGCCGGGTCAACTACGGCGGGAAGTTCACGCACTATAATTTTACCGGCCGCAACGATAATCTCACGGCCTGGCTGATCACCGGGTATGCCCGTCAGTTTGAGCTCTACTACAACCAGCCCTATGCTGACAGGTCCCTCAAGCATGGTTTTGGCTTTGGCTTTAACTATATCGCGCAGAAAGAGCTGGATGTCCGGACCGTCAATAATCAGCAGGGCTTTATCAACTCCGACACCCTGGCTTATTCGGGAAGGTATCTCAGCCAGCAGCTGTCCTTTTCTGCGCGGTACTTCTACCGGCCCCGGCTGAAGGTCAGACATGTTCTCAATTTCACCATGGTATCGACCACTATCGACAGCGCGGTCACGGTCTGGAACCCGCACTATCTGGACAACGACAAAAGAAAGGTCATCTATCCCCAGCTGACCTATACGTTGAATTATACGGACGTAGACTATGTATCTTATCCTCTGAAGGGTATTATTTTCGAAACCTCTCTCACGCGTCGCGGAATCAACCGTGACATGAACCTGTGGCTTCTCTCCACCCGGCTGATCAGGAGCTGGCCGCTGGCAAAGAAACTCTGGTTTGGCGTCGAAAATATCAATATGCTGAAGGGGCCGCTTAGTCAGCCCTTCTATAATCAGACCCTTATCGGTTATGGGGACATGTATATCCGGGGGCTGGACCGGTATGTCATTGACGGCACGGCAGGCAGTATTGTTCGCAATACTCTTTTCCGTGAGTTGCTGAACTTTAATATCCCGATCAGGAACAGTGTTTCGCATGACCATGTCCCGTTCCGCGTTTATGCTACTGCCTTTTCGGATTATGGGTATGCCTATAACCGGGATTTCAGGGACAATTCCCTGGTCAACCGGATGTTATATACCGGTGGGATTGGAATAGATATTGTTACCTTTTATGATCTTAGTTTCAAGTTCGATTATAGCTTTAATCAATTAGGGCAAAACGGCCTATTTTTACACATTCGAAATGATTTTTGATACCAATTATAATGAAAGTAGCAATATATAGCCGTGTTATTGAATATGAATTTAAGACCGAGGTCCAGCGTCTGTTTGACGAGCTGATCCGCCAGAATCTGCAGCCGGTGATGTATAAGCCTTTCCTGGAGAAGATCGGGCCAGCATTGGCACTTCCTCCACATATCACCTCTTTTACCTGTTCGGATGACCTGGACGACTCCATCGAATTTATCATCAGCCTTGGGGGGGACGGGACCCTGCTGGACACTGTCTCGCTCGTCAGGGATAAAAATATACCTGTGCTGGGCATTAATTTTGGCCGGCTGGGATTTTTGGCGAGCATTGGCAAGGAGGAGCTGACGACGGCGGTCACAGCACTGGCCAACCGTACTTTTCTCGTGGACAAAAGGTCCCTGATCCATCTGGATGCGAACCTGCCGCTGTTTGGGGAGGTGCCTTACGGGCTGAATGAATTTGCGATCCATAAGACAGATACCTCGCCGATGATCAAGATACACACTTATCTTAATGGAGAATTTCTAAATACGTATTGGGCTGATGGTCTGATCGTGGCTACCCCAACCGGGTCAACAGGTTATTCCCTGAGCTGCGGGGGCCCGGTAGTTTTCCCCGATTCGGCCAGTTTTGTCATTACTCCGGTGGCTCCACACAATCTAAACGTGCGTCCCATCGTTGTACCGGATAATAATATCATCTCTTTCGAGGTAGAGGGACGGGCTGAGAATTTCATCTGCGTCCTGGACTCGCGAAAAGAGATCGTTGACAAACAGGTTCAGCTGGCGGTGCGCAGCGAAGCCTTTACGCTCAGCCTTATTCGTCTGAATGAGAACAATTTTCTGCAGACGCTGAGGGGGAAGCTCTCCTGGGGACTTGATACCAGGAATTAATCCTGACTGGCGCCTGCCTTGTCCGTTGATATTATGATCCCTCCTCCAACTATCCCAAAGAAAGCCCGGTCTTTTTTTTGCATTAAGCTATTTTTATATATTATCAATCATGACAAAGCTATTATTGGGCAGTTTGTTGGCGATGGTGATCTGCCTGCGGGTTTCTGCGCAGGAAGAGGCCTTTGTACAGGAGGGGGAATATGGGGTTTCGCTGGGGGCCGCGCATTATTTTGGAGATCTGAATCCGAATCCGCGTTTTAACCGGCCGGGTTTGGCGGTGGGGGCTTTTTTCAGAAAGCAGTTTGGCAACTACGTGGCAGTCCGGGTGGGTGGGCAATATGCCTTTGTGGGGTATTCGGATAAATATAATACCTCGAACGAGTTTATGTTAAGACGGAATCTCAGCTTTAACAGCAATATCTGGGAGTTGGCGGTGCAGGGCGACTTTAACTTTTTCAAGTTTGTCCCCGGAAGTGAGTACAACCGGTTCACGCCTTATATTACTTTTGGGGCGGGCATTTTCAATTATGATCCTTATGCTTATTACCAGGGGCAAAAAGTCTATCTGCGTCCGTTGGGGACGGAAGGTCAGGGCTCTGCCGCCTATCCTGACCGCAAGACCTATGGTTCGATGGCCGTGTGCTTTCCGTTTGGGGTAGGGGTCAAATACAGCCTCAACCGGCGGATGAATCTGGGTTTCGAGGTGCTGTACCGGTTCACTACTACGGACTATATCGACGATGTGAGCAAGACGTATGCGCCTGATGCCCAGCCGCAGACCCTGCCGGACGGGTCCCCCACCCTTTGGTATGTCATGCAGGACCGTTCTTCTGCGACGGGGGAGCCGATCGGGATCAAGGGCAGGCAGCGGGGTTATTCCAATCAGAAGGACAGCTATATCACGGCGCAGGTCATGCTCACTTTTAATCTGACCTCTTATAAGTGTCCAAGCGCAAAGTAGAGGCTGTGGGCTTCACCCAAATAACAGAGACGGACACAGTCCGGCGGCCTAACCGAGCTTGCGAAGGTTACGAACGTTCCCGAGCATAGCGAAGGGAACGAGCGAGCCGGGGCGAGGGACGAAGCCCGCGAAGCTATGACCAAGGGACGACGGTCCGCCGAAGTTCTCCAATATATTAGATCTGATACAGTATTTGGCGCGGTGGCTACATTTAACCGGAGCCAAAGCGCCAAATAATGTATCTTTGTGCCCCAAAACCGGGCTCGCTCCGGTTTGCCGCATTGTGCGCCAACAAATAAACGCCTTCTATGGACCTTTTGAAGGAAAAAATAGATTTGAAGAAGCTTCCCAGCCACATCGCCATTATTATGGACGGGAATGGCCGTTGGGCCCAGGAGAAGGGCCAGGACCGGCTATTTGGCCATTTTCATGGGGTGGAAAGCGTGAGGGATATCGTGGAAGGCTGCGCCGAGCTGGGCATTGGTTATCTGACGTTGTATGCTTTTTCTACGGAGAACTGGGACCGGCCGGCCTATGAGGTGACCGGGCTGATGGAATTACTGGTCGAGACGATCCGTAAAGAGGTCGGCAC
>Ga0310811_10002548_pt1 | contig 22846 bp, 21 predicted proteins | sample YCmetagenome_FD_207642 | JGI IMG/M metagenome (GOLD analysis project Ga0310811, IMG submission 207642) | Soil microbial communities from experimental microcosm in Duke University, North Carolina, United States - YC | ecosystem: Engineered > Artificial ecosystem > Soil microcosm > Unclassified ...
TCCGTCATCTGGAGAAAGTAGCCCGGTAAGAAAAGCGGCCGCGTCGGCCTCGAGGGGCCGGCGCGGCCGAAGTCAAGGGAACGAAAGATCCTCCTTAGAGAGGCAGTCCGTCGTGATCGAGAGGCGGCAGGCCGATATCGTCGCGCAGCAGGTTTCGCCCGCGGAAATAGGGCAGCGGCTCGCTGGCGTCGATCTCGGTCGGCCGGTCGTGAGTCCGTTGCGTCACGCCTTGCAGCATCCTCGATACCGCATCGAAGACGCGGGCGCCGAGGCCCATTGGCGTCCTGTCGGGCGACAACGGGATATGCACGTCGAAACTCAACATTTAGTCCTCCTTGCTGCAAAGCGCCGTGACGCGCTGTCGAGCCGGGCCTCAGAACTTACCAAGTAATTGTCGAAAGCTCGGCTCATTTACCTAGAGTAAAGACTTCGTCCCTCTTGCTCTGGGTCATCTCCCAAAGCCTTCGTGACGGATGCGACACTAGAGGGGAGGGCGTGAGCCAGGCGCTTGCGCTGCGTCAAAGGCTTCGGCAGGATCGTCAAAAATCAACTCGATATCGTCAAAAAACAGAGTTCCGGGGCCGCCGCCCCGGTTCGAGGAGAGTTTGCTTGCTGCAGCTGCGTCTTCTGGGGTCGTTCGAAGCATCCGACGCGGCCCGCGCGAAGGTCATCGCGATCGGCGCCAAGAAGAATCGCGCCCTCCTCGGCTTCCTCGCCCTGCAGCCCAATCAATCCGCCACCCGCAGCGCCCTTGCGAACCTGCTCTGGAGCGATCGCGACGAGGCCCATGCCCGCAACAGCCTGCGCCAGTCCCTGCTATCGCTGAAAAAGGATCTGGGCGAGGTGCATCCTGCACCGATCCAGCTGCAGGAGGATCTGATCGGGCTGACCCCGGGCCAGGTCATGATCGACGTCCTCCGCTTCAAGCAGCTTGCCGTCTCGAGCGCCCTCGGCGATCTCCAGGCCGCCGTCAGCGGCTATACCGGGGCCTTCCTGGAGCAGCTCTCCATCCGCGATCCCAGCTATGAGGAATGGGTCGCCGACAGCCGCAGCCATCTCGCCGAGCTGCTCGGCTCGACCCTGGAACGCTTGTGGCAGCGGCAGGAAGGCGAGGAGCGGATCGCCTCGCTGCGGCGGCTGCTGTCCTTCGACCCGACGCGCGAGGCCGCGCATCGGGCGCTCATGACCGAGCTCGCCCGCAGCGGCGATCTGGCCGGAGCCCTGCAGCAATATGAGCGCTGCAAATCGCTGCTGCGCCAGGAGCTCGATGTCGCCCCATCGGCCGAGACCGAGACGGTCCGCCGGCAGATCTTCGAAGGGCGGGTGCCCGCGGTGCAGTCGGAGCCCAGCGCCGCGCCGGCCAGCATTCCGGTTCCCGCCGTCGTGGTTCTGCCCTTCTTCAATGTGGGCGGCGATCCCGAGCAGCAATATTTCAGCGACGGCATCACCAATGATCTGACGACCGATCTGTCGCGCTTTCCCGCCTTCCGCGTCATCGCCAGCCATTCGGCTTTCGCGGTGCGCGACAAGGGAGCCAATCTTGCTACCGTCGCCCGGGAGCTGGGCGTGCGCTATGTGGTGGAGGGCAGCGTGCAGCGGCTGGGCCGCCAGATCCGCATCAATGCCCAGCTGATCGATGCGACCACCGGCCACCATATCTGGAGCGAGCGGTACAACCGCAGCCTCAGGGCGCTTTTCGCCCTGCAGGACGAGATCGTGCGCAATATCGTGTCGCGTGTGGCGGTGCGCCTCGAGATCTCGGAGCGCGAGCGGGCGCTGCGCAAGCCGACCAAGAGCCTGGAGGCTTATGATTATTATCTGCGTGGGCAAGAGGATTGGGTCACCTGGACGCCGGAGGCCAACCGCCGGGCACAGGATCTCTTCCGCAGGGCGATCGAGCTCGATCGGAAGTTCGCCCGCGCCTATAGCGCCCTCTCCTATGTCCTGATCCAATCCGCCCTTGCCGCCTGGACGCCGCGGCCGGAAGACGTCATCCGGGAAGCTCTCACCCTCGCCGAGACCGGCGTCGCCCTGGCACCGTCGAATTTCGAGGCCCATGGCAGCCTGGGGTTCGCCTGCCTCTACAACCGCGACTTCGGGCGCAGCCTCGCCTGCTACCAGAAGGCACTCGAGCTCAATCCCCATGGCGCCGATCTGCTGGCCGACATGGCCGACACGCTGGTCAATGTCGGGCGCACCGCCGAGGCGGTGGAGAAGATTGCCCAGGCCAAGGAGCTGAACCCCCTGGGGCCGGACTGGTACGACTGGGTGCTGGGTATCGCCGCCTATCACGATGGCCGCTATGAGGAGGCCTATGCCGCCCTGTCCCAGGTCGGCAACCCGCCGAATTATCTCCGCCGCCATCTGGCGGCCACCCTCGTCTGCCTGGGGCGGTTCGAGGAGGCGGAGGGCGTCGCCAAGGAGATGCTGCAGCGCCAGCCCGGCTATCGCCTCGCGGCCGAGGTTCTTACGCCTTACAAGGACCCGGCCATGCTGCAGGCCTTTATCGGCCAGCTACGGCGCGCGGGCCTCCCGGATTGACAGCTGCGCCCGGTGTGGCGCAGATTTGATCGAGCTGGGAGGGCCCGAGACTTGAATAAGGCATTTGCTTACTATCTCCGCGGCTGGACCTTTTATCTTTACTTTAGAGGCGATTACAACGGCGAGGCTCGCCGGATGTATCGGGAGGCGATCAAGGCCGACCCGAAATTCGCGCGCGCCCATGCCGATCTCGCTTATTCCATCCTCCATGCCTGGCTCTTCAACTGGGACGCCACCTCGACCATGGAGGAGGCCCAGAAGCATGCCGAGGCCGCTCTCAAGCTCGAGCCCGACGACTACTACAACAATTGGGTCGCCTCGGCCTGCCATCTCTATTTGCGCCAGTTCGACAAGGCGACGGCCGGGTATGACAAGGCGCTGGAGCTCGCCAGGAGCCAGGCGATCCCCGATGAGATCGGCGCGCTGCGCATCGACCGCGCGGAAATGCTGCTGCTGACGGACCGGGGGCCCGAGGCGCTGAAGGAGATCCAGAGCGTGCTGGCGGACAAGAGCCATACCCCGGAGAAATGGTATTACTGGGTTCTCTCCTGGGCCCATTACGGCGAAGAGCAATACAAGGAATCCCTCGCCGCCCTCGGCCATATCGGACGGCCGCGCAATGCCATCCGCAAGAACCTGATCGCGACCCAGGTGGCGCTGGGTAATCTGGCCGAAGCCAAGGCCGATGCCGCCACTTTCCTCAAGGAGGAGAAGGGCCACGGGATCACCTACGGCACCGCCGGCCGCGACGCTCTCCCGGGCCTGCTCAAGATCGAGGACCGCCTGCCCTTCAAGAACCCCGAGAAGCTGAAGCGCTGGAAGGGCCATCTGTCCAGCGCCTTCGAAGGCGCGTCGCAGCCTTAAGGCAAGGCACGCCCGTTAGCGCAATTCTCTGCCGAGCCGCAGCGCCTCCTCCCTCAACGCCGTCTTGTCGAGCTTGCCGATCGGCAAGAGCGGCAGCTCGTCGCGAATGACGAAGCGCTTGGGGATCTTGTAATTGGCGAGGCGCGCCCGGCACCAGGCGTCGAGCGCCGGCGCATCGAGATCATGGCCTGATTTGCGCAGCACGAAGGCGCAGCCGATTTCCAGATAGAGGGGATCGGGTGTGGCGACCACCGCCGCCAGGCTGACGGCGGGATGGGATTCCAGGACCATCTCGATCTCGCGCGGATAGATGCTGTAGCCGCCCGATTTGAACATCTCCTTGATCCGCCCGATGATGCGCAGCCGGCCGGACTCGTCGACGCGGCCGATATCGCCGCTATGCAGCCACCCCTCGGTATCGATCGCCACGGCCGTCGCCTCGGGCTGGCGGAAATAGCCCGCCATGACACAAGGGCCGCGCACCAGCACCTCGCCCGCCTCCCCCTGGACCACCGTCTTGCCATCGCCGTCCAGGATCCGCAGCTCATAGTCCGGGGCCGCCCGGCCCACCGTCTCGGCGAGCACGGCAAGGGGATCGCCGGGCGCGGTATAGGTCACGGAGCAGGAGGATTCCGTCAGCCCCCAGGCGGTGACCACCGTCTCCGCCATGTCCTGGAGATCGGGAATCTGATCCGCCGGCATGGGGGCGCCCTCGAAGAAGAGCAGCCGGAGGCTCGAGGTATCGCACGCACGGCGATCTGGCACGGCCAGCATGCGCTGCAGCATCGTCGAGATCTGCAGCAGGCAGGAGACACGCTCCCGTTCGATCAGCGCCAGCGCCTCGGCCGGATCGAACCGCTCCTGAAAGACGATGGTCCCGCCGCCGATCAACGCATGGGAGACGATATCGCTGCTGGAGGCGATATGGCTGACCGGCAGATTGCAGAGGACGATGAGCGAGTCGACCGGAAACAGCCGGTCCTGCACGGTCGCACAATGCACGAGATTGCGATGGGTGATCATCGCCCCCTTGGGCCCGCCCGTGGAACCCGAGGTGTAGACGATCAGGGCCACGTCATCGGCCTTCACCGCCGCGACGGCCGCCGCATAGACCTCGGCCTGAACCGATACGCCCTGCTCGAGGAATTCCTCATAGCCGAGCCCGAGGCCTTGGCTTTCCCCCATGATCACCAGGCCCTCGATGCCGGGAAACTCCATCGCCAAGTGTTTCAGGTCCTGGCGATGATCCCGGTCGCGCAGATGGGGGAAACCGAAGAGCAGGCGAGGCTGGCTGTCCCCCAGGACCTGGCGGTGCTCGGCCAGACGATGGACGGGGTTCAGCCCCAGCCAGATGGCCCCGATCCTGGCGCAAGCGAGAAAGACGACCAGATATTCCGGCCGCGGAGTCGACAGCATGGCGATGCGGTCGCCCGGCAAGATCCCATGAGCGAGCAAAGCGCGGGCGCAGCGGTCGATCGCCACCGCCAGCGCGCGATAGCTGAGCCGGCGCTCGCCGAGGACGGCAGCGTCGCGATCGGGAAAAGACGCCGCGGTATGAAACGGGAAATCGCTGATGCGAAACGGCATGGCCGACGCCATGGCGGACCCGTCGCAGTTCAACCGGATCGCTAGTCGCGGAAGTTCACGAACTGCAGGGGCTGCTCGACCTTGAGGGTGCGGATGAGGGCAATGGCCTCCTGCAGATCGTCGCGCTTCTTGCCGCTGATACGCAGCTCGTCGCCCTGGATGGCCGCCTGGACCTTGAGCTTGGCGTCCTTGATCGCCTTGACGATCTGCTTGGCGAGCTCGCGGTCGATACCCTGCTTGACCACGATCTCCTGGCGGACCATGTCGCCCGCGGCGCGCTCCGGATCCTTGAACTCGAGGGCCGAGGGCTCGATCTTCCGGCGCACCATATGGGCCTTCAGCAGCTCGTGCATCTGCTTCAGCTTGGGTTGATCGTCGGCGTTGACGGTCAGCACCGACTCGGCCCGCTCGATCTTGCTCTTGGAGTTCTTGAAGTCGAAACGGGTCGCGATCTCGCGCGCGATGTTTTGCAGCGCATTGTCGACCTCGTTGAGATCGGTCTTGGAGACGACGTCGAAACTGGGCATGGCAAGACCCCTCGCAAGGACGGACCGGCCCTCTCATAGCATGAATCCCGCCGCCGGTGCGCGGCCGGGAGACGGCTGTTGCGGCAGGGCCGGGCGGGAGGCAAAGTCCCCGCCCCATGGCCCGGCCCCGGCACAAGATCGTCCTGATCAAGCCCTCGCATTACGATGCGGCGGGCTATGTCATTCAATGGCGCCGATCGAGGATGTCCTCGGCCAGCCTGGCGGCCGCCTATGGGGAGCTGGCGGCCTGCGCCGAGGCCCGCATTCTCGGGTCCGAGCTTGCCATCGACATCGAAGCCCATGACGAAGCCAATACGGTCGTCGATCCTGCGGCGATGATCGCGAGGATTCGCGCCGCCGGTGCCGGGTTCCTCGCCCTGGTCGGGGTGCGGACCCATGAATATCCCCGCGCCCTCGACCTCGCCCGGCCCTTCCGCGCCGCGGGCCTGCCGGTGGTGATCGCGGGATCTCACATTGCCCGCTGCCTGGCGATGCCCGCGCCGCTGCCGGCCCTCCAGGGGGCCCTCGATCTCGGTATCATCCTTCATACCGGCGAAGGCGGCATGGCCGGCCTTCTGCAGGACATCGCTCGGGGCCGGGCGGAGCCGATCTATCACGCAACCACCGATCCGGCGGGCGCCGATAAAAGGGCGCTGCCCCGCCTCCCGCGGCGGGTCATGGGCCGGGTGCTGGATCGTCAGATGGGAGTCGAAGCCGCCGGGCGTAGCCCCGAGGAGGTCGAGGCGATCCTCCGCGCGGGCGCCGGGCAGGGCATTAGGCAATTCTTCCTGACCGACGATGATTTCAGCCGCCACGAGAGCTGGGCGGCGATCCTGGACCGTCTCGCCGCCCTGCGACGCGAGGGGCTGAAGATCCGCCTCGGCTTCCAGACCGGTTCGCGCTGCCATCGACTGCCGGGCTTCATCGAGAAGGCGGCCGCGGCCGGCTGCGAGACGGTTACCGTCGCCCTGGAACCCATCGGCACCGATTCCCGCGCCGAGCGGCTATCGGACGCCCGCCGGATGCTGCAGGCCTGGCGGGCCCGGAAGGTGATGACGACGGCCGCCTATGGCCTGGGATTCCCGACCGATACGCCGGATTCCATCGCCCGCGACATCGAGACCATCAAGCGGGAGCTGCCGGTCGACCTGGTCGCCTTCTTCTGCGTGACCCCGGCGGCGGTCGCACCGAAAACCCCGCCGGCCAAAGCGGCGGCCGTCGCGCCCGATCTCAATCTTTACGATCTCGAGCATGTCACCGGCCGCCACCCGCTGATGTCAGCGGAGGTCTGGACGCGGGTCTATCGTCATGCCTGGCTGCGCTATTACACCGACGCGCATGTCGCCAGGCTCCTGCGCCGGGCAGGGGCCAGCGGCCTCGACTCTCGGCAGCTCGTGGCGCGGCTCACGCTCTTCGCCGGCGCCGACCGCATCGAGGGCGTGCATCCCCTCCGCACAGGATTCCTGAGGCGCAAGCTCGGCCGAAACCGACGCCCCGGGTCAGCAATGGAGCACGGCCTGCTGTTTCATCTCCGCCGCGCCTTCGAGAGCGCGACGAATCTTCTGCAATGGGTCAAGCTCGGGCGGCGCTTACGGCGCATCCGGCGCGAGGTGACGGCCGAGGGTGCCGTCTACAGGGACGAGGCCTTGGCGCCCGAGGCCCCGTAGCCGGCCGCGCGATCCTCCGCCACCGCTTCGGCCGATCGCCGCCCGGGATTGCCCCAGCCGCCCCCGCCGGCGCTGCGATAGCGCAGCCGGTCGCCGCGCTTGAGGCGAAGCGCGATGTGCTTGCTTGGTAGCGCGGATTCTTCGCCCGCCGCCGGCGTCAGCCAGCAACCGGCAAGTCCGCCCGGGCCGCCGCCGGCATAGCCCCAGGGGGCGGTCTCCGGCGCCGCTTGCTGCAGATAGCCGGAGACCGTGCAGACCCCGGCCAGGATCTCGTAGTCGCGCTCCATTGCGAGCCCGCCGCGGAACTCGCCGGTCCCCCCGCTGTCCGGCACCAGGGCCGAGCGCCGGACGCGGATCGGGCTCATGGTCTCCAGCACCTCGGCCGAGAGCAGCGCGCAATTGCCGCCATGGGTGTCGACGGCGGGAATGCCGTCGCCGCCGGGATATCCGCCCATCCCGCCCCCGATGATGTCGGAGATGAGGAAATAGCCGGGCTCCCCGTTTGCGGCCAGGGCGGCGGGGCGATCATCGAGCCCGCCCGCCGCGAAAGTGGGAAAGGAGACATGGCAGCCGGCCGCTGCCGTCTCCGGCACCAGCGGCGTCAGCGCCTTCAGCACCGCATCGGCCAGCGCCTGCTGGGTCAGATGGCGCACCGAGACCGCCGCGGGACGGCGCGGCGAGAGGACCGTGCCCTCGGGCAGGCGGATCTCGATCGGCCGGTTGCAGCCTTCGTTCTGCGGCAAGGATGGAGCGAAGAGCGCTTTGACCGCGAAATGCACCATGGAATGCGTCGAGGAGAGCGGGCAGTTGAGGCCGCAGTCGCGCTGGGCGCTGGTCCCGGCGAAATCGAGAATCAAACGGTCGCCCTGGACGATGGCCTGCACCCGGATCGCGATGGGCTCGGCCGCGCCGAATCCGTCCTCGATCAGCACGCAGGCCTCGCCGCGGCCGTCACCGATGGCGGCGAGCGAGCGGCGGACATAGGTCTCGGCATAGTCCATCGCCGCGGCCGAGAGCGCGGCGAAGCGCGCGGCGCCGTAGCGCTCGACCAGCGCCTGGACGCGGCGCTCACCGGTATGACAGCCGGCAATCTGGGCGCGCAGATCCCCGGCGCTCGCCTTGGGGTCGCGGACATTGGCGGCAATGATGTCGAAGATGGCGCGGTTGGGCCGGCCTGCCTCCACCAGCTTCAGGGGCGGCAGGATCAGCCCCTCTTCGAAGACCTCGCGACTGTCGGCGGCCTCGGTGCCGGGCACCTTGCCGCCGATATCGATGTGATGAGCGATGGTCGAGGCGATCGCGATGATCTTGCCCGCATGGAAGATCGGGCTGAAGAGCACGATGTCCGGGGTATGGGTGCAGCCGCGATAGGGGTCGTTGGAGACCAGCACATCGCCCTCGCGCCACTCTTCCAGCGGGATCGCCTGCAGCATGTGTTGCGCCGCCAGGCGCATGATGCCGAGCTGGGCGGGGATCGTCTCGGCCTGTGCCAGCATCTCGCCATCGGGCAGCAGCAGGCCGCAGGCATAGTCGTACATGTCCCAGATGATCGAGGAATAGGCCGAGCGGCGCAGCGCCATCGACATCTCCTCGGCGGCGCTGACGATCTCATGCTGGAAAGTGTCGCGATCGATGGGATCGATGTTCATGACGGCGTTCCGCTTTCCGGGGTAATGGCCAGCACGCCGCCGGCGAGCGCTTCGGCGATATGGCCCGGCATGACCAGCACGGTCGTGTCGAGCTGGTGGATCAGAGCGGCGCCGCGGATGCGCGCACCCGGCTTCAGCTCGGCGCGGTCGTAATGCCGGCAGGGTATGAAGCCGGAGCGGCGGTCGAGATAGACGGGCCGCTCGCCGAGAGCGGCGGGCTCATAGGCATCGCCAGGGGCCTCGGCCTCGGCGGCCGGCCGCTCGAGACGGCCGAGCCCCGTCAGACGCAGATTGACCAGCTCGATCGGCGCCTCGGATTCCCCGTGGCCATAGGCAGTGCGATGTGCCGCATGGAAGCGCTGGGCGATGGAGTCGCTTTCCCACCATTCCGCTTCGCCGGGCATTGGCAGGGCCAGCTCGAGCTCGTGGAACTGGCCGAGATAGCGCAGATCGCCCGCGAGGCGGTAACGCCGGGCCGCGGGCTCGATGCCGTCGGCGGCGAGCTCGGCCTCGAGCTGTGCGCGCAGCGCCATCGCTTTGGCCGCGAGCTCGCCGGCATCGATGCCGCAGAGCGGCCGGCGATGCACGAGCTGCAGCGTATGGCGGATATCGCTCATCAGCAGGCCTTCGGCACAGAACACCCCGGGATGACGCGGCACTAGCACCTCGGCCATCTCGAGCCCCGCGGCGAGATAGGGCGCCAGCAGCGGGCCGGCGCCGCCGAAGGCCAGCAGCGAGAAGCGGCGCACATCCAGCCCGCGCTCCACCGAGATGGTGCGGATGGCCTGGGTCATCTGGACATTGGCGATGGCGATGATGCCGGCGGCCGCCTCCTCCAGCCCGAGGCCCAGCGGCCGGGCAACGCCCTCGCGGACGGCGGCGGCGGCAAGAGCTGCATCGAGCTTGATCCGGCCGCCGAGATAACGCTCGGGATCGAGCAGACCCAGCAGCACCGCCGCATCGCTCACCGTGGGCTGGCTGCCACCCTGGCCGTAGCAGGCCGGACCCGGCACCGCGCCGGCGGAATCCGGCCCCACCTTCAGGGCGCCGGCGCGGTCGACCCAGGCGATGGAGCCGCCGCCGGCGGAGATGGTCTCGATGTCGAGGCTGGTGAGGCGCAGGGGCTGGCCGCCGATGGCACGCTCGCGCACCGTGCGGGGCTCGCCCTCGGCGATGACCGAGAAATCCGCCGAGGTGCCGCCCATGTCGAAGGTCACGAGATCGCGGCGGCCGAGGCGTTGTCCCAGCGCGCGGCCCGCGATGACGCCGGCGGCGGGGCCGGAAAGCATCATATGGGCGGGATTGGCCCGCGCCGCCCGCGGCGTCGCCACGCCGCCGTCGCTGCGCATCAGCCGGAGGGGACAGCGCGCCCCCACATCCGCCAGCTTCGCCTCGACATCCCCGAGGTAGCGGTCGACCACCACCCCGACATAGGCGGCCAGCGCGGTGGTGTTGGCGCGGGGATATTCCTCCATCTGCGGATTGACGGCGCTGGAGAGATAGAGCGGCAGGCCGGGAAAGGCACTCGTCAGCGCCGCGGCCAGCCGGCGCTCATGGCGATCTTCGAGGAAGGAGAAGTTGAGACAGATGGCGATGGCCTCCGGCGCGAGCGCAGCGAGCTCGCCCACGACCCGCACGACTTCCACGTCGCTGAGAGCCTCCACCACCGCGCCGAAGGCATCCACCCGTTCCGCCACCTCGACGACATGTGACCGGGGCACGATGGGTGCGGGCTTCTGCTGGCGCAGGGGATAGAGCCGCGGCCGCTGCTGGCTGCCGATCTCCAGAAGATCGCGAAAGCCCTTGGTGACCAGCAGGGCGGCCCGGGCACCCCTGCGCATGAGGAAGGCATTGGTGGCGACGGTGAAGCCATGGACGAAAAGGTCGATATCGCCGGGCGCGATCCCGGCCGCTCTCGCGATTAGCTCCAGCCCCGTCCCGATGGAATCCGCCTTGCCCCTCTCGCCGGAGGGCAGCTTCTCCACCAGGGTACGGCCGCGGCTGCTGTCGATCAGCACGAGATCAGTGAAGGTGCCCCCGACATCCGCCGCAAGATAGATCACCTGACCTCGCCCCTGTTCGCGCGCTCCCGCGTCAAACATATATGGCTCAGGTCAGAGGCTCTACCCTGCTCCTAAAACGTTTGGGGCCGCGAGTCACCCCGCGGCCCCAGCCGAACTGCGTCGCTTCAGCAGCGATTAGTAGGGGCCGTCACCGGCCCAGCGGTAGTCGAGATCTCGCCCACCGCCGCCGGCACCGACATAGGCCGTCTTGGTGATGGCTTGGCCGGCGTGGGTCGCCGTGACGCTATAGCTGCCCGGCCGAAGCCGAGCGTAGAAGAACGGTCCCTGGGAGACGGCGCTCAGCACCGTATGGCCGCTGGAGTCCCTGATCTCCACGGGGATATTGGCGAAATAGGCACCCGTGCCGATTTGGGCAAACAGGAGGTGGAGGTTGTACTGGCCGCGCTGCGCTTCCATCGACTGCTGCCAATCATCGGCAATGCCACCCGACACGAAGGTGATTCCATCCTGCGTCTGAGGGGCGGGGTTGAGAGGCGGCACCACTTGGGTCTGCGCGACGGCCAAAGGCGCTGCCTGGACCGCCAGCAGACTGGCAAGGGCGACATACGTGGCAATCCTGGTCATGACATAGTCCTCCATAAGATCGGGCTGCAAAAGCCCACGAGAAAAAACCTGCCAGGGGGACCACGGGTTCCGGGAAATGGACCGTCAAAAACACTGGAAAACAATGTCACGGGAGGCATGAACGGCCCGCCGCAACGCGCAGAAATCCGGCCCGCGCGGCCGTCAATCCGCCCCGCCCTCCAAGTCAACCGGGAGCGTTCAAAAAGGCAGGCTAATTGCCGCCGGCCCAGCGGTAGTCGAGATCGGCACCGCCGCTCGCCGACACGGTGGCCGACTTCGTCACGGCCTGCCCGCCATGGCTGGCGGTCACCTTGTAGCTACCCGGCTTCAACCGGGCATAGAAGAACGGGCCCTGGGAGACGGCGTTCAGCACGGTCTGGCCGCTGCTGTCAGTGATCTGCACCGGCACATTGGTGAAATAAGCGCCGGTCCCCTCCTGGGCGAAGAGAAGGTGCAGATTGTACTGGCCCTTCTGCGCCTCCATGGCCTGCTGCCAATCATCAGCGATGCCCCCCGAGACATAGGTGACGTCACCCTGGGTCTGGGGCTGCGTCTGCGCCTGAGCCATCGGCACGGTCTGCACGGCCAAGAGCACGGCGAGAGAGACGGACGCGGAAATCCTGCGCATGGGATTAATTCTCCAAAGGATGACGGCCGGTAATATTCGGCTTAGATCCACAACGTGGGATTCGGTGCACGGTTCCGCAACAGCCCCGGTAACGCCGAGGGACTCCTAAAAGGTCAGGCCGGCGTGAACCAGAATACCGACGGCGACGAGCCCATACATGATCACGCCGATGGTGTTGCCGATGATCAGGGGGAGCTCGCGCCGGTGGATCCCATAGGCCACCCAGAGCAGGGCGATGACCGTATAGACGGCCCAGGTTATGAGCGACTGCCCCGCGGCGTGCTCGGTATGGGTCTTAAAGACCTTGATGACCTGCGGAATGGTGGCGAGAGGGCTGATCAGCCCGATCACGACCATCAGGTGGTGGAATTTCGATCGCTGTTCCCGCTCCATCCTCCTGCCCCCGATCCGCCCCCCGGCGCGTTCACCGCACCTGTTTTGCTCGATCGGGGCGAGTTTGTCGACTCGGCGACGGAACTAGCTCCCGAACAGGAGGCGAGTGCCGGTGATCAGGGTCACGGCGATCCAAAATCCCAGGAGAAGCTGTCGCTCGTTTCGGGGCATGGGCCTATCCGCATCGCGCCACCTCGCATGATTTGGCGGCGGCCCATAAAGCTTCCAGGGGATGCCATGCCGCTCAGAATAAGCGGCTCATAAGAGTCAGTCGCAGGAGACGAAATCGCACTTTCCTTGGTCATGCGAGCGGGCGCCGCCGGCATGCGCCGCCAGGGCGGCGCCGATGCCGAACAACTCTCCGTGATCCGCCTTTGTAGGCAGGAGCGCGAAGGCGGCGCCGAGAAGCAGCGCCAGGAGGAAAAGCCTCGCATACCGCTTGAAAGTCATGACGAGCCTCATGCCGTGAAGAATCGATAACCCGCCCCGGATGCAGCTCCCCCGGGGCTTACTAGCATGTAGGCAGGGGCGGTCGGCCGGTTTTGCCGGTCTTGGGGGGATTTGTGGGATCCTGGCGCAATCGATCCACCCCGGCGCCCGACGCCCCCGGGCAAGTTGCTATGCAACATCGCCGGACAGCCATGACGAAAGCTGCGTTGTCCTACAGGGGATTGTGCTCCAACTCCCCTGTGTTGCGTCGCAATATCCACTGGCCTTGGGGGTCAAGGAGCAGACAATGGAATACACAATCCCCGAGCTGTTGGATCGTGGAAAGATCGACCTCCCGCCGAGGGAGGCAGAGGTTCCGCCGGCGCCCCCGGCCGAGGAGCCAAGGGTCGAGATGCAGGTCACGCCCCGGGCCGCAGCAAGTCGCCGCCGGGCAGATTGGCGAGGCTTGGCCGGCGAAGTCGTCCAGTTCACCGGCGCGGCGCCCTTCGAATACCGGTTCCAGGGTCAAGTCCACCTCCTGACCAGCTATGAGAGGGCGGTGCGGAGCGCCGGCGAGACCTGGATCGACGGAAGGCAGGTCTCCACGCGCCATGACTTCGGCCGCACCCTCTCTTTCGTCCCGCAAGGCCACCAGCTCAAAGGGAGCTTCGTCCCGCGCGTCCTGCCCCTCAGCAGCTATTTCTACATCGATCCCGCCCGGCTGCCGGCCGATCCGGAGCTGCGCTTCGCCGAGACCGACTTTGCGCCCACGCTGTTCTTCGACGATCCGGCACTCTGGACCACGACGCACAAGCTCATGGGCTTGATCGAAAGCCCGGGCGCGGAGCGGCTCTATGCCGAGACCCTGGGCGCGCTGCTGGCGGTCGAGCTCATTCGCGTCCATCGGGGTGTGGGCACGTCGGTCCCGGCCGATCGCGGCGGGCTCGCAGCCTGGCAGCAACGGATCGCCTGCGACTATATCGAGGCCAATCTCGACCGGGACATCGGGTTGGAGTCCCTGGCCGGGCTTGTCCGCCTCAGCCCGACGCATTTCTGCCGGGCCTTTCGCCGCTCCCTCGGCATGCCGCCGCACCGCTACCACATTCATCGGCGCCTGGAGCATGCCAAGACCCTGCTGGCCGATCGTGAGCGCTCGATCACCGCGATCGCCCTGGCCAGCGGCTTCGGCGCATCGAGCAGCTTTGCCACCGCCTTCCGCAAGGCCACGGGGCTGACGCCGCTGCAATATCGCCGGAGCTTGTTCTAGACCATCTCTCGGCCGTCATTCCGGCGAAGGTCGGGATACCTGGCGAGCGGCAGGTAGCCCGACCCATGCGCCAGAGAGTCCGACCTTCACCGGAATGACGGCCGAGCATCGATCGCCGCCACCATTTCCGCTGCCTCAGGGGAAGCGCAGGAAATCGCGCTGCTCGGCGGCGTGCCAATCGCCGCCGTCGCCCCGGTAGTAAAGGCGTGTCGCATCTTCGAAGGGCTGGAAATCCCAGGCCGGATAGCGGCCGGCGAGCACGCTGCGCTGGATCAGATTGCGCCGACGCTGGCTGAGCAGGATCTCCTGCGTCAGCCGCCCGAAATCCCAACGGCGCGCGACCAACGCGCGTAGCGCCGCTAGCTCCGCCGCATGAGCCGGGTCGCCCGCCAGATCGTGGAGCTCGTGAGGATCGCGGACGATATCGAAGAGCAGCTGGGTCTCGCGGTTGCAATGGACGTATTTGTAGCGGCCCTTGCGCAGCATCAGCGCCGGTTCCGCCAGCCCCTCGAAGAAGAGCTCGCTCGCCGCCACATCCGGCCAGCCCTCGCCGCCGCCGGCAAGGAAGGGAGCCAGGCTGCGCCCGTCCAGGGGTTCGATCGGATCGAGGGAGCCGCCCTCCCCCGCCAGATCGAGAACCGTCGGCAGGAGATCGATGAGCGAGACATTTTCAGAGACCCGCCGCCCGCCTTTGGCGTCGGGCGTCGAGACGATCAGCGGGATGCGCGTCGACCGTTCATAGGGCGCCATCTTGTACCAGAGCCCGCGCTCGCCCAGCATGTCGCCGTGATCGGCGCAGAAGACGATCGTTGTATCGTCGAGCTCGCGGATATTGCGCAGCGCGTCGAGGACGCCGCCGATGAGGTCGTCGACCATCGTGATATTGGCGTAATAGGCATGGCGCGCCGTGCGGATATGCCCCTCCGTCACCTCATACTCCCCGCGGTCGTAATGGCGGTAGAGCCAGGCGCCGTAGGGATCGCGCTTCTCCAATGGAATCGCCGGCACGTCAGGCAGGTCGATGCTGTCGTGATCGTAGCGGTCCCAATAGCGCTGCGGCGTGACATAGGGATCGTGGGGATGGCTGAGCGAGACATAGAGGAAGAAGGGCTTCCGCTCGGGATTGCGCGCCCAGTAATAGAGCCAGCGGATCGCCCGCTGGGCCGCCTCCTCGTCATGATCCTGCTGCACGGCACGCTCCGCGACGCCGCCGTTCACGACGTTCTTCAGGGTGTGATACCAGTCGAGGATCCGGTCGGGCTCGTCCCAATTGCCGTTCCAGACGAAATTGGAGGGGCAGATATCGGTGGTGAGGCGCCGGTGGAAGCCATGCATCTGATCGGGGCCGATGAAGTGGCACTTGCCGGAGAGGCAGGTGTCATAGCCCCGAAGGCCGAGATAATGCCCCATGGTGGGAATGGCAGCCGGCAGCTCCGAGCCGCTGTCATAGACGCCGATGGTGGAGCCGAGCTGGCCCGTCATCAGGGCGGCGCGCGCCGGCACGCACATGGGGCTGTTGGTATAGGCGTTCTCGAAGACGGTGCCCCGCGCGGCCAGCGACTCCAGATGCGGCGCCTTGACGAGCTTATGGCCATAAAAGGGAAGCGCATGGGGGGCGAGCTGGTCGGCCATCAGGAACAGGATGTTTCTCGCCTTGGCCATGATCGTCCTTTCGGTTGAGCTTGATTTCTCGTGGCGTCACTTGAGCTCGGGAAAATCCTCCGCCCAATATTCGTGGGGTGCCCTGGGCGCGGTCGCCGAGGCGCCGCTGCCGTGGCGATCGCTCTCCCGCCGGCGCAGATCGACTCGCCGGATCTTGCCGGAGATCGTCTTCGGCAGCTCGGCGAATTCCAGCCGGCGCACGCGCTTGAAGGCCGACATATGCGCCCGGATATGGATATAGATCACGCGTGCGGTCTCGGCCGAGGGCTCCCAGCCCCGGGCCAGCGCCACATAGGCCTTGGGCACGGCGAGACGGATCGCATCGGGGCTCGGCACCACCGCCGCCTCGGCCACCGCCTCATGCTCGATCAGCAGGCTCTCGAGCTCGAAGGGGCTGATGCGGTAGTCGGCCGCCTTGAACACGTCATCGGCCCGGCCGACGAAGGTGATGTAGCCTTCGTCGTCACGGACCGCGACATCCCCGGTGCGGTAATAGCCGCCGCGGGCGGCCGATGTCAGACGCCCCTCCTCCTCATAGCCCAGCATCAATCCTAACGGCGCCTCGCGAAGATCGAGCGCCACCTCGCCCTCGGCCGACTCCCTGTCCTCGGCATCGAGGAGAACCACGCGATAGCCGGGCAGCGGCCTGCCCATCGAGCCCGGCTTGACCTTCTGGCCCGGCGGATTGCCGATCTGGGCCGTGGTCTCGGTCTGCCCATAGCCATCCCGGATCTCGAGATTCCAGGCGGCGCGGATCATCTCGATGATTTCGGGATTGAGCGGCTCGCCCGCGCTCGCCGCCGCTCTGAGACGCAAAGAGTAGGCGCCGAGATCCTCCTGGACGAAGAGGCGCCAGACCGTGGGCGGCGCGCAAAGCGTGGTGACGCCATGTCGGGCGATGGCCCCGAGCGTTTCCTTGGCGTTGAAGCGGGAAGCGGCATAGACGAAGACCGTGGCGCCGGCGTTCCAGGGCGCGAAGAAGCAGCTCCAGGCATGCTTCGCCCAGCCCGGGGAGCTGATGTTGAGATGGACATCCCCCGGTCCCAGCCCCAGCCAGTACATGGTCGAGAGATGGCCCACGGGATAGCTCGCATGGCTGTGGAGGACGAGCTTGGCCTTGGCCGTCGTGCCGGAGGTGAAATAGAGCAACATGGGGTCGCTGGCGGCCGTAGGGCCGTCCGGGGTGAAGCTCGTGGGCTCGCCATCGGCCGCCGCATAGCCATGCCAGCCCGGCACCGCCGCGCCGATCGCGATGCGCCGGAGGCCGGCGGCCAGCTCGCCGAACTTGCCGGCTTCGGCGGCGGGGGCGATCACCGTGCCGACCCGGCCGCGGGCGATGCGATCGGCCAGATCCGTCGGGCCCAGCAGGGTGGTGGAGGGGATGACCACCGCGCCCAGCTTCATCGCCGCCAGCATGGTCTCCCAGAGCGGAACGACATTGCCCAGCATCAGCAGGATGCGCTCGCCGCGCTGGACCCCGAGGCGCCGGAGATGATTGGCGACCTGGTTCGAGCGCCGGGTGAGATCGGCAAAGGAAAGCCGGCTCTCGGCCCCGGAATCCTCGACGATCCAGAGCGCGATTCGGCTCTCGCCGTCCTCGATCCGGTCGAAATAATCGAGCGCCCAGTTGAAGCGCGTCAGCGCCGGCCAGCGGAAGGACTCATAGGCGGCCGCATAGTCGTTACGGTGGCGCATCAGGAAATCGCGCGCCGCCAGGAATTCGTCGATATCGGCCATGGCTCCTCCCCCGGGAGGCCGATCGTCTTCTCGTGGCGATGCGGCCGTCGAGGGATTTAACCATCCCGAGTGGCCGGCCGTCGAGGTGGCCTAGCCTGCCCGGCAGGCAATGGTTAGCATCCCACGGCGATGCTGCCCGCCCGTCACGTCTATCACCTCGCCGACGCCGAGAACTGGGCCTCGATCCAGCGCCGCGGGCTGCTGAGCGCGACGCGGCTGCTCGCGCTGTCGGGGTTGGGCGCGGACGAACAGGCGCGCATCGAATACAGCCAGCGACCGGCCTCGCTGACACTGCCCGGTGGCGCCGTGCTGCGCGATCAGGTTCCCATGCCGCCCTCGGCGCTGGCCCGGTGCCTGGTCGGTATGAGCCCGAGCGAGTGGTATGCGCTTCTAAATTCCAAGGTCTTCTTCTGGTTCGATATCGAGCGGCTGAACCGGCAACGCCGCGCCAGCGGGATATCGCCCGAGGCCGTGGTCATGACCATCGATGTGGAGCGGCTGCTCGCGGCCCATGGCGCCCGGGCGCATCTGTCGCCCTTCAACACCGGCAATGCCAGGCGCCGGCCCGCGATTCGCGGCCGTGCGAGCTTCGTGCCCTACACCGCCTGGCGCGAGAGCCGCTGGGACAGCGAGGCGGCGGCGCTAGCCACCCGGCCGCGGGCGGCGAGCCACCGGCCCGTGGAACTCACGGTCGAGGATGCCGTGCCGGAGGCGATGGACTTCGTGGTATCACTGCGCCATCTCAGCCGGGACGAGGGCTTCGCGGGTTGATGCGGTACGGCCCGGACCGAATCAATTGGAGGGAACCCCCATGAGTTTCGCCTCGCTTGAGGGACTGGCCGAGCGCAACCGTGACGGCATCCTGCTCCTCGGCCGCCTCCTGTTGGCGGCGATCTTTCTGCGGAGCGGCTTCGGCAAGCTGACGGGTTTCGAGGGCTTCGCCGCCTCCCTGGCGGCCAAGGGTTTGCCCCTGGCGACGCTCTGGGCCGTCGCCGCAGTGGCGGCGGAGTTCGGGGGCAGCCTTCTGATTGTTGTCGGCCTGGGGACGCGGCTCGTCGCATTGGTGATGGTCGTCTTCGTCGCTTTCGCGGCGGTGCTCGGCCATCCCTTCTGGGCCAGCGACGCCGAGCACTACCAGGCGCAATACACCAATTTCATGAAGGACATCGCCATCTTGGGCGGCTATCTCGCGCTCTCCGTTGCGGGCCCCGGCGCCATCAGCCTGGACGGATGGCTGCGGCGCCGGGCCTGACAAGCGCTACATCTTTACCAGCTCGACCCGCCGGTTCTTGGCCTGTCCCTCATCGCTGTCATTGCTGGCGAGGGGTGCGGCGGGTCCGACGCCCACGGCCGTCATCTGCGCCGCGGGAATGCCGTAGGATTTGACCAGCATGGCGACGACAGCCTTGGCGCGACTGAGGGAGAGCGTCTGGTTGTAGGCGAGCTTTCCCTTGTTGTCGGTATGACCGACGATCAGCACATGAAGATCCGGGCTCGCCTTAAGGAGCTTGGCGATCTCTTCGATCTGCGACTTGGAATCCGGCTTCACCACGGCCTTGTCGAAATCGAAGAAGATTCCGTAGAGCGCGATCCGCCCTTCGCTCGCCATCTTGGAGTCGATCTCATCCGCCGAGATGGTGACGATCTTCTGTTCCATGGGCTTGGGTTCGACGGCCTCGATGAGGATGCCTTCCGAGCCCGTGAGAGCGGTGGAAGAATCCCCCATGCTTCCGCCGGTCATCTCGGCCACGTAGATGCCGACATAGCTGTCGCCGGCCGCCGTGCTCTTCTTCAGCAGGGCATAGCGAACCTCCTTCACATATTCGAGCATGGCCCGCATCAGATAGGTTCGGGTCTGACTGGCCTTGTCGACGACGACGCGGGAATCCGCATTGTCGCCGTTGTATTTCAGCTTCGCGAAGCCCTCGCCGCAGGCATCGCCGGCGCATTCGAAGGCGATCTCGTAGCCCGCGGCCTTGAGGGCGTCCTCGTGATTGACCAGGATCTCCAGGGTCGAGCGGCCGGCCGGCGCGATATAGAGGGTGCGCGTCACCTTTCCGCGCGCCGTGACCAGGCTCTTGAAATGGGGCGATGACTGCGTGGTGTCGGTCACCACGGGGCCCGCGGGCAAGGTCAGCTCATCGAAAGCCTTCACGGTCTGGGCCAGGAGATGGGCGCCGTCGTAGCGCCCCGCCGGGGCGAAATCATGGGCGCCGGCCTGGTCCTTCTCCATCTCGGCAGTGATGGCGGGATCGGCGGCGAGGCCTAGCCCCGGCACGACAGCGGTCAGAAGCAACAGCGCAAGCCCGGCGAGAATCGAACGCGAAAGCGGCATGATGGGGTCCCCGATATGTGCGGCGAGAGAAAACTGCCGGGGATACTACTATCGGATTCCGTAAAATCCGGGCCGAAATTTTGCCGGACGCCTCAATCGGCCGAGGGCCGGGGCTCCAGCTCCGCCCCGGTGGCGAGGGCACGGCGATGGCCGCTCACCTCGGCCCCCGCCCGGGGCAGCAGCCTGAGGAAGAATGGCAGGCAGAGCAGACAGAGAATCGTCACCGCAACGAAGCTGCGATGGACATCCCCGACGCCGAGCTCGGCGGGCGAAGCGCCGCGCATTGCCAGCATGGCATGGAGGAGGATGGCGCCGACGGCCACCCCCATGCCGTTGGAGAGCTGCTGCATCATGCTGGAGAAGCTCGTGGCGGCGCTCATCTTCTCGGAGTCGATATCGGCATAGGCCAGGGTGTTGAGGCAGGTGTATTGCAGGGAGCGGAAGAACCCGCCGCCCAGGAGCAGCAGGAAGACGAGCACCACGGGCGTCGATACCGAGAAGAAGGCGCAGACCAGCAGCGAGCCGGCGCTGATGATCGTATTGCCGATCAGCACCCGGCGAAAGCCGAAGCGGCGCAGGATGGGCCCCGTCGTCAGCTTCATGAGGAAGGAGCCAAGCGCGCTGCCGCAGGTGAGCAGGCCGGAGGCGAAGGCGCTCATGCCGAATCCCACCTGCAGCAGCAGGGGCAGCAGGAAGGGCAGCGCCCCTGCTGCGACTCGGAAGATGGAGCCTCCCCAGAGGCAGGCCTCGAAGGTCGGAATCCGGAGCAGCGACAAGTCGACGATGGGATGCGCCCGGCGCCGCTCATAGAGCACGGCCCAGAGACCGACCGCCAGCCCGAGGGCGAGAAGCCCCCAGAGCACCCAGCCCGATGCATCGGGCCGGGCGACGAGGTCGGAATCATACATGATGGCGCTGAGCGCCACCCCGGTGAGGAAGAAGCCCAGCCAGTCGAAGGGCGCCCGGCGGTCGACACGCTGGTCCTCCAGCAGGAAGGTCACCAGCACCATGCCCAGCAGGCCGATGGGCACATTGAGGAAGAAGATCCAGCGCCAGGAGAGGAAGGTGGTGATGAAGCCGCCCACGGGCGGGCCCAGCACCGGCCCTACCAGAGCGGGCACCGTCAGATAGGCCATGGCGCGTACCAGATCCGTCTTCTCGACGCTGCGCAGCAACACCAGCCGCCCCACCGGCACCATCATGGCCCCGCCGATGCCCTGGACGATCCGGGCGAGCGCCAGCTCCACGATGCCGTTGGTGAGGCCGCAGAGGATGGAGCCCAGGGTGAAGACCCCGATCGCGGCCCGAAAGACGGTGCGCGCCCCGAAGCGATCGGCGACCCAGCCGCTGATGGGGATGAAGATCCCGAGGCTGAACATATAGACCGTGATGCCGAGGCTGAGATGGATCGGGCTGGTGCCGAAACTCTCGGCCATGGCGGGAAGGGCCGTGGTGATGACCGTCCCGTCCAGGTTCTCCATGAACAGGGCGCAGGCGACGATCAGGGGGACGATCATCGACCGAGGGGCAGGGGACGCGGGCGGCATGCGCAAACGACGGGCAAATCCAGGGCGAGGCGGCGACGAGCTGCCGTTGCTCACCGTGCCACCGGCACCCGGGCCGGTGTAGACCAAACTATTGCATGGCAGGTCCGCGTTCCCGCGGATTCCCCCGGGGGAACCGCAGGAACGCGGAGGCTGTCATCGACCCTCTTGGATCGCTGTCTTCCCCATCACTGGCGCTTATAGACGGTGCAGCCGACGCCGATGAGGTTGGGGATATTGTCGGCCCAGCAGATCTCGAGCTGATCGCCCATCACCTCGCCCGAGGCGTCGCCGGTGTCGGTTGACATCACGAAGCGCTGTCCGTCCATCCGGAATACCCCGACGAAATTGCCCGTCGTCCCCTTCGGTCCCTTGTCGGAGCCGGAAAAGGCGGGGCCGTCCTGGGCATCGATGGTGAGGGTCCAGCCCGCGCCGGGGTCGTTCACGAAGCTGGGCTTGTCGGCGTCCTGAAACACACCACCCGTGCCGTCATGGGCCGAGGTGAAAGAAACCGGAACCCAGGTCCCGACGACCTTGGGCGCATCGGCGGCGAAGGCCGTGGCGGAAATTCCGACCAGCACGGCGGCGAGAGCAAACGAACGCATGTCAATTCTCCTCATATTGCGATGACGATGGCGGGCGAGATGCCCGAAAGCTTGCGATCAGATCCTCACTGGCGCTGATAGACGGCGCAGGAGACACCGATGTAATCGGGGACGTTGTCGGTCCAGCAGAGCTCGAACTTGTCGCCCATCAGCTCGCCGGAATGGCTGCCGCGGCCGGTCGCGGTCGTGAAATGCTTGCCATCCATGGCAAGCACCCCGACGAAGCTGCCGCTCTCGCCCGTCGGGCTCTTGCTCGAGCCGGAGAAGGCATAGCCCTCCTGTCGGTCGACGACATAGCTCCAGGCTGTGGCGACGCCCCTGGTGAAGACGGGCTTGTCGGTGTCCGTATGGCCGCCGCTTTTGCCGGCGTAGGCCTCGGCATAGGAAACGGGAACCCAGGTCCCGATGAGATTTGGCGGGTCGGCGGCGAAGGCCGCCGAAGACATGCCGGCCAACAGGACGGCAAGGGCAAGCAAACGCATTTGGATTCTCCCGATATCGTTGTGAACGGAGTCCGACGAAAGCGACGGCGGGCGCAATGCCCCGCGGCTCGCGATCAAATCACTGGCGGTTGTAGACCGTGCAGCCCGCCGCGATCAGATTGGGGATGTTGTCGGTCCAACAGACCTCCAGCTGATCGCCCACGACCTCGCCGGTCGACCCGCCCTGGGTGGTGGCGACGACGAAGCGCTTCCCGTCGAGACGAAAGGCGCCGACGAACAGGTTTTTCTTCCCGGCCGGGCTGACGCTCGTGCCCGTGAAA
>Ga0310811_10002549_pt1 | contig 22833 bp, 18 predicted proteins | sample YCmetagenome_FD_207642 | JGI IMG/M metagenome (GOLD analysis project Ga0310811, IMG submission 207642) | Soil microbial communities from experimental microcosm in Duke University, North Carolina, United States - YC | ecosystem: Engineered > Artificial ecosystem > Soil microcosm > Unclassified ...
GCATTGGCCGAAGGCACGGTGGACATCGTGGTCGGCACCCATGCGCTGCTGGCCGAAAGCATCACCTTCAAGCGCCTGGGTCTGGTGATCGTGGACGAGGAGCAGCATTTCGGCGTGGTGCACAAGGAGCGGCTGAAGAACCTCAAGGCCGATGTGCATGTGCTGACCCTGACGGCGACACCGATTCCGCGCACTCTGCAGCTGGCTTTGTCGGGCGTGCGCGACCTGTCGCTGATTACCACCCCGCCGATCGACCGGCTGGCGGTGCGCACCTTTGTCACCCCGTTCGATCCCTTGGTGGTGCGCGAGGCGCTGTTGCGTGAACATTATCGCGGCGGCCAGAGCTTTTTCGTCGCGCCGCGCATCTCCGACCTGCGTGAGATCGAGACCTTCCTGAAATCCGTGGTGCCGGAAGTGAAGCCGGCGGTGGCGCATGGCCAGATGTCCCCCAAGGTGCTGGAAGAGGTGATGACCGCCTTTTACGAGCGCAAGCTGGATGTGCTGGTCTCCACCAATATCGTGGAATCGGGCCTCGACATTCCCACTGCCAACACCCTGATCATCCAGCGGGCCGACATGTTCGGCCTGTCGCAGCTTTATCAATTGCGCGGGCGCATCGGCCGCTCCAAGCAGCGTGCCTATGCCTATCTGACCACGCCGCCGGACAAGAAGCTGACAGAAACCGCGACGCGGCGGCTGGAAGTGCTGCAGTCGCTGGACCAGCTGGGCGCCGGTTTCTCGGTCGCCAGCCACGACATGGACATTCGCGGCGCCGGCAATCTCTTGGGCGAGGAACAGTCAGGCCATGTGCGCGAGGTCGGCATCGAGCTGTACCAGGAAATGCTGGAAGAGGCGGTGTCTGGCCTGAAACAGGGCGGCGAAGCCGAAGTCACCGACCAATGGTCGCCCACCATCAATCTGGGCGCCTCGGTGCTGATCCCGGAGGATTATGTCGCCGACCTCAATGTCCGCATGTCGCTGTATCGCCGCCTGGCTGGAATCGAAACGCGGCAGGATATCGACCGTTTCGCCGCCGAACTGATCGACCGTTTCGGGCCGCTGCCGGATGAGGTCAAGCATCTGTTCGAGATCGTCACGATCAAGCAGCTCGCCAAGCAGGCCGGGGTGGAAAAGATCGATGCCGGCCCCAAGGGCGGCACGATTGCTTTCCGGGGCAACCAGTTCGCCAACCCCGTCAAGCTGATCCAGTTCATCAACCAGCATAGCGGCACCATGAAGGTGCGGCCCGACCAGAAGATCGTGGTGGCGCGTGACTGGCCCACGCCGGAGGACCGGCTGAACGGCGCCAAGGCGCTTCTGACCCAACTCGCCAAGCTGGCGGCGTGAAACCCTATGTGGCGGCGGAAGGCGGGGTGCGGCTGGCGCTGCGCCTGACCCCGCGTGCCTCGCACAATGGCGTGGACGGTATCATCCAGGATGCGGAGGGGCGGCCCCTGCTCAAGCTCCGGCTGGTGGCGCCGCCGGTGGAAGGCGCCGCCAACCAGGCGCTGATCGCCTATCTCGCCAAGGCGCTGTCCTTGCGCAAAGCTGACATCACTATCCGTTCCGGTGAAACCAGCCGGGTCAAGATCCTGCATCTGGCCGGCGATCCCGCCGCCCTTATGCAAAAGCTGGATTCCTGGCTGGCCGCCTGATCGCCAGGAACTGGCCGATATGATTGTATCGGCGGCGATGGACAGAATCGAATTCCGCACTGAGCATCGGCTGCGTGACGCCCTGGCGCTGCAACTCTTTGTGCTGCGCCATCATCTTCTGCGCCGTGGCCTGGTGCTGGCGGTTTTCATGCTGGGCGGCGTGACGGTCACCACCCTGATGAATGGCGCGCCGCTGTCGGATTCCCTGACCGATCTGGTGCGCAATGCCGGCCTGTATCTCGCCATTGTGGTGGTGGGGCTGGTGCTGATCCAGGCCGTCGCCCTGCTGCTGGCCGTGCTGGCTTGGCGGCGCCTGGCAAAACCCCGGCAAATACGGGCTGTCATCACTGCCGACGGCATCACCATGCAGAAGGACGGATTCAGCTATGGCGCGCGCTGGGCGGATGCCAACCTGCTGACACAGGATCGCAACGCCTATCTGATGAAGTTCAATCAGCTCTATATGCGGCTGCCCAAACGCGGCTTTGCGCCGGGCGAGGAGATGCTGTTCCGAACCATGGCTGCTTCTGCCGTCCCCAAAGCCGTCAATCGATTGCGTGTTTGAGTCGGCTTATCTCACCACTTCAGGATCAGCTTGCCGCCACTGACGCTGTAGGATTTGAGGCGCTTGAGGAACGCCATGCCCAGCAAGGACGCGCCCATCTCGGCCTTGTTGATGGAGACTTCCACATTGGAAAACTGGATAGGGCCCACGGCCAGGCTGTCGACCACGGTCTTTGCGCCATAGCCGATGCCGTTGGCTGAGCCGAAGGGCCTGTCGAATGTCAGGTTGTCCAGATCGATGCCCAGCCTTTTGGCGTCGGACGGGTCCAGCACAATATCGGTGGCGCCTGTGTCGATCAGGAAGCGGATCCGCGTTCCGTTGACCATGCCGTAGACCGTAAAATGCCCGCCGTCGCTTTCCGATAGGGTCAGTTCATGGTCTCCGGTCTGCACCGGATAGCCCGGCACCAGGTTCGAGCGCAGCCGAAGGCCCAGCTCCGTCAATTCGTGCTGGAAGGAAAAGCCGATGATCAGCACACCGCCGGCCGCGACCCAGATCAGCACATTGCGCACCGTCTGTTTCAGGTTGAACTGGCGGACAAACAGCAGGCCACTGGAGGCCAGCGCCAGGAAGCCCAAGGTCTGCACCAGTGCGGGATTGCCCAGCGGCGTATCCGTGCTGGGAAAGGCGCGGTTGAGAAGGAAGATCGCCAGCCCAGCGCCGCCGATCAGCGCCAGCCAGAGATAAAGACCGGTCCGCGATGCCTTGCGTGGTGTCGGCCGGCCCCAGGGCCCCGGCTGGGACATCACTCCAACTCCATCACCACGCCACTGCCCGCCTGGACACGCTCCAGCAGCATGGGGCATTCCGGCACCATCCGCTCCATCCAGTAGCGGGCGCACATCAGCTTGTCCTTGTGAAGCTTGCTATCCTTGCCCAGCGACACCTTTGCCATCTTGCCCCACATCAGGGCGACCATGGTGATGCCCATCAGGCGCAGATAGTCGGACGCGCCTGCGCCCGCGTCATTGGGATTTTTCAGGCCATTGGCGGCCAGCCACATTGTGGCGGCCTGCAGTGTCTCGGTGCCGCGCTTCACGCCCGCCACGAACGGTTTCATCGCTTCGTCTTTTTCATTTTCGGCGATCCATCCGCTCAGCAGCGCGAACAGCGCCATGGGCGCGGCGCCGCCCTTGCGGCCCAGCTTGCGGCCCACAAGGTCCATCGCCTGCACGCCATTGGCGCCTTCATAGACCTGGTTGATGCGGGAATCGCGGACGAACTGCTCCACGCCATTGTCACGGATATAGCCGTGGCCGCCATAGCATTGCATGCCCAGATTGGCGGCCTCGAACCCCATGTCGGTGCCGAAGGATTTGATGATCGGGGTCATCAGGTCTTCCAGCAGGGCGGCGGTCTGTGCATCGGGACGGGAAGATTGGGCGATGGAAGCATTCAAGGTGGTCCATGCCGCCAGCGCGCGCAGGCCCTCGGTGGCGGAGCGCGCCTGCAGCAGCATCCGCTTCACATCCGGATGCACGATTTCCAGGTCGGCGGGCTGGTCTGGTTCTTTTGGCCCGGTCAGCGCGCGCCCGACCCGGCGTTCATGGGCATAGGCATAGCCATTCTGGTAGGCGACCTCGCCGATGGCGATGCCCTGGATGCCCACGCCCAACCGCGCCTGGTTCATCATCCCGAACATGCCCGCCATGCCGGCGCTGGTGGAGCGTTTCTCGCCCGGTTTCGGAGGTGTGGGTTTGGGTCCCAGCCGCCAGGCAATGGCGTCGTCGAAATTCAGCACACAGGTGGCCTGGCCCTTGATGCCCATCTTGTGCTCGATGCCGCCGGTGTTGACGCCGTTGCGCGGCCCCGCCGAACCATCTTCCTTGACGATGAATTTCGGCACCATGAAGAAATTCACTGTCGCAAGATCGTCATGGATCTGGCCGTTCTCGTCGGGAATCTTGGCGATCACCATATGGATGATGTTGTCGGTCAGGTCCTGGTCGCCGCCCGAGATGAAGATCTTGGTGCCGTTCATCTTGTAGGTGCCGTCGGGCTGTTCCACCGCCTTGGTCTTCATCAGCCGCAGATCGGTGCCGCAACCCGGCTCGGTCAGCGCCATGGTTCCGGCCCATTCGCCCGTGACCATCCGGGGCACGATGTGTTGCTTCATCCAGTCCGGGCCCGTGGCCAGCAGCGCGCCATAGGCGCCGGCCGTCAGCATCGGATACATGGCCAGGGATTGGTTGGCGCTCATGCCCATCTCATGCACCGCCATGGTGATGATGGGCGGCTGACCTGAGCCACCGGCGCTTTCGGGTGCGCCGAGGCCCCCCCAGCCGGCTTCGCTATAGGCCTGGTAAGCGCGCCTGAAGCCCTTGGGCGTCGAAACCGTGCCGTTCTCGAAACGGCAGCCTTCTTCGTCGCCGGACTGGTTCAGGGGCTGCAACACCTCTTCGCAGAACTTGCCGGCATTCCCCAGAATGTCATCCACCAGATCGGGCGACAGATCAGCGAAGCCGGGCAGGTCGCGGTGCTTTTCCAGCTCCAGCACCTCATGAAACAGAAACCGGAAATCTTCGACCGGCGCGCGATAGATGGGCATGAGGAAATCCGCCTGGACTGCGCAAGTTTCTTACCGCGCGGTGCGGCGGCTGACCATTGTGCAGGCGCAAAAGAGAGGCCGGATGAAGAACGTCCGGCCCTTTTTAAGGCTGTGCTTGGCCTCGTATTGGAGCCCCAAAAGAAATTACCCCGCCAGCGCTGGCTGGCGGGGCAACAATGGGGTCGGGCGGTAGGCTTTCGAAGGTGCCCAACGGGGCGCAACTATTCATATGTGGACACTCGCACGCAAGAATCATTTTCATCTGCGGTGACATTTTTCAGGGGAGGGAATGCACACCGGAACCGGGGAAACCGCCCATTTTTGGGCTCAACGCCACAACAGACCGGCAAACTGTATACGCCGTGGAATTGGCCTATAGGCCAATCGCGCCGTTACAGAGCCTTCATAGACTGGTGCCCCGCGAGGTGCATCATGAACCGGTTGTGGATTGTGGGTATTGCACTGGCTCTTTTGCCAGGGCCGAGCTTTGGCCAAATCGGTTGGGGGCGGATCACCAAAGGCGGGCCTTTCCAGGAATTTCGCGACGGCGACTGGGAGATGTTCCGGCAAAACGTTGTGCGCGCCGCGGACAGTCCCGATGCCCCCATCACATGGACGAACGCAAAGACCGGCGCGCAGGGCAGTGCGAGCGTGGCCAAGCGATATGACAGTCCCAAGCTGGGAGAATGCCGGGACGTACAGGGCCAAAACAGCGCCAGGGGCCGCACCGGTCCGTTTGCGGTCACCCTTTGCCGCCAGCCCGGCGGCACCTGGCGGATCAACTGAGAAAGTGGTGACCGGCGGGGGCGATCTGCGCTCAACCGCCAGGCCGATAGGCCGCCGGACGAACTTCCCGCCTGTACTGGTCTACAGACTCGAAATGTTGCAAAAGGGCCGCGTGACCCCGTAGCTCAGCAGGATAGAGCGGCGGTTTCCTAAACCGTAGGCCGGTGGTTCGAGTCCTCCCGGGGTCACCAGTCCTATCCGGCACGTCTCATTTCTTTATCCAAAGCCAGCGGCTGGCGTTGAAGTCCCGTGCGTTGGGCACATACCCGCCGACCTTGGGCCCCACGGCTTCGCTCTGTGACAGGAAACGGATCGGCAGCCAGGGCAGATCGGCGAGTGCGATCCGCTCCGCCGCCTGGAGCAGCCGGATGCGGCGCATCGTATCGGGTTCGGCTTCTGCCGCCGCCATGGCGGCATCGAATTTGGGGTTGCGGTATCCGGCATAATTTCCCGGGCTGCCTGATCTGAGCAGGTCCAGGAAATTCGAGGCATCGCTGAAATCCGCCAGCCAGTTGGTATAGCCCAGTTGATACTGGCCCTGGCGCATGGCGCGCAGCACCAGCGCATAGTCCGCGGTGGTGATCCGGACATCGACATGGATCTGCCGCGCCATCGCCTGAAACACCGCGGCCAGCCTCTTGTTGTCGGGGTTGCCGGGGGTGAGATAGGTCAAAGTGAGCTTGTTGAACGGGCCGTAACCGGCGTCCTGCATCAATCTTTTGGCCAGCGCCAGCCGCGCCGGATAGGGCATGGACTTGAAGTCCAGCTGCGGGACTTTATTTTGGTCGCTCCGGCTTTCGCCTACGCTCCTGCCGTACCCGCCGATGCCGGGTGGCACATAGGCGTAAGCCGGCGTCTCGCCGCGCTTCATCACTTTTTCCGCCACTGCTTCGCGGTCATAGACAAGGTTCAGCGCACGGCGCACCCGAATGTCGCGCAGCGCGGGATCACGCAGGTTCATGGGCAGATAAGCCAGCGCTAGTGATGGCATGATGTGCAGAGCGCCCGGCATGTTGGTCTTGAGCCATGAGAGCTCCGTCGTCGGCAATGGCGTCTGCATATCCAGTTCGCCGGCGCGGAATCGTCTCAGCGCGGCTTGGGAATCGACAGTCGGGAAATAGTTGACCGTGTCGATCTTCACTGTGGCGGCGTCATAGAAGTCCGGATTCTTTGCCAGGGTGATGTGGTCGTTGGGCTGCCAGGCCTTCAGCAGATAGGGCCCGTTGGAGACATAGGCTCCTGGTTTGAAGGAGGGCGCGGGGGGCAAGGGCAGGGCGGCGGGCAATGCCAAAAGCTCTGGAAGATAAGGCGCGGGATGTTCGAGAGTGATTTTCAGGACGGATGAGCTATTGGCTGTCACGCCCAGCGTGGCGGCCGGTTTCTGGCCTGCAGTGACAGCGCGCGAATTCTTGATCACCCACAGAAGCTGCGCGCCGCGCGCTGCGGTCTTTGGCTCCAGCAGGCGGCGCCAGGCAAAGACGAAATTCTCCGCCGTCACCGGCTTTCCATCCGACCAGCGTGCCTTGCGTAAATGAAATGTCCAGGTCAGGCCGTCTGCCGAACTTTCCCATCGCTCGGCTAAGCCGGGGATCGGGCGCGCAGCGGCATCCAGCGTGGTCAGCCCCACCATCAGGTCGCCCAGGATGTTGGATTCCATCACGCTGCCGGCATGGGCGGGATCCAGCGATTCCGGCTCTGCGCCATTGCCGCGGTTGAGTACCGTTTCAGCCCGCGCCGAAACGGTGCAAGACAAAAAAAGCGCGGGCAGCGCTGCCAGCAACAGAAGCGCCAGCGCCAGCCGCTTCATGCGAATTGCTTGAGACGCGCTGCCTGGTCGATCGTCATCCAGCGCGAGCGGTGCTTGTCCAGGCCATTGGCTTTCCAGCCTTTGACATAGGGCCAGACGATGTTGGGATCGACCCAGAAATAAAGCGGCAGAATGGCATGGTCCTTGAGGATGATGTCTTCGGCTTGTGTCAGTTTTTGTCCGCGGCTGATCAGGTCGGTGTCCTGTTGCGCCGAGGCCAGCATGGCATCGAAGGCGGGATTGCTGTATTGGCCGTCATTATTGCCGCCGTCGGTCTTCAGCAGTTCCAGGAACGTGGCTGCGTCATTAAAATCCGCGCCCCAGGCACCTTCTGCCAACTCGAAATTGTGACTGTGCGTCTCGGCCAGGAACACCGCGAAATCCATCGGCACGATGCTGAGATTGATGTAGATTTGCGCCATCATCTGCTGAATGGCGGCAGCGACTGCGCGATACGGACCAGGCGCGGTGCTGCGGATGATATAGGTCGTGTTCAGCCGCTTGGTCTCACCGAAACCGGCGGCCTGCATCAGCGCGCGTGCACGCTCGATGCGCGCGGCGTACGGCATCGCCTTGAAGGCGAAACTGTTGCCACCGGGAAAATTGGCGATGTTGGGCGGCACTAGACTGTAGGCAGGGGTGTCGCCAACCCGGCGGATGCGCTGCGCCACCACTTCGCGGTTGATCGCGAGATTCATGGCTTCGCGCACGCGCACGTCTGAGAATGGCGCGCGGCGATGATTGACCCACACATATTCGATACTGAACACCGATGCCGGTTGGCGGATTTGCGGCAGGTTCGCCTTGATCCAGTCGATACGCTGGACGGGAGTCCTGGCCTGCGAGTCCAGTTCGCCGGCGCGCATCCGTTGCAACGCGGCGCTGTAATCGTCGCTGGGATAAAAATAGATGCGCTTCAATGCAACATTCGCTGCGTTGTAAAAGCGCGGATTCTTCTCCAGCAGGACGTGACCATTGGGCACCCATTGCTTCAGGAGGAAGGGGCCATTGCTCACATGATTGCCCGGCCGGGCCCAGTCCTTGCCCTTGGCCATCACGACATGACGCGGCAGGGGATGAGTGCAAGCATGCATCAGCATCTGGAGCAGATAGGGCGCCGGCTGTTCGAGCGTGACTTCCAGCTCGCGTACGCCCACTGCGCGTATGCCAAGCGTGCTCACCGGCAATTTTCCGGCATTTATCGGCTCGGCATTCCTGATCAGATAGAGATAATAGGCATAAGGCGACGCCGTTGCCGGGGCGAGCAACCTGCGCCAGGAAAAAACGACATCTTCCGCAGTGACCGGCACACCATCGGACCATTGCGCATCGCGCAGGGTAAAGCGCCAGGTCAGACCGTCGGGAGAGGTCGTCCATTTGACCGCCATGCCGGGGATCGGCTGGGCGTCTACGTCCTCGGTCATCAAGCCGATCATCAGATCACCGAGGATGTTGTCATCCTGCTGACCGGTGGAAAGCGAATTGTCCAGCGTTTGCGGTTCCGCGCCATTGCCGCGATGCATGGTGCCCGAGTCAGGGATGTTGTGATGAACGGGCCCGGATGGCCGCCTGAGCGCAAGTGTCGCGCCGCCCGCCGCCAGCGCGGCGGCGCCAGCCAGGGCGAGGCGCCGGTTCCATGTCTTGCCCGATGCCATCAAGACCTTTCTAGTGTCGCGGGTTCGAAGTTCGCACAATCATCGATATCAGGCTCTGGGCGAACTTCGAACCCGAAACGACACTAGAATTCAATACTTTGCTAGTGTCCTTCGATTCCGAAATTCGCCTGGATTTTGATATAGAGGTCATGCGAATTTCGGAATCGGGACACTAGCTGCCGTTTCCGGCAAACATTTGCCGGATTTGCGGCAGACAATTCAATGGCTTTGCGTGGGGATTAGGATGCGTTGGACAGTTTTTGCGCTCGCGGCCGCGAGCGGGGCATTGGTGCCGGGTCTGGCCCTGGCGGATGCGCGGGAAGACGTTGTCGCGGGCCTGACCCGCTGCGCCAACCTGACCGACGACCGGCAATGGCTGGATTGCTATTACGGAGCGGCGCAGCCGATGCGCGCCTGGCTGGGGCTGTCTCCCGCGCCGCAATCCCAGCTCAAACTGCTGCAGACCCAGCCTCAGCAATCGGCGCTTCCCGCCACCGTCAGCCGCGCGGCAGTGCGCAGCGGCCCACCGCCCATGCCCAAAAAGTCCGGTATTTTCGATGTGTTCAGCGGTGACGATGTCGTCAACAATGCGCCCATCAAGGACTATCAAATTACCCGTGACGGCTTTGTCATCACCTTGCCTGACGGCCAGGTCTGGCAGCAGACCAGCGACGATGCCGCCAAATATCCCGTCGCCTGGCGCAACCCCGCTTCCAGCATGCGGGTGACCATCAGCCAGGGCGCGATGCACAGCTTCAACCTGGTGGTGAATGACGAAAACCGGCACCACAAGGTGAGGCGCATCCGCTAGCCGCCGCAGGGCGGCTTCATGCCTTGGTCAACGATCCGCTTCAGCGGTTCGGAAGCTGACTGTCCAGCACGGGCGAAGGCGGGACCGGGGGATTCCAGATTTTCTCATAAACATAGACCCCGAAGCCGGCCATCACGATCGCTATGACAATCGCCACCCAGGTACGGGATTTTATATCCGGCGCCTCTTCGAAATGGTGGAACTCCTGCAGATTGCTCATGTGTGATCTCCTGGATTGCTGCCTTGCGGCCGTCTGTTTATGGCGTCTCCATCTTCCTCATGGCGCTCCGTTTTCAAACGGCGGCGCATCACCGTTTTTATAGCACATTTTGGGGGACAAAGTTTAGTCGTGTTCAGCGACCCAATGGTCAGGTGCGACCTGTTCTAATCTGGGGCGGTAATCCGGGGTATTCAGCCGGGATTTCAGGAATGTTAACTGGGCGCGCGGATCCAGCGGCGACGGCAGGTCGCCTGACAAAAGTTCGCGTTTTCTGGCGCGTTCGGCACGCGGGTCGGGAGAAAGTACCGCCGACAGCAACGCGCGCGTGTAGGGATGGCGCGGCGCGGTATACAGTGCGGCACTGGGCGCCAGTTCCACCACCCTCCCCAAATAGAGCACCATGACGCGGTGCGAGAGCCGGCGCACCACCGACAAATCGTGGCTGATGAAAATCAGGGCCAACCCGGTTTCCGCCTGGAGGCTTTTGATCAATTCCACGATCTGTGCCTGGATCGAAACATCCAGCGCGCTCACCGCCTCGTCGCAGACCAGCATTTTTGGGCCCACGATCATGGCGCGGGCCAGGCCGACGCGCTGGTTCTGCCCGCCGGACAGTTCGTGGGGATAACGGTTGATCCAGGACGCCTCCAGGCCTACGCGCTGCATCGCCGCGCGCACCTTTTCGCGCAACTGCTCGCGTGAAAGGCCGGGCTCCAATGTCTTGAGCGGTTCGGCAATGGACACGCCAATCGGCATGCGCGGGTCCAGGCTGGCCAACGGGTCCTGGAAGACGATCTGGAAATCCTCGCGCAGCTTGCGCATGTCCGATTGGGTCACTGCATCCAGGTCGCGGCCCAGCCACACCACCCGGCCTTCCGTTTTCGGCAAAAGCTGGAGCACGGCGCGCGCCAAAGTGGACTTGCCGCAACCGCTTTCGCCGACCACGCCCAGGGTTTCGCCCTGGTGCAGGGTGAAGCTGATGCCGTCCACCGCGCGCAGCGGACGGGTCTTGCCGAAAATCCCGTCCTTCACGGGAAAGCTGACTTTCAGGCCGTCGACTGTCAGGAGCGGTGCGCCCACTGCGCCGGCCGGTGCGGGTGTCTCGTTCGCTTTCGGGATCGCCTCCAGCAACATGCGGGTATAGGCGTCCTTGGGCGCGTAGAAGATCTCGTCGGCGCTGCCGCTTTCCACAATCTTGCCATGGCGCATCACCTGCACCCGGTCGGCCAGGCCCGCGATCACGCCCATGTCATGGCTGACCATGGCAATGGCGGTCTGTTTTTCCGTCTTCAGCGCCCGCAGGATTTCCAGGATCTGCGCCTGCACCGTCACGTCCAGGGCGGTGGTGGGCTCATCGGCGATGATCAGGTCGGGACCCGTGATGGTCGCCATCGCGATCATCACCCGCTGGCGCATGCCGCCGGACAGTTCATGGGGATACTGGTTCAGCCGCCGGGCGCTTTCGGGAATGCGCACATAGTCCAGCATTTCGCGGGCCTTGATTTCGGCGTCGGCCCGCGAGACGCGGCGGTGCTGCATCAGGGCTTCGGTGATCTGGCTGCCCACCTTCATGTGCGGCGTCAGCGAGGTGAGGGGATCCTGGAAGATCATGGTGACGGCGCCGCCACGCAAGGCGTTGAGCCGTTTTTGTGTGGCGCCCAGGATTTCCTCGCCACGGTAGCGAACGCTGCCGGTGGCGCGGCCGTTCGCCGCCAGAAGGCCGAAAGCCGCCAGGAACAACTGGCTTTTGCCGGAGCCGCTCTCGCCCACCACGCCCAGGCATTCGCCTTCCTGGATGGTGAGGCTGGCGTCCTTCACCGCATGAACCTCGCCGTCGGCCAGGGCGAATTGCACGTTCAGGTCTGTGATTTCAAGCAGCGCGCCCATGGATCACCTGTCCTTGGGATCGAGGGCGTCACGCAACCCATCGCCGATGAAGTTGAAGCAGAACAGGGTCACGGCCATGAAAAGGGCTGGAAACAGCAGCATCCAGGGCGCCGTTTCCATCTGGTCGGCGCCGTCGGAGATCAGCACGCCCCAACTGGTCAGGGGTTCCTGGATACCCAGCCCCAGGAAGGAGAGGAAGCTCTCGGTCAGGATCACGCCCGGTACGGTGAGCGTGACATAGACCACCACCGGTCCCACCACATTGGGAATGATGTGGCGGGTGATGATGGCGGTGGGACCGACGCCGGCGGCGCGCGCCGCCTCGATAAATTCCTTCTGCTTGATGGAGAGCGTCTGGCCGCGCACGATACGCGCCATGGTCAGCCATTCCACCGCGCCGATCGCCACGAACAACAGGATGAAGTTGCGGTCGAAGATCACCATCAGGATGATGACGAAGAAGACGAAGGGCAGGGAATAGAGGATATCCACCAGGCGCATCATCAGCGTGTCGATGCGTCCGCCCAGATAGCCGGCGGTGGCGCCATACAGCACTCCGATCACCAGCGATACCAGGGTGGCGACCAGACCCACTGCCAGCGATACCCGCGCCCCGAACAGCACGCGCACAAACAGGTCGCGGCCTACCGCGTCGGTGCCGAAGAGATGGCCAGGGGCGCGGCAGGCGGTCGGGGCCGGCCACCAATTGGGGGAACAGGCAATGATGTCGTAATTGACCTCGTCATAGGCATAAGGCGAGAGCAGCGGCGCCAGCAGCGCCAGAAGTGCGATCAGGGCCAGGATGATGATGCTGGCCATGGCGGCGCGGTTCTGGAACAGGCGGCGGCGCGCATCCACCCACAGGCTGCGGCCTTTGACCTCTTCCACCGCTTTCAAAGTTTGCCCCGTCGCGATCACGTCAGCCTCACGCGGGGATCAAGCAGGGCGTAGGCGATGTCGGCCAGGAAGTTCAGCAGCACGATCAGCGCCGCGTAACAGATCACCACGCCCATCACCAGCGTATAGTCGCGGTTGAGCGCGCCTTGCACGAAATAGCGGCCGATGCCCGGCAGGCCGAATATCTGCTCCACGATCAGTGAGCCGGTGAGGATGGCCGCCAGCGCCGGTCCCAGATAGGACACCAGCGGCAAGGCGGCAGCGCGCAAGGCATGGCCCAGCACGATGCGCGAAACCGGCAGGCCCTTGGCGCGGGCGGTGCGGATGTAGTTGGCGCGCAGCACTTCCACCATGGAGCCGCGCATCAGCCGTGCCACGATGGCGATTTGGGGCAACGCCAGGACCGTCACCGGCAGGATCATGTTGCGCAGCGCACCGCCATTCCAACCACCCACCGGCAAGGTGAATTCATGGCCGAACAGGGTGATGCCATAGATGCCGAATACCAGCGTCAGAATCGGCGCGGTGACAAAGGTGGGAATGGTGATGCCCAGCATCGCCACGCTCATCACCGAATAATCTTCCCAGCGGTTCTGTTTCAGCGCCGCAGCTATCCCCAGCGTGATGCCCAGCAGCAGCGCCAGCGCCATGGCCGACAATCCCAGCCGCGCGCTGACCGGCAAGCCGGTGGCGATCAACTGCACGACCGTGAAATCCTTGTTCTTGTAGGAAGGCCCCAGATCGCCATGGGCCAGCTTGCCCAGATAGATCAGATATTGCTGGGCCAGCGGCTTGTCGAGGTTGTAGGCGGCTTTGACATTGCGCTCGACTTCCGGCGGCAGGCGGCGCTCGCTGTCGAAGGGGCCGCCCGGCGCCAGGCGCATCATGAAGAAGGCCAGAGTGACGATCACGAACAGGGTCGGGATGGCGCCCAGGAAGCGCCGCAGGGCGTAGGCGATCATCGCGTGACGAACTCCTGCCAGCGCGCGGCGATCGCCTCACCATGGGACTGCCACCAGCCGTCATTGACGGCAAAGGCGTGGACGAAATTCTCCGGCGCGGTCGGCAAAAATGGATGCATGGCCACGCCCGTCTCCGGATTGTTTTTCACCAGCGCAAGCGCCGAATGCCGGGCCGGGCCGAAAGCCACCCAGTTCGCCATGCCGGCCAGCGGGCCGCTGCCTGTGGCATAGACGATGAAGTCCAACGCGCGGTCCTTGTTGGGATTGCCTGCGGGAATGCCGAACACGTCCAGCTCGTAAAGCTGGTGGTCCCAGATCACGCCCGGCATGAATTCCTTGTCCGCTCCAAGATCGCCGTTCAGCGCGGTTGCCAGCACCGCCCGTCCGTTCTTGACCCAGGCAATCGCATCTTTGCTGTCATGGGCCCAGATCGGTTTCAGGGCCGCAAGCTTGGCGAAGGCGCGGTCGAGGCCTTCCGGTGTTTCCAATGTCTTATAGACATCGCCAGGCGCCACGCCGTCGGCCAGCAGGGCCATTTCCAGGTTGAATTTGGCGCTGGCCCGGCTCAGCGCGCGGCGGCCGGGAAATTTTTTCAGATCGAAGAAATCGGCAAGCGTTTGAGGGATGCGCGTGAGCCCTGGCGCGTAAATCATCACCTGGGAATAGACCATGCCGCCCACCCAGCAGGGCCCAACCGCGCCCGGCACGAAGTCGCGATTTGCCGGCGTTCCGTCCGCGCCCGGCGGCAGGATGGCGGGATCGATCTTTTCCAGCAGGTTCTGGCGGCAGGCCTTCACCGCGGTCGGCAGCTCCAGGTCGATCACATCCGCCTTGTATTCGTGTTTGCGCACCATGGCGGCGATCTCGGCCAGATCGCCGTCCCAAAGGGCGGTACGCACATCCACATTCTTCTTGGCGGCGTAGGGATGCATCTGGGCACTCGCCTGTGCCCGGCCATAGGCGCCGGGCCAGGTCATCACAGTCAGAATGGGGGCGGGACGGGTCCGCAGATAGAGAAGCCCGATCAAGGCGATCAACAATAGGGCCAGGAGAAACAGGATGCGGCGACGCAACTTCATGAGTCCAAAAACTAGCGGAACGGAAAGAAAGGTACAGGAGTCTGACAAGACTCTGGCAGATTCTCGGGCAGGCGGTGGGACATTGGGTCCGGAAAGGGGCAGAAATGGCCGGATTCAGCCGGCCAGCCCGTCTAAGCCCTTGCTTTTGCTGATGCGCGACCATAGAAGGCCGGTCCTGCGCCCGGCGGGCGCGGGCGGCTCGGACGAGGGCCGTCCTATGTGCAGTTATAGCTCAGTTGGGTCCGAGAGCCGTAGGCTTGAGGACGGGCGCGCAGCCAAGCGCGCCCCGGGGAGAGCGCCGGACAAGGGCTCAGACGAGTTGGTCGCAAGGCCGTGTGTGCAGTTGTAGCTCAGTTGGTTAGAGCGCCGGATTGTGGATCCGGAGGTCGGTGGTTCAAGCCCACCCAACTGTACCATTTTCCCCAATCTTTCTGCGGTGTTTCAAAATCGGCTTGAGCCCGCGATTTGCAAATTGCCACCGGATTGCCACCGCGGGCGCCACGGGAGCGCCACGATCGGACTGCAAAAGTTCTCAGAATGTACCCAAGGCGCGCCGACTTGGCTGCGCTGTTGAAGGATGGGAATTTTGGATCACGCCAGCATCACCAAAGTCGCTGAAGCGATGATTTCTGTACTCGGGTCGTCGGCAGTTATTGAAGCCCGGCAGAAAGCAGTGAAAGCGTTGGACGAGGGCGACCTACGCGCTTTTAGAGCATGGCATTTGATTATGCGGGCGGCCCGGCAGGCACTCGGCAGGACGGGCCCCTAGCTCGAACCCGGCGCCGTTCCGAAAGCCAATTGAACGATCTGAGCAGCCCTGTCGTCGGTGTTGGAGAATAGCCGACGTTTCTTGGGACACGACACCTGTCACAAGGCAAAGCGCGGTGCGTTGCTTGCATCGGAAGGCCCCCGCCTCAATGTCAGAGAAGCGTATCGCCTGCTGTGTGGTGCGGATAGAGCGCTGCGCCGGTAGGGTTACCGGGTGCGGGAAAGCGTCCTTTGCGCCGGTGTTAGGCTAATTTCCTGCGCACTGGTAGCACGAGGCGTTTCGACCAGCCCTTGTGCGGCGAACCAGCAGATGACTCCAATGGCAATACCAGCTGGAACGTCTATCAGATAGTGTCCGCCTGCCGATGGGATGGAAAACACCATCGCAACATTCAAGACCCCGAAAACCGATAGACGCCAAAACTGATCGGTGTGCGCTAGGATCAGCATGGTAGCCATCGCGGCGTGGAATGAGGGGAACGTGACAATCCCGACAAACGGAAATGGCCCGCGTGCGCCGTCCCTGAGTGCCTCGGTGATCGCCGGCCAGGCGGCCGCGATGTGATTTGCTTTCACCGGGCTATAGGCCGGAACAAGTCCGGAGATGATTGCCGACACGGTGACGCCAATTGCCATGGAGATAAACAATTGGGCGTTCCGCGGCTTGCCTCCCGCAATTGCCAGCAAAACTATCGAGGCGAAAATCAGAAGATAGTGGAACTGATATACAATGTCCTGCGCTGGCACTAGACCTGGGATTGTGTGCTGGAAGCGCGCCCACGCCGCCCAATCAAATCCCATGGCTGCATCCCACCGCGAAAACACAATATCGCGCAAGGGAAAATCCCAGGTGTTCGACAGATAGGTTAGCAACACCGCGAACAGGGGAAACGCCTGCCATAGGCTTACATACAGCAGAAACTCAACAATTTTTCGTTCTGCAGGGCGCTTGATCAAGTAAAAACAGGTTAAGGCCGAAAAACCGGCAGCAGGCACCAACATAGTCAGAAGACTCGGCTCTAGCTGTATCCCCTCAAAAATATTCCAGGCAATCACCAATACGGCAAATGCGATCAGAGCAACAATTGCTAGGCGGTCCGGTCCCGCGATTCTTCGCCATAGGGTCATGCCGCAAGGATGGCGTGACAGAAAATCATATCAACATAGCTCGTGCGGCGCGCAGAAGGCGTAAGGCCGCTCGCAATCAAGCTAAGTAGTGATCCGTAATTAAGTTGTCGCTGTAAGCCTGGGCTTCTTACCTGCCAGAGTGAGCGCGAGATTGTCCCAGTTGGGGTTGGGGATCGAGCGATCCTTGAGAGGGGGCCCGGCAGTTCGAGTTTGATGTGGCAGCGCCGACAAGCAACGCGCTTTATCCCAGAATCATCATGTATTGAATGGGGTGATGGGAAACTGACCGATTATCAGCTATGCCGCGGCAGATGCTGACGTTGTTTAGGCCCGTTTTGCTCTTCAGTTCCCCAGCTTTTTACGCGCAATTTTGCAGTGACCTGCCGTCGCCTTTCCCTATCCAGTTCCACTTCTGCACGTAGGGCGGCCCTGATTTTGTCTATGTCCACCGATGTGAACACCTTGCGGCGACCAACAGGATAATAATACGGATACGCGTGGTGTCAGATGGGGCTACAGTCTTGCAAATTACCCCCTGTTTCCTGACACGTCGGTACAGGGCGACATTTGGCAAGACATCGGGGATCGGATTGTGGATCCGGAGGTCGGTGGTTCAAGCCCACCCAACTGTACCATCTCGCTTAATGCAGCAATCATCTTACTGTGGGTGTGCTCCCTGGGTCGCGCTGGGCGCGCGACCCGTCCTCGGCTTACGCCTCGGACCCATTCAAATCCCGTGTTCTCTCAAAGACGCGGATTTTCTTGCGCGACCGGCAGCCCGGTTTTCGAGGCGTGCCGTGGGCGATGGCAAAATTTGGTCAGTGGCCAAAATAAGGTCCCTGTGTTTGATCGAAGCCACCCTCCGTGCTCCATGCCACACTTCAACGACTGTGTGCCAATCGGACAGCCTTTCGGCCTCCGCCACGGCGGCCAAGGTATCTTGACCAATCAATGCTCGGGTGACGGCAACACGGTTCATGTCGTCAAGGAAGCGAAGTTCAAAATGCTTCATAGCGAGCTCCATCCCATCGCAGGCGTTTCGCTGCCTGCCGATTTTAAATGCGAAGATGGAGTATTGGCAGGGCTGTAACGAACCGGCTGACAGGGCGAAGGTCTTATTGTTGCCCGCCGACGCTTCTGGTACCGAAGACTGACCGAATCAGTGCGAGAGGGGCAGGCTTTGGCGGCCGCATCTCCGGCTTGGCGGAAAATCCCGGCCTTTGCCATCACGCGCATCTTTTGACGTGACAGTCAGCGAAACAAGACACTCAGGATTTTCTGCAGGAACGGCGGCAGGAACTGCTGGCCGAGCCTGGGCAGGAGACTCTTTTCCGAGCGGAGGCTTTTTCCGGCCGCGCCCATCAGGTCGGACAGTCTTCCGCCAAACAGCAGGAAAATGACCACCACGATAATGGCGATATGCCAGATGCTGAGACCGAACACGTGCGCTCCTTCTGCCGGTTCCGCAGCGTAACAGGAATAGTCCGTAAGAAGAAATTCAGCGCGCCGGCAGCGCGAAGTCGGCCGCGGGCGTGGCTATCGCGCAGGGATTTGTCCTGCTGCAGGGCAGGGCGCGCGCCTGGCTCGCGGTCCCAAGTGCCGGCCCGATAGTGGCCACCCCCGCCGTGGTTATCGCGGGCGGGAAATAGACGCTGGTTGCCAGCGAGGGATCATGAAGGATGGGAGGGGGGAAATCCCCCGAGCCGTCATCACCAAAAGCAGGGCTGCTCAGGCTCCACGCCGCCGCCACAAGGATCAGGATTGGGGGGCGCATCGCAGTTTCAGCAATCGCCTCGCTGCGCCATCTGGTCGGTGCAGCGTTCGTTGATCGCATAGGACACCGCCATGGTCAGTCCAAAGGCGGTAACAAGAACGGTTGCGGTCACAACCGAAATCGCAATCACAGTTCGCGCCATCATCATGGCCTTTCTGTTGGAAGTGTGGTGGGCCGTATGGGGGCCGGACCCACCACCGCTTCACAGGCACGCAGGCCTAGGGAGCGAGCCTTGCGTGCGTTCCGAAAAAGGAACGTTCCGACATCTCATCCTGCCTGCGTCCTGTCGCCTTAAAAGCGCGCAAGGAGATGAAAGGCCTTTCAGGTTGAGACAGGAGGAGTGGAAAACGGGTCTTTCCCCGGCGCAATTGTCGCGAGGAAAACCGGCCTGACAGAAACTGAGACAGCGGGCCCGGGACCAAAAATCAAACCGGCAGGCGCGCCGTCACGATGGTGGTGATGGCTTCGGCGGTGGCGGCGGCGAGAGTCCAGCCCAAATGGCCGTGGCCGGTATTGTAGAAGACACCGGGACGCTTGCCGGCGCCCACTTTGGGCATCAGATCGGGCAGCATGGGGCGAAGGCCGGCCCAGGGCACCGCCGCGCTGGTGTTGACGCGGGGCATTTCCCGCCGCACCCAATCCACCAGCGGCTCGATACGGTCGGCGCGGATGTCGTAATTATAGCCATTGAATTCGGCGGTACCCGCGACCCTCAGCCGATCGGGCGCCAGCCGGCTTGAAACAATCTTCACCGGATCGTCCATCAGGCTCACCCAGGGCGCGGACTGCTGACTCAAATCGTCGTCCAGGTTCACGGTGATGGAATAGCCTTTCACCGGATAGATGTTGACGCGGTCGCCCAGCATGGCAGCCAGGGCGCGGCTGCCCACCCCGGCGCAGATCACCACCCCGTCCGCCGTGATCTGTTCCGGCTTGGCGTCGCCACGCGGCCCCAGCTCCAGGCCGATCTCGAAGCCGGGCTCCGTGGGCCGCAATTGTGTGACCTCGGCTTCCTGCAGGAAGCGGACGCCGCGGGCACTGCAGGCCGCTGCCAGGCCACGGGTGAAACGATGGATATCGCCGGTGGCGTCGTCCGGGGTGTAGATGCCGGCGTAATAGTCATGGGTGAGCGCCGGCTCGATGGCGCGCATCTCCGCCGAGGTGACGGTCTGCCGCTCCAGCCCGCCTTCCTTCAAAAGCCGGTTCACTTCCCGGCCATGCTCGAAGGCTGCACGGTCATTATAGAGATGCAGGATGCCCCGCCGCTCGAGCCCGAAATCGATATTCTCGCGCTCGGCGATATCGAACAGAAGCTGGCGTGCCTGGATCGCCATGCGGGTGGTGGCAATGGTGTTGGCGCGATAGCGGGGAATGGCGGCAATGAATTCCGCGAACCAGGAATATTTGTGCCAGTTGGGAGCGGGATTGACCAAAAGCGGACTGGCGGAATTGGTCATGTCCAGCAGGCCGTGCCACACCGTGGACCAGCGGTTCCACACTTCGGCATTGCTGGCGGACAATTGGCCGCCATTGGCAAAACTGGTTTCCATGGCCGGGTAGCGCTGGCGGTCGACCACCGTCACGCCATAGCCGCGCTGCAAGAGCGAATAGGCGGTGGTGACACCGGTAACGCCGGCTCCGATGATGGCGATGGTCTTCAGTCTGGCCTCTTTTCCTGTGGCAAGCTGCGCCCGTTACCCGGCTGCAGGCCCTCCCAGCCTAGTTGGGGGACTGGCCCCCCGCTATTGCCCATGGGACGTAAGCAGATGCGCAAATTGCTGATAGCTGGGCCGGCCCATTGGCCTTGCAGCGCCATTTCGGCTAAGAAAGGTGAAAAGAAGGAGGCCGGGGAAAGACATGGTCCGCAAGATTCTGCTGCTCTTGGCACTTTGCGCCGCCGCATCTCTCGGGCAGATGACGCGCGCCGACGCTGCCACCCGCTCCATCCTGTATGTCGGCAACAGCCAGGGCGACGACATCACCATCATCGACCTGGCCACGCAAAAGGTCATGTCCACCCTGAAGGTCGGTGCCCTGGTTCATGGCATCTGCGCCCAGGGCGATGGGCGCAAGGCCTTTGTCACCATCGAATCCAACCACACCCTCAAGGTGCTGGACACCAAGACCAACACCATCACCGACACGATTGAGCTGCCGGGCCGGCCCAATGAATGCGCCGCCACCCTGGATGGCCATTATGTGGTGGTGCCGCTGCTGGCGCCGGCCGACAGCGCCGTGATCATCGACATGACGCAGAAGAAGATCGTCAAGACCTTGCCGCTGCGTCATCCCCACAACTGCTTCACCCCGGAAGGCGGCAGCAACACGGTGGTCTATTGCGAGGAACGTGATGCCTATCGCATCAACCGCATTGACCTCACCAAGATGGAATATACCGACATGGTGCGGGTGGCCGGTGATCCGCGCCCCTTCATCGTCACCGCCGATGAAAAGACGCTTTACACCGCCCTGAGCGGGTTGCACGGCATGGCGATCATCGACATCCCGAACAAGACCATGACCCAGATCGCGCTGCCGCCCATGCCCTGGATGAACTGCCGGGTGGAGCCGCCCAATACGCCGGTGCATGGCATCACCCTGACGCCGGACGGCAAGAAGATCTGGATCACCTCGGTGTCCGATGGCGGCATCTATGTCTATGACATCGCCAGCAAGAAACTGGGCAAGCGGATCGCGGTGGGCGAATGCCCCAACTGGATCAGCATGTCCCATGACGGAAAGTATGCGGCGGTGAGCAATGCGGATACCGACGATACCTCGATCATGGATATCAAGAGCGAAAAGGAAATCGCCCGCATCAAGGTCGGCAAGGCGCCCAAGCGCCTGAAGGTGATCGAGGTGCCGCAGGAACAACTGACAGAAAAATAAGGAAATCGGGGATGCGGAAATTTGCGATGTTGCTGGCAGCGATGCTGGCGCCGGGAGTGATTGTCGGCGCGGCGTTGGCCGCCGATGCCGTGAAGAAAGATCAGTCCATCCTGGACCGGCTCTATGCCAATACCGGCGTCTACAACAAGTCAGCCGCCGGCAACACGCCGAGCTTTGTTTCTGATCCCGGTTTTCCGGCGCCCTTGCCGCATAGCTGGATGCTGGGCCAGGTCGCGGGCCTTTATGTCGATCAGCACGATCACGTCTGGATATCGAACCGACCGCGCACCATGACCAACGACGAGGCGGCGCTGGAAACCCGCGGCGGCGGTGATGGCAAAAATGGCCAGGGTTTCGCCCGGCCCAATGGTCCGACGGCCGACTGCTGCAATGCCGCGCCATCGGTGCTGGAGTTCGACACGGCGGGCAAGCTGCTGCGGTCTTGGGGCGGACCGGCCGATCCCGGCTGGCTGGAAAGCCATTGCAAGGCAGCCGATGGCTGCATCTGGCCCAACAGCGAGCACGGCATTTATATCGACCATAAAGACAATGTCTGGATTGCCGGCAATGGCGCCAGGCCGGTCGACGCGGCCTCAAGCTGGACCACGCATAAGGACGGCGGCGACGGTTTTGTCCTGAAATTCGACATGAACGGAAATTTCAAGATGCGCATCGGCGGCACGCCGACCGGGCCCGCCAGCAACGACACCAGCGGCGGCATCAACGGCACGCCGCTGCTCTATCTGCCCGCCGACATGGTGGTGGATCCCAAGACCAACCGGCTTTATGTCGCCGACGGATACGGCAACCGCCGCGTCCTGATCGTCGATGCCGACACCGGCAAGTATATCGGCCATTTCGGCGCTTATGGTTCCAATCCGGTGGATGACGCCGCGGCAGCCGCGGCCGGGCGCTGGGTGACCGACCGGCTCAAGGGCGTCAAGAAGCCGGCCTTCTTCCGCAATCCGGTGCATTGCGTGAAGATCGCCGACGACGGCAAAATCTATGTCTGCGACCGCGGCAATGACCGCATCCAGGTATTCGATGGCAATGATCCGGCGCTGGGAAAACCTTGCAGCAATCCCGAGGGCGTTACCGGCAAGTGCGGCTTCCTGGCGGAGCAGGCGATCAGCCCCAATACGGAAACGCTTCCCGCCATGCCGGGTACCTCGGTGTCGTTGAATTTCTCCAAGGACAAGGCGCAGAGCTGTCTCTATGTCGGCGACAATTCCAACATGACCATCTATGTCCTCAATCGCAGCAATCTGCAGGAGTTGGGGCGGCTGGGACGTTCGGGGCGCGACGCCGGCCAGTTCCACTGGCTGCATCAGGTGAGCCTGGACAGCAAAGGCAACATCTACACGGCCGAAGTGGATACCGGAAAACGCATCCAGAAATTTAT
>Ga0310811_10002550_pt1 | contig 22820 bp, 25 predicted proteins | sample YCmetagenome_FD_207642 | JGI IMG/M metagenome (GOLD analysis project Ga0310811, IMG submission 207642) | Soil microbial communities from experimental microcosm in Duke University, North Carolina, United States - YC | ecosystem: Engineered > Artificial ecosystem > Soil microcosm > Unclassified ...
CCGCGGGTCGTTCGGGTGGCGCCGTTCACATCGTCGTAGTGGGTCTCGGTGACCCAGCTGATGACCGCGCTGCCATCGGGCGTGAAGGCCATCGCCTGCTGCTCCTGGTCATTGAGCGTCTTCGCCTCGGCGACCAGCGGCGAGAACAGATCGATGAGGCTCGTGCGCTTGTGTACCGTCAGCGAGCTGACCGCGAGGCTGCGCAGGTCGACGACATCGAGGGTGCCTCCGTCAGCGGACAACGCCGCGAGCCGGCGGCCGTCGGCACTCAGCGCGATCGCCGGCCGGACCGTCAGTGGACTCAAGGCCGAAACGGGTCCGGCGTCGAAGGTCCTCGCGAGGATGCCCGGCAGCGGGATCGGCGCAGACAGCGCGCCGGTCAGGGTGGACTGGACCACGAGGGAGTACGGCCACTCCTGGGGGCTCGTCGCGATCAGGCTGACTGCCGTCGGAGTCAGGACGTAGTAGATGGCGCTCAGATCGGCGGCGGTCGGACGCGCCTGCACAACGCCGGGCAGGCTGATCGCCGGTACGTGGCGGACGACGTGGCCATCGGCGACCGAGACGATGACCTTCTCCCCATCCACGGGGCTGCGGTTGTCGCCGACACGGCCCATGGCGAGCGACCCATCGGCGCTGAGGTCATCGACGACCATCGCGACCTCAGGAACGAAGTAGCCGCGGAGCTGGCCGGTGCGCGCGTCATAGACCCGCTGGGTGACCGCACCGCCGTTGAAGTCGTTCACGAAGATCGTCGACCCGTCGGTCGACGCCTCGGCCTCGGACGAATTCGTCGTGGAGGGCGCGATGTCCAGCAGCGGCTTGGACGACAGGTCCTTGAGCGTGGTGGGATCGATCTGGATCCAGCCCGAGCCGTTGAACGATGGACTGAGGTAGAGCGCCTTGCCCGCCACGATGCCCGGGGTCGCGGCGCTGTGATCCCGGAACGTCGCAAGCTGACGGCCACCGACGACGGCCACGACGAGGACGACGAGGGCCGCCAGCAGCGCGAGCGGCGCGCGCCACGCGAGCCTCGGGAGCAGGATCGGGCGACGACGCTCCGGCACCCACGTCTCGGCCGGCTGGAGCGGGATCTGGTCGAGCTCCCGCTTGAACACGTCTCGGAGGTCATTGGACATGGCTCTCTCCCTTCCGCATCCGCGTGAGCGCCTGGGAGATCGTCGCGGCGACGGTCCCGCGGCGGATCCCCAGCAGCTCGGCGATCTGTTCTTGGGTCTGATCGAGGTAGAAGTACGCGACCACGATCGAGCGCTGGCGCGGGCTCAACATCCGAAGGAGTTGCCCGACGCTGAGCCGATCCAGGAGCACATCGATCTGGTTGCGCCCGCTCGCCACGCCTCCTGCATCCGTCAGTCGAACTGTTGGCCGGCGTCGAGACCGACCAGCCTTTCGGATCGCGACGCGGAACAGCCAGCCGGCGACGTTGGTGTCGTGCAGCGGCGGACGGTCGAGTCCGGCGACAAATGCGTCCTGCAAGGCATCGGACGCCAGGTCAGCGTCCAACAGAGTCGCGACCAGCGCCCGATAGACGCTCGGATAGACCGTTCGATACAAGCGCTCCCAGTCGAGTTCGTCGTGATCGGTGATCACCGCACTCCTCTATGCCGCGAGAACAGCGCAATGTTTAGTGTGCGGAGGGAGTCTTGTGACGCCTACGGACAGTTGGTTCCCGGCCAACGGTCCCCGGCGGTCAGAATCCGAGTGGACGTAGTCGCCTGACTCCACGTCAGATGCTCAAATAGAGTCGAGCGCGGATGTCCGCTCCACTCGATGCGCTGGGCAGCCTCGCCGGTCTACGCGATTCAGAACTGTCGCGGCAAGTTACCGTCCCGGTCCGCAGCAAGGCGTCGATCCAGTTCGTCCTGTACGACCTGCTTCGGCATGAGCAGGCGATGGCCGTCGGAGCGCGGGGTGCACCTGAGAGCGAGATCGCGCGGATCCTTGACCTGGCCCAGGCGGCATACGGTGACCTGGTCGGCGTGCTCGTAGGTCGATCGGATGAGGATTTGGACAACACGCGCGATGGCGACTGGTCCCTGCGGGATGTCCTCCGACACGCGATCGCCGTCGAGCTCCGCTACGGAGCCCAGGTCGAATACGCGGCGCTGCGAGGCGACGAAGAGCCAATCGCCATCCCACCAGAGCGACTGCCGTGCGACCGACTCTCGCCGCCCGAGCCGGAGTTCGCTGCTGCACGTGTCGCGGGTATCAGCCAAGTCCTCGAGCTGCTTGGCCTCGCGCGGCGGACAACGGATGCACGCCTGGCTGCGCTTCCGGACGACGCGCTCGGACGGCCATCGCTCTGGGGCACGCAGCCGATGCCCGTTCGGATGCGCGCACACCAAATCGCCGTGCACCTCACCGAGTGCGCGATCCAAAGTGAGAAGTGCCTGGCGGAGACGGACACCTCCGAGGCACGACGGATCCTGCGACACATCTGCGCAGCGCGCGGAGCGCATGAGCGGTGGAGCGAATCAACTGCGCGCGCCGAGTTGGACGACCGCTATCGCCAATTGGCCGACGCACCGAGGCGCGACTGATTCATGATCAGGTGGTCGCCAGGGGAGCGCAGGTACGGAGCGGTTCGTGAAGTCGACGCAGCCGACCACAAGGCGACGCACGCGTTCGCCCTCTCGTCTGGACTATCGACACGCTTTCTTGCCTTGAAATCGGTCCCATGGCGAGGCACCACGCGAGGGCGCCGCGTGAGGGCGGCCCAGCTGGCGGGCGTCAGACCGTAGGCCCGCTTGAACTGTCGCGTCATGTGACTCTGGTCGGCGAAACCGGCCTGTGCGGCGGCTTCCGCCAGCGATTGCCCGCGATCGATCGAAGCACGCGCCAGCTCCAGCCGGCGCAGCGCCCGATAGCGGTCGGGACTCGTCCCAAGGGCGCTTCGGAAGTGGCGAGCAAGCGTGAAACGGTCGGAGCCTGCGACCTGCTCCAAGACGGCGGCGGGTGTCTGCTCACGCGCGTGGGCCGCGAGGTACTCGCGCGCCCGTTCGACCGCCCTCAGGTCGAACGTCGGTCGGCGGCGATCAACGTCGCCGCTGAGCCAGAGCAGAGCGTCGGCGACCGCGACGGCGATTTCGGTGGAGCGAAGTTCGCTGATCGGCTCGTCGATGTCAGCGAGCAGACGATTGATCGAGCTGGCGACGGGCGTCATGTCCTGGACGGGATCTGCGACGAACGGGAGCGCGCGACCACCGAGGGCGCTGCGCACCAGCTCGGGCGCGATGTACAGGATCCGGTAACCGAAGCCGTCGCTGGTGCCGGCTACGCCATCGTGGGTTTCGTCTGGGTGCAGAACGTGAAGCTGGCCGGGCAGGCAGATGCGGCGGGAGCCGCGATAGCGAAACGTCTGCACCCCGGCCGTCGTGATCCCGACCGCGTACACGTCGTGCCGGTGCGGCTCGAACCCATGCGCGGAGAGGAACACTTCCGCGCGCTCGATCCCGCGCGCGCTCGGTCCGAACCTGATCGAGTCCGAACGCCGCTTGCAGGATCGTTCAAGACGCCCGGCAGCAGGGCTCTCTAGCTTCGGCGGCATGGGTCCACGCTATCGCGACCGGCGTGACTGAACCGCCCCTCACAGCGGCAATTCGTTGGGAGGCGGTCGGACCGCTCATGCTTGCCTCGGCCGCCCTCATGGGTAGCCCCGGCCCGGTCACGATCAGCTTGGTCGCGACGAGTTCGGTCTATGGGTTGCGGCGCTCTCTGCGGTACCTCCTCGGGACGATCGTTGGGACGATGACGGTACTCGTCGCGGTTGCGACCGGGATCACGGTCGCGCTGCTGACCGTGCCCGTGATTGGATCGGTCTTGATCGCGATCTCGGCCGGTTACATCCTGTGGCTCGCGTATCACGTCGCGACCGCTCCTCCACTCACGGAGCAGATCACGAGCTCGGGTGCCCCCGGGTTTGGCGGCGGAGCGCTCCTCGGTATCGCGAACCCGAAAGGCTGGGTCGCGATTGCGGCCGTCTTCGCCAGCGCACATCTCGCCGAAACAGCGACAACGGACGCGATCGCCAAGATCGCGGTGCTCAGCCTGATGATCGTCGTTATCTGCGTGATGTGGGTCGTCGCCGGCAGATCGCTCGCCGTCTTGCTTCGCGACCCACGTCGGTCCCGGGTCGTTAACGTCACACTTGCCGTGGTTCTCATCGGCGCTACAGCGATCGCCATCCTGCACTGAGACCGCATGCGCTGGCGGGTTCCGCTGTGGGGCACGCTGGTCGGACCAACGCGCCGGATGCGTGCTCGCGACCTTTCGGTGCGCTGCTTCGGTCATCTCCTCGTGCCATCAGCGGAACTCGTCGCGTGGCGGCGTGAAGACGTCGATGACCTCGCCGTCCTCGACCACTTCCATCGCGTGCTCGATGCCACCCGGAATGGCGTAGCTGTCGCCTGGGTGGAGTTCGTGGATCGTCCCGGCGATGGTCTGCCGGAAGCGGCCGCTGACCACGTAGCCCGCCTGCTCATGGGGATGTGTATGCGTCGGAGCGTTCACGCCTACTTGAAATCGCATCCGGGTGACCATCGCACGCTCGCCGACAGCGAGCAGATCGAAGTGCACACCGAGGGACTCGCGGGGTTGCGCGTCGGCGTTAGCCACGACCGCCGCGCGCCTCGTCGATCGCCCTGTGTTGCCTGCACCGGACAGTCCGGTTCGATCGCCAGCCGGTTCGCTTCTCCTCATCACCCGGATCCGATATCCGCCTCTCCGCGTCCTCACGCGATCTCTGGCGCCGGTGCCAGACGTGACGGTGCTTCGTGGAGGGGATCGGGAATGCGGCCGCCGAGTCGAAGCAGGACGGCTCCGGTCAGCACCGCGACAAGCGCGCCGCCCCACCAAACGGCGTCCGGCGAGGTCTGCAGGAGAAGGCCACCGATCGCCGGGCCGAGGGCCAGGGAGATGGTGAAGGTCAGAGTGTAGAGAGACAGGTAGCGGCCGAGCAGATGGGCTGGAGCCATGTCCGCGACCAGCGGCCCGAGAACGAGGATGTGTACGCATTCGCCGATCGCGAAGACGATCGCAACCCCGGCGAGGAGGCTGGTCGCAGCGAGTTCCGAGTGGATGAGCGTCGCTGGCAAGACTGCGAGCAGGCCGACCGCGAAGAGCGCGCTCGTCACCGCGAAAGCATGTGTGCGCCGCATGCGTGCCACTATGCGCACCGCCGGGATCTGCGCGATGACGACGAAGGCCGTGTTGATGGCAAAGATGATCCCGATCGCGGCGGGGCCGACCGGTGTGTGGTCCGTTGCGAATGGTGACAGGATGTTGGAGAAGAACGTGTGGCCGACGACAACGAGCACGATGTTGAGCGCGATCACAGTGAGGAAGAGCTGATCTCGAGCGACGGCGCGAAAGCCGGTTCCGTTGGCGGCCGTCGCCGTGGCGGTCACGGCCTGCTGGCTCGGTACGGCAGCGAGCACGATGAGCGCGAATCCGGCGAAGGTGACAGCGTCGAAGAAATAGAGAAGTTGGAACGAGCTGAGCTGCTGTGCGGACGCGACGAGGAACCCGGCTACGGTCGCGCCGGAACCAATGCCGAAGTTACCCGCGACCCGGTTAAGCGCGAACGACGCCACTCGCTGCTCGGGCTTGACCAACGTGACGACCAAATTTCGGTTGGCCGTGCCTGCTAGGCCGAGCCCGGCTCCGCTGACGATCGCGCAGGCAAACGCCTGCCAGGGCTGGTCTACGTAGGCGAGGCCGGCGTAGCCAAATGCGCTCGCCAAGCTTCCTGCGATCACGATCGCTTTGGCGGAGTACCGGTCGAGCAGCGCCCCCGTCGGCAGCGTGACGATCGCGGAGGTCCCCATGGTCGCCGCGAGAACCAGTCCGGCTGTCGACGTTGAGAAGCCACGTATCTGGTGCAGGTAGATGATCTCAAAGGGAACGATGAGCCCGTAACCGAAGTAGTTGAGGGCGTTTCCCGCTTGAAGGATGAGAACCGGGCGAGGGAGGCCGGTGCGCCAACCCGCGATGAGGTGTGAGACACGGCGGTTCATCTGGCGGCGAGGCTCATCGGTTCTCCTTGCGGCTTCGTTTGCCGTCACTCCTACCGTCATGCGATCCGCCCCGCGCGTTACGCCCCGCGAGCATGTAAGTTCTGAGCGGATGCCCCGTGCCGAGCCCTCGACCAGCCAGACCGCGCTCCTTGCGGCCCTTCGCTGTGGTGACGAGGACGCGTTCAGCGCTCTCGTGGACGCCCACGGCGCCGCGATGCACAGGGTCGCGCTGACATTCGTCCGCTCGAGCGCGGTCGCCGACGAAGTCGTGCAGGAGGCTTGGCTCGGCGCGCTCCGCGGCCTCGACCGGTTCGAGGGCCGGTCCGCCCTACGGACGTGGCTGCTCGCGATCGTGGCCAACATCGCCCGAACCCACGCGGTTCGCGAGGCGCGTGCTGTGCCCTTCTCCTCACTCGAGCTCGCACCCGTGGCCGGCTCGGAGCACGAGCCGGCCCTCCCTACCGATCGCTTTCAGGGGCTCGACGGGCGACATCCAGGCCGTTGGGTCTCGTTCCCGATGCCCTGGTCGACCGACCCAGACCATGCTCTCCTCTCCGCCGAGACGGGCAAGCTGATCATCGACACGATCGCGGACCTCGCCGACGGCCAGCGGATCGTGATCACGCTGCGCGACGTCGAGGGTTGGGATTCCGCCGAGGTGTGTAGCGTTCTCGAGATCAGCGAGACCAATCAGAGAGTGCTCTTGCACCGCGCGCGCTCGAAGGTCCGTGCCGCGCTGGAGCGTTACTTGACCACCGAGTCGCCGTGAGCGCCGAATTCACCTGCCAGGAGATGGTCGAGGTCGTCACCAGCTACCTCGACGAGGCGCAGGCGCCCGACGAGCGGCAGCGGTTCGAGCGCCACCTCTCCCGCTGCGCCGGCTGCACCACCTACGTCGACCAGATGCGCGAGACGATCAGGCAGACCGGCGCGGTCCCGCGCGAGGAGTCGCTTCCGCCCGCGCTGCGCGAACGGATCGTTGCTCAGTTCCGGACCTGGCGGCGAGGCTAGGACGCCCAGCTGCGTAGGCTGGGCCGACCCTCCTAACTCGCGCCGGGCCTGCGATTCGTGACGTGATCGCTGTCGTCCGGCAGCTCACGCAGTGACCGCAAGGGAGAAACGACCACCGGCAGGAACGGGAGGAAGCTGACCGTAGCGGCGACCAGCATCGCCTCGCGAAGTCCGAGTGCCGCGGCAAGCGCGCCGCCGAGCAGTGTCCCAAAGGGGAAGGCACTCGTCCCGGCCGTCGTCACCACGCCGCTGGCCCGCGCCCGCAGTCGGTCTGGCACGAGCGCCTGGCGGACACTGTTCGCCGATACGACGTAGAGGGACCGCGCGAAGCTCTGTATCGCCCAGCCGAGGCCCACGAACACGATCGCGGTGTCTGTCGTGGCGATGGCGACAAGAACGGTCGCCGGACCAAAGAGCAAGAACGAGGCGATGACGATCCGTCCCACGCCCGCACGCTCGGCCATGCGCCGCGCGAGGAGCACGCCGGCCAGTCCGCCGACATTTGCGACCGAAAGGATCGCGCCGATCGTCACCGAAGTGAGCCCGAGTTCGCGCACTGCGTAGACGAGCACGATCGCCCAGAAGACACCGAGTGCGAGGTTGGCCAACGCATGCGAGACCAGCAGCGGGCGCAGGTAGAGGTTTGAAAGAACGTAGCGCGCGCCCTCGCGAAGTTCGCTGCCGATGCTCGTTGGGCGTGCACGTGCGGCCTGCGGCTCATAGCGATTCGGGATCGAGCCGATCAGGAGACCCGACATGAGAAAGGACACCGCGTCGGCGAGGATCGCCACCGGTGCGGACACGAGTGTCACCAGGGCGCCCGCCACACTCGGACCGACGGTGTTTGCCCCGACAGTCAGCCCCTGCAGGTCCGTGTTCGCCTCGACCAGCTGCTCCCTGCCCACGATCGACGGCAAGTACGCCTGCGAGGCGATCTCGAAGAAGATGCTCAGCGTGCCGCTGATGAGGGCGACCACGTACAGCAGTGGGAGATCGAGAAGACCGAATGCGTATGCGAGCGGCACCGATGCGAGGAGCGCCGCCCGGCCGAAGTCGGCTGCGATCATCACCCGACGCCGCTTGACGCGGTCTAGCCAGACCCCCGCGGCAATGCCCAGGAGGTTCGGCAGCGTCACGGCCGTCGAGATCGCCGCGACCTCGAATGCGGATGCGTGAAGGACCAAGATCGCGGTCAGCGGAAGGGCCAGAAGGGTGACTTGGCTTCCGACGGCACTGACCCCGGCAGCCGTCCACATGCGCATGAAGTCCTGGTGCCGCCAGAGCCCGTGCGGCCTTGGGACGGATCTCAAGACTCTGCGAGAGGAGGGTCATACAGGGCGAGCTCATCGTCTGTCGGCGGCTGGAAGACGTCCCGGTACCGCTCCATGTGCCGCTCGGTGATGGCCAGGCCGCCGGCGGCGTGACGAGCCTCGACGCGCCTCACCAACTCCTCGTGGGGCGCATCGAGGAAGCGGAGTTCGACCGCTATGCCGAGCTTGCGCGCCGCCTCGCGCTTCTCGTCGCGCTCCGCTCGAGCCCAGAAACCCCATTCGAGGACGACCGACGTTCCCAGCACCAGGAGCCGCTGAGTGAGCTCCCAGAATGCCGCTTCGAGCCGGGTTTGGAAGCCGGCGTCGAACGGATCAACGTTCAGCGCCACCTCCCACTCATCCGGGTTGAGCCGCACCGCGCCATAGGCGTCTGCGATCTCGCGCGCGAGCGTCGTCTTGCCCGATGCGGGCAGCCCGCACAGCAACACCAGCCTCGCTTGCCGCCCGTTGCCCGCCGTCATCCCGGCGCTCTCGAGCATGAACGCCTGGAGAATCGCATCGTCTCTACTTTTGCACGACAACGCGAACTTGTGGAGCTCCCGCGCCAGAGCGCAGCGAGACTCAGCGAATGACGCGGTAGTCCGCGAGCAGCGAGCCGGTCGGTGAGAGCTCGCTCCGGATCGACTCGAGCTGGATCGACGGCAAGCCGTCGAGGAGGCGCCGTCCGCGGCCGGCGATCGTCGGTGCGATCACGAGCCTGAGCTCGTCGACAACGTCGGCGGCGAGCAGGGCCTGTGCGACCGAGATGCTTGCGTGGACGCCGACATCGCCTCCGGGCTGCTGCTTGAGATCCCGAACGAATTCGACCAGCCCGCCATCGATCCGCGTCGCATTCGTCCACTCTCGGTCAAGGGGCGACGATGTCGCGACATGCTTCGTGACCCCGTTGATGAATCTCGCGAAGGGCTGGATCTGGCTGCTCGGCCAGAACTGCGCCCATTCGGTGTAGCTGCGGCGGCCGAGAATGACCGCGTCCTGGGTCGCGATCACCGCGGCGAGGTTGGCCTCCATCGCGTCGTCCCAGTCGGCGAAGAAACGATCTGGGTCCTCGGCGACCCCGTCCAAGGACAACAGCTCGTACACGACGACCTTCCGCACGCCCTGCACCTCCGCAGGGCTCGAAGCTACACGTTGACCGATCAAGCCGCCGAGAATGATCGCGGTGGCGTGGCACCGAAGCGCCGGACGCCCCGGCCGGTTTGCGGTGTGAGCCGGCGCGCGCTACGCGGCGCGCCCCGCTTGGTTCACGAGACGCATCGCTCGTGTTGCGGCCTCGGTGTCACCGCGATCCATACGTAAGAGCAGAGCAAACGCCTCGTTGCGGATCCGCTTGAGCGACGCCGGACCGGTGCCGTTCCGCTGGGCCCAGGCGATCTCGCCAACGAGACCGATCAGCGCGTGCCGCGCGACCGCGGGCGCGATGTAGACGGTGGCTTCGTTATCCATGTGATGCGCTCGCGGCATCTGGCATGCCCGGCGGGCGTCCTGTTACAAGGTCGTGCCCGGCAGACCCCCGGTCGAGCGCGTACTGCCACGCGTTTCTGGCGCGTTGACCCGCCGCATCCGCACGACCCGAGTCACACCGTTCCAGCGCTCGATGACCCGGCCGGGGAACGGGATGAACCGCAGCTCCCGATCGCTGATGATCTCGGGCTCGACGAGCTCGACGTCACGGCCACGCGTGCGAAGCTGGCACCGCTGGGCGGCCAACACGTTCTTGACCCAATCGACGTCCGAACCGTAGGTGAGCGCGACGTAGTAGTGGTCGGCCTCCCGGAAGACATTCAGCGGGGTGCGATACGTCCGGCCCGACCGCCGACCGACGTGCGTGACGATCCCGAAGAGCGGCAGCCGGCCGGCGATGAGCCGCGTGAACGGATTGAGCACCCGTGCAGTGACGGCCCGGAGGCTGCGCATGCGCGTGTTGCCTGATCGGTCAGGCATCGTGCACCGGGGAGTGGCCCCCGCCGGCGGCGTCCGCGAGCCAGGCCCGGAGCGCCCGGTGTAGCGCGGGCGCGCCGACGGTCGGCCCGGCGAGCGGCCACGCTCGTGGATGTAGGACGAACGGCTCGGTCTGCCAGCCGCCGAGCCCGCCGTGCGAGCCGATCTGATCCTCGAATGCCGCGACCTCGCCTGACGGCTCATCGAAGCGACTGATGACGACGAGATCGCCGCAGTTGGCCATGGCGTCGACCCGCCGCAGATCGGCGAGCGCGTGCGGCCCGTACTGCGCGAGTGGATCGGCGCCGTCGATGCGTCCGTCTAAGAGGTTCGTCGTTCCCGCGGCTCCGATGGCCACGGAGCCGCCGGCCGCCGTCCGCACCGCGACGACTCCGATGCCTGGGTGAGCCACGAGGGCTCCGATCAGACCCGGGTACCGAGCCTCGATCGCTTCGCCCGTCGCGCGTCCGGCGATGCCGGGGAACGCGACCTGAGCGAGGTTGCCCGACGCGGCAACGACGAGATCGGGTGGCTCGGTGTCGTTCGCGCCATCCGCTCTCGCGCGTCCGAGCCGCGTGAGGAACGCCGGACCCGCGCCGAGGAGCATGCCCATCCGGCCGGCATGCTCTGGATCGGCCGCCGCATGCGTTCGCACGTCGTCACCCATGTGCTGTTCGATCTGCTCCTCGAGCCGGATGCCGTATCGCTGACGGAACATCGCGCCGGGACTCTGGCCATGATCCGAGAGCACGATGAACCGGTAGGGCCGCGGCGCGTCGAGGCTCGCCTTCTCGATGATCGCGATGATCCGATCGATCCCTTCGAGTGCCTCGTGCGCCTCCACTCGATCGATCCCGGCGTGATGGGCGATCTCGTCGTAGTCCGTGAAGTCCACATAGATGACCGGCGCCGAGCGGTACATCTCCTCGATGACGAGCGCGGTCTCGAGATGCCTGAGGATCACATTCGTGGCCGCCCGCGCGAGCGGATACGGGAAACCGCGCGCGCCACGCGGCTGCACGTTACCGAGGCGTGCACCACGGGCCTGCGCGAGCTCCTTCAGGATCTCGCCGATCGACAGCAGGATCCATCGGACGTAGGCGTATGGGCTGACGAAGAACCAGTCGAGCACGTGGCTGCGACGCGCCTCTTGTGCCGGAGCGTCGAACGTGGCCGCGGTGAGAAAGCTCCGGGCCGCGTCGCCGGCGAGCAGATTGCCGATGGACGTGCCGCCTACAAGCAGGCCATGGCCATCAGAGACGCGGCGCATCATCTCGCGCGCGTCTTTGGGGTGATTCGAGACGTACAGGTGCCGGCTGTCCTTCTCCCACCAGCGGAAGGCGGGGATGCCGTCGTTGTTCCCGTGGAGGATCCCGGCCTGGCTCGCCGACGTCTGGGTCGGAAGGCTCGCCTCCCACCGATCGAGCGTGAACTCGCCGGAGCCGAGCCAGCGCGCGAGGGTCGGCACACCGCCGCGCTCGAGCCGGCGCTTCAACATCGGGTGCGAGAGTCCATCGATCTGGATGCAGATGACCCCGGGCTCGGTCGCCGTGCGAGGGCCTGGATGCCGCACCGCGAGCTGGCGGACCAGTGTGCCGAAGAACGAATCGTCGTTCGCGATCGAGAGTCCCGCGGCGAGCAGGGTATGGGTCACCGCGTACACCAGCGACGCGACGATCGCGCTGCTCGGGCCGTCGACGGCAATCCCGAGTGAGAGCTCCGCCAGCGCGAGGAGCGCGACCGCCTGGACGGCAAGCGTGCCGAGGGCGACGAGCATCACCGAGAAGCCGGAGAGCAGCCCGATCAGCAGCGGTCGGGAGAGCGTCGAGACGACGGCGAGGACCACGGCTGCCGCGGCCGCCGCGGCGGGACTCCCGACGGAGATCCCGGACACGAGCCGGGTCGCGAGTGCGAAGGCAGCGAGCGAGCTGAGGACGATGAGCGCGGCGTGCGCCGCGACGGCGGGCCAGCCTCCGCTCCACCGCCAGAGCAGGTGGGCCTGCGTGCGGTACAGGTCGATCAGCTTCCCGATGGCGGTCATCGTCGGCCCGAACGGTACCGGTACGCTCGCGAGATGCGCGCGGCGTCATGCAGCATCCGGTTCCTCGGCCACTCGACCGCCCTCATCGACCTCGATGGGACGCGCATCCTCACCGACCCGCTGCTGGCGGATCGGCTCGGTCCGCTGCGCCGGCGCCCTCGAGCGACCGCCGACAGCTTCTTGGACATCGCGCCCAACGCGATCCTCATCTCGCACGGCCATCACGATCATCTGCACCTGCCATCGCTTCGCCACCTTGCCGGGCGGACCCGGGTCATCCTCCCGAAAGGACTGGGATCGCTGGTCGAGCGGCGGGGTCACGACGTGACCGAGGTCGTTCCCGGCGACGAGCTTGTCATCGGCGGCGTGCGGATCGTCGTGACCGCAGCGTTGCATCACGGGGGCCGCCGGCCGTTCGGCCCGTCGTCGACTCCGATCGGCTTTCGCGTCGAAGGCACGACCCGCGTGTATTTCGCCGGCGACACCGACCTCTTCCCTGAGATGCGCGACCTCGCGGGGACGATCGATGTCGCGCTGCTCCCGGTGTGGGGGTGGGGTCCGCGCCTAGGCCCGGGGCATCTCGATCCGGCACGCGCCGCGGAAGCCGTGGCCGTCATCCGGCCGCGCCTCGCCATCCCGGTGCACTGGGGCACGTTCTATCCGGTCGGGCTCGCCCGGGTGTGGCCGCGGCCGCTCGAGCGTCCACCACTGGACTTCGCGACCGAGGTGGCGCGCGTGGCCCCGGCGACCGAAGTGCGGATCCTGGTACCGGGCGAAGTGGCGGAGCTGCAGTAGGAGCGGGACGGGCTCGGGAGCTAGTTGCGGTGGTAGCGGTAGCCAACCCCGCGCACCGTTGCGACCGCGGCGGACCCGTGGCCAAGCTTGCGACGCAGGGCGCCCACGGCAACCTCGACCACGTTGCTGTCTCCGGCGTACGAATAGCCCCAGACGTCCGCCAGGAGCTCAGCCCGGGTGACGGTCTTGCCGTCCCGCTCCATCAGGTAGTGCAGGAGCTCGAATTCGAGCTTCGTCAGGCCGACGCGCTGGCCGTCGACGACGAGCTCGTGCGCACCGAGGTCGAGCAGGTCGTCCTGAGGGATGCCGAGCTCGGAGGCGGCGATCCGCGCGAGCCACCCATCGATCGAGGCGGGTCCGAAGTCGTTCATGAGCGTTACGTAGCGGCGGCCATCGAGTTCGACGTCGGCTTCGGGAACCCGCACGAATCCGAGCGGCGTAAGCGCCGGCAGATAGTCCAAGCCCAGATAGCTCGCCCAGTAGATGCGGCGCAGGCGGGGCCGCAGCTCCATGTAGAGGCGCTTCGTCTCCATGAATAGCGCACCTTGCACGCTCCCCGGCCCCTCACCGACGGCGCGATCCAGGGAGCGCCGCGCGAACAGGACCACCTGTCCGGCCGGGACGGGACTCCGGCGGAGATGGTCCCGCCACGCGGTCATGATCGGATCCGCCGGCGCGCGCTTTTCTTGGACCGTCCCGCTCTGGAAGAAGATCGCGAAGCCCGACACCTGCCCCTCGCGATCGCGGACCGCGCGGAAGGCCTCGGGCGCGCGGTCCCACCACTGGTGCGCGATCGCCGCGGCACTGGGGCCGTCGTGACGCGCGATCGCCTCGAGGATCGCGGCGCCATCCGCGGACTGCGCGGGCTCGACCGAGTGCAGCTGCATGCCGGTCGGAAAGAAGGCTTCGCGCACGATCGGGTTCTCGACCAGAAAGAGCATGTCGGCGGTGTATCGCCAGAGCATCGAGGCACCCGCCTCCCGGATCTCCTGCCGCAGATGTCGCCAAGCCGCCTGCCGATACGCACGTTCACGCGCGGCGTCGTCGGACCGCAGCCGGGTGGCGATGGCCTGCTGCATCATTTCGTGCAGCACAAGCCCGTCGCTCGCCGACCGCACGAACGGCAGCTGGAGCAGCCGCTCGAAGACCTCGCTAGCCGATGCTTCGGGGACCATCGCCACGAGGAGCGACGGCGTCAACCGACGCACGACGGACGCGGCATCCAAGGCGCGACGCACCAGCGGGTCGAGCTGTTCGACGTACCCACGCGCGAGCGCGTCGAGGACCTGTTGCGCCGCGAGCTCCTCGAGGCCGCCGACCGCGCTGCCCGCCGCGGCTGCGGCGACTCGGAGTGCGAGAGGATGTCCGCGGGCGATGCGTGCGACGCGCTCGGCGGCGTCATGGTCGAGGCCTGCCGAGCTGAGCAGCTGTCGCGCCGCCGCGGCGTCGAGGGCGCCGAGCTCGATCGTCGCGAGCGAACCCGACCAGCCGATCCGGCCGAACCATGAAAGGGCAGGCGGTTCACGCCCAGCAAGGACGACACGGACATTCGCGGGCAGCGAGCCGATGAGCTGCTGCCGGAACCACGCGTCCGACACCCGCAACGCTTCGTAGGAATCCACTACGAGCACGACCCGGGTCGCGATCGTCGCCAACCGCGCCACCGGATCCGCGTCCGCGGGAGAACCGATCGCCTGCCGGACCGCGGCGAGAAAGCCTCGCTCGGTCGGCTCGATGATCCCGGAGTCGATCTGGATGATCCGCGCGCCTCGCCCGCGAGCCCGCTCGATGAAGGCCATAAGTAGCGTCGACTTCCCGATCCCGGCGAGACCATGAACGAAAGCAACGAGTGGGCCGTCGTCCTCCAGGATCCCGTTAAGGGCGGCGAGCTCGGCATCCCGACCGACGAACGTTCGGCGCTCTCGATCCTCGCCGAGTTCACCGAGCCGGATTGTCGCGGCCGTCGTCACGCTGCCACCGCGCGAGCGCGGGCGGTCACCGCGCTTGGCGACTGGAGGACCGAGAAGACGCGAGACGTGATGTCCGCGAGGTGCGGATGGTTCGCCAGCAGGCGAAATAGATCGCTCTTCAAGAAGGTCTCGATCGCCGAGCGATCACGCCACGTGTACACGCCACCATACGTATTGGTGGACTCATCGGCGAGCCAGTCGGTCGAGATGAGGCCAGGGAGGGCGGCGACGTCCGGAGCGAGCTCATCGCACAGCGCCTCGTAGCGCTCAGGTGTCATACCCCTGAGTCGAAAGGTGACAACTTGGATCTCCATGTGCGCGCCTCCTCGTGAGAGTGGTGGCGCGACCCTACGACCGTTCAACCGATCAGACATGAGCGGAATCTGAGGCTTTGGCGTGCGTGTCGATGATGCAGCCGTGCTGGAAGCGTACTCAGCGCAAAAAACCAGCTTGTTCTCATGTTCCGCTCATCTGGTGGATTACGTGGGCCCGTAGCTTCGCGGCAACGAATAAAGGAGGCCCACATGCGTTCCGTCCGACGTGTCCTTGCCGCCTTCGCCATCGTCGCGGCGCTAACCGTCCTCGCGATCTCGCCGGCATCGGCCGCCGAGACGAAGACCCTGAACGCTCTGAAGGACTGCGGGTCCTTCCCCGACCCGGCCACCTGCCTGATCACTGAGTCGAACCTCAAGGCGCTCGAGGGCGCGACCGTCTACTACACGGCACTCGTGTTCTATTCGGATCACCTCACGAGCCCCGTGACGCTCGTGACCACCGACAGGCGCGGCAGCACCGCGACGGGACAGTGCACCTTCTATTACGCCGGACCGACCGCCGGCAACGGCCACTGCGAGTACTGGAGCGGCACCGGCAAGCTCGCCGGATTCCACGCCACACTTCTCGTCGGGACGACCACGATCGTCCAGAGCGACGGCACCGGCTTCGTGAACTCGCTCACCGGCCCGTACTGGTTCGATCGCCCAGACAACGAAGAGAACGACTGACTGCCAACGGCCTGACGCGGATCCGCACCGGGTCCGCGTCAGCGCGCGCTACAAACGCCGACCTGCCGCCGCGGCAGGTCGTCAGCGAAGGACGAGATACAGGTCGATCGTCGGAGCCCCATCTTGCTTGCCGATCACCAGGAGACCGGTCCCTTCAGCGGGCCCGACCGTGAGCGTCGTCGAGTTGTTCACGAAGTTCTGGTTCCCGGCGAGCCGGTCCTTCGCGTAGGTCGGCAGAGCGCCCGGGGCCTTGTCCTTGGCTCCGATCGATCCCGCCACCGTGACGTTGCTCTGAGTGAATGGGACGCCGGCGGAAATGCCGAGGCCGAAGACGACGTTGAACAGGCTCAACGCGCCGCCCAGCACGAACACGAGCAGGAAGCCACCGCAGCCCGACCAACATCCGCATCCGCGTGAGCGGGAGCGGATCTTCTTCCCCTCGTTCCCTTCGCTCATCTGCTGACCGTGCACTCTACGGCCTCGCGTGGCCTTACCGAGTGCCGGGACGAGGACGGCGCGCCACGCTTGGCCGTACCGTGTCACCGTGATCGAACGGCGCAAACCGATCAAGACCCTGCTGCCGCCGAGCCTCGAGGGCGTCGGCTTCGAGCTCGCGGAGCTGCTGGCGCGCTCGACCCACGACGGCGTCGCGATCATCGACCCGACCGGCGAGCTCGTGTCGTGGAACTCGGCGGCCGTGGCGATCACCGGCTGGACCGACACGGAGGCCACCGCGCGCGGATTCGGGGCGATCGTCCGGCTTCCGGGCGGTGTTCACGAGCTGCGGCCGGGAAAGTGGATCGATCTGCGATCGTCGCCGCTCGACGTTGGAGGCACGCGCTACACGGTCGTCTTCTTCACCGACAGCACGGCGCAGAAACGGCTCGGCGAGGGTCGCGAGGATCTTCGGGCCCTCGGCCTCATCGACGCGCTCACCGGACTTCCCGGCCGGCAGCTCGCGATGCTCCACCTCGAGCGCGCGGTCGCCCTCGCCGAACGAGACAAGCGCTCCGTCGGGCTCCTGAGCGTCAAGCTGGACCGGCATCAGGACCCGCGCGATCCGTCGCGGCGGCAGGTCGAGGATGAGGTCCTTCGACAGTTCGCCAAACGTTTCGCCGCCTTCGTTCGCGGCAGCGACATGCCGGCGCGGCTCGGCGGCGACTCGTTCCTCGTCGTCCTCACCGCGCTCAACTCGGCGGACGACTCGACACTCGTGGCGGTCCGGTTGCTGCTCGCGCTCGCGCAGCCGTTCGGCGTCGAGGGCAAGGAGCGATCGGTGCAATGCAGCGTCGGCATCGCCGAATTCCCACGAGACGCCAAGGACAGCGTCGCGCTCCTGGGTGAGGCCCTGCGAGCGGCGGACCGCGCGCAGAACCTGGGCGGCGGACGGTACGCGACAGCGAACGACTCGAAGACACCGTAGAGATGCACGGCTTCACGCCCGCGGAGCTGCGGAAGCTCCGATCGCTGAAGACGCCCTACGGGATCCAGCGGTTCATCGACGACATGCCGTACCACCTGGCGACGTCCGCGTGGTCGCCGCAGCGCGTCCTGCGCGAACGCACGGCCCACTGCCTCGAGGGCGCGATCTTCGGCGCCGCGGCGCTGCGCGTCATCGGCCACCGGCCGCTGATCGTGGATCTCGAGTCGGAGCACGACACCGATCACGTGATCGCGGTGTTCCGCGAGCGTGGTCACTGGGGCGCGATCGCGAAGTCCAACTACGCCGGCCTCGAGTACCGCGAGCCGATCCATCGGACCCTGCGCGAGCTCGCGCTCAGCTACTTCCTCCTGTACTTCAACCTGCGGCGCGAGCGCACGCTCCGCACGTTCTCGCGACCGGTCGACCTCGCGCGCTTCGACCGGCGCGGTTGGATGACTTCCGAGAAGGACGTCTGGTACATCCCGGAGTACCTGCTCGACATCTCGCACACGCCGCTGCTCGCGCCCGGCACCGCGAAACGATTGCATCGCGTCGAGCGCCGGACGTTCGAGGCCGGACTCGTCGGCCATCGCTGGGAGTGAGCGCCCTCTAGCGGTCCAGCGCGCCGATCGCGAGCAGCAGCCCGTCCTTCTTGATCGCGGGGCTCGTCACGATGAACAGGAGCACGCCGGCGACCGGCGCGTGCATCGTCGCGAGCGGCTCCCCGACCAGGTCGAGCATCTCGCCGACGACCTCGCCCTTCTTCACGTGGTGACCGACGGCGACGCGCGGATGGAACATCCCCTCGACCGGCGAACGCAGCCAGTCGAAGCTCTTCACCAGCGTGGGCGGCTTCACGAGGTCGGGCACGCCGGTGAGGACCCCGACGGATCGCAGGATGTTCGTGACGCCCTTCACGTGCCGCGCGACGTCGCCCTCGATGAGCAGGCCGCGCCCGCCGGACTCGGCGAGCATCGCGGCGACACCGTTGAGAGACGCGACCGCGTACAGGGAACCAGGCCGCTCGCCGGTCGGCGCGCTCTTCACGGCCCACTTCGCGCCGTACGCGTTCGCCATCCGGGTGATCCGCGCGTCGAGCGCCGCGCCACCGGTCTCGCGGTAGATGACGAACGGCACGAGGTCTTCGATCAGGTCGCCGGCGTGCAGGTCGATCGCGTTGTCGCACTTGGTGACGATCTCGTTCAGCAGTCGGTGCGCGAACCGCTCGCCCCACGTCCCGTCGGCCTTGCCGGGGAAGAGCCGGTTCAGGTTGTCGTTGTCCTCGGGATTCACGTAGATGCTCCGCTCGTAGAAGCCGGGGCGGTTGAGCACCGGAATGACGAGCACGGTGCCGCGGACGTGGGCCGGGTCGAGCGCGCGGCCGATGCGGATCGCGGCCTCGACGCCGGTGTACTCAGCGGCGTGGATGCCGGCCGTGATCAGGACCGTCGGGCCCTCCGAAGTGCCGCTGATCGCGATGAACGGCCAGCGGTACTTCTCGAGGCCCGGGTCACCGCCGAAGGTGAACTCACCGGTCGCGCGCTCGCCCGGTGACGGAAGCGGGATGGGTCCGAGGGAACGGCCGGCCACGACGACACGCTAGCGCGGGACGCGGCTAGGGCGTGCACCTCGTGTAGTCGCCGGTCGAGTACCCCGTCGTGTACCACTGCTGCCGCTGGGCCGACGATCCGTGGGTCCATTGCTCCGGCGCGACGCGGCCCTGGGTCTCCTTCTGGATGCGGTCATCGCCGACGGCGGAAGCCGCGTCGAGGGCGCTCGCGATGTCGGCCTGCGTCGGCGCCTGCAGGTAGCCGGTCTCCGCGGCATGCTTCGTCCACACGCCGGCGAAGCAGTCGGCCTGGAGCTCCTGCTTCACCGAGAGGCTGCCCGGGCCCGTGCGCTGATCGTTGCTCAACGTGCCGAGCACATCCTGCACGTGATGCCCGTACTCGTGGGCGACGACGTACGCCTCGGCCCAGGGGCCGCCCTGCGCGCCGAACTGGGAGTGCAGCTGATCGAAGAACGCGAGGTCCAGGTACACCTTGCCGTCCACCGGGCAATAGAACGGTCCCGTCTGCGCCGACGCGGTCCCGCAGCCGGCCTGGGTCTGGTCCGTGTAGAGGACCGTCGTGGCGAGCGTGTACTGGGTGCCGTGCTTCGCGAGCTCGTCCTTCCAGAACTGCTGGATCGAGTCGATATAGCCGACGATCCGGCAGTCCTCGCGCTTGTTCGCGTCCGCGCCGGTCTTGCAGTCGGCGACCGACTGAGCGCTCGGGTCCGTCGTCACCGTGCCGGTATCGGCGGGCAGGGCGTTGAGGATCTGGGTCGGATCGAAGCCGAGGAGCAGCGACGCGATCAGGATCACGATCCCGATGCCGCCGCCACCGATGGCCAGACCGCCGCCGCCCATCCGGCTGCCTCTGACGTCCTGGACCTCCGACGGGTCCAGCTTCGCGTTGTCGTTGAAGCTCATGGCCGAGCATCCGCAAGACCGCGGCCAGCCGGGTGAGGTACCGTCCTGCGCGAGGGAAGGTGCGCCCATGAGCGACGGAGCGAGCGCTATCCACACCCAGATGCTCACGAAGGACTACGGCGCGGGCCGGGGGATCTTCGACCTCGATCTCGATGTCGCCGAAGGCGAGGTGTTCGGGTTCCTCGGTCCGAACGGCGCGGGCAAGACGACCACGATCAAGCTGCTCATGGGCCTCTCCCATGCGACGCGCGGCGCGGCGTCGATCTTCGGGCTCGACGCCGATCGCGATGCGGTCGCCGTGAAGAAGCGCATCGGGTACGTGCCGGGCGAGCTTCCGCAGTTCGGCGGATGGCGCGGGTCGGAGATCGTCGCGTACATCGCCGGCCTGCGCGGCGACCTGGACGATGCGGCGGTCGAGGCGATCGCGAAGCGCATGGACCTTGACCTCGGGCGCAAGTACCGCGAGTACTCGCACGGCAACAAGCAGAAGCTCGCGCTCCTCCTGGCGTTCGCGCCGCGGGCCGGGCTGCTCATCCTGGACGAGCCGACCAGCGGTCTCGATCCGTTGCACCAGCAGGAGTTCTACGGCCTCGTGCGCGACGCGCGGGCGCGAGGCGCCACCGTGTTCATGTCGTCGCACGTGCTGTCGGAGGTCGAGCACGTGTGCGACCGCGTCGGGATCGTGCGCGAGGGCCACCTCGCGACGGTCGGCACGCTGGATCAGCTCATCGGCATCAGGGCGCACCACGTGCGCATCGAGTTCGCCGATGCCGTCCCGGCGGACCGCTTGCGAGCCCTCAAGGGCTTCGACGGACTGACGATCGATGGACGCCAGGTCGCCGGTCTGTATCGCGGAAGCTTCGACGAGCTCCTCGGAGCGATCGCCGGCGCGCGCGTCGCGGGGCTCGAGAGCAGGGAGCCGACGCTCGAGGAGATCTTCCTGAGCTACTACGCGGCATGACGCTCCTCCGCCTCGCGTTCCGCGCGCAACGCACGGGATTCATCGCCACCATGCTCATCGGCGGGCTCGCGGGCCTGTTGAACTCGGTCGCGTACGTTCAGGTGGCGGGCGCCACGCCGGCCGAGCGCGCGGTGTTCGCGCACCAGATGGAGATCCTCGGCCAGCAGCTCGTCTACCTCCTCCCCCGGCCGGTCCAGCTCGACACCATGGGCGGCTACCTCACCTGGCGTGACCTCAGCACGGTGGCGACGATCTTCGCGGTCTGGGCGGTGCTCGCGGCAACCGGCGCCGGCCGCGGCGACGAGGAGCGGGGACTCACCGAGACCTGGCTTGCCTCGGGCGTGTCGCGGGCCCGCTGGCTCGGCACGCGATGCCTTGCGTTCCTCGGCGTCGCCGCCGCCTCGGTCGCGATCTCGCTCGGAGTCACCGCCGCGGGCGCCGCGATCTCCGGCGATGCGCTTCCCTTTGGAAGCGTCGTCGCACAGTGCCTTCCGGTGCTCGCGATCACGCTCTGGGGTTTCGGCCTCGGTCTCGTCATCGCCCAGCTGGTCGGCACCCGCCGCGCCGCATCGGTCGCCGGTGGGATCGTCATCGTCGCGCTGTTCACGCTGAACTCGACCGTGCGGGCCGGGGCCGATCCCGCTGCCCTGAAGTGGCTCTCCCCGTTCTATCTGTTCGATCGGAGTACGCCCCTCCTGGCCGGCGGAACGCTCGACGGCGCGGCCACCGCGGCGATGGTCGCGGAGGCGCTGGTGCTCGCCGGCTTCGCGATCTACGCATTCGGCCGGCGCGATCTCGGCGGGACGCTCATCCGTGGTCGCACGTCGACCGCCCCGGCCACCCATCGACCGTCCGGCGATCCACTGCTCCGCCTGCCGGTGCTCGCGGCCATCGACCAGCAGCGCGGCTGGATCGTCGGGTGGACGGTGGCCATGACCGCCCTCGGCTACTTCCTCACGTCCCTCGCGCGCACGCTCCTCGATTCCTTCCGCGACATCCCGTCGCTGCAGGTGTATCTCAGCGCGATGGGCATCGGGTCGGTGGTCGACGTCGTGGGCGTCATCTGGTTCTCGACCGCGCTGCTCATCATCTGCATCTTCGGCGTCGCGCAGGTGAACGGCTGGGCTGCCGACGATGCTGAGGGCCGCCTCGAGATGATCCTCGCTGCCGGCGTCTCGCGGACGCGCGTCGTGCTCGAGCGGATCACCGCGTTGCTCGTCGCGGCCGGCATCGTCACGATCGTGAGCACAGCCGGCGTCTGGGTCGCGGCCGGCTCGCTGGGCATCGCGGTGCCCGCTGACCGCATGCTGCTCGCCGCGCTGCTCATGCTCCCGGTCGTCTTCGCGCTCGGTGCCGTCGGCCATGCGCTCGCCGGATGGCGCCCGCGCGTCGCGGTCGTGCTCATCGCGGCGATCGCGGTCATTTCGTATTTCATGCAGGAGTTCGGGCCGGTGTTCGCGTGGCCGGAATGGGTGCAGCGGACGTCACTGTTCGTCCTGTACGGCGAGCCGGTCACGAAGGTCGACTGGGCCGGCACGGTGACCCTGCTCGGGATCGGGGTCGCCGGGACCGCATTCGCGCTCGCCGCGATGCGGCGTCGCGACGTCGGGCGGTAGTCCCCGCTCAGCGGACGGTCACGTACCAGAAGACCCCGATGTCCTCCATCCACTGCGCGCCCTCGATGAGCGGCCGGATGTAGAGGCGATACGTGCCCGGGACAGCGGGCGCCTGGATCGTGAACTGGAACCATGCGACCTGGTTCGGCCCGACGTAGTCGGCCGGCTGGACCGCCACGCGATTGAACCGCGGCCAGCCGGTGTTGGGCGAGCCCTGCT
>Ga0310811_10002551_pt1 | contig 22811 bp, 19 predicted proteins | sample YCmetagenome_FD_207642 | JGI IMG/M metagenome (GOLD analysis project Ga0310811, IMG submission 207642) | Soil microbial communities from experimental microcosm in Duke University, North Carolina, United States - YC | ecosystem: Engineered > Artificial ecosystem > Soil microcosm > Unclassified ...
TCGTCCCACGAGACCGGCTCGAAGCCGCGACGCCGCACGCGCTTGATCGGATCGACGATCCGGTCGCTCGCGCGGAGATGCGTGAAGGCGAAGCGGCCCTTGTCGCACAACCAGCCCTCGTCGATCTCGGCGTGGTTCCGCGAGCGCACCCGCTTCGCCGTGCCCTCGCGCAGGTCGACCCACGTGTTGCAGCCGACCGGGCACATCCCGCACACGGTCGGCACGCTCTGGATCTCCCACGGCCGCGCTTCGAAGCGGTACTGCGTCGGCAGGAGCGCGCCGACCGGGCAGAGCTCGGTGACGTTGCCGGTGAACGGCCCCGAGTAGGGCTCGTCCTCGAACGTGGTGATCACCGACATCGAGCCGCGGTTCTTGGCGACGAGCTGGCCGTCCTCGCTCACCGCCTCGCTGAAGCGCGTGCAGCGGTAGCAGAGGATGCAGCGCTCGCGGTCGAGCGAGATGGCGGGCGAGATCGGGATCGGCTTCTCGAGCGTCAGCTTGTCGAAGCGCATCCGCGTCGAGCCCGGGCCGTAGCGGAACGTCAGGTCCTGCAGCGGGCACTCGCCGCCCTTGTCGCAGACCGGGCAGTCGAGAGGGTGGTTGACGAGGATGAACTCGAGCGTCGCGTTCTGCCCCTCGGCCGCCTTCGCGGAGGTGCGCGCGGTCGAGACGACCATCCCGTCCTGCGCCGTGAGCGTGCAGCCCGCCTGCAGCTTCGGCAGCCCCTCGACTTCGACGAGGCACATGCGGCACGCGCCGATCGGCGCGCCGAGCCGCGGCTCGTAGCAGAAGACCGGGATCTCGATCCCCGCCGCGAGCGCGGTCTCGACGAGGCCGGTGCCCTTCGGGACGTGGACCTCCTGCTCGTCGATCCGGATGCGCACGAGCTCCGTCGCGCTCACGGCATGTCCTCCCTGGGCACCGTCACGACTTCGTCACGACTTCGTAACGGTGTCTGACACCGGGACACGGCAGCTGCAGGCATGGCGGCTCGCCCGATCGCCTGTGTTCAAGCGGTTGCCCGGTGCTCGTGTCTGACACCGGGACACGGCTCATACCGACACCTCGGCCGCGACCGGCGAGTGCCGGTGCTGGTCGACCGGGGCGAAGAGGGCCGCGAGGCTCGAGTCGCCGCCGAAGGGGCAGCCGCCGTGCTCGAGGTGGGCGCGGAACTCGTCGCGGAACTTCGTCACGCAGCTCGCCACCGGCATCGCCGCCGAGTCGCCGAGCACGCACAGGCACTTCCCGATGATCCGGTCGCAGACGTCGAGCAGCACCTCGAGGTCGTGCTCCGTCGCCGTCCCGTCCTCGACGGCGCGCAGGAGCTGGACGAGCCAGCGTGTCCCGACGCGACATGGGGTGCACTTCCCGCACGACTCGTGCATGTAGAACTGCGCGACCCGCAGCGCGAACTGCACGATGCACGCCCGGTCGTCGATCGCCGTCACGACGCCGCTGCCGATGAAGAGCCCGACCTGTCCGAGCGAGTTCGCGTCGAGCTTGGTGTCGAGCTCGTTCGGCGTCATCACCGGGAAGGACGAGCCGCCGACCATCACGGCCTTCAGCTCGCGGCCGTCCGCGATCCCGCCGCCGAGATCGTCGATCAGGTGGCGTACCGTGATGCCGTGCGGCGCCTCGTAGGCGCCGGGCCGCGCGACGTTGCCGGAAAGGCAGAAAACCCTCGTTCCCGTCGAGTCGGGCGGCGCGCCGATCTGCGCGTACTCCTCCGGCCCGAGCTCGAGCACCTTCGGCACGTTCGTGATCGTCTCGACGTTGTTGATCAGGGTCGGCGACGCGTAGAGCCCGGAGATGGCGGGGAACGGCGGCTTCGAACGCGGCTGGCCGCGCTTCCCCTCGAGCGACTCGAGCAGCGCCGTCTCCTCTCCGCAGATGTACGCGCCGGCGCCCCGGTGGATCACGAGCTGAACGTCGCCCAGCAGCCCGGAGGTGCGCGCCTCCTCGAGCGCGGCGCTCAGCCTGTCGTACTCCGCCGTGTACTCGCCGCGGATGTAGATGAAGACGTGCTTCGACTGGATCGCGTGCGCCGCGATCAGACAGCCTTCGAGCAACCGGTGCGGGACGCGCAGCACGATCTCGCGGTCCTTGAACGTCCCCGGCTCGGACTCGTCGGCATTGACCGTGAGGTAGATCTGCTTGCCGATCTTGTCCGGGGTCGGGATGAAGCTCGCCTTGCGGCCGGTCGGGAAGAACGCGCCGCCGCGGCCGCGCAGGTTCGACTGGATCAGCTGCTCGGTCACCTCCTGCGGCGACATGGCGCGTGCACGCTCGAGCTGCGCGTAGCCGCCGACGGCGCGGTACGACGCGAGATCCGGCAGCGGCGCCTCGACCGCTCCCGCGAGCACGATCACGGGCGGTTCGGCGGCCGCTCTAGCCGACATCGCGCAGCTCCTGCACGATCGCGGGCACGTCGCCCGGCGTGACCCACTCGCGGTAGCGGTGGTCGACGGCGACGATCGTCGGCGTCGCGCAGCCGCCGAGGCATTCGACCGCGCGGAGCGTGATCGCCCCGTCGCCGGTCGTCTCGCCGGGCGAGACGCCGAGCTCGCTCGCGAAGGCCTCGAGGACGGCCTGCGCGTTCACGAGGCCGCAGCAGACGTTCGTGCAGACCTCGATCGTGTGCGTCCCGACGGGCTCGAGGTGGAACATGTCGTAGAAGCTCGCGATCGACATGCAATACGCCGGCGTGAGCCCGAGTGCCTCGCCGACCTCCTCGAGCGCCTCACGCGAGAGCCAGCCGTGCTCCTCCTGTGCGAGGCGAAGCGCGGGCAGCACCGCCGAGCGGGACTCCGGGTACAGCTCGGCGACCTTCAGGATCTCGGCCTGCAGGCTCACCGGTCGGTGTCTCCCATCACGGCGTCGAGGGAGCCGACGATCGCGATCAGGTCGGCGACGAGCGCGTCGTGCGTGCACGTCGCGGTCGCCTCGAGCGCGACGAACGACGGCGCGCGGAAATGCACGCGCCACGGCCTCGGCCCGCCTTCCGAGACGAGGTAGCAGCCCTGCTCGCCGCGTGGCGACTCGGTCGCGACGTAGACCTCGCCCTCGGGAACGCGGTACCCCTCGGTGACGATCTTGAAGTGGTGGATCAGCGTCTCCATCGAGGTGTGCAGCTCTTCCCGCGGCGGCAGCACGACCTTGCGGTCGTCCACGATCCACGGCCTGCCCTTCAGCCGCTCGAGCCTGCGGAGGCACTGGTCGACGATCCGCGTCGACTCGCGCATCTCGTCGACCCGCACGCGATAGCGGTCGTAGACGTCCCCGTTCGGGTAGACGGGGACCTGGAAGTCGAGCTGCCCGTACGCGAGGTACGGCTCGTCGCGGCGGAGGTCCCAGTCGACCCCGGAGGCGCGCAGGACGGGCCCGGTCTGCCCGAGCGCGACGGCGTCGTCGGCCGAGAGCAGCCCGACGCCCTTCGTACGCTCGAGCCAGATCTGGTTTCTGTCGAGCAGCGCGAGGTAGTCCTCGAGCGCACGCGGCATCCACTCGACGAACTTGCGGCATTCGGGGAAGAAGCCGTCCGGGATGTCCTCGGCGAGCCCGCCGACCTGGAAGTAGCGGGTGTGCATGCGGGCACCGGTGACCATCTCGAAGAGGTCGAGGATCATCTCCCGCTCGCGGAAGCAGTACCAGAACATCGAGATCGCGCCGAGCTCGAGCGCCGACGTGCCGAGATAGACGAGGTGCGAGTGGATGCGGCTCAGCTCGCAGAGGAGCGTCCGCATCCAGACCGCCTTGTCGGGCGTCTCGAGCTCGAGCAGCTTCTCGACCGCGAGCACGAACGTCAGCTCGTTGTTCTGGTAACCGACGTAGTCGATGCGCTCCGGATACGTGATGCACTTCCACCACGTCTTGTGCTCCATCGTCTTCTCGAAGCCGGTGTGGAGGTAACCGATCACGGCCGAGAGGCCGACGACCTGCTCGCCGTCGAGGTCGACGATCAGGCGCAGGACGCCGTGCGTGGACGGGTGGTTGGGGCCGAAATTGATGCGAAGGACGTCGCCGCTCTGCGCGAGCGCCTCGGGCAGCGGCAGCACGGTCGGGATCGGCGAGGGGATACGCGAGCCCTCGTACTGCGGCGGAGCCACGTACGGCCAGTCGCGTGTCGGACGCTCGGGCGCGACGGTCATTGGGCGTCTGAGAAGCGGACCGGCTCGCCGCCGATCGGATAGTCCTTGCGCAGCGGATGCCCCTCCCAGTCGTCCTCCATCAGGATCCTCGTGAGGTTCGGATGGCCGCTGAACGCGATGCCCATCAGGTCGAACTGCTCGCGCTCGTGCCAGTCGGCGGTCGGCCACACCGAGACGACGCTCGGCACCTGCTCGCCGTCGTCGAGCCAGCACTTGAGGCGCACACGCTCGGGCGGCTGGCGCATGGCGAGCAGGTGGTAGCTGAGGGAGAACCGCTTCGGCTTCAGCTCGGGCAGCGTCTGGAGACCCTGAGTGGAGGGGAAGTTGAGGTCGCGGCCGCTCGCGGTGGCGATGTAGCCGGAGACGCCCTTGCCGCCCCAGCCGAGGTAGTCGGTCGCGACGATGTCGCAGAGCATCGAGAAGCCGAGCTCGTCGCGCGCCTGGAGGCACGCATCGCGTATCCGATCGGGCTCGATCGTGACGGTCGTCTCGCCGAAGGACACGCGCTCCTCGACGAAGCCCGGCAGCGACTCGTATTTCACGTCGCGACCTCCTTCCGCTCGTAGGCGGGGGGGACGCCGGCGAGATGCGCCTCGTGGAGGCGGATGATCCCCTCCATCAGCGCTTCGGGCCGCGGCGGGCAGAACGGCACGTAGATGTCGACCGGCAGGATCCGGTCGACGCCCTGGAGGATCGTGTAGTTGTTGAACATCCCGCCCGAGCTCGCGCAGGCGCCCATCGCGATCACCCACTTCGGCTCGAGCATCTGGTCGTAGATCTGCCGGATCGGCGCCGCCATCTTGTGCGCGACGCGGCCCGAGACGATCAGCAGGTCGGCCTGTCGCGGCGACGACCGGAATGCCTCCATGCCGAACCGCGCGATGTCGTAGCGGGCGGAGACGATCGACATCATCTCGATCGCGCAGCAGGCGAGCCCGAACGTGTCGGGCCACATCGACCGCGTCTGCGCCCAGCGCATCGCCTTCTCGAGCGTCGTCAGCCCGAGCGCGCGCTCCAGCTCCTCGGCACCGAGCTCCTCCTCGAATCGGGACGGCCCCTTCGTCGGCCAGAGCAGCCGCTCCGACTGCAGCCCGTAGTCACGCAGCCGCTTGGCCATTCACCACTCCAGTGCCCCCTTGCGCCAGATGTAGACGTAGGCGACGAGCAGGATCAGGACGAAGAACGCGAACTCGACGAACCCGAACCACCCGAGGGCGTGGAGCTGCACCGCGAGCGGGTACAGGAACACGATCTCGATGTCGAAGACGATGAAGAGCATCGCCGTCAGGTAGAAGCTGACGGTGAAGCGCTGGGGCCGCATCTGCCCCGTCGAGACGCCCGACTCGAACGGGACGACCCGGGCGCGCGTGCGGCGGGCGGGTCGCTGTGCGAACGCGAAGGACATCACGATCATCGACGCCGGAATGGCCAGCGCCAGGACGCCGTAGATGAGGAAAGGAAGCCAGTCGCGCAGCATCCGGACGGCTGACCCTATCGAATCGGATGGGTCACGTGCTGCACCCGAACCCCTGGTTTCAACCGTGCAGCGGGTGTTACAAAGTCTCCCCTTTCGGGTACTCGGCGACCGCTGCCCCGGTTGGTAGCATGAGACCACGATGGAGCTTCAGGAGCGCACCACGGAGGCAGGCGGCAGCCTCGTCACGCTGACGCCGGCGGCCGCCGTCAAGATCCGCGCCCTGATGGCGGAGGATCCCGACGTCTCGGTGCTCCGGGTTGCGATCGAGGGCGGCGGCTGCTCCGGCTTCCAGTACGGGCTCGGCTTCGACCGCGGCGCCCAGGAGGGCGACCACGCGTTCGAGTGCGAGGGCGTGCCCGTCGTCGTCGACCCGTTCAGCGCGCCCTACCTGACCGGCTCGCGGGTCGATTACCTCGAGACGATCCAGGAGTCCGGCTTCAAGATCGACAACCCGAACGCCACCGCCTCCTGCGGCTGCGGCCACTCGTTCCAGGTCGCCGAGGACGCCGATCCCGGCGACGTCGGCGGCTGCGGCTCCGGCTGCAGCGCCTAGCGAGGAGCGCCGATGGGCGCCCTCCGCGTCGCGGTGGTCGGCTCCGGCCCGGCCGGCTTCTACGCCGCGGGCGCGCTGCTCGCCGCCGACCTGCCCGTCGAGGTCGACCTGATCGAGCGTCTGCCGACACCCTGGGGTCTCGTGCGGCTCGGGGTGGCGCCGGACCACCCGAAGATCAAGTCGGTCTCCAGGGCCTTCGAGCGGATCGCGCTCCAGCCCGGCTTCCGCTTCCTCGGCAACGTGGAGGTGGGGCGCGACGTCCAGCATGCCGAGCTCCTCGACCTCTACGACGCCGTCGTGTACGCGGTCGGCGCGCAGAGCGACCGGCGGATGGGTATCCCGGGCGAGGACCTGCCGGGCTCGTGGGCGGCCACCGAGTTCGTCGCCTGGTACAACGGCCATCCGGATTTCCAGCACCTCGAGTTCGACCTGTCGGGTGAGCGTGCCGTCGTGATCGGCAACGGCAACGTCGCGGTCGACGTGGCGCGCATGCTCGCGCTGACTCCCGAGGAGCTCGCGCCGACCGATACGACCGACGCCGCGATCGAGGCGTTCGTGAGCGCCGGGATCCGCGAGATCGTGATGGTCGGCCGGCGGGGCCCGGCGGAGGCCGCCTTCACGACGCCGGAGCTGCAGGAGCTCGGCGAGCTCGCCGGCGCCGACGTGGTCGTCGACCCGGCCGACCTCGAGGGAGCCGAGCCGACCGACACGAACTCCGAGCGGAACCTCACGGTGCTGCGGGAGTACGCCGTGCGCGAGCCCGAGGGAAAGCCGAAGCGGCTCGTGCTCCGGTTCCTCGCCTCGCCGGTCGAGATCTCCGGCGCAGATCGCGTCGAGGCGATCGAGCTCGTGCGGAACCGGCTCGTGACGGACGAGAGCGGCACGCCGCGGGCAGTCGCGACGGGCGAGCGCGAGACGCTGTCGTGCGGGATCGTCTTTCGAAGCGTCGGCTACCGCGGCGTCGCGCTTCCCGGCGTGCCGTTCGACGAGGAGACGGGCACGATCCCGAACGACCGCGGCCGCGTCTCGCCGGGCCTGTACGTCGCGGGCTGGATCAAGCGAGGCCCGAGCGGCGTGATCGGCACGAACAAGAAGGACGCGACGGAGACCGTCGAGCTGCTGCTCGAGGACCTTCGGGAGGCACCGCGCAAGGACCGGAGCGCCGACGAGGTCGAGGCCCTGCTGCTCGAGCGGGGCGTGCGGCTCGTCGTCTACGAGGGCTGGACGTCGATCGACGACGTCGAGCGGGCAGCCGGCGAGAAGCTCGGCCGGCCGCGGATCAAGCTCTGCACCTGGGACGAGCTGCTCGACGCGGCGGAGGGCGCCGCCGCGGTCGTAGACTCGGAAACGTGAGCACGACGGACTCGAGAGAGCTCTGGGGCGGCGAGACGGCCAAGGCCGTCGCCAACTTCCCCGTCTCCGGCGAGCCGATCCCCGCCCCGGTCGCGCGCTGGCTCGGCCGGATCAAAGGCGCCGCCGCACGCGTGAACGCCGACCTCGGGCTGCTCGACGCGGGCAAGGCGGAGCGGATCGCCGCCGCCGCCGCGCGGATCGCGAACGGCGAGCTCGACGACCAGTTCCCGATCGACGTCTTCCAGACCGGATCCGGCACCTCCTCGAACACGAACGCGAACGAGGTGCTCGCGACGCTCGCAGGCGAGGGCGTGCACGCGAACGACGACGTCAACATGGGGCAGTCGTCGAACGACGTCTTTCCCTCCGCCGTGCACCTCGCGGCGCTCGACGAGATCACGAACGACCTGCTGCCCGCGCTCGACCGGCTCGGCGCGTCGCTCGAGGCGAAGGCGAAGGAGTTCGAGGACGTCGTCAAGTCCGGGCGGACGCACTGGATGGACGCCGTGCCGATGACGCTCGGCCAGGAGTTCGGCGGGTACGCGGCTCAGGTGCGTCAGGGCGCCGCCCGCGTCCGGGACGCGCTGCCGCGACTCGGCCAGATCCCGCTCGGCGGCACGGCCGTCGGCACCGGCCTCAACACGCACCCGGAGTTCGCGGCGCGCGTCCGCGCGATCCTCTCCGAGGAGACGGGCCTCACGATCTCGGCGCCGACCGACCCGTTCGAGGCGCAGGCTGCGCGCGACGGCATCGTCGAGACCTCCGGCGCACTGAAGACGCTCGCCGTCTCGCTCACGAAGGTCGCGAACGACATTCGCTTCCTTGGCTCCGGCCCGCGCGCCGGCCTCGCCGAGATCCGCCTGCCGGAGCTTCAGAAGGGGAGCTCGATCATGCCGGGCAAGGTCAACCCGGTGATCCCGGAGGTCGTGACGCAGGTCGCCGCGCAGGTGATCGGCAACGACACGGCGATCACGGTCGGCGGCATGCAGGGGCACTTCGAGCTGAACGTCTTCGTGCCGCTCCTGGCGCGGAACATCCTCGACTCCGTGAAGCTGCTCGCGAGCGCGTCGCGGCTCTTCGCCGAGAAATGCGTCGACGGGATCGAGGCGAACCGCGAGACCGCCGAGCACTATGCCGAGCTGACCCTCTCCGCGGGGGCTGCGCTCAACCCGTACATCGGCTACGACCGCGGTACAGAGATCGTGAAGGAGGCCGCTGCGAGCGGCCGCTCGCTGCGCGAGGTCGCACGCGAGCACGGGGTCGAGGAGTCGGTGCTCGACGAGGCGCTCGACTATCGCGGGATGGCCAAGCCGCACGACTGACGACGTTCGGTAACCCCCGAACGGGGGGTGGCGGGCCCCGGACGGTGAGCCGACCCTTTGACGAGGCCGGGTAGGCCGCTCTGCGGACAGAAGGAGAAGGCGTGGCACTGCGCTCGCGGCACATGGTGGTCTCGCTCATCGGGGTCTCGGCAGCGCTCGCGGCCGCGTCTGCGCTGCCGGCGGCCGCCGCCCCACCCGTCCACAGCGCGCCGACCTGCGGCCCGCTCGCCTGCTACTACCCGCCCTTCCTCAAGGAGGCCTACGACTTTCCGGCCGGGAAGGACGCTCCGACCGGCGCCGGGCAGACCATCGTCGTCGTGACCGCATACGGGTCGCCGACGATCGCAGCCGATCTCGCGCAGTTCGACCAGGAGGACGGTATCCCCGCTCCGCCGAGCTTCACCGTGCTGCAGCAGCAGGCGCCGGCGGCCGGCGTGGCGATCCCGGAAGCGGTTCAGGGCTGGATGCTCGAGACCTCGCTCGACGTCGAGTACGCCCACGCGATGGCTCCCGGTGCAAACGTCGTGCTGGCCGTCGCGGCCACCGACGACGCACGAGATTTCGTCCAGGTGATGCGCGAGGTGCTCCCGAGCTACCCGGGCTCGATCGTCACACAGAGCTTCGGCGTCGACGAGGCTCAGATTGCAGACGATCCCGCCTCGGCGAATGCGCTGCAACAGGTATACGCGGATCACATCGCCACGTACGGGACGGTGCTCGCGTCGGCGGGCGACTTCGGCGCAGGCGCTTCGTTCCCCGCGTCGAGCCCGCTCGTCGTCGCGGTCGGAGGAACCGAGGGCGGCCAGTATCCGGACGGGCTCTGGAAGAACGGGCACTACGGCAGCGAGGAAGTGTGGAACGAGCCGTTCCTCCCGGGCGCGACCGGGGGAGGCCCGAGCGCGATCTTCGCAGCCCCGCCCTGGCAGAGCGGCTTGACCGGCGGCTCGATGCGCGGGACTCCCGACGTGGCGTACAACGCGGCGGTGAACGGCGGCGTCGTGATCGTGATCGGTCACCTCCACACGGTGATGGGCGGTACGAGTGCGGCGACGCCCCAGTGGGCCGCGATCGTCGCGCTCGCGAACGAGCTGCGCGGGCGCCAGGCGCTCCTGCCGCTCGGCCAGGCGACGCCCCAGCTGTACGCGATCGGCAGCGCCGGCGGCGACTATCAGCCGGACTTCCACGACATCACCTCGGGAAACAACGCCCTCTTCGGCGACCCCACGCAGATGCCCGGGTTCACCGCGTCGACCGGCTGGGACTTCGCGACGGGACTCGGAACCCCCGACGTGGCGAAGCTCGTCAGGGACCTCGCGGCCGCGGATACCGGGCGGCCCCGGCACTTCGGCTCGACCGTCTCGGGTGCCGGCAGCGGCCGGCACGTCCGGCTCCGGCCGGGCGGCTGAGCAACTCCCCGGCGGCCCTTCCGGCCGCGTCTCGGGTAGTGCCTTGCGGGTCCGGCGGATCTACGGCACTATCTGGCGTCCCTCGGGGGGTGGACGCCCAGGGACTGGTCATCCAGCCGGGGATATGGGGTCCCCGAACGACGAGGGGAGATGGATCAGTGCAGGTATTTGGGCACCGCAGGGGTCTTCTGCGGGCGCGCACCGCGCTCGTTGCAGGGACTGCGCTCATCGTCTGTCTCACGGCAACCGGAGCAGCCGCCCTGGCGGGCGGCGGCACCGACGACCAGGGGGTCGTGCCTTCGCGCTTCGCGAAGATCACGGCGGCAACTGCGCAGCTGCCGGATCTCGCACAGATCGCGAAATGGCTGCCGGCCTCCATGCAGGATCGCCAGGTCACGGTGGCGCTGAAGATGGCGGGCGACCCGGTCGCCGTCGTCGACGCGAGGGGCGGGAACAAGCTGACGAACGCCCAGCGAGCGTCGATCCGCGCCGACCTGAAGGGAAAGCAGGACGCGATCGCGCCGTCGATCCGGCAGGTCGGCGGAACCGTTCTGGGGCAGATGGCCGACGCCTACAACGGCATCCTCGTCAGGACGGCGGTCGGCGCGATCCCGACGCTCTCGACGCTTCCGGGCGTCACGAACGTCGTCGCTGTGAAGTCGTTCCGGCCCGACAACCTGCACGGCGGCGGCGTCATCGATGCCCCGCAGGCCTGGCAGAGCTTCGCCGGCGCCAATCCCGGTGAAGGCGTCAAGGTCGCGGACGTCGACTCGGGCGTCGACTACACCCACGCGGACTTCGGCGGCCCCGGCACGGCCGCGGCGTATACCGCCGCGCATGCGCACGCCGACGATCCGACGCTCGACCCGACGGTCTCGGCCTGGTTCGGCCCGGCGGCTCCGAAGGTCAAGGGCGGCTTCGACTTCGTCGGCGACAACTACGACGCGGAGGGAGCGACCGACGCCGCGAAGACGCCGGTTCCCGACCCGAACCCGCTCGACTGCAACTCGGGCTCGACCGCCGGTCACGGCACCCACGTATCCGGAACGATGGCCGGCTTCGGCGTCAAGGCCGATGGGACCACCTACACCGGCAGCTACGACGCCTCGACGGTCTCGTCCCTCGACGCGACGCAGCTCTTCCCGACCGCCTGGAAGGTCGGCCCCGGCATCGCCCCGAAGGCGGACCTCTACATGTACCGCGTCTTCGGGTGCAACGGGTCGTCCTCGGTCGTGTCGCTCGGCATCGACAGGGCGGTCGCAGACGGCATGAACGTGATCAATCTCTCGCTCGGCTCGCCGTTCGGCGGCCAGGACGACCCGACGAGCGTCGCCGTGCAGAACGCGCTCGACGCGGGCGTCACGGTGGTCGCTTCGGCAGGGAACTCGGGCTCGGCCGGCTACATCGTCGGCTCGCCCAGCACCGTGAACGGCGCGCTCTCGGTGGCCGCGATCGACGGCAGCGTCCAGAACTACCCGGCCGCCGCCCTCACGCTCACCCCGGGGACGGGCACGATCACCGCGATCGACGCCAACGCCGAGGACAACGCCGGCAGCAACGTGCCGACCGCAACCCTGCCGGTCAAGGTCGTCCGCAACGCCGACGGCACGGTGTCGCTCGGCTGCAGCGTCGCGGCGTTCCAGGCTGCGAACGTCACCGGCGCGATCGCGGTCGTCTCGCGCGGCACGTGCGCGCGCGTCGCGAAGGCGATCTACGGCTCGCAGGCCGGCGCGGCAGCCGTCGTGATGGTCAACACCGACAGCACGTTGCCGCCCTTCGAAGGCAAGATCACCCAGAATCCGGATACGGGAGATCCGGCGACGGTCACGATTCCGTTCCTCGGAGTGCCGGGACCGCTCCCGGATCCGGCCACTCCCGGCAGCGGCTCGCCCGAGGCGAAGGCACTGCTGGCGGCGGACGGCGGCTCGGCCGGCGTGGCTCCTTCGACGATCGGGAACCCGGGGTACCGTCGGGCGGCGAGCTTCTCGTCCGGTGGGCCGAGGTTCGGGGATTCCTCCCCCAAGCCCGAGGTCTCCGCGCCCGGCGTGAGCGTGCTCTCGGCAGGCGTCGGCACCGGCAGCGGCGGCGCCGTCGAGTCGGGCACGTCGATGGCCGCTCCGATGACCTCCGGAATCGCGGCGCTCGTCGCGCAGACCCATCCCGACTGGGGGCCGACGCAGATCAAGGCGGCGATCGCCAACACGGCGGATGCGTCGAAGCTGAACGGCACCCCGAACGCCCGGATCACGGGAGCCGGCCTCGTCCAGGCCGACCGCGCCGTGGCGACGAACGTCGTCGCCACGACCTCCGACAACCTCGACAGCCTCGCGTTCGGCTTCTTCGAGGGCAGTCAGGCGTTCAGCGGGAGCAAGACGTTCACGCTGACCAACTACGGCTCCTCGAGCGTGACGTACAACCTGGCCGCGACCACTCCGAGTGGGACGACGCTGACGCTCTCGTCCGCGAGCGTGACGCTCAACCCGCACGGCACGGCCGGCGACTCCGCGGACGTAACGGCGACGCTGGCGGTACCGGCCGGATTCTTCGCCGCTGCGCCGAGCAACGACACGTTCTCCGTCGGGCCCGGGGGAGTTCTGACGGTCCGCGGAGCGGTCACGGCGACACCCGGCTCAGGACCGTCGCTTCGGATCCCGTCGCTGCTTGCGTACCGAGGCGAGTCGAACGTGACGGCCGGTGCGCCGGCCCCGTACGCCAAGCAGCCGGGTGGCATCTTCACGACGAGCCTCCCGGTCACGAACAGCGGCATCCACGCCGGCGCGGCCGACGTGTACGCGTGGGGCATCCACGACGACCAGGAACACCCGGCGGTCGGACCGGACATCCGAGACGTCGGCGTGCAGTCGTTCAGCGACGGCACGATCGTGTTCGCGGTCAGCAACTACGACGCGTCGTCGACCCAGGCGGTGTCGGAATACGACGTTGCGGTCGACGAGCAGTCGAACGGAAAGCCCGACTTCTTCGTGGTCGGCGTCGATCTCGGCGCCGTGCTGACGGGCTCGTACAACGGACAGCTCGGCTCGTTCACGATCGACGCGAAGACGGGTGCGCTCGTCGACGCATTCTTCGCGGAGGCGCCGACGAACAGCTCGATCGTTGAGCTGCCGACGACCGCGGCGGATCTCGGCTTGCACGGGAGCACGAGCTTCAACTACGCGGTCAACTCGTTCAGCGCGATCGACGGCTCGCACACCGACTCGACGTCGGCGGCCGCGTATGACGTGGCGAAGCCGCCCGTCTCCACCGGTCAGTCTGCGACGTTCGACCCGGGCCAGACGAAGACCATCCCGCTGGCCGTGGACTTCGGGAAGTTGCAGGCCACGCCGGCGCTCGGGTGGCTCGTCGTCTCCACGGACGATCCGTCCGGTGCGGCGATGGCCGACGAGGTGTCGGTCGGCACCGTCAAGTAACGGTCGAGAGAGATGACCGGGGCCGGTCTTCGGGCCGGCCCCGATCGCTCTACACTCGAGGGATGCACGCGCTCGCAACAGCGCTCGTGCTGCTCCACGGCGTCGTGATGCGCGGCCCGACGATGCCGGTCTGCCAGGTCGGCGTGCCCTGCAGCGCGCCCGCGGTCGGGGCGGTGCTCGTCTTCTCCCACGACAGGCGGATCGTGGCCCGCGTCCGAGCCGGCGAGCGGGGGCGCTACGCGGTGCGCCTGCGGCCGGGCGCGTACACCGTTCGCCTCGCATCGAAGCCGCGGATCGGGTCGGGGCTCGCGCCGCGGGCGATCACGCTGCGCGCCGTGCTCTCGGTGCGCGTCAACTTCTCGATCGACACCGGGATCCGCTAGCGCGGATCCGCCGGCGGCGAACGGCTCTTGCTTGACGGCCCCTCCGCCGAGCGTGCAATATCCCCCCGCCAAGTCAGGCTAGAGCGGCGACCGAGGGGCCAAAGCCTGGCGGGGCGGGGGGCCGGCCGGTCGGCCGAACAATCGAGGGGGAGGAGAACCGTGAGCTATGCACGGCTTGCGATCGCGACGGCTGTCGCGCTCGCCGCATTCGTCGTCGTCGGCGCGGCATCCGCTGCGACGATCACGCGTGACATCGTGAGCAGCGGCACCGTCGCCGTTCCGAACGAGCCGGCGCCGGTCGCCGGCGACCAGGGCACGTTCGAGCTTCGCCCGGGCGCACCGGACGGCGACCCGCTGACGAGCGGCGCGGTGGTCAACCGCGGCAACGGCTTCGTCGTCGACCGGCACGGCCCCAAGGGCAATGCTGGGACGGCTGCGAGCCCGGTGCTCGCGAGGAGCTTCGACGGGCTGAACTTCTTCGACCAGCGCTTCGCCAACGGCGGAAACCAGTTCTCCGTCGAGCCGCCCGACCAGGGCCTCTGCGTCGGCAACGGGATGGTCGTCGAGGTCGTGAACTCGGTCTACCGGGTCTTCGACACGCAGGGCAACCCGCTGATCAACCCGGTCGACATCAACCACCTCTTCGGGTACACGGATGCGATCAACCGGACTACCGGTGCGATCGGTCCCGACGTCTTCGACCCGAGTTGCCTCTTCGACGCGCAGACAGGCACGTTCTTCGTCGTCGCGAGCACACTCGACGAGACGACGGCCGGCGCCCTGACCGGCACCTCGCACATCGACATCGGGGTCGCCAAGGACCCAACGAAGGCGCTGACCTTCTACCACATCGACACGACGCGGGATGCCGACTGCTTCGACGACGCGGCCCGCACGAAGCCGGGGCCCTGCTTCCCCGATTATCCGCAGATCGGGGCCGACGGTAACGGCTTCTATGTTACGACGAACGTCTTCGACTTCAACGGGCCGAGTTACGACGGCGTGAACATCTACGCGCTGCCGAAGGCGCTGCTCGCAAGCGGCGCGATGACCGTCCCGGTGACGCTCGTCGGCACGAACGGCGTCGGCCCCGCGGCCGACGGCGGCCAGGTGTTCACCGCGATCCCGGCGTCCTCGCCCGGCTCGAGCCAGTTCTCGACCGCAGGTGGAGGCACCGAGTTCTTCGTCAGCTCGCGCGCGGTGTTTGCGAACGACGGCACGTCGTCGTCGCTCGAGGTGCTGCGCCTCGCCAATACGAAGTCGCTCGGCCCCAGTCCGAGCCTGCATCTCTCGGCCTCGACGGTCGCCGTCGACGAGTACGGCGTGCCGGCTCCGCCCACGCAGAAGGCGGGCGACGTGCCGCTTGCGCAATGCCTCGGCAGCCGCACGAGGATCCCGGCGACCCATGACCAGTGCTGGTCGTCGATCGGGTTCTTCTCGAAGCCCGTCGACCTGACCGAGAACGTGCTCGACGGCAACGACTCGCGCGTCGGCGGCGTCTCGTTCGTGAACGGGCAGCTCTGGACGACGCTCGGGAGCGCTGCCACCGACTCGCAGGGCAATCCGGCCGACGGCGTCGCGTGGTTCGTGCTCGGCGCCGGCCCGAACCCGAGCGTGGCGAGCCAGGGGATGCTCGTGAAGGACGGTGCCAACCTGACGTATCCGTCGATCGCCGTCACCGCGGGAGGCGCAGCGGCGCTGAGCTTCACCGTCGTCGGCCCGGCCGACTATCCGAGCGCCGGATATGCGGGGCTCAGCGCCGGCAACGGCACGAGCGGCGTCAACTACGCCGCGGTCGGGGCCGGCCCGCAGGACGGCTTCAGCGAGTACCGGCCGTTCTTCGCAGACGGGAGCCCGCGGCCACGCTGGGGCGACTACGGTGCCGCAGCCGCGGACGGCAACTCGATCTGGGTGTCGAGCGAGTACATCGGCCAGACGTGCACGTTCGACCAGTACCTGCAGCCGTCTCCGACCAACATCGCGACGTTCGGCACCTGCAACGACACACGTGGCTCGCTCGGCAACTGGGACACGCGCATCTCGCGCTTGACCCCGTAGCCACCGCACGACCGTGGTTCGACGAGGGGCCGGGAAGCCGGCCCCTCGTCTTCGCTCTCAGAGCGCGACGGCGCCGCGGCCGGTCTCGGCGGCGTGGCGTTGCTCGTCGGCGCGGTAGCTCGAGCGGACGAGCGGCCCCGAGAAGACGGAACCGAAGCCGAGCGCCTCGCCCTGCTCACGGAACCAGCGGAACTCGTCCGGGTGCACCCAGCGGTCGATCGCGGCATGCTTCGAGCTCGGCTGCAGATACTGCCCGATCGTGACGACGTCGACGCCGTGCGCGCGCAGGTCGCGGAGCGTGTCGACGACCTCGTCGTTCCGCTCGCCGAGCCCGACGATGATCCCGGACTTCGTCAGCACCGGGTAGTCGGCGAGCTCCTTTGCGCGCTGCAGGAGCCAGAGTGCCTTGTCGTAGCTCGCCTTCGCGCCGCGCATGCTCCGGTGCAGGCGGCGCACGGTCTCGATGTTGTGGTTGAAGACCTCGGGACGAGCGCCGAGCACGATGCGCAGTGCCGTCTCCTCGACGCCCAGGAAGTCCGGGGTGAGCACCTCGACCGAGGCTTCCGGGAGCTTCGCCTTGATCGCCCGGATCGTCGCCGCGTAGTGGGAGGCGCCGCGGTCGGCGACGTCGTCGCGGTCGACGGAGGTTACGACGACGTGCTTGAGCTGCATCTGCGCCGCCGCGTGCGCGACGCGCAGCGGCTCGAGCGCATCCGGGGGCGCATCGGGCCTGCCGGAGTGGACGTAGCAGTAGCGGCAGGCGCGCGTGCACGTGTCACCGAGGATCTGGAAGGTCGCCGTGCCGCGTCCCCAGCACTCGGAGATGTTCGGGCAACGAGCCTCCTCGCAGATCGTGTGCAGCGAGAGGCCGTGGATCAGCTTCTGGACGTCGAAGTAGGCGCCGTCCTGCGAGGGGGCACGCACCTTCATCCATTCGGGCCGCCGCGGCCGCCCCGCGACGGGGAGCGAGGTCTCCATCGCAGCCAGTCTAGATGCGCGACCTCACGTGACGGTTCCACGAAGAACACGTAACCGGGCCTGGCCCCAGCCTCTGGAAACCCGCTCCGTTGTCCCAAGGCGGGGGCCAGGCCCCGTTACGAAAGGCTCGCGACTCTGTGACGGCCGGCGACAAGGTCTCGCGCTCGGCGCCGCCGGAAGGAGCCGCGTCAGCGTGAGGCGAGCTCGGTGTGCACCGGCTGCGCCCAGAGGCCGGCGCCCTCGTCGGCCGGCAGCTCGTCGAGCTCCAGGTCGAACACGTCCCCGAGCGCCGCGACGGCATGGGGTCGAACCTCGTCGACGGTGACCGGGCGCCCGGCCTCTCGCGCGATCGTCGTGAACGTCGCGTCCTCGAGCCCGCAGGCGGTGATCCACTCGGTGAACGGGGCCGGGTCGAGGTCGACGTTCAGCGCGTAGCCGTGCGTCGTGACCCAGCGGGAGACGTGGACGCCGATCGAGGCGATCTTCCGCGGCGGATGCGTCAGCCAGACGCCGGTCAAGCCGTCGATCCGCTCCGCAGCGAGGTCGAACGGCGCGACGGTGCGGATCAACGCCTCCTCGAGATTCCGGACGTACTGCTTCACGTCGCGCCCGTGCCGCTTCAGGTCGAGGACCGGATAGCAGACGAGCTGCCCCGGCCCGTGGAACGTCGACCTGCCGCCGCGATTCGTCTCGACCACCTCGACCTCCGCGTCCGCGGGGACGTGCAGCTCCGCGAGCTCGTCGGTTCGCCGTCCGAGCGTCACGACCGGCGGATGCTCGAGCAGCACGACCGTGTCGGGGATCGCTCCCTGCGACACCGCGCCCGCGAGCGACCGCTGCAGCTCCCACGCCTCTCGGTACGGGACGACGCCGAGCTGCATGACGTAGGCACCCCTCGCCACGCGATCTAGCCTTCGCCCTCCCAGGCCTCGAGCCGCTCGCGGAGCTCTTTCAGGAAGCGACCGGCGTAGGCGCCGTCGACGAGGCGGTGGTCGTAGGTGAGCGTGATGTTCATCAGCGGCCGGATCGCGATCACGTCCTTGCCGAGCGAGTCCTGCACCACCCACGGCCGCTTGACGAGCGCGTACGTGCCGAGGATCCCCGACTGCGGCTGGCTGATCACCGGCGTGCCGTGGAAGGTGCCGTAGCCGCCCGGGTTCGTGATCGTGAACGTGCCGCCTTGCACGTCGTCCGGCAGCAGCTTCTTCTCGCGCGCCTTGCGGGCGATCTCGGCGATCCCCTTCGCGAGCCCGAGCAGGTTCATCGTCTCGGCGTTGCGCAACACCGGGACGATCAGCCCCTTCCCCTCGGCGAGCTCGACCGCGATGCCGAGATTCACGAAGTTGCGCGTCACGATCGAGTCGCCGCGCAGCTCGCCGTTCACGTACGGGTGATTCGCGAGCGTCTGCACCGCCGCGCGCGCCACGAACGCGAGGTAGGTGGGGTTGACCCCGTAGGCGGCCTGGTACTCCTTCTTCAGCGTCTCGCGTGCCGCAACGACCCGAGACATGTCGACCTCGATGGCGCTCGTGACGTGCGCCGACGTGTCGAGCGACCGGCGCATGTGCTCCGCGATGCCGCGCCGCATCGCCGAGACCGGCTCGAGCGACTCTCCCGGCAGCGCCTCGGCAGCTGCGACCTGGGGCACAGCCGGCTTCGGCGGTGCCGGCGCGGTCGCCGGAGCGGCGGCCGGCGGAGGCGGAGGGGCCTGCGGCTGCGGCGCGGCCTGCGGCTGCGGGGCGGCCTGCGGAGCAGCGGGAGGAGGCGGCGGCGGCGGAGGCGGCGCCGCGGCGACAGGCGCGGGCTCGGCCGGCTCTGCGGCGGGCGGCGGCGAGGGAGGCGCAGGCGCGGGCGCAGCAGCCGCTCCCGATTCGATGAAGTCGAGGATGTCCTTCTTCGTGACGCGCCCGCCGCGTCCCGTGCCCGTCACCTGGGCGGGATCGACGCGGTGCTCCGAGGCGATGCGCGCCACGACCGGGGAGACGAAGGTGCCGTTCCCGCTCGGCGGAGCCGTCGCTGCCGGCTCAGGCTCTGCGGCGACGGGCTGAACCGGCTGGGGCGTCTCGGCGGGAGAGGCAGTGTCGGCCTCGCGCGCCGCCTCCTGCGTCGCCGGTGCGGGCGGCGCGACCTCCGGCGCCGCCGGCTCCGGCTGGGCGCCGCCCGCCGCGCCGCCGATCTGGCCGAGCTTCGTCCCGACGTCGACGGTCTGTCCCTCCTGGACGAGGATCTGCGTCAGCGTGCCCGAGGCGGGGCTCGGAACCTCCGTGTCGACCTTGTCGGTCGAGATCTCGAGCAGCGGCTCGTCGGCCTCGACCTGCTCGCCCTCCTGCTTCAGCCAGCGCGTCACCGTCCCCTCCGAAACGGACACGCCCATCTGGGGCATCACGACGTCGATTGCGGTCTCGGTGGCCATGCGACTCCTTCCTAATACTCCGCCAGCTCGCGAAGTCCCTTCACGACGTCCTCGACCTGCGGCAGGAACGCCTTCTCGAGCGGCGGCGAGAACGGCACCGGCGTGTCGGGTGCCGTGATCCGCTTCACCGGCGCGTCGAGGTCCTCGAACGCGTCCTCGGCGATCGTCGCGGAGATCTCCGCGCCGAAGCCGCCGGTGTGGGTGTCCTCGTGCAGGACGATCACCTTCGACGTCTTCCGCACCGACTCGAGCACCGCGGCCTTGTCCCACGGCAGGACCGTGCGCAGGTCGATGATCTCGACGGAGACGCCGTCGTCCGAGAGTTGCTGCGCGGCTTCGTCGGCGGTGTGGACCATCGCGCCCCACGTGATCACCGAGACGTCGTCGCCTTCGCGGTGCGTGCGCGCCTTGCCGATCGGCGTCGTGTAGCGCTCCTCGGGCACGTCAGCCTTGATGCGGCGGTACAGATGCTTGTGCTCGAAGTAGAGGACGGGGTTCGGGTCCTCGATCGCGCTGATCAAGAGGCCCTTCGCGTCCTCGGGCGTCGCGGGGCAGACGCACTTGAGGCCGGGGATGTGGGCGAACGAGGACTCCGGGTTCTGCGAGTGGAACGGCCCGCCGGAGAAGCCGCCGCCCGAGGGAAGGCGCACGACGATCGGCACCGCGGTGCCCGCCCGCCAGCGCTGCTTCGCTGCGACCGTGACGAGATGGTCCCAGCCGCACGAGATGAAGTCCGCGAACTGCATCTCCGCCACGGGGCGCATGCCCATGATCGCCGCGCCGGTGCACGCGCCGAGGATCGCCGTCTCGGCGAGCGGCGCGTCGAAGACGCGCCAGGGCCCGAACTCCTCCTGGAAGCCGAGCGACACCTTGAAGGCGCCGCCGTAGACGCCGACGTCCTCGCCGATCAGGAACACCCTGTCGTTGCGGCGCATCTCCCCGCGGAGCCCGTCGGAGATCGCCTGCAGGTACGTCATCTCTGCCATCAGATTCGGGTCATCACTTGTGGTGGGGCGTGTCGAGGTCCTCGGGCGTCGCGTAGACGCCCTCCAGGAGCGTCGACGGATCCGGCATCGGCGAGTCCTCGGCGCGCCGGAGCGCGTCGTTCAGGATCTTCTTGACGTCGTTCGAGATCTCGGCCTCTTCCTCGTCCGTCATCGCCGCGTTCTCGCGCAGCCACGTGCGATAGCGCTCGATCGGGTCGCTCGCCGCCCAGCTCTCGAACATCACCTTCGGCACGTAGAACGCGTCGTCGTGGACGGCGTGTCCCTCCATCCGCAGCGTCACGCATTCGAGCAGCGTCGGCCCGCCGCCCTCCCGCGCCTTCTCGATCGCACGCTTCGCCTCTCGGTGAACGGCGAGCACGTCGGTGCCGTCGACGACGACGCCTTCGAAGCCGTACGCCTGAGCGCGGTCGGCGACGTGCTCGGTCGCATACTCGAGGTGCGTCGGTGTCGAGTAGGCCCACTGGTTGTTGTCGCAGACGAAGACGACCGGAAGCTTGCGAGTGCCGGCGAGCGTCATGCCCTCGTGCGTGTCGCCGCGCGCCGATGCCCCTTCGCCGAACCAGGCGAGCGCGACGCGCCGCTCTTCGCGGATGCGGAAGGCGAGCGCGCAGCCGACCGCCACCGGAAGCATCGCCGGCAGGTGGCTGACCATCGCGATCAGGCCGAGGTTCGGGTCGGCCATGTGCACGTTGCCGTCGCGTCCCTTCGTCGGCCCGTCGGCGCGGCCCATGAACTGGGCGAAGATGCGCCACGGCTCGACGCCGCGCGTGATGTGCACGCCCATGTCGCGGTGCAACGGCGTGCCGACGTCGTCGGTGCCCATCGCCGAGGCGATGCCGACGGCGGCCGCCTCGTTGCCGCGACCCGTGTAGAACGAGCCGGGAATCTTTCCCTGCCGGTAGAGGATGTGCCCGCGCTCCTCGACGCCGCGGGTGAGCACCATGTTCCGGTAGATGCCGAGCAGGTCTTCGCGGTCGAGCCCCGCCTCGTGCAACGACCCGACCGGCTCCGCTTCTCTCGCGATGGCCATGGCCGGAAATCTAACGACTGGGCCCCCCGTCCCAGTCGTACGAGTCTCCCAGCTGCCGTAACCGGCCCCGCGTCTCCTCGTCGCAGAGCGCGCCCGCGAGCCCCGCGACGTAGAACGAGCGCGGTTCGAGGCCGAACGAGGTGGCCGCCTCGTAGTCGCGCGAGAGGTCGGTGTCGAACATCGCCGGGTCGTCCGTCGAGATCGAGCACCGCACGCCGGCTGCGACGAGGCGTGGCAGCGGGTGCTCGGCGAGCGACGGGACGGCGCCGAGGCGCACGTTCGAGATCGGGCAAACGTCGAGGACGGTGCCGCGGTCGGCCAGCTCCCGGACGAGACCGGGATCGTCGACGGACCGGATCCCGTGCCTGATGCGGTCGGCGCCGAGCTCCTCGAGCGCAGCGCGGACCGACTGCGCTCCGATCAGCTCCCCTGCGTGCGGGGCCGACCCGACGCCTCCCTCGCGCGCGAGCGCGAAAGCGCGCGCGTAGGGCTCGTTCTGGTCGGACTCGAACCCGGCGAGTCCGAGCGCGACGACGCCGCGCTCCCGGTAGGCGACCGCGTAGCGGCTGACCGTCTCCGCCTCGACGGACGAGTACGCGCGGGGGATGTCGGGCGTGAGGCGCACCTCGACGCCGTGCCTCTCGTAGGCCTCCGCGGCGCCGTCGCAGTAACCGCTGAAGACCTCGTCCGTGTCGAGGCCGCGCCAGAGCCCCGGCGTGAAGATCGCCTCGACGTACACGGCCCCGTGGCTTGCCGCCTCGGCTGCGTAGTCGACGACGATCTGGCGGAAGTCGTCATATCGGCTCAGGGCGCCGGTCGTGAGCTCGAAGACCTCGATGAAGTGACCGAAGTCGCGGAAGCGATAGAGGGACTCGAGGTCGGCCGGCAGCGGGTAGTCGTTCCGCTTCGCGATCTCGATCAGCGTCCGCGCCCGCACGGTGCCTTCGAGGTGCACGTGCAGCTCGATCTTGGGATACGGCGGCGCCACCCGCGCGAGGCTACAGTCACCCTCGTGGGGAAGGCGTCCGACTGGCTGCGCGAGGAACGGCGCAAGGTGCTCGGCGACTGGGTCGCCGTCTGTCTGCGCTGCGGCGCGGCGCGGCGCTGGTTCGAGGAGTTCGAGGCCGAGGTCCCCGACGAGTGCCCGCAGTGCGGCGGCGAGCTTCTCCGCCGCTGCAAGGCGTGCGGTGCCGGGTTCTCGTCGATCGCCGCCGTCGACTGCGAGGAGTGCGGCGAGCCGCTTCGTCCCGACGAG
>Ga0310811_10002553_pt1 | contig 22789 bp, 25 predicted proteins | sample YCmetagenome_FD_207642 | JGI IMG/M metagenome (GOLD analysis project Ga0310811, IMG submission 207642) | Soil microbial communities from experimental microcosm in Duke University, North Carolina, United States - YC | ecosystem: Engineered > Artificial ecosystem > Soil microcosm > Unclassified ...
CCTCAAGCTCAACCCGCTGCGGGACGTGATCCGCGGTAAACGCCTGGTCGTGGTGGACGACTCCATCGTGCGCGGCAACACCCAGCGCGCCCTGGTCCGGATGCTGCGCGAGGCCGGCGCCCTGGAGGTCCACGTGCGGATCGCCTCGCCGCCGGTGCGCTGGCCGTGCTTCTACGGGATCGACTTCGCCTCGCGGGCGGAACTGGTGGCCAACGGCGCCGACCTGGACGGCATCCGGCGGTCGATCGGCGCGGACTCGCTGGCCTACGTGTCCCTGGAAAGCCTGGTCGCCGCGTCGGACCAGCCGCGCAGCCGGTTGTGCACGGCCTGCTTCGACGGGCAGTATCCGATCCCGCTGCCGGATGACGCGCTGATCGGCAAGCACGTACTGGAAAGTCTCGACGGGACCGACGGCCCGGCCCGCCCTGTCGCCCAAGCGGGGTACGGTGCTGAGGATGCCGTCCGGCGTCCTTGAGCCCGAACCGAGTCTGGAGTCCGCCCGCCGTGAGCGAACCCACGCGCGCCACCTACGCCTCCGCCGGCGTCGACATCGACGCCGGTGAAGAAGCCGTCGAGCTGCTGAAACCGCATGCCAAGCGGACGAACAGGCCGGAGGTGCTCGGCGGTGTCGGCGGGTTCGCGGGGTTGTTCGCGCTGAAGCTGGACCGGTGGAAGGAGCCGGTGCTGGCCTCCTCGACCGACGGGGTGGGCACCAAGATCGTGGTCGCGCAGGCCATGGACAAGCACGACACGCTCGGCATCGACCTGGTCGCGATGGTGGTCGACGACCTGGTGGTGACCGGCGCCGAGCCGCTGTTCCTGCAGGACTACATCTCCGTCGGGAAGGTGCACCCGAAGAAGATCGAAGCGCTGGTCAGCGGCATCGCCGACGGCTGCGTGCAGGCCGGCTGCGCCCTGCTCGGCGGCGAGACCGCCGAACATCCCGGTCTGATGGGGGAGAACGACTACGACCTCTCGGCCACCGGTGTCGGTGTGGTCGAGGCGGCGGACGTACTCGGTCCCGAACGGGTCCGCCCCGGCGACGTGGTGATCGCCATGGGCTCCTCGGGCCTGCATTCCAACGGCTACTCCCTGGCCCGCCATGTCCTGCTGGACATCGCGCGGATGCCGCTGGAGGGCCACGTCGAGGAGTTCGGCCGCACCCTCGGCGAAGAGCTGCTGGAACCGACGCGGATCTACGCGAAGGACTGCCTCGCGCTGATCGCGGAGACCGAGGTCCGCACCTTCGCACACATCACCGGTGGCGGACTGGAGGCGAACCTGGCACGCGTCCTGCCGCGCGGCCTGTCCGCGGACCTGGCGCGCGACACCTGGACGCCGGCGCCGGTCTTCGCGCTGATCGCGCACCGCGGCCGGGTCGAGCGCGCGGAAATGGAAAAGACGTTCAACCTGGGCGTCGGCATGGTCGCGGTGGTCGGCGCCGAGGACGCCGACCGTGCGCTCGCGGTGCTCACCGCGCGGCACGTGCCCGCGTGGACGCTCGGCGAGATCCGCCCGGCCGCCGATCCCGACGGCCCGCGTGCGGTCCTTTCCGGTGACCACCCCCGGTTCTGACCTCGCTGTCACGCCCCGGTTGCTGATCCCGGCCGCGGAGCTGTCCGAGCGGTTTTCGCGGGCGTCGGGTCCGGGTGGGCAGGGCGTGAACACCACCGATTCCCGGGTCGAGCTGTCCTTCGATGTCGCGCGGTCGGACGCGATCCCGGACGACCTGCGCCCGCGGTTGCTCGCCCGGCTGGCCGGCCGGCTGACCGACGGCGTGCTCACCATCACGGCGAGCGAGCACCGTGCGCAGCGGGCCAATCGGGAGGCGGCGCGAAAGCGGCTGGTGGTGGTGTTGCGCGACGCCGCGGCACCGCCGCCGCCGAAGCGGCGTCCCACGAAACCGACGCGCGGTTCGAAGGAGCGCCGCCTGGCCGAAAAGAAGCGGCGCGGTGACGTGAAACGAGGCCGCCAGGGTTACGACGACGGCAGGTAGTCCGCTTCCCGGTCCTGGGCGGCCTCGAAGTCCTCGCCTTCCGGGCGGCTCCGCGCGGGAATCGCACGAGGGCGGCTCACCCAGCCACAGCTGAGCGTCGAAGCAGCGGCCACTCCGAGCGTGTTGAGCAGCACGTCGTCGGTGGAGGTAACGCGACCGGCGTGCGCCAGGTACTGCGCGAGTTCGATCGCGGCCGAGACGACGAACGCGATGGCGGTCATCCGCGGAATCGACCGCAACCGGCGGACCCGCAACGGCAGCAGCACGCCCAGGGGCGCGAGCAGGACGAGGTTCCCGGCGATCTGCCACAGCGAACCTTCGGCGCGGAACTCGGTGATGATGTCCGAACCCGGGATCAGGTGCACCGAGCTCTTGTGCCCGGTGCCCACCGGCATCATGGTCAGCGCGAGCACCTCGGCGATGACCACCACGATGGCCACGTCGAGGCCCGCGGTGGTGGCCGCGAACCAGGTCGATGCACGCCGGCTTCGCCAGCCCGCGAGCAACCTCCAGGAGAAAAGCGCGAACGGAAGCGCGATGATCGTCGCCGGGAGCAGTATTCCGAAGCTCGCGAGCAGGATCCTCATAGAAGATCATCCTGGCAGCGCCCGCGAGGGACGGCAGGGCCAATCGAGTGCACTTCGCCCCGAACTTCCGGGTACCCGGCGTGGCGTCCACGGTTCCTGCCCGAGCCGTGTTACAAGGCGGGAACGCGCAGCGAAAAACGTGGTGTCCGTTGGGGATATCCGGCGCGGTGAGCGCTCGACCTCGACGCGATCAGTCGTAGGAGTAAAAGCCCCGGCCGCTCTTCTTGCCGAGCAGACCGGCGTCGACCATGCGCAGCAGCAGCGGCGGCGGCGAGTACAGGGGTTCCTTGAACTCGTCGTACATGGACTCGGCGATGGCCTTGATGGTGTCCAGGCCGATCAGGTCGGACAGGCGCAGCGGGCCCATCGGATGCGCGGTGCCCAGCTCCATGCCGCGGTCGATGTCCTCGGCCGAGGCGAACCCGGACTCGATCATCCGCACCGCCGAGAGCAGGTAGGGCACGAGCAGCGAGTTCACGATGAACCCGGCGCGGTCCTGCGAGCGGATCACGGTCTTGCCCAGCGTGCCGGTGGCGTGCTCCTCGGCGCGGCGGATGGTGGCTTCGCCGGTCAGCAGCGACGGCACCAGCTCCACCAGGGGCAGCACCGGAACCGGGTTGAAGAAGTGGATGCCGACGACCTGCTCGGGCCTGCCGGTGGCCATGCCGAGCTTCATGATCGGGATGGAGGAGGTGTTCGAGGCGAAGATCGCGTCCGGCCGCTCGACGATCTTGTCGAGCACGCGGAACAGGTCGACCTTGGCCTGTTCCTGTTCGACGACGGCCTCGACGACGAGATCGCGGTCAGCGAAGGAAGAGAGATCGGTGGTGAACGCGACACGGTTCAGCGCCGCGTCGGCTTCCCGCTCGGTGAGCTTGCCGCTGCGGACACCACGCCGCAGCGACTTCTCGATCCGCGCCCGGCCGGCGTCCAGCGCGGGCCGATCGACCTCGGTGACCAGCACCGCGGCACCGGCTCGCGCGTGTACCTCGGCGATACCCGAACCCATCAGCCCGGCGCCGACGACGCCGACCTTCTCAATGTCCGCCATCCGGTCTCCTCATCAGGGACCGTGCGCACCCGCGGTGCGGTCACCGCGGTGTGCCCAGCGGTCCAGCGCTCCACGTCAAGCACACATCACGAGGAGAGGGCAGGCACTGGATTGCCCAGGCCCACCCTCGTTCGTCAGCCGTCAACGACGGTAGTCGTCGTCTTCTTCGTCGGCGTACGGGTCCTCGTACTTGTCGTCCTCGTCGTGGGAGTTCTGAGAGGTTTTACCTGACAGCTCGCGCTGCAAAGCGGCGAAGTCAGTGTCGTGAGTGCTGTACTTGAGCTCTCGCGCCACCTTCGTCTGCTTGGCCTTAGCCCGGCCGCGCCCCATGGCTCGACCCCCTCGCACAGGGACGGGGCGGCCGGGGGAAACGGCGGCCCCGCATCGTCTCGACAACTATTTCCTGTCCATACCGTACCTTGTCCCTGGGGGAGAATGCGACGCGGCTTGTCGTCTCGTGGCGAGAGTCTCCCCTCGGTGCGTCCGGTGGTCCGGCAACGTGTCACGATGCAACCGTGCTCCGACCATTCGTGGCGTACCTGCGGGTGTATGAGCCGCTGTCCTCGTTCGGCGATCCTCCCCCAGATCAGCTGGTCGACGCGGTGAAGTCGGCCCGCCTGACCAGCGCGACCGCGGGCGAACGCGAACAGTGGATGTGGCTCAAATCACAGCTCGCGCGGCCGGTCCGGTTACTGCCGGCGGAGCTGGCCGACGGCCGCTCGGCACCGAGCACCACGACCGACGTGCTCGTGCTGGACCGGGCCGACGTGCCGGCCGGCTCCGGTCCCGGCCCCCTCGTCTGCCCCCTCGAACTGAGGGCGCGTTCGGCCGCGGCGTTAGTGAGCTTCCTCGGCGATTCTCCTCCGGCGCTGCAGGCCAGCGTGCTGGACGCCGGCGGTGTCACCGCGGAGACGGCGCGCTCACGGGCAAGCGCCGCGCTGGGCGAGCTACCCAAGGCGGCGGTCCACGTGCTGTCCACGACCTGGACCGTGCCGTTGCCGTGGTTCGCGCTGGTCGATCCCGGCCGGCGGCGGCTGGAACTCGGCAGCGGCCTGACCGATCCCCGGCGGGAGCTGTCGTGGCGGGTCGCCATGCCCGACGCCATCCAGCGGGTCACCCAGGCCCACGAGCTCGTGGAAGGCACGCTGGGCGACTCCGGACCGACCCGGATCCTGGCCGAGACCGAGCGCTGGCTGGCGAACTTCCACCCGGCATCGGCGGTGGAACTCGACTACGGCGGGCTCGTGCAGCTGATGGACGATGCGGCGCTGGAGGCCGACTCCACGGCGGAAGAAGTGCACAGCATCCTGGAAGCCCTGAGATCGGGGAACATCGAGGAACTCGCCGGGCTGTTCAACGAACTGCGCGAGTACTGGGGCGAACTGGGCGCGCGGGAACACCACAACTGAACCGCGCGAGGGCATCACGGCCCGTGGCGCGCAAGAACCGGTGGCAGGACCGGCAGTGTGAGCGGCAGTGTGAGCGGCAGTGTGAGCGGCAGCGCGACCAGGGACGCCCGGCCCCGTCCGGTCAGTCCTCGCGAGCACGCTCGGCCGCCAGCAGATCATCGACGGAGGCCGAGCCGCGGGCGTACCGCGCGGCTATCTCGGCATTGAGCAGGTCGACCACCTCCTGCACCTCGCGCCGGCGCGAGGACACCGACGACTCTTCCTCGGTGTAGTCGTGCAACGTGGCGGCGAGTTTTTCGTCGTCGAGCGCGCCCACGTCGGACAGGTCCGTGTTGCCGATCAACGCCTCGGCCTGCCGCCGGTGTTCGCCGGCCCGTGACGGTTCCAGCGCCTGGTGACGGCCCGAACCGCGAGCCGGGCGCAGGGCGTTGTCCGACAGGATGGTGGCCAGCTGGTCCACGATGCTGCGCTGGCCGCCGGTTTTGCGCCGCTCCTGTTCAGCATGCACGATGTCGATCCGGGCGTGCAGAAGTCTTCGCAGGTAGGAAAGGTCGGTCTCTTCCTGTGCTGCTTCGTCGCGGCGCTCGCGCAACTGAGCAAGGGACAAGGCTTCGAGGCCACGCACGTAACCGGGGTTCAGGACGCGGTCGATGCGGCGGCGTCCACCCGGCCGGACTTCGATCACGGCGACATCCTGCTCCATATCGGAAACCCGCGCCAGGTCGGGTTTAAGGCGTTTACCTGTTATCCACGCAGCCGGCTCGCCGCCTCCCGCCCCGGCGCGGCGCCCTCCGCGGGCACCGAATCGGGGTCGATCGCGGCCTGCACCACCCGGTCCTCGTCTCCGGCCAGCAACTCCGCGTCCACCGGGGTGGACCGCTTGATCAGCGCGAGGGCCACCGGCCCCAGCTCGTGATGCCGCGCCACGCTGCCCACCCGGCCGACAACCCGGTCGCCCAGCCGGACAGGATCACCCGTTTCGGGGTACACCTCGGGCGATCCGTCGAGGTGCAGCAGCAGCATCCGCCGGGGCGGCCGGCCCACGTTGAACACCTTCGCGACGGTCTCCTGGCCGCGGTAGCAGCCCTTCGCCACATGCGCCGCGCTGCCGATCCACCCGACCTCGTGCGGGATGGTGCGCGCGTCGGTGTCCACGCCGAGCCGCGGTCGCAGCGACTCGACCCGCAACGCGTCGAAGGCCCACGACCCAGCCGGGCGCGCGCCCGCGTCGGTGATCCGCCGCCACCAGCCGGCGAGCTGATCCCGCGGCACGGCGAGATCGACGCCCCACCGGCCCGGCCACGGCATCCGCCGCGCGAACCCGCCCGGGAACCCTTTCACCGCATAGGGATCGCTGCCGAGTTCGATGCCCAGTGCCGCGAGCACCCGGTCGGAATCCGGACCGAGCAGGGTGAGCACGGCCAGCTCACCCGTGACCTCCGCGATGTCCACCTTGGACCAGAACTTCATGGCCTCGAAATACTCGCGCAACGGTTGCGGCCCGCCCTTCGGCAAGGCGCTCGTCGCCCGGGCACCCGGGTCGGTGTCGAGATAGACGGTGTCGTCGACGTGGGCCAGGACCATATGCGCGTCGATGTGGCCCTGGCTGTCGAGGACCAGCGCCTCCGTGCCCTCGGCCAGCTCGGTCACGTGCTGCGAAATGACCAGGTGCAACCACGACAGCCGCTCCGGCCCGGTGACCCGGAGGACCTCCCGGTGCGAACGGTCGACCACGGCCACCCCGCGGGTCGCGGTGCGCTGCTCGGCGAACGGGTCGCCCCAGTGCCACGGCACGCCCTGTTCCGGGTGGGTGTCCGGGGGCGCGATCGAGCCGGGCGCATCGAGAAGCGGCGACAGATAAGGCATACGTTCGATGTTAGGTGACCCGGCCGCCGTGCCCGGTCGCCGAGACGATTTCCGGACGCTCTGGCGGCGTCACCCCGAAATCGAGCGTCACGCGGGTATCCGGGGATGCGGGCTGAGTACGGTGACGTCATGCGCGTACTCGCTTTCCTCGACGGCACCATCGCAGACCCCGACGCACCGCATATCCGGGTCGAAGATCTCGGGCTGATGCGCGGGGACGGGATTTTCGAAACGGTTCTCGTCTCGCACGGCACGGCCCGGGAGCTGCGCCCGCACCTGGATCGCCTGGCCCGCTCGGCGTCCATGCTCGACCTGCCCGAACCGGACGACGCCGCCTGGCAGCGGGTGACCCGGACGGTGATCGACAACTGGCGCGGCGGCCCCGAGTTCGCCCTGAAGCTCGTGCTCACCCGGGGGGTCGACGGCGACCCGTCCGAGACGCCGACCACGTTCGCGCTCGGCCTGGAAATCGGCGAGAACGTGATTCGCGCCCGCAAGGAGGGTGTCGCCGTGGTGACCCTCGACCGCGGGGTCGACCCCGGGCTCGCCGAGCGGGCTCCCTGGCTGTTGCTCGGCGCGAAGTCCCTGTCCTACGCGGTCAACATGGCGGCGGCGCGCGAGGCGGCCCGCCGCGGCGCCGGCGACGTCGTGTTCACCGCCACCGACGGCTCGGTGCTCGAAGGACCCACGTCGACGGTGATCGTGGCCCGCGGCCGCACGCTGTTCACGCCTCCGCCGACGATCGGGATCCTGCCCGGCACCACCCAGGCGGCGGTGTTCCGCGGGGCCGAGCGCGCCGGCTGGACGACCAAGATCGAGCCGCTGCGGGTCGACGACCTGTACTCGGCCGACGGGGTGTTCATGGCGTCTTCGGTACGCAAGATCACCCGGGTGCACACCCTGGACGGCAAGCCCCTGACCGACTCGACGGCGATCCACCGCGAACTCACCGACGCCTACGAAGCGGTCTACGCCTGATCGCCGTGACGCCGGGCTGACGACCCGACGAAGCAGGCCGGACCGGCGGGACCACCGTCGGCCGGCCACCGGGCCGGTGCGCCCGGCTCAGCCGACGACGCGCCGGAGGTAGGCGGAGACGTGCGGTTGCATCGGCTCGCCCATCATCGAGCGTTCCTCCACGTAGGCGAGATCCCCGCCGTTGACGATGCCGTAGAGCCGCTGCCCGCCGGAGACATCCTTGGCCGTCGCCGTGCGGACCACCGCGTCGGTGGCCAGTTCCCACGAGGTCTGGTTGCGCGGTTTGCCGTAGAAGATCTCCATGATGCCGCTGGAGTGCGTGAGCAGCAGTTCGATCGTGTCATCGGCCTGCGGGCGCCACCAGCCGACCTCACGCGCCGCCGGCCGGATCACCGTGCCGTCGTCGTCGATCAGCCACGACCGCGCCTCGTGGTACAGGAACGGCCTGCCGTCGTGCGCGATCGTCAACTGCTGAGCGAACTTCCGCGGTCCCTCGATCGTCGGATAGTCGACCTCACCCTCGCCCCGCCACACGCCGACGAGCGGCAGCAGCGCCAGACAGGCGGGATTGAGGTCGGCTCCTTCGCGCAGGTTCGCCGTGTCGACCGGGATCGCCAGGTCGTCGAACTGGGGAAGATTGCGCCTGCGGGTGACCTCGGCGCGTTGTTCCGCGGCCTGGATGGCGTCGTCGCCACTGCTCATGGTGTCAGCGCTGGTCGGCGTACAGCCGGTAGACGACGTAGAACGCAAACCACAGGATAGCCACGCCGGCGATCACCAGCAGCGTCGTAAACAGGGTCTCCACGTGTGCAGGATAGCCGCCGGCGCGGCGCTGGGACCCGCCGGATCGGCGTGGGAAGGGCCACTGCGCAACGCACACGCGGAAAGCGGGGACGCGCGAAGGCCACCCCCGGCGCGTCGCACCGGGGGTGGCCTCACAGCCGGGAATTACGCGACGGAAATGGCGACCTGGTGCAGGCCGGGGGCCGCGGCCGTGACCGAGGCTTCACCCGTGCCGACGCGGTGGAGGGCGCGAACGGTCCAGGAACCGGGGGCCGCGTAGAAGCGGAAGTCCCCTTCGGCGGAGGCCTGAACCTCGCCGACGAATTCGCCGTCGCCGTTGAGCAGGCGCACGTAGGCACCACCCAGCGGGCCTTCACCACCGGTCACCTTGCCGGCGACCACCGTCTGGCCCTGGGTGTCCAGGTCCGCCGAGGTGGCCGTCTGGGCGGGCGCACCGCAACCGTCGTTGCTCATTTGCTGGCTCCTGTCGCTCCGGTTTCGATCGGCACGCCGACCAGCGAGCCGTATTCGGTCCACGAACCGTCGTAGTTCTTCACGTCCGAAAGGCCGATCAGCTCGTGCAGGGCGAACCAGGTGTGGCTCGAACGCTCACCGATGCGGCAGTAGGCGATGGTCGCCTTCGACGTGTCGAGACCTTCCTGCGCGTAGAGCTCCGTGAGCTCGTCGGTCGACTTGAAGGTGCCGTCCTCGTTCGCCGTCTTGGCCCACGGCACGTTGAGCGCCGTCGGGATGTGACCGGCGCGCTGCGCCGACTCCTGCGGCAGGTGCGCGGGAGCCAGCAGCTTGCCGGAGAACTCGTCGGGCGAGCGGACGTCGACCAGGTTCTTCGCGCCGATCGCGGCGACGACCTCGTCGCGGAAGGCCCGGATCGAGGTGTCCGGTTCCGTGGCGGAGTAGGCGGTCTGCTCCCGCTTGACCTCGTCCTGGGTCAGCTCGCGGCCGTCCAGCTCCCACTTCTTGCGGCCGCCGTCGAGCAGCTTGACGTTGCCGTGCCCGTAGAGCTTGAAGTACCAGTAGGCGTAAGCCGCGAACCAGTTGTTGTTGCCGCCGTAGAGGATCACCAGGTCGTCGTTGGCGATGCCCTTCTCGGACAGCAGGGCTTCGAAGCCCGCCTTGTCCACGAAGTCGCGACGAACGGGGTCCTGCAGCTCGTTCTTCCAGTCGATCTTGACGGCACCGCGGATGTGGCCGCCGTCGTAGGCGGTGGTGTCCTCGTCCACCTCGGCGAAGACCACACCGGGCGTGTCCAGGTTCTCCTCGGCCCACTGCGTTGTGACCAAGACGTCTTCACGGCTCATTTGAGCTGCACTCTCTTTCTCTCTCGTGGGTGGACTGCTAGGACGCTCCGCCGGTGCTCGGTCCGAAACCGAGCCGCCGGATCACCAGGTATGCCTCGCAACCGAGGCAGAAGTTGAACGCGGCGTTGAGGAACGCGGCGAACAGCGCCACCGCCGTCGCGATGACACCGACCACGGTCATCCCGGTGACATAACCCAGGACACCGATCAGCGCGAACCCGAAGCCGACACCTTGCGCGAACCGGACCGGCGCGGCGTCTTCCAGCTCGGCCGCCGGCGCCAGCCGCGGCGCCACCAGACGGCGGTAGAGCATCGCGTACGGAGCCACGTTCAGTCCGGCGAAGGCCCCGACGCCGAACACAGCGGTCTGCACCGCGAGCAGCGGCCACCATCCGGTGACGAGCACCAGGGCGAGCACCAGGCTGCTCAGGAGGGCGGCGAACCGCGGCCCTCGCGGGTCTACTGCTGGTCCTGCTGACATGACAACTCCCTGAACAGGGCGAACGGGGGTTGAGGCTGAGCTCGATAAGGAACGGCTCAAGCCAGACACAGGCTGCTGCGCACGCGGCAGAGATCGACCGCGCGGCGTTGCGTCAGCAGAGTTCGAGGCAACCTGTGCACGTTTTTCAGCCTACCTACGCTCTCTCCTTCTGGGAACCGCGCTCACCAGGTGGAACAGGCTGGACAAGCGCTCGAAGGTGTCCCAGGTCAGGCGCCGCGTAGTCGGGGCCCGACCGCGTCGAGCACGACGCCGGCCTTGGGCACACCGCTGATCCGGAACAGCTCGTCACCGGCAGACGAGAAGGCCAGCGTGGTCGGCGTTCGCAGCACGCCCAGCGCCTGCGCGACCTCCGGCCGGTCGCTCACATCGAGCTCGACGTGCCGCAGACCGTCCGTCTCGGCCGCGAGCGAGGACAGCACGACACGGGCGTGTCGGCAGGGCGCGCAGAACGTCGTCGAGATCTGCACCAGAGTGACCGGGCTGTCGCGGTCGATCGCCGCGAGGACGGGGCCGGGCAGCGCCCGGCCCTCCGCCCGTTCGCGCCGCGTCGCCTTCACCCTGCCGTCGCGGGCCCGCAGGAGCACACCGGCGACAGCGCCCAGCGCCAGCACACCCAGTACGACCCACAAGCCCGTCATCGCTCAACTCCCGCTGAAGCTCACGTTCTCCGCCTCGCCCTTGATGGTGACCGAACCGCTGTTCACCTGCACCGCGGTGGGCGTCACAGCGAAGGGCAGGCTGCCGGTGTCGAAGCTGGCCTTGAAGTTCGGCAGCAGAGCCTGCTGAACGGACTGGGGCACGACGGTCGTTTCCTTGTCGTTTCCGTACTGCAGCCGCTTGGGCAGGATGTCGATCGTGGTGCCGTGCAGCTCGATCATGGCGAAGCAGAAGATCTCGATCTTCTGTCCGGCGATCTGCACGTAGCCGGACACGCGGATACCGGCCTGGGACTGGTCCTGGTCCTCCTGGCTGGTGTCCGAGGGATCGGTGGAGTCCTGCCCGGTCTGCACGTACTCGATGCTCGAGGGCTCGATCCGCAGGTCCTCGATCCGGGTCAGCGGGTCGATCTTGTTGAGATCGCTCGCCTTGATGGTGACCTGGGCCTGCAGGTCACCGATCTTGATCGCGCTGGTGTTGCCGTTGGCCAGATCCGACAGCGGAGCCGTGACGTTGGTCAGCTCGGCGTTGACGGCCACGTCCTTCAGGTTCTTGATGGGCACCCCGGAAGCCGCCAGGGAAATGTGGCTGTAGTTCCCGGCCAGCGCCTGCGTGATGAACGGGAAGCCGTGAATCGTCACCGACGGGTCATCGCTCAGGTTGAGCTGCTGCCGCGCCTTCTCCGAGACGGTGTGCTCGGCGTAGGCCGCGGCGCCGAAATCCGCACCGACCAGAAGCGCGACCAGCACGAACACGCTGATCAGGATCCGGCGCGTGCGGCGGCCGCGGCGCTTCGCGGCTTCGGGCGGGACGGGGCGGTCCTGGGTGGCTGGTCTGCTCACTCTTGCTATCCGATCTGTGGGTCCTCAATGTGACGTCACTGTGACGAGCATGGCAGAGGGGAGGTTTTTCTCGTGTTCGCCCGCTAGTCTGACCTAACGGCGACCAGGGGGCAGGCAAGGTTACGAAAACGAAGGCGGTGTGGCGATGAGCCTGGACTTGCTCGTGCTGACTCCCGAGGCCGAGGCGACTTCCGTCTTGCCGGCATTGGATCTGCTTCCACACACGGTACGCGTTCGAGCACCCGAAGTGACCGCGCTGCTCGACGCCGGACACCGCGACGTCATCCTGCTGGACGCCCGCACGGACCTCGCTTCCGCGAAGAGCCTTTGCCGACTGCTCAAGGGAACCAGCGACGACGAGGGCAGCACCCCGATCATCGCGGTCGTCGGCGAGGGCGGGCTGGTCGCGGTCAGCGCCGAATGGCGGACCGACGACATCCTGCTGCCCACCGCGGGCCCCGCCGAGGTGGACGCCCGACTGCGTCTGGCCACCACCCGGGACGGCGGCTCGACCCAGGTGGACGCCGAGCTGCGGGTGGGCGAGCTGGTCATCGACGAGGCCACCTACACCGCGCGGCTGCGCCGCCGCACCCTCGAACTCACCTACAAGGAGTTCGAACTGCTCAAGTACCTCGCCCAGCACGCGGGCCGGGTGTTCACCCGGGCGCAGCTGCTGCAGGAGGTCTGGGGCTACGACTTCTTCGGTGGCACCCGCACCGTCGACGTGCACGTCCGGCGGCTGCGCGCCAAGCTGGGCCCCGAGCACGAGCAGATGATCGGCACCGTCCGCAACGTCGGCTACAAGTTCGAGCGGCCCGCCAAGGGCGCGCCCAAGACCGGTGGCGCCGCGATCGCCGTCGAGGCCACCGAGCTCCCGAGTGAGCTGTCCACTCCCTGATGCACTGGGTCGATTCCCTCGACGAGTCCGCCGAACGCGCGGTCGGCGAGCTGCTGACCGCCGCGCGCGAAGCCGACGGGCACCCGGAGGAGGCCGTCGCCCCGCGCGGTGGCCTGCACCTGCTGGCCTATGACGCCGACGCGCTGGTCGGCTACACGCACCTGGATACGGCCGGCGACGCCTTCGGCCGTCAGGTCGCGGAACTGGTCGTGCATCCGGGCCACCGCAGACACGGCGTTGGCACCGCCTTGGCCCGTGCGCTGATCGCGAAGGTTCCCGCGAAACTGCGTGTGTGGGCGCACGGCGATCACCCCGCGGCCGCGCGGATCGCCGAGCACGAAGGCTTCAAACGTGTTCGCGAGCTGCTCGTCATGCACACTCCGGCACGCGACGACTGGCCGGAACCCGTGTTGTCACAAGGGGTTTCGCTGCGCACGTTCGCTCCCGGACGGGACGAGCAGGCCGTGATCGAGGTCAACGCGCGGGCCTTCGACTGGCACCCCGAACAAGGCAGCCTCACCGCCGCGGAACTGCGGGACACCGAGACCGAGGACTGGTTCGATCCGGCGGGGTTCTTCCTGGCCGAGCGCGAAGGGCGGATCGTCGGCTTCCACTGGACGAAGGTGCACCCGCCGCACCCCCGCCGCTTCGGCGGCGCGGCGGTCGGCGAGGTGTACGTGGTGGGGGTGGATCCGGGAGCCCAGGGCGGCGGGCTCGGCAAGGCGCTCACGACGGCCGGTCTGCGTTATCTCCGCGAGCGGGGCCTCGGGCAGATCATCCTCTACGTGGAGGCGGACAACGCCGCCGCGATCGCGGTCTACTCCCGGCTCGGCTTCACCCGATACCAGTCCGACATCCAGTACGAGCACTGACGCACGCGCCCGGGCGGTGGGACCGCCCGGGCGCGTGCCGTCAGGCGCGGACGCGGGCGAAGCGGGCCACCAGGCGCGCGATCAGGTTGAGCAACAGCACCACGAGAATCAGGGTCAGCGCACCGGCCCAGGCACGGGCGATCGCGGTGTCGTTGGGCTGGCCCGCCTCGTTGAAGACGAACAGCGGCAGCGAAGCCTGCGGCCCGTTGAACGGGTTGAAGTTGATCGCCTGCGCGCCGAACACGGTGAGCAGCACCGGGGCCGTCTCGCCCATCACCCGCGAAATCGCGAGCATCACGCCCGTCACGATGCCCGCCGTCGCCGTGGGCAGGACCACCCGGACCACCGTGATCCACTTGGCCACGCCGAGCGCGTACGAGGCTTCGCGCAGGCTGTCGGGAACGAGTTTGAGCATTTCCTCGCTGGACCGGATCACGGTCGGCAACATCAACACGATCAACGCGAGCGAACCCGCGAAACCGGAGAAACTCTGGCCCAGCAACACGATCCACAGGGCGAGGATGAACAGCCCGGCCACGATCGACGGGAGCCCGGTCATCACGTCCACCAGGAAGCTGACCACCCGCCCGAGCCGCCCGGTGCTGAACTCGACCAGGTAGATGGCCACCAGGATGCCCAGCGGCGCGGCGATCGCCGTGGCGATGCCGACCTGCTCCAGGGTGCCGATGATCGCGTGGTAGGCCCCGCCGTCGGGATCCGACTCGGCGACCGAGCGCATGGAGTGCGTGAAGAAATCGGGATCGAAGCGAGCCAGGCCGCGGAGGATCGTGTACCCGAGCACGCCCACCAGCGCCAGCACGGCGAACAGCACGGTGGCCAGCAGGACATTGGTCATCAGCCGGTCCTTGGCGTGCCGCCATCCCTCGACCACGGCGGAGAGCACCGTCAGCGCGATGACGTAGACCACCGCCGCGATCAGGATGAACCCGACATAGCCCTGCAAGGGCGTGAGCACGAACAACAGCGCGGTGATGGCGACGGCACCGACCGCGGTGCCGAGCAACGCCGTCCACGGCAGTCGCGGCCGGGTCAGCCTGGTGGTGGTCAATGGCTCGTCGAGCATCGCGCTCATGCCTTCTCCTCCGCGGATTCGAGTGCGAGGCGGTTGTCGTGGGTGCCGGGAAGCGGGAAGGTCATGCCTTCGCCCCCTTCTGGCCACGCCGCACGATCGCCCGCGCCCCGAAGTTGACCACCAGGGTGATCGCGAACAGGACCAGACCGGACGCGATCAGCGCGCTCCGGCCCATCGCACCCGCGTCACCGAACTTGTTGGCGATGTTCGCGGCGATGGTCGCCCCGGCCGGGTCGAGGATCCGGATCGTGATCACGTTGCTCGCCGAGAGCACCAATGCGATCGCGATCGTCTCGCCGACCGCGCGCCCGAAGCCGAGCACGATGGCGCTGATCATGCCCGAGCGGCCGTAGGGCAGCACGGCCATGCGCACCATCTCCCACCGCGTGGCGCCCAGCGCGAAGGCGGCTTCGATGTGCTCACTGGGAGTCTGGATGAACACTTCACGGCACAGCGCCGCGATGATCGGCAACACCATCACCGCGAGCACGACGCCCGCGGCGAACATCGACTTCCCGTAGGTCTGGTTCGTCGAGGCGAACAGCGGGATCCAGCCGAAGTACCGGTTGAGGAACTGGCTCAGCGGGATCAGGTTCGGCACCAGCCAGATCAGGCCCCACAGGCCGAACACCACGCTCGGCACGGCCGCCAGCAGGTCGATCACGTAGCCCAGCGGGCGGGCGATGACCTTCGGCGCGTACTGGCTGATGAACAGTGCCACCCCGACCGCGATCGGCACCCCGATGACCAGCGCGATCAGCGAGCTCAGCACGCTGCCGAAGACCAGCGCCGCGATGCCGAAGACCTGCGTCTGGTCGGGATCCCAGGTCAGGGTGGTGAAGAAGTTCGCCTTGTCGCCCTGGAAGGCCGGTATCGCCTCCACGATCAGGAAGGCGGCGATGGCCACCAGCAGGACGAGGATGAGTGCCCCCGAGCCCTTCGCCGCCCAGCGGAACAGGACGTCCCCGCGCCGGGAGGGGTTTCTGGACAGCCGCGACTTCAAGTCGCCGGCCGGCGCGGTCGCGGTGCCGGTCGGCTCCGGACGCTCGTTCGTGGTGATGGCGGGCTCCCCTCAGTGCCGAATCTTTGCTTGTCTTACAACGGCTGAACCGCCTCGCCGACCGTGATCGGCGAGGCGGCGGCGAACCTCGATCAGCCGAGCGAGTTCACCGTGGCCGCGACCTTGGTCTGCAGGTCGGCGGGCAGCGGGACGTAGCCCTGGGTGGCCAGCGGGGCCTGCCCGTCCGGGCTGGCCAGGTAGCCCAGGAAGTTCTTCAGCAGCGGCAGCTTGGCCGCGTCGTTACCCGTGGCGCAGACGATCTCGTAGGTCACCAGCACGTTCGGGTAGGCGTTCGGGTCGGTGTTGGTGTAGTTGAAATCCAGCGCCAGGTCGTTGCCGGTACCCACGACCTTGGCCTGGGACAGGAAGTTCTTCACGTTGTCCGTGGTCAGCGACACGAACTGACCGGCCTGGTTCCCGACCTTCGCGTAGGGAATCTGGCTCTGGGTGGCGTAGGACAGCTCCATGTAGCCGATACCGCCGGGGGTGCTCTTCACGCCCTGCGCGATGCCCTGGGTGCCGTTCGAGCCCTGGCCGCCGGGGGCGGGCCAGTTCTTGTTGGCCGGGAACGGGAAGTCCGCCTTGGCGTCGTTCGCGAGGTAGTTGCTGAAGTTGTAGCTGGTGCCCGAGCCGTCCGAGCGGTGGAAGGTCTGGATGCCCAGGCTCGGCAGGGTCACGCCCGGGTTGTCGGCCGCGATCGCCGGGTCGTTCCAGTTGGTGATCTTGCCGCTGAAGATCTTGGCCAGGGTGCTCGCCGACAGGTTCAGCGTCTGCGTCACGCCGGGCACGTTGTACCCGATCGCGATGGCGCCGGGCACCATCGGCAGGTTGATCGCCGGGCCGGTCTTGCACCGGGCGTTCGCCGCGGGCTGGTCCGTGGACGACAGCGCGAAGTCGGAGCCCGCGAAGTCGACGGTGCCCTGCTGGAACTGCTGGACGCCCTTACCCGAGCCGCCGCCCTGGTAGTTGATGTTCGCGCCCGAGCACTTGTTCTGGTACGCCTTGACCCACTCGGACATCGCGTTGGCCTGCGCGGTCGAGCCCGCCGCGGTCAGCGTCCCGGACGAGCACTGGATGCTCGAGGTGGGCTGGTTCGAGGCCGGCGCGCCGGCGTTGTTGTTGTCGCTGCCACAGGCAGCCAACAGCAACGCACCTGCCGCGGCGATGCTGTACGCGACGCTCTGCCGCTTGGTAATCACGGGAGATTCCTCCAACGGACGACTTAACTCATCGCGACGGTGGTCGCGCAACCGGACGCTAGGCAACGCCGATGGACTCGAAGCGGATAACAAGTGAACAGAAGGTGAAACAGACTTATGTAGTTTTTCCATCGCAGATCGGTAAACGCTCCGTGATAATAGCAAGTCCGAGTCGCCGCGAACCGCGTTAAACGAGCGACTCACCAATAACCACCCGTAACCCGTTCAGGGGAGCGTCACCAAGTTCACAATCACAGAATTTGTTCACCTTTCGTTCACCTTTTGAGAGCTGTCCGGCCACCCGTGACGCCTACTGTTCGTGCACCGGCCACCACACGCCACCTGGGGGCGCGTCAGGATCGCTACGCTGTTGACAGACAGCGCGGCCGGCCCAGTTTCCGAACCGAAGTGAGCGTTTCCGCAATGGCAAAGCGAATCGACGTCAAAGATCTTGACATCTATTACGGAAAGTTCCATGCGGTGGACAGTGTGACGCTGTCCGTGCCGCCGCGGAACGTCACCGCGTTCATCGGCCCCTCCGGCTGCGGCAAGTCCACGGTGCTCCGGACGCTGAACCGGATGCACGAGGTGATCCCCGGTGCGCGGGTCGACGGAGAGGTGCTGCTCGACGGCGAGAACATCTACGGGCCGACCGTGGACCCGGTTCAGGTGCGGCGCACCATCGGCATGGTCTTCCAGCGGCCCAACCCGTTCCCGACCATGTCGATCCGGGACAACGTCGTGGCCGGGCTGAAGCTGGCCGGCACCAAGAACAAGAAGCAGCTCGACGAGGTCGCCGAGCGGGCCCTGCGCGGCGCGAACCTGTGGACCGAGGTCAAGGACCGGCTCAACAAGCCCGGCGGCGGCCTTTCCGGTGGGCAGCAGCAGCGGCTGTGCATCGCGCGGGCGATCGCGGTCCGCCCGGACGTGCTGCTCATGGACGAGCCGTGCTCGGCGCTCGACCCGATCTCCACGCTCGCGATCGAGGACCTGATCGGCGAGCTCAAGAAGGACTACACGATCGTCATCGTGACGCACAACATGCAGCAGGCCGCGCGCGTGTCGGACCAGACGGCGTTCTTCAACCTCGCCGGCGTCGGACAGCCCGGCCAGCTCGTGGAGCTCAACGACACCGAAAAGATCTTCTCCAACCCGGACGAGAAGGCCACCGAGGACTACATCTCCGGTCGCTTCGGCTGACCGGCCGCCCGAAAACGGTTTCGAGCGGGGACGGGGACCGAGGTAGCGTTCCGGCGTGGTTTCGGTTCGTGGGGAGGGAATCGACGGGCCGCTGCCGGGGGCTCGGCCGGCGGGAGTCGCGGGCCGGGCGCTCGGCGCGATTCCGCCGACCGTCGGTGTCCTGATCGGTGTCGTCAGCGTGCAGCTCGGGGCGGCGCTGGCCAAGCAGCTTTTCACGGTCGCCGGACCGGCCGGCGCGACGACCCTCCGGTTGTTCTTCGCCGCACTGGTGTTGTCGCTGGTGTGGCGGCCGTCGTTGCGCGACTGGGGAGGAACCACCGCGGGCGCCGCGACCGCATCGCTCGCCCGCCGCGGGTGGCCGGTGGTGCTCGCCTACGGCCTCTCCCTCGGCCTGATGAACCTGACCTTCTACCAGGCGCTGGCCCGCATCCCCCAGGGCATCGCGGTGACGATCGAGTTCCTCGGGCCACTCGGTGTCGCCCTCGCCGGGTCACGGCGCCTGCTCGACGCGCTGTGGGTCCTGCTCGCCGCCGGCGGAGTGGTGCTGCTCACCGAAACACGAGGTGATCTTTCCCTCCTCGGCATCGCCTTCGCGCTCGCCGCCGGAGTGTGCTGGGCGGGCTACATCCTGTTCGGCGCGATGCTGGGCAGCCGCAGCTCCGACGGTCGCGGTCTCGCGCTGGCCATGGTGGTCGCGGCCATGGCCACCATGCCCGCCGGTGTCGCGCAGGCCGGGTCCCGACTGATCTCACCGTGGGTGCTGATGATCGGCCTCGCGATCGCGCTCCTGTCGTCGGTGATCCCGTACTCGCTGGAACTGGAGGCGCTGCGCCGGATCCCGCCGCGGGTGTTCGGTGTGCTGATGAGCCTCGAACCGGGCGTCGCCGCGCTCGCCGGACTTCTCGTGCTGCACGAATCGCTGCGCCCGGTGCAGTGGCTCGCGCTCGGCTGCGTGGTCACCGCCTCGATCGGAGCGACCCGGTCGACCAGGAAGAACTCTCGGTAGGCTGGGTTGCGTGCAGGTGCTCGAACCCTCCGCGGATGCGGTCGCGCTGGCGCGCGCCCTCGACCGCGAGCTGATGGTCTACAAGTTCGCGGTCGACGAGTTGATGACGAAACTCAGAATCCTCTCCGAGGAGTTCGACTTCGCGCACCAGCACGACCCGATCGAACACATCACCAGCCGCGTCAAGCAGCCCGGCGCCATCCTGGACAAGATCGGCCGCAAGGGCGTCGAACCGAGTCTGGACACGATCAGGGACCAGATCGAGGACATCGCCGGTATCCGCGTGGTGTGCCCGTTCGTGCCCGACGTCTACACCGTCGCCGAGATGCTCGGCGGGCAGGACGACGTCGAGATCGTCAAGACCAAGGACTACATCGCCGAGCCGAAGCCGAACGGCTACCGCAGCCTGCACCTGATCGTGCGCATCCCGGTCTTCCTGTCCGACCGGGTGGAGCGGGTCAAGGTGGAGATCCAGATGCGCACCATCGCGATGGACTTCTGGGCAGCGGTGGAGCACAAGCTGTTCTACAAGTACGACGGGGAAGCCCCCGCGGACTTCGCCGCCGAACTACGCGTCGCCGCCGACACGGCCGCGGACCTGGACACTCGCATGAACGCCCTGTACCAGCGGCTGCACTGAAACCACGGCGAGCCGCCGGGTCAGAGATCGTCGTCGGGTCCGTAACCGGGCATCTTGCCGGTGGCCACGAACACCATCCGCTTCGCGACCGAAACGGCGTGGTCGGCGTACCGCTCGTAGAAACGGCCGAGCAGGGTGACGTCCACCGCCGCCGCGACACCGAACTGCCAGTCCTTCGCCATGATCACGGTGAACAGGTGCCGGTGGATTTCGTCGACGCGATCGTCCTCGGCCTCGAGCTCACGAGCGGCGTCGGCGTCCCGGGACTTGATGACCTCGACCGTTCGGCGGGCCAGCTTCACCACGGCCTCGCCCATTTCGGCGAAGTACGGGCGCACCGGCTCGGGCAGCGCGCTGTCCGGGTGCCGCCGGCGAGCGGCCTTCGCCACGTGCAGGGCGAGATCGCCCATACGCTCCAGGCTTTCGGCGGCGTGGATCACCGCGAGCACGGTCCGCAGATCCGTCGCGACCGGGGCCTGCAGCGCCAGGAGGGCGTAGGCCTCTTCCTCGCAGGTCGCGCGTTGGTCGTCGATCTTCGAGTCGTCCCCGATCACCTGCTCCGCCAGGGCCAGGTCGGCCCCGAGCAGGGCCTGGGTCGCCCGTTCCATGGCCGTGGCCACCTGTGCCGACATCTCCGCGAGATTGCCGGCCAGCTCTTCGAGTTCGACATGATAAGCCTCGCGCATGGCAACACTTTACGGCCAGCACCAGGTCAATGCCGCATGCGGAAGTGAACCGGGCATGAACCGGCGAACAACTATCCCTCTTCGGCCGGCTGGATCGAACCGGTCCCACCCGAGCTGGACGCCGTGTTGGGCGTGCTCGGCGACGCGGGGGCGGTGCCGGCCGGCAACGAGGTGTTGTCGATGAGCGACTGGAAGATCGCGTCGGCCTTGCTGTCCACGAGCACCTCGTTGCCGCGGCTGTTGGCCACCCCCGTGGTCGGCACGGTCGTGAAGTTGACCTTGGTCGCGTCGAGGCCCTTCATCGACTGGGCCAGGGTGAGCATCTGGTCGATGCCGATGTTGTCGCCGAAGGTCGCCTTGGCGAAGGCGGTGACGAACGCGGACAGCTGGCTGGGATTGGTCAGCACGCCGTGCGACATGGCCTTCTGCATCAGCGCCTTGATGAACTCCTGCTGCCGCTTGATCCGGCCGTAGTCCGAGGTCGGATCGCCGATGACGTGGCGTGCGCGGACGAAGCTCAACGCCTGGTCACCGGAGATGGTCACGTCACCGGTCTGCGAGATGACCCAGCCGAGCACACTGTCGTCGATCGGCTTGTCGACGTGCACCGTGACGCCCTGCACCGCGTCCACCATGTCCTTGAAGCCGGAGAAGTCGATGCCCACGAAGTGGTTGATCTTCAACCCGGTCAGCTGCTGCATCCACCTGGTCAGGCAGCGCGGCCCGCCGACCGCGTAGGCCGTGTTCAGCTTCACCTGCTTCTCCGCGGCCACGACCTCATCGGTGTAGTCGTTCTTGCCCGAGTCGAACCGGTTGCAGGCGGGGCGGGAGATCTCCAGGTCGCGGGGAAAGGAGATGACCATGGCCCCGCTCCGGTCGGCCGGGAGGTGCGCGAGCATCACGGTGTCCGACCGCGCCCCCTGCACCTCGGAGGCGCTGCCCACGTTCTCGTCGTTGGTCGCTCCCGCGCGGGTGTCGGAGCCCACGAGCAAGAAGTTCTCGTCACCGTTCTGCGCGCTCGCGTCCTTGATGTCCGCCGAGTTCTCGTCCAGCGCCGACACCTGGGTGAACTTGCTGTTGAACCAGGTCTTCGCGCCCCAGGCGGTGCCCAGCCCCAGGAAGATCAGGGCGGCCAGCACGGCGGCGATGATCCGGCCGATCTGGACCGACCGCTGGATCCGGCGCTCTTTCTTCTCCTGCAGCCGGGTCTGCGGCGTCGCCGGCTCCTCCGGCTCGGCGACCGCGCGGGTGAGCTCCGCGGCTTCGGCATCAGCCTCCCGCGCGAGTTCGCGCGGCGTGACGATCCGTTGCAGGCGCGTCCTCGTCTGCTCGATCAGCTGAGCCGGCCGGGCAGTGAACCGTTCGACACGCTGGCGACGCTTGGCTTCCTCCTCCGCGAGTTCGTCGTGCGCGGCGGAAAACCGGGCCAGCGTATTGTCGATCTTGCGCCGGACCTTGGTGCTGTCGTCGATCGGCTCCATCTCGTCGGTCATGGTCAGCCGCTCTTCGAGCGTGGCCGGCCGGCGCCCCTTGGGCGGCGCGGCGGCCGAGTCCGGGGACTTCGCCGGCCGTGCCTGTGCCGTGGTGGCCTGCGCGGAGGCGGCCTCCTGCGCCGCGGGCCGCTGAGGGGCCTTCGCCTGGCCCGGCTGCTTGGCGGGTCCCGCCTTGGCCGGTCCTGCTTGGGCCGGTCCTGCCTGTTTGGCCGGCGCCGCTTGCTTGGTCGGCGGCGGCTTGGCCGGCAGGGGCTGGCTCACCTGCGGCGGTTTGACCGGGAGCGGCTGGCTGGCCTGCGGCGGCTTGGCCGGGAGCGGCTGGCTCACCTGCGGCGGTTGCGGTTTCGCCGGACGGGCCTGTTTGGTCTGCGGTGGTTTCGCCGCGGGGGGCGCGACCGGTGGCTTCGGCGGCACGGGCGGTCTCGGCGGCGGAGCCGCCTGCGTGGCGGGCCGGACCTGCGATTCCGGGTCCCCGTCCAGCCGTCTGCGCAGCGGACTGTCGTTCTGTGGTGCGGGCGCTGGCACCGGCGGCCGCCGCGGCGGCGCGGGCGGGGTCGGTGGAGCGGGCGGAGCCTGGCGTGCCGCGCGATTCGCCGGTGGTGGGGTCGACCGGCGCTGCGCCGGCGGATCGGGCATCCGGCGTTCGCGGGGG